>Ga0268299_1001346_pt1 | contig 45375 bp, 38 predicted proteins | sample NOBtaG_FD_193484 | JGI IMG/M metagenome (GOLD analysis project Ga0268299, IMG submission 193484) | Activated sludge microbial communities from bioreactor in Nijmegen, Gelderland, Netherland - NOB reactor | ecosystem: Engineered > Bioreactor > Aerobic > Activated sludge | place: Netherlands... | reverse complement strand
ATTTTGGAAAAATCTCCCGCAGTTGGGCGAGTGTGAGGTCGGTTGCCGGCTCGTTGGCAACTTTGCCATTTTGCGGCGGCGCTTCGCTGTATTCCGTGCTGGTGACGGGGATTAGGCCGTAAAACAGCGTCTTTTTGTTGGCGTCACAAACATCCGGCGGTGCGACAAATAATGCCGAGACGCTTTCAGAAAGCTTATCAATCGCGCCAACGCCGATTCCCAAATCCTCGTCCAGTTCGCGGATTCCAGAAGTCAGCGAGGGACGCCGGAATGCCGGATCGGGGTCTTGCTCCTCGTTGGTCAGCCGCACCCAGCCGCGCATCGATTTATCCGCCGCCTGCATCCAGGCTTCACGCCCACCGCCGGGGACAACCCGCCGCACGACTAATCCGCTGCCCTCGATGACCTGGGGGTTCAGCCGGGGCTGGCCCAAAACTGCCAGCGCTGGCTCCTGGAACAGATCGCAGACCGCCTCGAAAACCGCCAGATGGAAGGTGCGGTGAACGGGCTGGAACAAATGCAGCGCGGTATTCGCGGCGGCGGGCATCACGCTGGTGGTGAGGGTGGCAAAACCGTCGCCCAGCCCCATCTCATTCAGCGTTGTGCCGATAAAATCCTGGTCGGTGCGCTCTAAAAGTGTTGGCTTTTTGCCTGCGCCGGCTAACCCCAGGCCGCGCAGTTCAATTGGATGATCTACCATATGTTCCCCGCTCCTGGCGTGTAGGTGGTGCCGACAACGGTGGTCGCGATCAGCGTGTCGCACTTGACAACGCCCGAAAATTGCGACATCGCCGCGTCAACCTTGACCATCCCAGCGCTAACTTCGACCTGGCTGGCCTGAACTTTGACCTTGCCAGGGGTTTGTACGCTGACGCCCTGTGTATCAATCGTAATCGTCGTTCCCGCGGCTTTAATTTCGACCTTGCCGCCGCTCTCGTCGGTCAGTTCGGCGCTGACTCCGCCAGGGGTAGTCAGCGAAATCGTCGGACTTCTTTCCTCGATAATTGCGATGCGCGTCCCGGCTTTGCCGACAATCGTCCAGCGATCCACGCTGCTGCCGCCGAGCGTTTCTGGTGGCTTGGCGCTGCCATTCCACAGGCCGCCAACGACAATCGGAAAACGGGAATCGCCGTTCACAAAATTAATCAATACTTCGTCGCCGACATCTGGCAGCATAAATGCGCCGCGATTACTCCCGGCGAAGGGTACAGCCACCCGCGCCCAGATGTGATTGCTGTTGTCGTTGACTTTATCCAGTGTCAGCAGTTTGACCTGTACCCGCCCCAGGCTTTCCGGGTCTTCCACGGATGTGACCTCGCCCAGATAGGTGGCATTAAAGACGCCTGGGGTCGCGATTTCAAAAATGTTCATGGCGTCCATCGGCTAATTGCCTCCCCAGTAGGCACATTCTGCTTGAAAATCGGTTTCATAACCTTTTTCGTTATCCCAGTGATGGCAGGCTTCGACAATGTAATAAGTGTTATCAAAGCGCGGCCCCAACCCGGTCAATTCGACGTGTGTGCCGACGCGCAGCGCTGGATTGCCCTCGGCGGTGGCGTCAACAGTCACAAATCGCCGCGCCCGCTGGTCAAATGCGGCGTCGGCTGCGGCCTGTGCTTCGGCGTCGGTGCTGACAGCCAGATGACCGATATGCTCTTTGCGCTCGACCAGGGCTTCCTTCAAAATATCCGCGCCCGGTTTGCCGCTGCCTGGGCCGAGGTTCGCGCCCGTGCTGCTGCCGTTTACAACACTGCCTTGAATCGGGTCCCATCCGCTGACGGTCACTTCCGTCACCTGATGCGCCAGATCAGCCGTCACGCGCGCCCGCATAAGCTGACCATACATTTCCAGCGTGACCGTGCCACGCAGCACGTCTTTGCGCGGTGAAATGTGGAGTTCCTCGCCGACGACCTGCATATCGCCGTCGTAGCGCGCCAGCAAGCGTCTTAAAAAGGCCAGGTCGCTTTCGTTGAGCTGCACCTGTGTGCCAATATTGTCGCTAAACGCCGTGATGACCGGAGTCAGGCCAAGCGCGCTTGCCAGATCGCTGGCGAGATCGGAAATCGTCACATCCTCATGCGTGACGGTGCGGCGGGTCATGCGCGCCTGCTGGAAAACGTCTTCCGCCAGGATCACCAACTCCGGCGGGCCACCCTGAGCAAAATCGGCTTCAACCGCCGTAATTTTGCCCCGGAAAATTTCTGCTGGACTCATTTCGTCGCCGCTGTAAATGGTGATCGCCGCGCCGAGTTTCAAAATTGAGCCGCTTTCGAACGCAAAATCCGCGCCGCCTTCAGGATCGCTGGCGACATTGCTCACGCGCATTTCCAGCGCCGAGAGTCCGCCCTCGCGCTCGGTAATCTCCACCGCGCGCAGGAGTTCGGTAACTTTGGGATATTCTTGTTCGTCAACACGCACTGTAGGCCGTGCGCTGTAGAGAGTGGCTTCACTCAGCGGCGCTTCAGTCATCGAAATTCGCTCCCCTTGTCACCTAGCTGGCCCGCAGACGGCTCTCGCGTTGGCGCATCTGCACCATCGCGCGGCGGATCATCGCTGGTTTGAGGTTGTTCGCGGACGGCGCAGGTGCTGGCATGGCTTCGCCCCTTTCCTGCGGCCCGTTCGGCTGAACATTTCCGGTTACTTCATCAAATACAATCGCCATAATACGGTGTCCTTAAAATTTTCGCCTGGACGGTGTGTCCAGCTTTGGGCGCACGGCTGTGCGTCCCTACAATCTTTTTGTGTTATCGGCGGGCGCACGGCTGTACACCCCTACAATCTTTGGCGTTATTCTGATGCCCCTCTTAAACGAAATGGGCGGCGCAGATTTTTAATCAAATGTAATTTTGCCCTTCAAACTGCCAGATGCGCCTACGTCCGCGCTCAGGCTGGCAGAACCTTCAATTTTGGCCTGCCCACCGACGGCGAAGGTCGCGCCGCTGTCCGTCGCTACGCCAACCGAGGCGCTGGCTTGCAGAAGTTTGCTGGTGTCCAGGTTGCTGGTTCGCGAACTGCTAGTAGAAACGCGCAGCCCTGCGAATGCGCCCTGTGTGGCGGGTATGCCTGCCGACGCGCTGCCGCCAAACGAAAGACTCGAACTCGACGCGCTGAACCCGCTGGACGAGACGCCTGCGCTGGCGCTAAACCCAGCACTCGCGCCGAAACTTGCGCCAGCCGATGCGCCAAATCCTGCTCCAGCACTCGCGCCAAAACTTGCGCCAGCCGATGCGCCAAATCCTGCTCCAGCACTCGCGCCGAAACTTGCGCCAGCCGATGCACCAAATCCTGCACTTGCGCCAATGCCTGCTCCCGCGCCGATACCGATACCGCCACCAATGCCAATGCCAGCCCCCGCGCCGATGCCAATGCCGCCGCCAATGCCAATGCCCGCACCACCGCTGGCGAAGGCGACTGGCCCACCCAGCTTGATTGATGCATCGACAGTCAGTGCCGCACCTGCTGAAAAGCGCAGGCTGTCCATGCTGTTCGCTGCTCCCAACGCTCGTGCGGCTGCTGGGTCGCCACCTCGTGCGGCTGCTCCGGCTGGACTCTGGGAAGGCGCAACAATGGCGTCGGGGCTGAATCCGCCCGGTTTATCGACTTTGGGTGCATTTTTGGATTTTTCGAGTTCAAAAACGGCGTCCTGGCTGGACATCGTAAGGTTGATCGATGCCCGCAGCGGAACGCCAACCGGGGCAAAAAAATCAATCGTTTCCTTATAATTTTCGATGATGCCCTTAAAAATAAATGTTCCCCACTCGAATTTGACGACGGGCGGGGCTTTTTTCGCATTCGGCTTCATAAACCCGGCGATTTTTTCAGTATGTGTGCGTACATCTGCGCCCGTATCTGTCGTGTCAAAAACCAGATCGAGCGTCAGCTTGCCCGTGCTTTCGCTGACATGCTGGGTGGCCTTGCTCCCCTGCCCTTCCTTCTTCAACGTGTTGGTAATGGTGTATTGAAGCGAGTTCGGGTTGAAGTGAACCACCACTTTGTCTTTGGGGGCGTCGATCTTTGTAAAAAATGCGCGTTCAGGATTGCTCGAATCAGCAGCCATGATTTTTCCTGTTATGGTTTGATGACACGTAAGCCCTCATGGGCGAGGTGCAGCTCTTCGATTCCGATTTCTGTGCCTTTGGCGTTCAGGTCTGGCGACTTAAATTTGATGGGCATCGCGCGGTCAAGCTGCCAGCCTGTTACGGGCTTTCCAGCCGTGTCCATCAGCATGATCGTGACCTGCATCCGGTGCGCGTAGGCACCCGTGACATTGAAATATTCCCACCACTGCCACAGATGGCGTGTGGTGGTGATGCCACGTTTGAGAATCACCGTCGAAAATGTCACCTGTCCGGCGCGCTGGGCAGGGCCATAATTGCGCCCGCCTTCTTTAATAACCTTTGGCTCCATCGTCGCTTCCAGCCCCGTGCAGTCGGAGAATGCGCCGCTGCAAATATCCACATTGTCCTTGCCAACGGTGCCGCCGATGGGCGCTTCTTTGAACGTCACGCCGAAGCGGAAAATGTGAAAAGGGTAAAGATCGGTATCTAAAGGCACGTTTACAATTTCTCCTATGGCGTTTTTTAGGCGCGCTCTGTTTGTCCCAAAATTACGTCTGGCTGCCGCCTGCCAGTGAAAGCTGGCCACCCTCTGCTAACGCCAGCACGACAGTGATCTGGTCAATCGGAATGGCAGGGTCAAACTGGACGACGACAATAACCCGCCCATTATCAATATCATTCTGAGACATCGTGCTGCGGTCACAGCGCACCGTAAAGGCGTCATCGCGTGTCTTGCCGCGCAGCGCCCCGGCGTGCCATAAATCCAGCAGCAGGCTTTCGATCTGGTCACGAATGCGCGCCCACAACACCTCGCCCGACGATTCGAACGTGATGTCCTCACCCAAACGGCGCGCCGCCCGCACCAGCAGCGAAACCAATCGATTCACACTGGCGAGTCGATAGCCTTCGTTCATGCTGGTGGTCACGTCGGAAAGCAGCTCCAGGCCGCGCGGCGTTGGCCCCAGCATCGATACTCTCTCTAATAATGTGTGACTGATCGCTTTTTCCGACGGATTGTCTGGAATCGGCTTGAGAACCTGATCGCGGCGCAGCGATGGATAGACATCGTGGACATCGGCAAGATGTTCCCCGGCAGCGCTGCGAAACGCGCCATTGAGCAGCGCACCGCGTGCCAGCACACCCACCAGCACGGCATCCGGCGATTCAAGCTGCTCCGGTAGATTGCGCGAACCTGCTGTTTTCACCCAGGGATAAGCCAGTTGGACAAAAGCGCTGGAAATTCCGTCATTGCGGCTGGCAATTGGCGCTGCCAGCGGCCCATAGCCGCCATCAATCAGAAAATTGAGCAGGTTGCTGTTGGCTTGTGACCCATCTTCAGGGATCGGGATCGCCGCGACAAGCTGAACTTCCCGCAGTTCCCGCGCGATCAAATTCGCCGCCATGCTGATGGCCTGTGACCAGGCGATGTAGCCCTTTTCATCGCAGCGCGGTGCGCGGAAAAAACGTGCTAATGGGTCTTTTGGCGATGATTCCGGATCGGAACATTCGACAAAATCCTCATTGGGAGAGCCTTTATCTTCAGGCGGCTCAATAATAGGGGACGGTGCGGCAACAATGTCCGCCAGATCAGGCATACAGACGAACGACACATCCGGCAGGCCAAATACATGACCGATTCCCTTCCAGTTTTGCGGATCGACAGGTGAGACGCCCGCTTCGAAGGGAAAGCCTGGAATCAACTGGGCAATACGCTGATTCATGCGTTCCGCGCGCGGCATTTCAGCTTCGTTAGGGTACAGCTCAGAAGGATCGCCCACGCGCACGACGTAGCATTTGCGCCCGCCCTGAGCGAAAAATGAGCGGACTGCCGCTCCCATGTAGCTGATTCCGATATGCCCTTTGGCATCCAGCTTGCGCTGTTCCCAGGCGAATAACAGGTCAAACACTTCCCAGGTGTCAATCGGCACGGGAATATCGAGCAAATCCGGGATAGGCCGCGTAATAAAATCTTTGCCGAGCGCGTTGGTATGGTCGGTAAAGCCAAGCTGCGGCTGCCGACGGACAGCAACCGAAGCCGCCAGCCCCTTGTTAGAGCTGCCGATGACGAGCTGCTGATGGTCATTCAGGCGCGCATAACCGCCGCGCAATACCTGCGGTTTATTCAGTTCGTTCACAAGGTCTGTGCGGGTGATTGTGCCCGTTGGCAGGTTGACAATTTGTGTTCGTCCATCCAGCGCGACCTGTAAATGGTTGGTTGTCGAATCAAGCTCCACATCGAGCGGGAGCGGATTTCGGGCGACAGCCTCCGGGCGCGATTCAACGGCCTCTGGCAGCCAGCCTCGCTCAGCCAACCAGCGTTCGAGCTGCGGTGAAAGTGTCTTCTCATCCTTGCGTCGGTTGACAAAGCCGATAAAACAGGCGATGTCGGTACGGTTCGGGGAACTGGTAATCACCGGAACTTGATCGACGAATTGCAAACCGCTCATGCGAATTCCTCTGATACGTAGATCAACGATTTTGTAGGAGCGCAGAGCCGTGCGCTCCTACGATGACTGCTAAGGATATTAAGCCAGTCCCTCGACCTCAATGCCTTCGCATGAAAGCACGAGTTCTTCCATCGCCACATCCGTGCCGCCTTTGGCAGCCAGCGTGGGGCCGGTGTATTTCATCGGCAGGACGCTGTGCAGCTTAAAAACCTGCACGGGCGTATGGGTTTCGTCCTGCATGGTGATCGTGACTTCTTTTTTCGCCGATGGGCCGTTGTTCATGGCCTGGTCGAGCCACGTCCACAGCGTCGAGGAATTGATGATCCCGCGCTTGAGTGTCACATCCGGCACTTTATGAACCCCTGCGATTTTGCGGGGGTGGTTGAGCGGATAATTCCCCGCCCGATATTCCGCCACGGTGATTTCCAGTCCCAGGCCGGACACGTCGGAAAACCCGCCGAATTCTTCGCTGCCGTTGAAATTGACCACGTAGTTGAAATTTCCATAAGGTACTTCGCGAGCCATTGATTTTTCGCCCCTTTATTCATGTCTTGATCGGTGTGCTGTCGGTGGGCATAGCACGCCATGCCCCTACATCATTTTTGAAAAACATTCTTCGGTGGACGCACGTCCCGCAGGGGTTTCCTTCGGTCACTGTGCGCCCCTACCATGTCTGCGATGTGGTTTTTGGGCATGATACATCATGCCCCTACCGTCCATCGCTGTGTTGTCTAACCCCGCGCGTCGGCAGTCTTTTGACCGATGCGGAAGATGACAAATTCGGCGGGTTTCAGGACGGCGACGCCGATTTCGCAGATCAACCGCCCATTGTCCAGGTCGTTTTGCGTCATGGTGCTGCGGTCACAGCGGACAAAAAATGCCTGTTCCGGCTTCGACCCCAACAGCGCCCCGCTCACCCATTCGTTATAGAGGAAGGCTGAGACGGTTTCGCGAATATTTGCCCACAGCGCTTCGCCATTTGGCTCAAAAACTGCCCACTGTGTCGAGCGGTCAATTGAGCGTTCCAGGTAGATAAAATAGCGCCGGACGTTGACATATTTCCACTCTGGGTCAGACGAGACGGTGCGCGCACCCCACACACGGTAGCCGCGTCCGGGGAAGTAGCGCAGGTTGTTGACGCCTTCGGGGTTCATTACGTCCTGTTCGCGCTTGTTGATCTCGCGTTCAAAGCGGAGCGCGCCCATCACGACCTCATTCGCCGGAGCTTTCCAGACGCCGCGCTGAATATCGTTGCGGGCATAAATGCCGGTGACAAAACCCGACGGCGGCAGCGGGATTTCTTTGGGAATTAGGTCATTGGAAGGTCGCGCCAGCGGATTGGCAACGACGACCCAGGGGTAATACAGTGCCGCGTATTTCGAGTCGATCTGGCTGCGGACTTCGCGCGCCTCTCCTGGGGTGATCCCCGGCGGGGTATCCAGCACAGCGATGCGATAGCGCATATTCTGTGCGTGGGAAATCAAAACGTCCTGAATAGCGCGGAAGACGGTTCTGTCGGTTGGGTTCAAACGGTAAGCGCTGTGACCGGGCGCAGCGATGATCGAAATATCTTCGATACTTTCCAGCAGTTCAAGCGCGCCTCGATAATCTACGGCATCATCTACCGTGATGCTGGCAACAGGCAGCGCCCCATCGTTGCCACGTGTGACCGGGAACGTGTTTTCCGACTGGCTGCCGAATAGGGCGTTGCGCAGTTGGAAGGGGTTAACGCCAGGGCCAATCGCCAGGAAATATGGATTTTGCAGGGCGTCACTTTTGCGCGATGGATGCTCCGCCAGCACAGTGCCGACATAGAGGCTGTGTGCCGGGTCGAAACCTAAGCCTTCATAATTGATGATGCTGCCGTCCCCGTCTTCGGCTTCCAGATTCATGGTCACGATCTGGGCAGGGTCGGTCAGCGTTGCAGCCGCAACCGCAGCGCCGCCGCTTTCGGGTGCCCAGTTGCCGCCGGATTTGCGGTAAAAGGAAACAGACGGACCGCTGCCTGTCTGGGCGGTGGTGGGCAGACCAAGCGCCTGCTGTCCAGGGCCAGCCGCAATCAAAAGGGTGGCTGTGCTGCCTGTCGCGTTGGTCGAAATATTCAGCCTGCCCGTAGAAGGCGGCAAAGTTGCGCGAACGGGAATAGGTGGCACAGCGGCCTGGATTAACCCGTCGATTTCGGCAACCGTCACCGAATCGAGGTTGGCGATATTGCCGGCTCCGGTGTCGCTGGTGTCCGCCGCAAAGCCGAGGATCGGGCTGGCAGTGACGGTAATGGATGACGAAGACCCGCGCACGTCACTGGTGATGACCAGTCGGTCTCCGCCTTGCGTGCTCACCGAGCAGCGTCGTAAATTTGCATTCAAAAAATTGACTAACTGGACGACGGTGTTGTTGCCCGCAGGCAGTCTAACCGTTTGCGCCAGCCCGTTGACATTGACGGAAAAGTCCGTCGATGCCGGGACGTTGACAGGCTCGACCAGGGCGTCGCCTGTGACGCTGGCGGGGGTGCCGCTAAAACTGACGATTCTTGGCGCGCCGCCGTTGACTGCGATGGAGAGTTGATCGGCATCGTTGAGTACAAATGTGGGTGTACCGCCAGCAGCAACCGCAGGCGAAGCAGCCGCATCACCGCCGACGCGCAGCAGCGAACCTTCTGGCGCAACATTCATCGTCGCGGCGGTAGCAGGGCTGCGCTTTTCGCTGACACGTACCACGCCATTGAGTCCAGAACCAGGCATCCGGGCGCGGAAATGCAGCCCTACGATGCTGTTGATTTCTGCCGACTGTGCGAAACCGTCGCTATCATCACGTGGGATAAACACACGCCCGATATAGAGCCGCGCGCCGCCATTATCGAAGAATGCGCGGACGGCGTGCGCCATATAATTGGTAACTTGCGGGTTTCCGTCTTCGCCAGCGTTGAACGACAGGTTTTCCAGCCCGCCGTAAATCCGGGCAAACTCGCCGAAGCTGGTAATGACTTCAGGCGTGTCGGAGAGAGGGCCTTTGCGAGTGGGGCCAACGAAGGCCGTTGTGCTGGTGCTGACGCCCTCAATGGATTTGGGGCGAAAGCTCACTTCTTCGATATAGACACCGGGGGCCAAATATTCAGGCATAATCCTATCCTTTGGGAACTCCTAATCGAGTAAAACGGTTAATCGTATGGGAAGATGTCGCCCGGAGGCCAACTGCGCTGCCTGCGTGCTGATTTTTAAGGTATTCGGGTTACTCAGGTTATCTTCGAGAGCGTCAGGGTTGGGTAATCCCTCTGCGTCTGGATCAAAAATGGCTTGCAGGGTGACATCGATTTGCTGGGTCAGGACTGGCCCTCCCCCGTTGCCGCCGCTGGAAATGGTCACTGGGATTCCTGGTACGACAACCAGCCCATCCCCTGCAATCCTGCCGCGCCAATCGGTCATGCCGCGCGCAAGAACGGTTGTGTTGCCGTTTACAGTCTGCAAAACGCGAATGAGCGCACCACCGAGCGGCCTGTCTTCACCGCCTTCTCTGCCGACCACTGTCATGCGGATAACCGCCCAACCTGGATCAACGGTTGAGGTTGTCGAGGGGTAGAGGCGAACATCTACGGGACGAAACAGCGAATCTTCCTGGTTAGCATTCGCCGGGTCAGGATCGCGGGGCAAATCCAATTCAAAACTGCGTGGCAGATACATGCGCCCAACCGGGATAATTTCTCCCGCGAATGACTCGTCGCCGATTGCAGGTGTCGCTGGCGGCTGCTCGAACGCATTGGCATGAGCGCGCAGTGCCGGGGGGCGGCTCGCACTGTAGATGACATAATAGCCGATGCGGTTGCGGACGAATTTCAACCCGGCGACGCTTACCCGGAATGTATCATTCGCCTGCATACCGGTTGCGGCATCAACCAGTCGGACTGCGCCTAAAACGCGATGGGACACCGCTTCGCTCATGGCTGAACCTCGTCGGTGTAATCAAAACGAGTGGCGACGACGGGCAGCGAATCCGGTATGGGGTCGGGATCAATGCGAACCACGCGGGCGATATAGGCCACGCTCAAACGATAGGAAGGCTCAATCGCATCCCAGATACGCATCATATCTTCGGTGCTGAGTTCAGAAGGGATAAGCTGGATAATATCGTTCGGTACCCATCCTGCTTCTGCCGAGAGCGATGAGGCGTTGAGCGTTGGGTGCATATAAAGTTCACGCATCGCCCAGGCCAGAATATTATGCTCGGCAAGCGCGTTATCGGCCCACACGGTCATCAGATAGTGTAAGTCGAGGGAGAGGGGTACATCTCTGGCAGTGGCGTCTGAAGTGCGGCGGATATTGCGCATCTGGTCATTGACCGTCACGCGATACAAATAGAGTGAAAGCGTCGTGTCGATCTCGTTGACATTGGCGATTTGCCCGCTGGAAAAAAGCTGGAAATCGCACGAGTGACGAGTACGCAAATCAGCAGGATATGCGCGGCTGAGATAGCCGATCAAAGAGTTACCAACAGAGTGAATCGCGAGAACATTAGCCATAATTGATCCGAATTAAACCTTCGAGTGATATGGCAAAGCCGTTATGCGGTTGTTTATTAATGTAGGTTGCAATGCAAAATTGACAAAAAAGCGAAAATTCATTGCCTCACCGTCTACCGATGTTCGCACAAACTCTAATCATTGTGTGCAGAGAGCGTCACACAAGCGTCACACAAGCGTCACGCCGCCTGCATAAGCCGTTGATATTTGGTTGGAAGACGGATTTGGATTACAAATATTGGGGAATTGGGTCGGGCAAGCTGGCAGCCTGCCCGATTGTTGAGCCGTGTTATGCGACTTCTGGCTGCCGCCGAAACTGCACCTTAAGCTGATCGACACGCTCGTTAAAACCATCACGTGCGAAAATATCATCCACCACGACGGCGCGAAACAGGTTCATCAGATCGTCGGTGTGGCTGGCGGTGCGTCCGGTGAGCAGGTTCACGAACGTAAACTCAATCCACGTGACGGCTTTCAGGCGGCGCGCATCTTTATTCAGCATGACTCCTTCAACGGTGATGCGGTTTTCGGTCATTTCGATCAACTGTGTACGAATGATGACCTGTTCCAGCATTGTCGCGGGCGACAAAAATGCGATGTGACTTTTCGTAACGACCCACCCATGATTGGTTTTTTCAGCCACTTCAAAGAGGTTGAAATTATAAAACTGCATGAGTTGATCGAACCGCGCGTTCATAAAATAATCGGTATAGCGGGCGTTATTGAGATGCCGGAACGGGTCGCAATCCTGAAAACGAATCTGCGCGGTGCTTTCGAGTTGTTTTTCGAGGCTGGTGAACATTTGATTTCCCCTGTTTTTAAGACTGATCGGTCTGTTTTTATTGCAAAAAAATTTGCCTGTTACAATCTCACAAAATCGTCGAGGTAGCTGTCCAAAAATCGCACGACGCGGTTCATGTGGCTGGGATCATCGTACAGCTTGCTCAACATCACCCCACCTTCGAGCGTCGCGATGAAAAAACTCACCAATTCTTCGGCGTTAATTTCAGGCCGAATCTGCCCGCGCTCAATGCCTCTGGTGACAACCCGCTGAATAAATTCGCGCCACTCGTCCATCGCCCGTCGCGCATGATTCCGCAGCATGGGGTGCGCATCGTCCGATTCAATCGATGTGTTGAGGACAGGACACCCCCCTGCGATTGGCTTTCCATCGGGAATGGCGCGGAAAACGTTCGCCACCGCCTTCAAACGGTCAATCGCGTCACGTTTATCTTTGATCGCGATTTGCAATTCCTGGCGAATCAGATCGACGGCATAATCAAAGGCTTCCAGCGCGAGATCGTCTTTGCTATCGAAATGGTTGTAGATTCCACCTTTTTCCAGCCCTGTCGCCTGCATAATGTCCGCCAGTGACGCGCCAAAATAGCCCTTACGGTTAAACACCTCGGCTGCGCGCTCTAAAATCATCTGGCGTGTCTCGTCACCCTTGCCCAAATCGCGATGCTCCTTTAAGACCGTTTGGTCTGAAATAAGGTTAACGCAGAATGGGCGAGGTTGTCAATACACCTGGGATTATTTAGGCTATTTGCCATGCCGCGCGCAGCACGGCATAAAGCAGGACATCTTTCCGTATTCCATCCACTGTGCGGTGCTGACGTAGACAACCTTCGCGCGTCATCTGCAATTTTTCGAGGATTCGCACCGACGCCATGTTATCGGGAAACACAGCCGCGCTGATGCGGTTGAGCTTGAGGTTTTCAAAGCCATAGCGCACCACACACGACGCTGCTTCACTGATATAGCCTCGCCCCCAATAGCGTTGGTTCAACGCATAGCTGATCTCGGCGCGGGCATCGTCGGGATCGTAACGATCAAGCTGGCAGCGCCCGATCATTTTGCCATCGGCCTTTTCTTCCAGCGCCCACCACATGAAGCCGTGAGGATACAAACTCAGCAAATGGGTGAAGTCTGCGCGGGCAATTTCCTCAGATTCATAGGGTGTCCACATGCCGCTGCTGGCAACTGCTGGGTCTTGAGCATATTCAAAAAAGTCAGCAAAATCGGCCTCACGCAGCGGGCGTAGGATGAGATGATCGGTTTCAAGGTTAGGAATCATCATGCCCTACCCCTCAATCTCCTTCACCCTGCCCACTTGCCCATTGGTCAGTCGAACCTTGATGCCGTGCGGGTGCGTAGCCGAACTCGTCAAAATATCCTTGACGATGCCGCGTGTCAGCTTGCCCGTTTTTTGATCCTGTTTCAGCACGATGGAGACTTCCATCCCCGGCTGTATGTCTTTGCGTGTGCGTCCGTCTGGCATTTAGGTTCTCGGCCTCTCCCAGCCCTTTGCGCGTTCGACAGCGCGCTGCCAATCGGCATACAGCGAATCACGAATTTCAGCCGACATACTTGGCTCAAAAGTGCGCTCCACCGCCCAATGCTTGGCGATAGCATCCTGCGACGGCCAATATCCGGTTGCCAGCCCCGCCAGATATGCCGCGCCGAGCGCCGTCGTTTCGGTCACAGCCGGACGCTGCACCGGAACGCCGAGAATATCGGCCTGAAACTGCATCAAAAAGTCGTTGCGTACTGCCCCGCCATCGACTCGCAGCGCTTGCAAGGCCAAGCCGGAATCGGCTTTCATCGCATCCACCACGTCGCGGGTTTGGTAGGCGATGCTTTCCAGCGTCGCGCGGACGATGTGCGCCCGCCCACTCCCCCGCGTCAGCCCGACAATCGCGCCGCGCGCGTACTGATCCCAATACGGCGCGCCGAGTCCGACGAACGCCGGGACGAGATACACGCCGCCCGTATCCTCGACGCTCCGCGCCAGCGCTTCGGTTTCGCTGCTGTCCGCGATCAGGCCGAGTCCATCGCGCAGCCACTGCACCGCTGCCCCGGCGATAAATACGCTGCCTTCCAGCGCATATTGCAGCGGCTTGTCATCGCCCGCTTTCCAGGCCACCGTCGTCAGCAGATTATTTTTTGAAGGAATCGCTTCGTCTCCGGTGTTCATCATCATAAAGCAGCCTGTGCCGTAGGTGTTTTTCGCCATCCCCGGCTGATAACAGGCTTGCCCAAACGTCGCCGCATGTTGATCGCCCGCAATGCCGCCGATTTTGACCGGGACGCCCAAAATTTCAGCATCCGTTTCGCCGTAGATCATGCTGCTTGGCACGACCTGCGGCAGAATCGAGGCTGGAATATTCAGCCGCTTGAGGATCGTCGTTGACCACCAGTGCTTATAAATATCGAATAGCATGGTACGGCTGGCATTGCTCACGTCGGTGATGTGCAGCCGCCCGCCCGTCATTTTCCAGACGAGGTAACAATCAACCGTGCCGAATGCCAATTTTCCGGCCTCGGCTTTTTCGCGCGCCCCAGGGACGTTATCGAGTATCCAGGCGACTTTCGTGCCGGAAAAATAAGCGTCGGTCACGAGTCCGGTTTTTTCGAGGATGGTTTTGTCGAATCCCTCGGCCTTGAGTTGATCGCACAAGCCTGCCGTGCGCCGATCCTGCCAGACGATGGCGTTGTTGATCGGTTCGCCTGTCTCGCGATCCCAGATGATGGTTGTCTCGCGCTGGTTGGTGATGCCAATCGCTTCGACATCGGCGGCGGTGATGTGCGCGGTTTGCAAGGCTTCACGCGCCACGCGAATTTGCGATCCCCAGATTTGCGCGGGGTCATGCTCGACCCAGCCCGGTTTGGGGTAAATCTGCGGGAATTCCTGCTGCGCCGTCGCGATGATGTGACCGTCGTGGTCAAACACGATAGCGCGGGATGAGGTCGTACCCTGATCGAGGGCGAGGATGTACTTTGCCATAAAAATAATCCTTCAATGAACGAAATATCATGAGGTATTTTTAACGCAAAGGCGCGAAGAACGCTAAAATGACCAATTAAACAAGGGGTGTTAACCTCAATCAAGCAAAAAATTGATTGATAGCGTCTGCAACTTCTTTGGGGCGGGTGACTGTTGGAACATGACCCGTTTCTGGAAAAATGTGGATTTGGCTGTTGGGTAATTGTGCGGCGACATATTGGGCATCGGCAACAGATACCAATTTATCTTGTTCTCCATGCAGAATGAGCGTCGGTTGGGTGATCTGGCTGAGTTGAGAACGTAAATCCAAACCGAGGCTGCTTTGGTAGAGTTGGATAGCCGCTTCCTGTGATGCCCTGCCCAGGATCAGCTCACCCCATCTGCGAATCGCGTCGGTGTTGGGTTCGGGTACGCAGGTGTTCACGAACTGCGTGATCGTCGCTGCGTAATGGTGTTGAAGTCCTGCCAGAAAAAGGTCAGGCTGCGGCGGTGGGGGACGATAAATTGCCCCATCAACCAGCACCAACCCCGTGATCCTCTCTGGATTTTGCAGCGCAGCTTGCAGGGCGGTAGCTGCGCCAGCCGATTCTCCCGCCAGTACACATTTTTCGATATTCCAGGCGTCCATAATCGCAAAGACATCCGACACCATATTTGTCCAGTTGATGGTATCGATTGGCGCGATGGTTGCGCCTGTGCCGCGATGGTCAAAAGCGATGGTACGCCAGGATTCGCTCAAAAACAAAATGGGTCAGACCATAGTTCCCAGCTACCCGTCCAGCCGCCAATCGCGAGGATGGCGCGTTCGCTGCTGCCGAAAGCGACTGTGTATAACTGAGCCTGGTTATGGGTGATAAACATAATCACACTCTATTTGAAGTAAGAATATAAAATGGTCTACAAATATTTGATTATAACTTCTAATGTCTACCCTTCCTAACGTTATCCGTTTTATATCACCTTCTCATTCAACTCCACCGCCCGACCATCCGGGTCTTGAACAACCGCCTGCCTCCCCCACTGGCTGTCCTGCGGCGGGGTCAAAATTTCCGTGCCAATATTTTTGAGGGTTTCGATAACTATATCCAGATTTTCGACTTGAAAGCCAAGCATCGTCGCGCCTGCCTGTCGTCGATCCGGTGCGCTTCCCTGCTTACCTGGGAAAATCTCAATCACAAATTCTCGCATTATGCTTGCATAGTGGACTGGCCCTGTACCATGCTGCTCTTGCTGAAACTCCAGCCCCAACGCGCGATAAAATGCCCGCGATTTTTCGAGGTCGGTGGCACGGAGGACAATCAGATTCATCATTGGAGGGGTTGGCTAAATGCGGTCAAGTTTTGGCTGCGCGGTGCCGTGCGTGTGATCCCATAGGTGGCCGAGTCGTTTTTCGCCTTCGAGTGTCGTTTCAAAATAGACGGCGCGCACAGGCTCCCCCACCAGCGGGAAATCGTGGTGATGCCCCATCCCCGTCGCCACACAGTCGCCGTTTTTGACCTCGTACTGCTTATTTTCCGAAACAGCGACGCCGCTCCCCTGGAAAATAATCCAATACTCGTCGCAGTCGTGATAATGGCGGTCAAAATTGGTTTCTTTGACGTACTCAAACGAATCGCCATTGTCCTGCGGCTTGTCGCTGCGCTTGACCGAAAACAGCCCTGATCCTCCGACCTGATCGCCCCAATGCCCCGCCATGAGAATGATCGTCGTTGGCGCTTGCACTTCGGTGACGACAAACGGCGCATCGTCGGCGCGCAGGTCGAGATTCGCGCCCGCTTCGGCCTCGATCAGTCTGCCCAACGCCGAAATCGTGCATTTGCCCTCGCCGACGATTAATTTTTCTTTCGGTTCGCGGCGCTCAAAGGTGTGATTTGCGCCAATCGGCAGCTCGATAATCTCGTAAAATCGCAGTTCGCACCATGATGGTAGGGTTTCGTTGTGGACAACAGGCATATCGTCTACTCCTGAAATTGGCTCTCAGCGATCAGCTTTTAGCTTTTAGCCGTTAGCTTTCAGCTAAATTTCAATCGATTACTGAATATGATTGTAGACGATTTGTCGCAGGAGGGTGAAAATTCAGGTGGAAATGGGGCGCGAAAAGGGTTTCCTTCGGTCACGCAGCGCCCCTACACAGATGATACGCTCAGCTTTTTGATAGTCTTACCACACGCTCGGCTGGCGCAGGGTTTCGACTTCAAGCGTAATCCAATTGAGCCATGCGTCTACGCCCTCCCCTGTCTTGCAGGAAAGCGCGAATGTCGTTAAGCCAGGGTTGAGTGCTTCGACACCGCGTTTGAAAAATTCCATATCAAACGGGATGTAGGGCAGCAGATCAATTTTGTTGATGATAAGGACATCGACGCCGCGATACATGCCGGGATATTTATAAGGCTTATCCGCACCTTCGGGGATCGAGGCGACCAGAACGCTTTTATGTGTACCAAGCTGGAAATTCGACGGGCAAATCAGGTTGCCCACATTTTCGACAATCAGCAGGTCAACTTCACCCAGATTTACCTCCTTGAGCGCACCCTGGAGCATCGGCGCGTCGAGATGGCAGTCACCACCTGTATTAATTTGCAATGCGTGAACAGCCCCCGCAGCTTCAGCGCGGTCTGCGTCCAGGCTGGTTGCGATGTCGCCATTGATGATCGCCAACCGAAAGCGATCTTTCAAACCGCGCACGGTCTGCTCGACCAGCGAAGTCTTGCCCGCCCCTGGCGAGGCCATAAAGTTCAGGCTGTAAACGCCTGCGCCATCCAGGTGTGTGCGGTTTTCAGCAGCGATGCGGTCATTCGCGGACAGAATTTTTTCGACAACAGAGATTTTCATCGTATGGATTCCTTTTCGTCTACATCAATGGCTTCCAAATAGAATTCTTCGCCCGCCACGATGCTGACTTCCGTGCTCTGACAAACTGGACAGGTAAAATCTTCCCCGCGTAAGGGATAGCGCGCGTGGCATTTTTGGCATTGAAATTCGGCGGGAATGCGCCGGAAGTGCAATTGTGATCCTTCGGCGGCGGTGTCCTGGCTGATAATGTCCCAGTAAAACTGGACAGAATCGTCCATTACTGAGGAAAGCTGACCGATGACCAGATGAACGTCAGTTATCGGAGCTTTTTTCGCGTGTTGTAGTGCCAGGTCTAAAATGCTGGTGGTAACGGCAAGTTCGTGCATCGGCTGCCCTCTTTATATAGATAGCCTAGCACGTCACCGGAGGCGTGTCGTCTGATTTTCGTCACGCGATGGGGGTTATGATCCTAATTTTTTGGTTCGTGGTGAACCAGATATTCAACCGCCTGCCGGCCCGCGCGCATCTTTTGCCAGAAGATCGACCAATTGTAGATCGTCTCCTGAATGGCTTCATCAGCCAGCTCAGCGGGCTTGATTTTTTCGTCGCGGATCGTGTTGAGAATCTTGCTGCCAACCAGCGCGATCAGGATCACAACGACGGTCAGCGCCCACTCGACGCGATCCGTGCTGCGCTTCTCGTCGTGATGGCGTTCGTTATCGGAGTCCGTCAGGTTTTTAGGCTGTTGATGAACGGCCTCGGACGGCTGCTCGGCTGGTTCATTCTGATCAACATACATCCAGAGTGCAGCGCGAACCACATCCGCCTCACTGTCATAGCCATGTTTGGCGATAGCTTCCTGGACGCGCTCTTTTAATTCAGGGGAGATGCGCGCGCCGACTCGTTCGCTCAGTGTGCCTTCTTCTCGTGTCATTTCCCTCCCCTGCCTTTCCGAACTAACCGGATTTTTACTTATTGTACACCAACCCTTCATCTTTTGGCTGACAAGGATGCCGTTTATTGTGGGTCAGATGGCGAACAGCTAAAATCCCTTTTAAAAATCGGATGCGAGGGTGGGCTATGAAACGTTCTGCTTATCGATGGATGATGCTTTTTGTGATGCTGCTTGTTGGGCTGCCTGCCGCCGCGCAGGATGGGACGCTTGGCTTAAGTGACGCCGATTATGCGCTGCTGATGACGGCTAATCGTGCGGTGGTGAACCGTGTCAGCTTTGACTTTAATGCGCAGTTAGCGGTTCAGGGATTAGATACTTTTGCGATCAACGCAGACATTAACGGCACGGGCGCATTGGACACCGCATCCCCTGCGCTGATTCTGTCGCTGAATGGCGACCTCAATCTTGGCGCGCGGTATATTCCAGTTCGCTCGGAATTGCGCTGGCTGGACGATACCCTCTATCTGAACCCCGGCGACGGCTGGCAGGCCATTGAAGGCGCATCGAGATTTGCGGCAGATGCCATCGCGCAATATACAGGCTTACATGGCGAGGCGGCGGCGATTGGGTTATGGGAATTTGACCGAATCGAAGGTATGAACGAAATTATTGCCGCGCTGATGACCATTGACCCCGCATCATTTGTGATGGCGCAGCGCCTGGATGATGAAACACTGAACGGGGTACAGGTTGCTCATTTTCAGATGACTGCCGATCTGCACGCGCTCATGCAAACGGAAGGATTTGTCAATCTGGTTGGAGCACTCGCTCTGGTGCAGGGGACAAATCTGGTGATTTACAACCATGATGAACTCGGCGAGATCGTCCGCGCCAACAGTGCCTTATTTGACGAAGCGATGCTGATTTTTGACCAGTATATTGGGGTGGATGACAGCGCCATTTACCGAATTGTCCTGACGTTGAACATGCCCCTTGATCCTTCGCGAACAGGCTACCCCGATGCTCCGTTCATGGTCACAGCCCAGGTGGACATGATGCAGAGCAATCATAACCAGCCGCAGGAGATTGCTGCGCCCGATGGAGCGACTATCGGTGACAGCTTCACTTTTTCGCCTCCCGCCGCGTTGGAAACACCGGACGATGATATTACGCAGTCGGTGTTTTTTGAAACGATTGGCGATGGCGAGTCATTTTTGCAGTCATTCCAGGCTGAGGCTGGCGATATAATCACTGTGACGGTGCGCGGCCTCGGATTGGAATTTGACCCCTATGTGGCGATTCTGTCTGAAAGTGGCGACATTCTGTCTGAAAATGATGACCACGAATCGACAGCGTTTGGCGTCAACGATCTTGATTCGCAGATTGTCGATTTTTCAATCCCTGAAACTGGGACATACAGCGTCGAAGTTGCCGAAATTAACGCAGCGGTAGGCAGTTTTGTGCTGACCATTCGCGTGAGGCGTTGAAACCAATGCAGCACGTCGTTGGATTTAGCTAAATAATTGTATCATTTTTAGGCACAGGGTAATTTGACAAACGATGGACAGCGTGTCCATAATAGCCGCCAGCGAGTCGAAATTCTTCTTTATATTCTGGCTTTTTAAACCTCTGTTGGTACATGCCTGTATGTATAGAAGAGAAAATCATGAAGGAGTAAATATGTTAAAGCGAAGTAGTTCTTTATTGGTTGTCGTATTGACAGTCCTCGTGGTGCTAAGCCTGTCTGCGCCCCTGTTTGCGCAGGAACCAACGGCAACCACCGCCGAGTGTGGCAGCGAAGGGTATGGAGGTAACTGGAAGTCGCTTGAAATGGTGGACAGCATGACCCTCAAGATCACGCTGTGCAACCCTGACCCCGCCTTCCCATCGAAAATCGCGTTCGCAGGCTTCCCCATCAACTCGTCGGAATACCTGGAAGCGACAGGTGGTAGTGGCGACCTGATTCAGAAACCTATTGGTACTGGCCCGTATAAACTGGAAAATTGGGAACTGGGCAGCGAAGTCGTTCTCAGCCGCAACGACGCCTATTGGGGCGATGTTGCCAAAGAACAAACCGCCATTATCCGCTGGAACGTTGAAGCCACACAGCGCTTGACCGAACTCCAGGCTGGTACGGTGGACGGCATCGCCAGCATCGGTACAGGCGATTTCGAAGTCGTCCAGGCAGACCCAAATCTCGCGCTGTTCCCTGGTGCGATCACCAACGTGTTCTATCTTGGCCTGAACAACACCAAGCCGCCGCTGGATAACCAGATGGTGCGTCAGGCGATTGCCCACGCCATCGATAAGCAGCGTATTGTTGACAATTTCTATCCGGCTGGCTCGGTGGTTGCCACCCAGTTTATGCCGCCCGTTCTCTTTGGCTATACGCCCGAAGTTGAACCGCTGGCCTACGATGTGGCTCTGGCGAATCAGATGCTCGATGAAGCAGGCTTCCCGATGGATGCCAATGGTGTGCGTTTCACCCTCGACCTGCACTATCGTGACGTGGTGCGCGGTTATCTGCCCACCCCAGTTGTCGTCGGTACCGATCTTCAGGCGCAGCTTGCTGAGGTTGGTATCCAACTGAATGTCGCGGCTATCGAATCTGGCGCTTTCCTGGATGCAGTGCAAGCTGGTGACGAAGCGATCTTTATGCTCGGCTGGGGCATGGACTATCCTGATGCCACTAACTTCCTGGATTACCATTTTGGCACTGGCTCATCGCCCAGTTTCGGCGATCACTATGCCGACATCACCGAACCGCTAACAAAAGCTTCACAACTCGGCAGGCCTGAAGATCGTTATCCGCTCTACGTGGAAGCCAACACCGCAATCCGTGACGAAGTGCCGATGGTGCCGATTGCGCACGGTGCAGGCGCGAATGCGTGGAAGGCCAGCATTGAAGGCGCATATGTCGCCCAGGTCGGCCCAACCTATCTTTCGAGGATGGAAGACCCGGATGACGACAACATTATCTTCATGCAGAACGCCGAACCGATCAGCCTGTTCTGCGGAGACGAAACCGATGGTGAAACCTTCAGTGCTTGCAGCCAGATCAACGAAACGCTGCTGAACTACAACCCGGAGACGGGTGAGGTTATCCCCTGGCTGGCGAGCGAATTCTCTGCCAATGAAGATGCTACCGAATACACCTTCACCATTCGTGATGGCGTGACCTTCACCGACGGTTCGACACTGGATGCCCAGGACGCCTATACCTCACTGTTGATGCAGTGGGATGCAGCCAATCCGCTTCATGTTGGTCGCACGGGTAGTTTCACCTATTTCTCAAGCTTCTTTGGTGGCTTCCTGAATCCCCCACCCGCGACAGAATAATCAATCTTCAGAGGGTTTTCGTAGGGCAGGTCTCAGACCTGCCCTACTACAAATACGTTGCATCAAATCGTATAAACCCTCGCTGAAGTGAAGTATAAACATAGGGGGCGGCTGGTTTCAAATGGATTTCCGTTGGTTGCCGGGCCGCCCCTACTGAATTGAGATAAAGCCTATGTCCACTTTTTTAATTCGTCGCCTTGTATCAGCGATCCCTGTTTTATTCGGTATCTTGCTCGTCACATTTGTTCTGAATCGTTCTGTCCCCGGTGATCCCTGTCGGGCGATTTTGGGCGAAAAGGCGACTGCGGAAACCTGCGATGCATTTATTGCGCGCTTCGGCCTCGATCAGCCGATTCCGGTACAATTTCTACTGTACATGCGCAATATATTTCAAGGCGACCTGGGCGAATCGTTCCGGTTTGGGCGCACGGTGGTCGATCTATTGATTGAGCGCCTGCCTACGACGATTGAACTGGCGATGAGCGCGTTATTTTTGGCGATCATAATCGGCATTCCTGTCGGCATTATCTCAGCCTACCGTCATAACTCGCGCCTGGATGTAGCGACGATGATTTTTGCCAACACGGGCGTTTCGATGCCCGTTTTTTGGCTGGGGTTGATGCTATCTTTCTTTTTTGCCGTGACTTTAAAAGATACGCCACTCGCGCTGCCCCCTTCAGGCCGCCTGAGCGCCGGGTTAAACCCGATCCCCTTCTACGTGCAGTGGGGCCTTGCCAGTGATGCCGATAATGCCAGCAATATCCTCATATTTTTGTCGCGCTTTAATATTCTCAACGGCATGTTGACGCTCAATACGGAACTGCTGATCGATTCTTTCCGCCATTTGCTGCTGCCGTCGATTGCCGTCGGTACCATTCCACTGGCGATCATCGCCCGTATGACGCGCGCCAGCCTGCTCGATACGCTGAGCCAGGACTACACACGCACCGCCCGCGCTAAAGGGCTGCGTGAATTGGCGGTGGTCGTTCGCCATGCGCTGCGTAACTCGCTGCTGCCTGTGGTGACCGTTATCGGCTTGAATTTTGGCGGCCTCGTCAGCGGTGCGGTATTGACCGAGACGATTTTTGGCTTTAGCGGCATCGGGCGGACGCTGTTTGATGGAATTACCGCGCGGGATTATTCGCTGGTACAGGGGGTAACACTGGTCACGGCTATCGCTTTTGTGGTCATCAATTTATTTGTGGATATTCTGTACGGCTACCTTGACCCCCGTATCCGCCTGAGCTAACGAAAGAATTTACCGAATTATGGATGTCCAGCGCACAGACCCCAAAGTGGCAGTTATTGAGGCTAAAACCCCTGCCAAGAACTTTCAGAAATCCGAAAACCCCTGGGCAATTCTGCTGCGTGACCTATTTCGGCATCGTTCGGCGGTACTCGGCATGATTATTATCGGCATGATGGCGCTCATGGCGATTTTTGCGAACGTCATCGCCACCCATGACCCGCTGCAATCGATGATCGGTATGCCTGGAGAAGTCCCGCCGCTCCCACGCAAAGCGCCTTGCATTCCCGCTTTTGGCTGCACCGAGCCGATGCACCTGATGGGTCTGGACTTAAACGCGCGTGACGTTTTCAGCCGTTTGATTTATGGCGCGCGGGTGTCGCTGCCGATTGGCGTCGTTTCGCTGGGCTTTGCGTCGATTCTCGGCTCATTAATCGGCATTGTATCCGCCTATTTTGGCGGTTGGACTGACAATCTGATTATGCGGGTGATGGATGTGCTGCTGGCCTTTCCATCGCTGCTGCTGGCGATTGCGATTGTTACGATTCGCGGCCCCAGCCTTGAAAACGCCTTGATCGCGATTGGCATCGTCTCGATCCCCGGCTATGCACGGTTGGCGCGTGCCAGCGTCCTTTCGGTCAAAGAGCAAGAGTTCATTACGGCGGAACGAGCTTTGGGTGCTAATCATGCCCGCATCATTTTTGCCCACCTTGTTCCAAATAGTCTGGCTCCCCTCATTGTGCAAGCTGCGCTTGGAATCGGCGGCGCAGTTCTGAGCGCCTCAGCGCTTTCATTTTTAGGGCTTGGCGTCCAGCCACCGATTGCTGAATGGGGTGCGATGCTGGCGGAAGCGCGCGCCTATGTTTTTACAGCGCCTCACTTGGTGCTGTTCCCAGGTTTAGCAATCATGCTGACAGTGCTTGGGTTCAATTTATTAGGCGATGGCCTGCGCGATGTGCTTGATCCCCGCCTGCGCGGACGTTAATATGTCGACTCTACAATTTACAACGCTCTCCATCTCCGCTGCCAGCCTGGGCGGTGAAAACCCGCTGCCGAATTTAGCGCCATCCGGCGACCTCCACGCGGTGGATGCTGACGCCAATGTCCCCGCCGATATGATCGAAAATATGACTTATGGGCGCGTCAGCAATATCCTGCCCTACACGCTGCAAGATCAATACGAGCGCGAACGGCATGATTCGCTGTTCAAAGTCGCGATTCTGGAAAACGAAATTTTACGCGCGACATTTTTGCTGGATTATGGTGGGCGTCTGTATTCGCTCTATCACAAGCCCACCCAGCGCGAAATTTTGTCGTCCAATCCAGTCTTTCAACCCGCCAATCTGGCTCTGCGCAATGCCTGGTTCAGCGGCGGAGTCGAGTGGAATATCGGCACGATTGGGCATTGGCCGCTGACGTGCGCACCCGTTTTCGCTGCGCAGGTTCAGACTGACGACGGGATTCCTGTTTTGCGGCTGTACGAGTGGGAACGGCTGCGGCAGATTCCATTTCATCTCGATTTTTATCTGCCGGACGGGTCGCCGCTGCTCTATGTGCATGTGCGGATTATTAATCCCCATAATGAGGATATTCCCGTATATTGGTGGTCAAACGTCGCCGTGCCGGAAACGTCGAAAACCCGTGTGATCGTGCCAGCCGAGCAAACTTACCGCTTTGGCTACACCCGCTCACTCGATATTCTGTCCGTGCCTGCCTTCGAGGGCGTCGATATGACCTACGCCACCAACGGCAGCCGCGCGATGGATTTCTTTTTTCACATCCCCGATGACCGCCGCCGCTGGATGACCGCGCTCGACGCCAATGGTACAGGCTTATTCCAAATATCGACGCAGCGCCTCAACGGACGCAAGCTGTTTTTGTGGGGCATGGGACAGGGGGGACGCCGCTGGCAAAAATTTTTGTCTGAGTCGGGTGATCCGTATATCGAAATCCAGGCCGGACTCGCGCGCACGCAGCTTGAGCATTTGAAAATGCCTGCCCGCACCGAATGGGACTGGCTGGAGGGCTACGGCTTATTGGAGGCCGACCCCGCGCTTGCTCACTCGTCCGATTGGCACATGGTTCAGCAGCACGTTCGCCAGCAGATCGAAAAATTGACTCCCAATTTTGATGCGGAATTTGAACGCGCGCGATTCTTTCAGGAAAATGAGCCTTCGGAAATTTTGCATCTCGGTTCGGGCTGGGGCTACCTCGAAAAGCGCCGTCGCGAATTGGCGGGTGAAGCGCCATTCTGCTCCCCTGCCCTGCCTTTCAATGAAGCCTCTCTGACCGCGCATCAGCTTCCCTGGCTGCACCTGCTCGAAGGTGATATGCTGCCCATCAATTTTGATGAAAATCATCCGTCGTTCATGGTGCAGGAAGATTGGCGTCCGCTGCTGGAACGGGCGAAGCAAAAAGATGTTCTTGGTCATGTACATCTGCAACTCGGCATCATGGATTTTTATGCCGGACGTTATGCCGATGCCAAACATGCCTGGGAACGGTCACTTATGCAGCAGCGCACCTTTTTACCGCTGCGCAACCTCGCCGTCCTCGCGAAAATTGAAGGCGATTTGGAAAAAGCGCTCGATTATTATCGACAGGCTTATGCACTCAAGCCAGAACTCGCCCCGCTGGTGATCGAGTTTGGTCAGACATTGATCGAGGCCGGAAAGCCGCATGAGTGGTTAGAAATGCTGAATACGCTGCCTGCTTCACTTCGCAAATTGGGCCGAGTCCGTTTGCTGGAAGCCCGCGCCGCGCTGATGGTCGGCGATTTTGAGCGCGTCGGTCAGTTTTTCGCCGATGAAGTCGTCATCCCTGATATGCGCGAAGGTGAGATCAGCCTGTCGGAATTCTGGCTGCAATATCACGCTGCGCGCATCCGTGCCGTCGAAAATCTCGCGCCCGAAGCCGACGTGAGCGAACGTGTCCGGCGCGATTATCCCATCCCCTGGCACTTTGATTTTCGCATGTCCGAGACGTGATGCGATGAACGACGAATTGCGCAAGGGCTTTGAACGGCTGCTTCTAGAAATCGAAGGCAAGACGCAGCGTATCGTGAAAATCGATCAGCGACAGCAGGGTCAACAGGGGGCATCCGGCTCGCAGGTCAATTATTATGATGTTTTCTGCGACGATGGATCAGCACACACGCTCGTCACCAAAGCGGCCATGCTGCTGGAACGGCGCATTGTCAACCATCTGGCAAGCCAGAAATGTGCTGTCCCGCCTGTGTACATCCCCGATGTAACCAGCGAAGGTCGCGCCCTCATTTTCATGCCGTTTCTGGAAAATCGCCCAACCCAGGACTTGTCGCATTTTCAGAGCCTCTTGACTCAATCCGTCGCCGATGGATTAGCCGGCATCCATGCTGCCAATCGACAAAAGCCACCTCCCTGGCTGCCCCACGCCAGTGACAATTTTTCCCAACGCCTGTGGCTCTACGCTTGGGCTGATGAATGGGAAAAGAATCTGCGCGATCCCGAATTTTTTGCCGAATTCGGCGCGTATGACCAGCCGTTGAAAGCGGCGATGGAAAAATTGATGTGCGTTCTGGAAGCGCTGACGGCGGAAGGTGATACGCTCACGCTGCTCAACGTCGATCTGATCCCCGACCATATCCGTTTGTGGCACGGCGAAGCGCGATTGATCGATTGGGAGCAGTCCAGCTACGGCACGCTGTATCTGGATTTGCCGAATTATTTTTCGCTTGAATCGGCTTTGAGCTATCGCGATGCTCTGGCGCGGCACGGATACGAAATCCCGGTCATGGATTTTATGGAGCGCTTTCGTGAAGTCGGGCGCTATATGGGTCTGCGCTACCTGGGCTATTCGTTGTGGTGCTGGGGGCAAGGCGGCGAGACGCGGTACAATAATCGCTGGTTTTTGTATTACACGCTCACGCTGGCGCTGCGGGGTCGTTAGCCTCTCGATTTTTGCGCTATACTCAATTTTCTAAATTTGTTTTCAACCAAAAGGGAAAATGATGCATACTGTCGCGCCAGAATCAGTTGGCATGTCATCAGAGCGTTTGGGGCGCATTCGCCCGTTTGTCCAGCGCAATATTGATGAAGGAAAATTTGCAGGCATTTTGACGCTCATCGCCCGTCATGGACAGGTCGCGCATTTCGACAGTGCGGGCATGATGGATCAAGAAGCGGGCAAACCGATGCAGGAGGATACACTTTTTCGCATCTACTCGATGACCAAGCCCGTCACCAGCCTCGCGCTGATGATGCTCTATGAAGAAGGACACGTCCGGTTGAGCGATCCGGTTTCGCGCTTCATCCCCGCTTTCAAAGACCTCAAAGTGTACAGCCGCCCGCTGTCAGCCGGGATGGAACTCACCAATACACAGCGCGAAATCACCGTCCGTGATCTTTTTACGCATACATCGGGGCTGTCCTACGGCTTCAATGAAGACTCGCCTGTCGATGCCCTGTACCGCAAAATTGAACTGCTGCGGGCTGATCGAAAAAGTTCAAAAGCATTTATTGACGATCTGGTCACGCTGCCGCTGGTGCATCAGCCAGGGACGGTCTGGCGCTACAGCGTCGCGACGGATGTAATTGGGTATCTGGTCGAAGTAATTTCCGGTAAATCGCTGGGGCAATTTTTCCAGGAGCGTATTTTCCAGCCGCTCGGCATGGTCGATAGTGGATTCGCCGTGCCGCCAGAAAAAATCAGCCGCCTTTCGACGGTGTATACCCCCCATCCTGAAGGTGGACTCGCGCCGATTGATACCCCGGCGAACACCCATTTTACCAATGCCGAACGTGTGCCATCCGGTGGTGGAGGGCTGGTATCGACCATTTCGGATTATCTGCGATTTGCGCAGATGATGCTCAACGGCGGTGAATTGGACGGCGCGCGGTTGGTGAGCCGAAAAACGATTGAACTGATGACAATGAATCACCTGCCTGCCCATCTGCTTCCGTTTGGCGCTGGAAACATGGGCTATGGCTTTGGCCTCGGCGTCAGTGTCGTCATGGATTTGGCACAATATGGCAGCATCGGCTCAATTGGATCGTATGAATGGGGTGGCGCAGCGAATACGCTGTTCTGGGTCGATCCGAAAGAAAAGCTCATCGGTATTTTGATGACGCAGTTTATGCCCGCATGGCAGTTCCCGCTGGCAGACGATTTTCGCGTACTAACGTACCAAGCGATTGCTGATTAACGATCTATTTATTTTTGAAGTTCGTTATAAAGATGTTGTGAAATTGTTTTATATGAGGGCTGTTGTAATCTCTAACATGATAGTTCATGTTATGATGTGTGTTACAGTGCGCTTTAGGTCGAGAGTTGGCTATGGAACTGGCAGCCTTTTCGGATCGTGGTATTGGAACCCGTGAACGACTGGAAGACTATGCGGCGGATCGGACGATCATCACAGCCGGAGGGTTAGAGCTGCAAATCGCACTGGTCTGCGATGGCGCTGGCGGTGGTGAAGCGGGTGAACTGGCTGCGCGCCTCACCTCCCGCACGATTTTCGAATATCTGGAAATCAGCGCCGAAACTTCTGTCCCCCAACTGCTGATCCATGCCGTAGAAAAAGCGAATAAGGCCGTTTTTGACGAACTGCGCGGCACCGGAACGGGTACGGTGGCGATGGCTGTCGTCCATTTGAATGATACCTCCGCGCCCTATGGTCGTTTGTATGTCGCTCACGTTGGCAACAGCCGCATTTATCTGATGCGCGAAGGGCGTATCGTGCGGCTCAATATCGACCATACGCTGGCGAATGAATATATTTATGCCGGACAGATGTCGTTCGAAGAAGCCAAGCAGCTTGACGCCTCGGAATATGTGACTCGCTCGATTGGTATTGGCGCAGAAGTCAACGTCGATATTGGTTTTTATGCCGAACGCGGCAAGGATTTTGTCAACAGCCGCCGCGCGTTCCGTATCGGTCAAAAAGGGATGAAGCTGCAAGAAGGCGATACGATTTTCACCGCCTCCGATGGCCTTTTTCCCTATATCAACGATGAAGAATTTCTGAAACATGCTTTAGACGATAACGTCGAACGTGCTACTCGGACTCTGTTGAAATACGCGGCGGATCGCGGCCCAGAGGACAATATCGCGATTTCGCTGGTGTTTGTGCCGTCGCGAAATCGCAAGATGGTGCGAACCCTCGAACGGTTCAGCGCTCGTCAGCGCGCAGGCATCGCGATTTTTGCGGTGGCGATTGCGCTGCTGATCGGTTTTCTGGGACTTCAGATCGCCGGGGGGGAGACTCAGCGTGTGGCGCTTCTGGCGGAACAGACGGTTGTCTGGGCGACGCAGGAATCGATCCTGCAAGCAGCGACAGAAGGTGCCTATACCCCGACTCCCCTGCCCAGCCCGACGCCAACCTTGCCCCCTGTGGCAGGTCAGGTTGGAAATCGTTTCTCGCCTTCGCAGCAGACAGGGCTTGCTGTTTTTGCCGGACGCTATATTGACCCCTTACAGCCGGACGAGATCAACTATATTTCGATTGCGGGTGCAAACGCACTCAGCAGCGGACAAACTGTTAATCAGGCCAATTTCTATCTTCAGCCGGGAAGTTCATTTCGTCTGAATCAGGTGATCGATACCCCTGGCAGTGAGCAAATCGATCTGATTCTCAAACGCGGCAGCGATCTTTTCGTCAATCCAGGCATTTTTGGCAGCGGCGGCATTACGATTGGCCTGGAGCAAAACCCCGACATTCGCCTGCAAAGCCAGAATGCCTGTATGTCCGTCAAGCAAATTTCGGCGGACTCGACCCAGCCGAATGATAGCGATAAAGTGGCGCTGACCTGCTATGGCGGCACATGCAGCTATCAATTCCCCAGCGCTAGTTCGCAGGCTGTTCCTTCCGGCGACCAGGCGCTTCTGGATGTGGATAATCAGCAGTTGATTTCGACATCGGCGATTGATGCGGCGCAGGTGCGGGAATACAGTGAAACCATCTGGCAGCTTTCACAGCGTGAAGATCAACTGAGCTGCCTGTCGAATTGGCTGGACGAAGATAGCGACACCGTGAATTATCCGGTGGACGAGTGTCCGGCTGATGCTGGCTCGGCAGCAGCTAAAGGTTGCCCGGATGACGATAGCGACGGCGTTCAGAACAACGTCGATCAATGTGTGGCGGAAGCAGGCCCGGAATCGAATAACGGCTGCCCGCTGCCCGATCTGGATGGCGATGGTCTGGAGGGTAACGATGACCTCTGCCCATTTAATGCTGGCCCAGCCGAAAATGATGGCTGCCCTACCGAAGGGCCGCAAGCCACAGAGCGCGCGGTTGTGCTGACACAAACAGCAGAATTCCAGGTCACGGCGACCCCAAGCCCTACCTTGACGCTTACCTTGACGCCATCCCCTACTCTGACTCCTACGGAAACGCCTGTTCCGCTGCCCGAAGCCGATAATGATCGTTATGCCACACTTGGGAATGAACTTTTGAGCATTCCAGAGCCGGGTGTGTTGGCGAATGATATTTTAAATGAGGCTCTACTGCTGCCGTTCGCAGGTACAACCATAGCGGGTGGTACGATCTCACTGAACAGTGATGGAAGTTTTGATTACTTACCGCCTGAAGATTATGTTGGGCTGGATTCGTTTGAATACACATTGGAAGGCGTTGTCGGGAACGATAGTGCGACAGTAACTATTGAAGTTCTTGAACCTCCTGCCGATCCCCCGGATGCTGCCTTTACGGTTAGCCCATTGAGCGGCCCCGTTGGTACATTTTTCACCATTACGAATCAATCAACCGGGCCAATCAACGACTATGAATGGGATTTTGGAGATGGAAGCAGCAGCGGATCTTCGAACCCCGAACCGCATCAGTATAACCAGGCCAATACCTATACGATTAACCTTGTCGTAAGAGGGCCGGGTGGTGAAGACCCAGCATCACAGCAAATAAGAGTTTTTGACGCGCCGGATGCCGTTGATGATCTAAATGTTTATGCAGTTCAGGAAGATGATCTGCTTACGGTCAGCGCAGAAAATGGCGTGTTAGCAAATGATGTTTATGAAAACAAATCTGCGCTTACGGTGTCTGTTATCAGAGATGTTGAACACGGTTCGCTGACTCTGAATGCAAATGGCGGCTTTACCTACGACTCGGACGGGAATTTTAATGGTGAAGACAGTTTTACCTATCAAGCAAGGGATGGTGCGGTTACATCAGACGTTGCGCTTGTGACTATCACCATTAACCCGGAAAATGATGCGCCAACAGGACAACCTGATGGATTTAATACCCGCTTCAAAACGCCGCTGGTTATTCCTGCGCCGGGTGTTCTCAGCAATGATTCCGATATTGATAGCGCCAATCTCACGGCTGTGTTAGAAAACGGCCCGTCCAACGATTTAGTTTTTAGTTTGAATCCTAATGGCTCTTTCAACTACACACCCAACTCGACGTTCACGGGGGATGATACTTTTACTTACCATGTTTCGGATGGCTTACGCAGCTCAGGCACAATTACGGTAACGATCACTGTTGGGCCAAACACACCACCAGAGGCGCGTGATGATGATTACACGATGCCTGAAAGCAGCCCAACCCTCTCGATCAATTCGGCAAACGGTGTACTGAACAATGATGTTGATGTTGATAGTGATCCGCTGACGGCAACGCTGGTGTCTGGCCCTTCTAATGGTACGTTACCAGGAGGATTGAATCAGGATGGGTCATTTACTTATCAACCTGATGCTGGTTTCACAGGCGTAGAAGATTCTTTCACTTATCGCGCTCGCGACCCGCTCACCCAAAGTACAAATGTTGCTACGGTAACGATCAGGATTAATCGTGCGCCAGTTGCAGATAATGACACGTATAATGTTAACGAAGATACGCAACTGGTCGTTCCTGCTGCTGGTGTCCTCATTGGAGATACAGATGCGAACAGCGGCACTACACTTACCGCTGCTCTGGAAAGCCTCCCGACTCAAGGTTTGCTCACACTGAACGCGAATGGTGGGTTTACCTATGATCCTTTCCCAAATGATTCCGGTACGGATACTTTCGAATATAGAGCGAATGATGGTTCGGCAAGCTCGAATGTCGCCACCGTTACCATTAACGTTATCCCAGTCAACGATGCGCCTCTCGCACTGAACGACACCTATAATACGACTCTCAATACCGCTAGAACCGTTAATGCAGCGGGTGGAGTGCTTGCTAACGACACCGATATTGATAGTGCTACGTTCACCGCAGTTTTGGTGAGCGGCCCCACACAAGGTACTTTGACCACATCGCCAACGAATCCCACAGGCCTGAATCTCAATGGCTCATTCACGTATACGCCAAATACAGGCTTCACGGGTGTGGATACCTTCACTTATCGGGTTAATGATGGAGCGGGTAGCAACAATCTTTCTAATATAGCCACTGTTAGCATTTTCGTTGGTGTAAACACACCGCCAACTGCCGACGATGATACCTACACAATGGGTGGTGCAACACTCACGCGCAACGCAGCAAATGGCGTCCTTAATGGAGATAATGACCCAGAGGGCAGCGCACTTTCAGCGGTTCTTGTGGGAGGGCCATCGAATGGCCTATTAACCTTGGATCTCGATGGGGGGTTCACTTACACACCGACATCAGGTTTTGTTGGTATCGCTACCTTCACTTATCAGGCTAACGATGGCGCTGCCAGTAACAATCTTTCCAATATCGCTACTGTAACGATCACAGTTGGCACAAATTCGATACCCGATGCAGATGCTGACGGTACTTACACCACACAGGTTAATACACTACTCGATTCAACGACGACTGCCGATCCGAGCGTGCTGGACAACGATACGGATGCTGACAATGGGCCGCAGCCGCTTACAGCGTTTCTATGGACGAATGCCTCAAACGGCAGTGTATTGCTTAATGCGAATGGCACATTTATCTATACACCGAATCTGAACTACAGCGGCCCGGACAGCTTCACCTATGTCGCTTTTGATGGCATGGATATCTCGACGGAGACTACCGTAAATATTAACGTGACGGGTGTGAATGCCCCACCGGTTGCTGTTGATGACACGGCCTATAATACAACTTTTAATTCACCGCTTGATTCAACGACGACTGGCAACCCAAGTGTGCTTGGCAATGATACCGACCCTGACGGCGACCCCCTGACGGCAGCGTTACAATTTGGCCCGTCTTTCGGCACAGTAACTTTGAACGCGAATGGCACATTTATTTACATACCCAGCACAGGGTTCTTCGGTCAAGATTTCTTCTATTATCAAGCCAGTGATGGCAATCTTGTCTCCAACCTTGCAACAGTTGTTATCAATGTTGGTGTTACCCCACCCATTGCGGGTAATGATAATTACCCTACAGCGGTGGATACACCACTGATTACGACCGCGCCGGGTGTCCTCGCCAATGACACAGACCCAGGTGGCAATTCGCTTACAGCAACTCTGATAACCCCTCCAACTCAAGGCGTATTAATCTTTAATTTCGATGGCTCATTCACGTACACACCGAATGCTGGCTATACTGGCCCAGACAGTTTCACCTATCAGGCATTTAACGGCTTTGTCAGTTCAAACATTGCGACTGTGAATATTGACGTGGGTGGAATCGGCGGTGGCAACTCACCACCTGTCGTTAATGACAATACCTATGCAACGTCAGCGACCAGAACATTGACCATTAATGCACCAGGAGTTCTGAGGAATGATCTTGATGCTGATGGGGATACATTGACAGCTATCCTCGTCACAGATGTGGCGCGTGGAACACTCGTTTTGAACTCCGACGGTTCATTCACCTATGAACCGCCGAATGCGCGATTTAAAGGAAATGTGACTTTCACTTATCGAGCGAACGATGGTTTGCAAGATTCCACTACGAATGCGACTGTCACCATCTCCGTCAGTGTGCCGCCGCCAAAGCCCGTCCCCATCGAAGTGCCTGCGCCGCCGCCCGCCACGCGCTGCACAGATACCAATTTTGAAAATCCGGGGATGATCCGCAGTAATTTCCTCGATGATGTAGATCGCGCCAATCTGTTCTGCCGATTGATCGCCGCAGGGGGCAGCTACATGTTCTGGCTCGGCAGCCCGATCACCAATGGCGGCAATATTGGGAATCGCAGCGTGATTGACCTCGGTCTGATCGCCGCAGTCGATGTTTTCAGCATGTCCGACGTGACGCAGTTCGTAAATGATGTCAACATCTGCTTGCAAGGCAGCGGCTATATCATTTACATGAACGCCAATGGTCAGCCGCGCGTGCCGCAAGCCTGGAACGCCTGGACAACACCATCCTTCCCCGGCTACACCTGTACGACGCTCTATGCACCGGGGACAGTCGTTCTGGTTGCCAATAACCCGCAATAAAATAACCCGCAATAAAATTGAGACTGATTTTGACCGTAAGGGCGACTCGCCGAGTCGCCCTTACAAACCATGTCAAAAATTAGATCGCCCTCATGCGGTTGCCCTTTGGCTTGTGTTCGACCTCTGCCAGCCCTAAGACTTCCAGCAGCGGCGGGATATACATGCCAAAGCGACCCCGCAGCCCTTTCTTCAGCCCGTACCAGCCGCCAATCGGATTATCCGGTGAACGCCCCCAGGCTTCGACGGTGCCTTCTTTGGCCTCTTTTTGCTCGTCGGCGCTGCCCAGTTCCATCCAATCACCGTGTTTTTTCAGCATGGCGTGTAAATCTTCGATGCAACGCAGGTCGTAGAGCAGCACCGTCTTGCCAACCATACACACCAAAACGGGTGGCTCGCGTGTTTCGTCACGGTAAAGTGTGTAATCGGATGTACCGGGGGGTGTTTTGAGTACCCAGGGACGTTCTTTCGTTCCATTACCTTGTGTCACTTTTATTCTCCTCTTAAAATTTTCGACTTTTATTTCCGATCAGCGATGTGTTATTCGAATATAGACTTGAATATAGTTCGATTTTGCTGATCGAAAAAGGATAAGCTGCACAATAAATATGACGATAGTTCTCTGCCAAAGGGTGCGGTCAACCTGAAAAATCGCTATACTTTTCGTTGATTTGAATTTTTCGGTATTTTTAAAGAATGAATTTTACTGCTGTTGATGAGCGCGAATTTGGCGCGATGGCTGAACCCTATCGCCGTGAGCTGCAAGCACACTGCTACCGCATGATGGGTTCGGTGCAGGACGCGGAAGATATGGTGCAGGAGACATTTCTGCGGGCGTGGCGTCGGCGCGAAACGTTTGAGGGACGTGCCTCATTCCGGGCATGGCTTTATAAAATTGCGACCAATGCCTGCCTGGATCGCCTGAAACAGCAGCCCCGGCGCGTTGTCCCCATCACTTACCAGGCTGTTTCAACGGTTGCCGAACCGATTCCGCCTGCTGTGATGGAGCCAATCTGGTTAGAACCCTATCCCGATGATTTACTGGGTGACGAAAGCCCTGAAGAAAAATTCTCATCGCGGGAATACATCAATCTGGCGTTTATCGTCGCGCTGCAACTCCTGCCGCCACGCCAGCGCGCCGTTTTGATTCTGCGCGATGTCTTGGATTGGCAGGCCAGCGAAGCAGCGGTGCTGCTGGATATGACGGTTCCGGCGGTCAAGAGTGCGCTGCATCGGGCGCGGGCTGCACTGGCGGCGCGCGATTTCGACGAAAATCACACGCTGGACACAGCAGCGCAATCCCAGCTTGAGGATTATGTGCGCGCCTGGGAAACCGCCGATGTAGATGGCCTGGTCAGACTGCTGAAGGATGATGCAACATTCAGTATGCCGCCGATTCCGGCGTGGTATCGTGGTCGAGATGAGATTCGTGGTTTGATTTCGAAAACGATCTTTAGTGGAGAAGCCAATGGACGTTGGCGGCTGCTCCCCACACGCGCCAATCGACAGATCGCGTTTGGACTGTACCGCCAATCGCAAAACGGCTACGAGGCTTATGGGATTCAGGTGCTGACGTTTTGCGGCGATAAGATTGCCGATATTACGACGTTCCGCAGACCTGCCCTGCTCTCAGATTTTGATTTGCCCACGACAACCAATTAGTCAAACAGAATGTCTTCACGACAGCAAAAGGACGCACCGCCCCACACACCGATAAGTGCCTCGGTGCAGGTGGGTTTCCTTCGGTCACGGTGCGCCCCTACAAATTGACTTGTAACGTGAATTGTTTGGGTAACGACCCTCTCAGTACAGGTTTGCGGGAGGGAGTCCAAATAGGGTAAGTGCCTTATTTTTTCTTCCACTTGACCTGATCGGCAGTGCCAAGCAGCGCGACCAGACCATCCGCCAGGGTTTGCCGCCACCATAGATAATCATGCCCGCCGTTATATTCCACATAGGTGAGCGAATAGCCTTTCGCCCGTAGCACATCGCGCATATGGCGATTCATGCTGTGGTGCGTCATGCCCAATCCCCCAGTCCCCTTATTTTCCAGCAGCCCAACATCAAGATAAAAATTGAGCGGCAGCCGTTCGGATTCGACAAACTGACGGATAAGCCAGCCAGGTTCGTTATCGTCTTTGGGGTTTCTCACCGACGGGTGCCACCAGTACGAGCCGGATTGCGACAGTACATTGCCGAAAATTTCCGGGTTTTTGAGCGCGTTCCAGGTCGAGGCGATTCCACCGTAGCTTGAGCCAGCGATAAATGTTTTTGAGGGGTCGTTGGTGATGTTGTAATGTTCACGCACCCAGGGCATCAACTCGTCGCGTAAAAATCGCGGAAAATTTTCATTGGGTGGAAGTTCATTCGCCCGTGCATCTTTAGCGTTGTCGATCATGATGCAGACCATCGGCGGGATTTTGCCCTCCGCCAGCAGGTTATCCAGCACCGTTGGCGTCGGCACAAGCATCGTGTAGGCCGCGCCGTCGAAGGTTAGCAGAAAATGATAGGGTTTATGCCCTTTTTGCTTATACTCCGGCGGTGTATAGACCCAGACTCGGCGTTCGTTATCGAGAATTTTACTCTTGAAAATCGTCTCTTTGACTTTGCCGTGCGGAATATCATTGCGTTTTTCGACATGTGGCTGCGGCGCTGCCTTTGGCCCGCGTACAATCGAGAGGCTGAATTCGGGCCACTCGTCCGGGTCGCCTTCGTCGTGCGGAAACAAAAACGACTCTGAATTCAATGGATCGGTTTTGGACATTTCCAGATAACGCTCAAGCTGCTCCTTCTCCGTTTTGAATTCCGACATTTTTCGAAGCGAGTCGTTTGGCGCAATACTGTATGTGGTGAAGATGTCAGGCCTCACTTTTTGGGTGAGATACCACAGCCATGTATAAGGTAGCCGCGTCATCAATCCTTCTGATATGATTTCGTGATTAACCAATGCCGACCTGAAAAAGGCATTCAGGGTGTCTTTATCTCCCTTATAGAGAAAAGTCACCCAGAGGTGCTCGTCATCATCCTCAACAGGCTCGAACATCGGGGTCCCACTTTGCTCAATTTCTTTCCAGAAGGCATCCAACGCCCCGGAATCGCCCGATTCAAGTTCGGTTTGCAGCTTAATGAGGCGCGGACTTTCAAGCTTGCCCATCAACCAACCGCCTTCACCGTAACAGTATCGGTTGCCATGCGGCCTTCTTCAATCACCAGCGCGACTCCGCCGCCCGTATACGGCGCGTCCGTGTCCGTTGTGTCAAAATATGGCTTGCCATCGATCCAGCCTTGCAGCCGTTCGCCCGTGACCGCCAGCCGCAGCGCGTAGCCGACACCTAATTCGCGCTTGAAATCAACTTCTGCCAGCGTTTGATCGCCCTTCACCAGCCGCGTTTTGCCATCATCGCATAAGAGCAGCGCGTAATAGCGTTTCATGCCCTGCACCCGCGCGGCGATGCCAGCCGCTTTTGCCATGTGAGGCGTGATGGTCGAACTGACTTCATAATCGACCCACTCGCGTGTTCCTGTGATATATAAGCCTCGCCCTTCATTTTGAATCGGGCGGAATGGCTCTGGATACCAGCGTTCCATCGGCGTGTCCAGGCCGTTGACCCAGGCGCGCAGAAAGATTTTGCCTGCCGGATAGGGTGGACGGGTGAGCACCAGATCGGGCGTCCCGTCCCAGCCCAGATAATCTAAATAAACCGTGCCGGGTTGGTCGGCGCTGACTTCAACGCCAATTTGCGCGATTGGGGCGCTGTTAATGCCTTCAATTTTCCATTCAAACGTGTGATCGCCGTTGGCAGGCAGCGCGGCTTCCGGCCCATTGACCGTTTTTAGTTCCTCATCTTCGCCGTAAATGCGGATAAAAAGGCGGCATTTGGCAGATGTGCTGCCAGCGGAAACCCGCGCCCGCAGCGTTTGACCCTGGTAGATCGTCGGCGAGGCGTGAAGCTCATAGCCGATCATGTTGAGCGCGTCGGGCGGCGTAAAGGTCGCCGTCGAGATGCGCCCGCCCTTGCTGCTGTAATTAATCGCGAGGCTGCGTTCGCCGCTGGCACTGTGGCCTTCCACGTTGGTAATGCGAACCAGTTCGCCGTCTTCCGACATAAAACCCTGTACCGAGCCGGGAAGCTCGAAATGGAAACGCGCCCCATTTTTCGGCGCAATCGGCGCTTCGCCCGCCAGCGTCCGTCCGATATTGACGAGGTGGATCGTTTCGGTTACGGCATCGGTGATCCCCCGCCCGCTGTCGGCTGTCGGCAAATAGAGCCGATCTGCCACCGGGCCGCGCCAGTCCGGGCCGCCTTCCATGCCCGCTAAACCGTTTTTAATGCCGAGGATGCAGCCCACATTGCCGGAATTGCAGTCGGTATCCCAGCCGGAGGTGTTGACGATCATCAGCGATTTCTGGAAATCGTTGTCGCCATAGAGCAGGCTGTAAATAATCAGGCCATGATTCGGCACCATATGGCAGTTGCCGCCGTATTTGTCATAGCCGTAATTGGCGACGATGTGGTCGCGGGTGTCGTGCCAATCGGGAAGCTCGGCGTGCCATTCGCGAATATCGTCGATCATGCGGTAGATGACCGAGTCTTTGGGGATGAACGAGATACCTGTGTCGATTAATTTGTTGATGTCGCTTTCGACAAATGCCTGCGCTTCCATCGCCGCGATCACCTGCGCGCCGTAAATGGCCTCGCCATCATGGCTGACGCTGCCTGCGCGCCGTGCAAATTCTGCCGCTAATTCAGGATCGCCGGGTGCAACCATGCCCCAGCCGTCGATAAAAATCTGCGCGCCGATTTGCTCGGCGACGACCTGACCGTTGAGCGCGATTGAGCCGCTTGCGGGGGCTTTAATACCGTGTTTAAGTCTTAAGTAAGCCGTATGCTCAGTCGAGTTGCCATTGCCGCCCCACCACAGCACGCACTTCTTTTCGATTAAATAGTTGAGCCAGGTCTGACCGATCTGTTCAGCGGTGATGTCACGGCTGATGCCGAAATCATTCAAAGCACGGATGAACGAGAAAGTGCCGGAGATATCGTCGTCGGTGACGATCAGGGGTTTGTGGAGTCGGTCATGAACATAGAAATTGATCTCGCCCAACTCCTTCATGATATTATCGTAAAGCCATCCCTCGTATGGACGGCCCAAATAGACGCCGATTATTTTTCCTAATACCCCGGCATAGACCTTTTCTAAGTAGTTGTTTGGAAGCATAAGATATTCTCTCTAGTTGAAATAAATTGATTGAATTATATGCGCTTGGAAGCTCTTTTCACAATTTCTTCCTCAGTTACATCGTCAAATGGTCTGGTCGTCCCGTTTCGTTCACGTTCGTGTGGACAGCAGCCGTAATGCCCTAGGGATATATTGCAGTTATAACAGAGGACTCTCAAATCATCACGCATTGGTTGCTTCAACAGCATAGAATGAAAATGTGTTCCTAACTCACCATTTTGAATGCGTTCACGATTACCGCCGCCATTGATATGATCGATGCCAAGAAACTCAATTCGTATCTCGCCGCAGCACGCACATCTCCCCCCATACCTATTAATTAGTTCGATTTTGTTACCTCTTCGCCTTCGCACATGCCTTTGTTTGTCTTTTAACACTTCCTGAATGCTTCGTTCTTCATATCGCTCTTTGGTACAAGCTTTACACCGATATGCTGCAAACTTTCCAGCAGTTCGGGTTGCGTTTTCACCGACAATGAGTAAAACTCCACAATCTACACAATGCTTATTTTCCACTTTTGATTCTCGTTTTCTTTTAAGGTTACACGGACGGCAAATGTAATCCCCTTTTTTCAAAGACGAAGGCTGGGCTGTCACGCCTACAATGAGATCAACTCCACATTTTATACACTTATATAGCTTCTCATTTAGAGCTAACTCTGCTGCGCGTTTTTCCTGGCGTTTCTGCTTCGCCACCGTCTTATTGTGGACGAGATGAAACGGCGTAATATGTCCAATCGCCAATTTGCCCTGCTGATTGGTGTTTCAAATGCAACAATTAACCGCGCCGTAGACGAAAAAAATCCCGCAGACCCAACCTTAGATTTTTTGCTGAAGCTGTCAAAAGCGACGAGCGTGAGCGTTATTGCCCTCGTAGAAATGGCTTACCCCGAACTTGTCGATCTCAACCAGCCCAGCCCTGCCGCGCTCATTATGGCGCAGAAAATCGAAAAATTGCCGTCTCACTTGCAAGAGGCGATTGCGGCGATCATTCGTGGGAGCTTGGAGAAGTCCGAGTAAAATTTAAGGTGCTGCCACGCCGCCAGGAAACTGATTGCGCACCACAAAGGGCAAATCCAGAAAATCCGCGCCGCTGTTCATCAGCAATCGCTGCCCTGTGTTCGCGTCGTACCAGCCGACCCGCAGCGTAAATTCTCCGTCTGGCAGTCCCGGCGGCAAAACTACGAAATGATCGTCGAGGATGATCTCGTCAGCCTGCCATGCTGTCGTCGGGCGTTGGCCTTCGCGCGGCATCCCATCACCCTGTGCGACAATCTGCCCGTTGGTGTCCAACAAATGGATAAAAATGGTGTAATCGCTAATCGCTGGACGCTGCGCCTGCCAATTTAAGGTGATTCGCACCGTTCCGCCTGACCACGTTTCCGAATCTGCCAGGAAGCCGCGCAGATCGGCAAAACCGCCCCACTCCGCCGAAGCCAGCGCCGTATAACCGGAGGATTGTTCAACACTGGCGCTCACAAAATGATCGAGCCGCGCGAACACGGTCATCGGGCTGAACTCCACATCGCCAACAGTGCTGATCTGCACCAGTGGGAGATACTGGCTGCGGAATGGATCGCTTCGCGTGAAATCCCAGAAAAAATATTGTGTCGCGACGATTAAATCCGGCTCAAATTTTTCGACGGCATAGAGCGGTGTTTTGATGTTCAAATCGGGTGTGATGAGGCCGAACGAATCGTAGGTATGCCGCTGGGCATAATAGCCGGTGATACCCAGGTCAGCCACCAGCAGGGTTGATTCTGGCGCGGTATGGTTGCTAATCCACTCACCAACCAGTCGGTAGGTCGCCATACGCGGCGGTGGCGGGCCTAGTTCAAGCGCCCGCACGATGTTCAACCCCGCCACAATCGCCAGCAAGATCAGGCTAATGGCGATAAAAAAACGGTTTTGCCCGCTGGCGCTGATGAACTCCACAATGGCTTCCGCGCCCAACACCGTCAGCAGGGTTAGAGCGATCACAAGCGGGGTGTAGTACCAGAAATTGGTGATGTTGAGCGCCGTATATCCCAGCGCGTAGAGGATGCTCCAGAGTGCAATGGGTCGCAGCGGCGGGGTTCGCCAAGCGCGCCACGCCCCTATTGGAATGAAAATCAACGCCAGCAAACTCAACGGGTCGCTGCCATAAAATGAGCGCCAGCGTTCAATGCCCTGTGTTAAAAATTCGATGCCGTGTAAAAATTCCTGTTTGGCGCTAAAGGTGTTGGGCAGCGGGGAGCCGAAATAAAACCAGGCGAACAAGAACCAGGGCGCAATCGCCGCCGTATAGATTAACCCCAGGCGCAGAGTCTTTGAAAATTTGCGTTCTGGCAAGTCTTCGAGCAGCACCAGCAGACACAATGTGCCGCCGAGGACGACGCCATCTGCCCGCGTCCAGGTGAGCGCTGCCGCGCATAGAATCGCGGCTGTGCGATGATTGCGGCTCCAGAAGCAGAAAGCCAGCAGCAGAATCGCGCCATAGAGCAGCGTTTCCATGCCATAGCTGGCATAAACCAGCGGCGACGTTGCTAGCAGGACGACAGCCGCCAACGCCGCTAAAAAAGAGGTAAACCTTCGCAGCAGGCTATAGGCCAGCAGGCAGGCTGCAAACAGACAAAGCCCGCTCAAAAGATTGCCCGCGTGGAGCATGTCCGTCGTGACGCGAGACGCCCCCGCCATCACCAGCGCCCACAGCGGCGTGGTCGTACCCTGAACCCGTTCTCCGGGGTTGAACACAAATCCAACCCCCTGCGCAATATTGCGGCTGTAGGTGTAGGTGATGAACACATCGTCCTGGACGTAATTCCAGAAGGCGATGGTCAGCGCCGCGATCAGGATAGCCGCGACCAGGATGACAAATCGATAGGGGTGAAGTGGTTCGCCTCTCTCCAATGGCGAATGATCCTTCTTTAAAAGTTCAAATGGGGCGTATCATTTCTACTGATGATACTCCCTGCGGCATCATTACCGGATGATTTTGATGTTACCACGCATAGGCTTCCGGCGCTGTTCCACCCGGCCCAGGCCAGATTTCGTCCAGTGTTTTCATCTGCTCGTCGCTGAGCTTGATTTCCAGCGCGCGCAGACTGCCGACCAACTGGTCACTGGTGCGCGGGCCAATAATTGGCGCGGTGACAACCGGATTTTTGAGCAGCCACGCCAGCGCGACATCGGCAGGCAGTTCGCCCATATCTTTGCAAAAGGCTTCCCATTTTTCAAGCTGTGGGCGGTGTTTTTCGATGCGCTGCTCATCCATTCGGGAGCGACGCCCCTCCTGCGCTTTTTGCAGGATGCCACCCAGCAGACCCGACCCCAGCGGACTCCAGGGGATGAGGCCGACGCCGTAATCCTGGCAGGCGGGGATCACGTCCATCTCGACCATGCGCGCGTTCAGGTTATACAGGCTTTGCTCGGAAACCAGGCCGAGGAAATGGCGCTGTTTGGCGATCTCGTTGGCTTTAGTGATGTGCCATCCGGCAAAATTGCTGCTGCCAACGTAGAGAATTTTGCCCTCGCGGACAAGCTGCTCCATCCCCTGCCAGATTTCTTCCCAGGGGGTGTTGCGGTCTACATGGTGCATCTGGTACATATCAATGTAGTCGGTTTGGAGGCGTTTGAGGCTGGCTTCACAGGCGCGCCGGATATTCAAGGCCGACAGCTTGTCCTCGTTAGGCCATTCGCCCATCGCGCCATACAGCTTGGTGGCGATGACGACTTTTTCACGCCGTCCGCCGCCCTGCGCCCACCAGCGCCCGATAATTTCTTCGGTGTGACCATTGTGGCTGCCGACATTGCCCATCTTGCCATAGCGATTGGCAGTATCAAAAAAATTGACGCCCAATTCCAGCGCTTTGTCCATGATCGCATGGCTGTCGGGTTCGGTGGTCTGCGGGCCAAAATTCATTGTCCCCAGGCAGAGGCGGCTGACTTTTAATCCGGTTCGGCCTAGATAGGTGTATTGCATGGGTGATTTGCCTTTCTCAATAGGGTTATTTCATCAGCGTCCCCCTCACCCCCGACCCCTCTCCCACCAGGGGCGAGGGGCAAAATGCCTTGACTTCAAGTCCCTCTCCCCACTGTGGGAGAGGGATTTAGGGTGAGGGGATTAACAAAAATTTACCACGCATAGGCTTCGGGCGCGGTGCCACCGGGGCCGGGCCAGATTTCGTCCAGCGTTTTCATCTGCTCGTCGCTCAGGTTGATTTCCAACGCGCGCAGGCTGCCCGTCAACTGGTCAATCGTGCGCGGGCCGATGATCGGCGCGGTGACAACCGGGTTTTTGAGCAGCCACGCCAGCGCGACATCGGCGGGTTGTTCGCCAATTTCGGCACAGAAGGCTTCCCATTTTTCGAGCTGGGGACGCAATTTTTCGATCTCTTTTTGACGACCTTCCTCAGCGCGACGGCCTTCTTTCGCTTTTTGCAACACACCGCCCAGCAAACCACCACCCAGCGGACTCCAGGGGATCAGGCCGAGGCCGTAATCCTGGCAAACGGGGACGACTTCAAGCTCGACCATGCGGGCGTTGAGGTTGTAGAGGCTTTGCTCCGAAACCAGACCCATATAATGGCGCGCTTTGGCGATCTCGTTGGCTTTGGCGATATGCCATCCGGCGAAGTTGCTGCTGCCCGCGTAAAGAATTTTGCCTTCACGCACAAGTTGTTCCATCGCCTGCCAGATTTCTTCCCAGGGCGTATCGCGCTGGACGTGGTGAAATTGATAGAGGTCGATGTAATCGGTTTGCATACGCTTGAGGCTGGCTTCGCAGGCTTTCTTGATATGCAGTGCGGAGAGTCCGCTCTCGTTGGGCCATTCGCCCATGCGGTTATAGACTTTGGTGGCGATGACCACTTTTTCGCGCCGTCCGCCGCCTTGCGCCCACCAGCGCCCGATAATTTGCTCGGTGATGCCTTCACCCAGCTTCCAGCCATAGACATTGGCGGTGTCATAAAAATTGATGCCCAACTCAAGCCCTTTATCCATAATCGCATAGCTGTCCAACTCGGTGGTCTGGGGGCCAAAATTCATCGTTCCCAGACAGAGGCGGCTGACTTTCAAGCCTGTACGTCCCAGATAGGTATATTGCATGACAAATTCTCCTTATAAAAGATAAAGCCGTTATGAGAGGATGTGGGTATAGCGGGGTTGCCCGACGGCGCGAGAATAGCTCCGGCGGGGTATAGATTGATAAAATATTACCGTATTTTGGGGTTTTGACGCAAATTGTAAGGGCACACAGTAGATTGTAGGGGCGACGCGACGCATCGCCCCTACGGGGTAATGTTTAATTGACGGTGAACGACCAGAAGACCTGATTGCTGACCATCCAACCATTGCCGTCGGTGACGAGGACTGTCCAGTAATACGTGCCGGGGGCGAGTGTGTTCACGTCTGGCAGCGTGTAGCTTGTCCCAGTCAGTGTTATGGAATCATGGATGACTGTGTTGAGATCAGCCGTGTTGTTAATGACCAGTGTATAGCCGGCGAGGCTGCCGGGAGCGCGATTCCAGCGGAAGGTTGGCGTCGTGTCGGTTGTGGACGTGCCGTTGAGCGGGATTCGCAGCAGCGTGAGCTGGAAAGTCCGCGCAGTGCTGTACGGCCCCCAGTTTCCGGCAGCGTCATTGCCTCGAACACACCAGTAGTAAGTCCCTTCCCCGTAACCGAGGACTTCCGTCAGCGTGAAACTTTTCGCGGTGAGGGGGTCTGAACGGTAGACAAAGGGGGCT
>Ga0268299_1001344_pt1 | contig 45414 bp, 39 predicted proteins | sample NOBtaG_FD_193484 | JGI IMG/M metagenome (GOLD analysis project Ga0268299, IMG submission 193484) | Activated sludge microbial communities from bioreactor in Nijmegen, Gelderland, Netherland - NOB reactor | ecosystem: Engineered > Bioreactor > Aerobic > Activated sludge | place: Netherlands... | reverse complement strand
GAGGTGGACGACGACCGTCCTCGGGGCCCGGTCGAGCAGAGTCAGGTTGACCGCCCGCGACAGTTCGGCCCCGAGACGGAAGCACTCGTTGTCGTCGCCAGCGAACAGGCCGTTCGTGGTGAGAGTGCCAGCGACGTAGCTTCGTACCGTGAGCAGGTAGACGAGCGGCAGCCGGCTGAGGAAGCGCGTCGCCGCCCAGTCGAGCAGTTCGCGGACTGGCGTCTGCGCCCGGCCCATGATGCGCTCCATGCCGTAGACCGCGCCGAGCCAGTGCGACTTGTGCAGCAGGTCCGGGCCGCCGCAGCCGACGAGGATGTTCTTGACGTGGTTGGCGATGCCGATCACCTCGTGCGGCACGAGCTGCCCCACCGAGACGATCGCATCCCACGGCGTGTCCAACAGGTGCTTGCTGACCCAGACCTGGGCCGGCGTCCGCACCTTGCCCTCCGACAGGGTGGCGAGCACGTCCTCCGGCACGTCGCCGAGGCGCTCGACGTGCGTCCGCCAGTGGTGGATGAGGAACGCCTCGTCGGGGATGCCCGGGAACATCTTCGCCCGCTCGTCGTCGGCCATCTCCTCGTGGGTGCCGAGCGCGGGCAGGACCCGCACCTCGGCCCGGCCGGCGAGCTTGCGGTACAGGTCGCACGTCAGCGGCCCCGCCCCGGAGTCGAAGCGGGTGATGTCCGGCGGGACAAGCAGGACGCGTCGCAATGGGCGGCCGCGTTCGAGCTGGCCGAGCAGGGAATCGACGAGTTCCCCCTGGCGGTCGGCGGACAGGGCCGACGTCGGCGACCCCTCGGCGAAGTGGAGCATGGCACGGCCCTTACGTCCTTCACGGTTCGTTCGCTGCCTCTACAATACCGCCGAGCGTGGGGCCTGTCGTCCCCGTGCGTGGGAACCACAGGAGATCCGACATGGGCACCGCCGACATCGGCCTGATCGGCCTGGCCGTCATGGGCGAGAACCTCGTCCTGAACATCGAGAGCCGCGGCTACACCGTCGCGGTGTTCAACCGAACCACCGCGCGTGTCGACGAGTTCCTCGCCGACCGGGCCAAGGGCAAGAAGATCCTCGGGGCCCACAGCCTGAAGGACCTCGTCGCCCAGCTCAAGAAGCCGCGCAAGGTCATGATCATGGTCAAGGCCGGCCCGGCGGTCGATGCGGTCATCAAGGAGGTGGCCCCGCTCCTGGAGCCGGGCGACATCCTCATCGACGGCGGCAACACGCACTTCCCGGACACGACGCGGCGCAGCCTCGAAGCGAAGGGGCGCGGCCTGCTCTACGTCGGCACCGGCGTCTCCGGCGGCGAGGAGGGGGCGCTGAAGGGGCCGTCGATCATGCCGGGCGGCGACCCGGCCGCCTGGCCGCACGTCAAGCCGATCTTCCAGGCGATCGCGGCGAAGGTCGAGGGCGACGTGCCGTGCTGCGACTGGGTCGGCCCGGAGGGGGCCGGCCACTACGTCAAGATGGTCCACAACGGCATCGAGTACGGCGACATCCAGCTCATTTGCGAGGCGTACCACCTGCTCAGCTCCTTCGGCGGCCTCACCGCCGACGAGCTGCACAAGGTCTTCGCGAAGTGGAACACCGGCAAGCTGGACAGCTACCTGATCGAGATCACGCGCGACATCTTCGGCTACAAGGACCCGGAGACGGGCCGGCCGATGGTCGAGATGATCCTCGACGCGGCCGGCCAGAAGGGGACCGGCAAGTGGACGGTGACGTCGGCCCTCGACCTCGGCGTGCCGCTGACGCTGATCGCCGAGGCGGTCTTCGCCCGGTGCCTGTCGGCCCAGAAGGACGAGCGCGTCGCGGCGGCGAAGGTGCTGAGCGGGCCGAAGCCGTCGTTCCAGGGCGACAAGATGGCGTTCGTCGCCGACGTGGAGGCGGCCCTGTACGCGAGCAAGATCTGCTCCTACGCCCAGGGCTTCGCCCTGATGCGGGCGATGGGCCAGGCGTCGGGCTGGGAGATCAACAACGGCGGCGTCGCCCTGATGTGGCGCGGCGGCTGCATCATCCGGAGCGTGTTCCTGGGCAAGATCAAGGAGGCGTTCGACCGCGACCCGAAGCTGGCGAACCTGCTCGTCGATCCGTACTTCGCCAAGGAGGTGCAGGACGCCGCCCCCGGCTGGCGGCGCGTCGTGGCGGCAGGGGTGATGAACGGCATCCCGCTGCCGGCGATGTCGTCGGCGCTGGCGTACCTGGACGGCTACCGCTGCGGCAACCTGCCGGCGAACCTGCTCCAGGCGCAGCGCGACTACTTCGGGGCGCACACCTACGAGCGGACCGACAAGCCGCGCGGCGAGTTCTTCCACACGAACTGGACCGGCCGCGGCGGCACGACCGCGAGCACGACGTACAATGCGTGAGGCCCGTGAGAGCGGAGCATGGATCTACCAGCCCGGAGCGCCAGCGACGGATGCTTCCGCCGTCGCTGGCGCTCCGGGCTGGTCAGGTCACTGATCAATGTAGTTCCGCCAGCCGGCGGTACACGCCGTCGATCTTCGTCTGTAGCTCCTCGTGCGTCCCCGCCTCGTGGATGATGCCGTCCTGCAACACATAGATCCGGTCCGCCTTGCGCACCGTCGAGAGGCGGTGGGCGACGACCAGGCACGTCCGGCCTTCCATGAGCCGGTCGAGCGCCTGCAACACGAGCGCCTCGTTTTCCAGGTCGAGCGAACTGGTCGCCTCGTCGAGCAGTAAGATACGCGGGTCGCGCAGGATCGCCCGGGCGATGGCAACGCGCTGCCGCTGGCCGCCGGACAGCTGGACGCCACGCTCGCCGACCGTCGTCTTGTAGCCGTCCGGGAACGCGGCGATGAAGTCGTGCGCGTTCGCCTGTCGGGCGGCCTCCTCGATCTCGTCCTGGCTCGCGCCAGGCTTGCCGTAGGCGATGTTTTCCGCGATCGTGCCGCCGAAGAGCAGCACGTCCTGCGGCACGATCGCCATGTGGCCGCGCAGCTCGTCCAGGGCGTACTCCCGCGCGTCCCGGCCGTCGATGCGAACGACGCCCGACTCCGGGTCGTAGAAGCGCAGCACCAGGCCGATGACGGTCGATTTCCCCGCGCCGCTCGGGCCGACCAGGGCGACGCGCTCGCCGGGCCGCGCCACCAGCGAGAGGCCCTTGAGCACCTCGGCGTCCGGCCGGGACGGGTAGCGGAAGCGCACGTCGATCAACTCAACCTCGCCGCGCGGGCGGACCGACGTCGGCGACGGCGGGCCACCCGTCTCGATCGCCTCGCGCAGCAGCTCGCGGACGCGCTGCGTCGCCCCGAGCGTCTTCTGGATGCGCGAATAAATGTCGGCGAACGAGCCGAACGCGCCGTTGACGTACATGGTGTAGATCAGGAAGCTCGTCAGCTCGCCGAGCGTGATCGAGCCGCGCTGGACCATGCCCGCTCCGAACCACATCACCGCGACGACCGAGCCGAACATCGCGAAGACGATGAACGCCGTGAACAGGCCGCGCGCCACCGCCGACGCCATGACCGTCTTCACCAGCGAGGCGAGCGCCGTCTCGTAGCGGCCCTCCTCCTGCTTCTCGCCCGTGAACGCCTTCACCGTGGCGATGCCTTGCAGCGCCTCCTCGACGACGACGTTGCTCGCCGCGAGCTTGTCCTGCGTCTCTTTCGAGTAGCGGCGGATCAGGTTGCCGAACACGATCGCCAGGACGAGCATCGCCGACACGGTCACGAGCATGAAGAGCGTCAACTGGACCGAGGTGAGCAGGATGAGCACAACCGAGCCGACCAGGATGACGAGCTGCCGCAACAGCTGCGGCCCGGCGTGGACGAGGGTGTCCTCCAGGTGGGACAGGTCCTGCACGAGCCGGCTCGTCAGGTCGCCGACGCGGTGCTGGTGGTGGAAGGCGAGCGGGAAGCGCAGGAGCCGGCCGAACGTGTCGCCGCGCAGATCGGCCATGGCGCGCTGGCTGACGGACTGGAACAGGTACACCTCGGCGAAGGACAGCACCGCGTCGATGGCGAGGATGACGAGCAGGAACAGGGCGACGCCGTCCAGGGTGCGGTACCACGGGGCGGAGGCGTCGCTAGGCGAGAGCGACCCGTCGATGAGCAGGCCGATCGCGAAGGGGAACGCCAGGCCGGTGACGTTGGCGACGAGGAGGCAGACGATCGCGAGGACGTACGTCCGGGCGTAGGGGGACAGGTAGCCGGCCAGGTGCCAGGCTTCGCCGAGAGTCTGCCGGGTGATCGCGGCCGGCGGCAGGTCGCCCTCGGGGTCGTGGAACGGGTCGGCCATGGTTCCTCCGGGCGGGCGACTTCGTAGGATTCAGTGTAGGGAACGCCTTCGCGGCGTTCCGCGTCGTTTCGCGGTGCGAGGGCCGCTCGGTGGCTACGAAGGGACCGCCCGAAGAGGACAGTCGCGGCGGCCTTTTCTACGCCCTGGTCGCGTACGCCTGGTGGGGCATCATGCCCCTGTATTTCGCCCAGCTGCGGCACGTCTCGGCCCTGGAGCTGCTCGCCCACCGCATCGTCTGGTCGGCGGTGCTCCTCCTCGTCCTGCTGGCCGTGTTCGGGCGGGGGAGGCTCCTCCGCGACGCGCTGACGACGCCGCGCACGCTGGCGCTGCTCCTGGCGAGTACGACCCTGATCGCGCTGAACTGGTTCGTCTACATCTACGGCGTCGTCACCGGCCAGACGCTCCACGCGAGCCTCGGCTACTACGTCAACCCGCTGGTGAGCGTGCTGCTGGGGCTCTTCGTTTTCGGCGAGCGTCTCCGGCCGTGGCAGTGGGTCGCCCTCGCCCTCGCGGCGGCCGGGCTGGTCTACTTCTTCGTGGTGGAAGGTTCCGTGCCGTGGATCACGCTCGTCCTCGCGGTGTCGTTCGGCCTGTACGGCCTACTGCGCAAGGTGATGCCGGTCGATGCGACGACCGGGGTGACAGCCGAGACGCTGCTGCTGACGCCGCTCGCCGCCGGCGGGATGCTTTGGGCGTGGTCGTACGACGCCCTCGCCATGCCGCAAACCGACGCCGCGACGCAGGGCCTGCTCGTCTTCGCCGGGTTCATGACGACGGTGCCGCTGCTCTGCTTCGGTCTCGCGGCGAGGCGGTTGCCGCTAACGATCCTCGGCCTGGTGCAGTACCTCTCGCCGACGATGCAGTTCCTGTGCGGCGTCGTCTTCCTGGGCGAGCACTTCCCGCCGTCGTTGCAGGTCTGCTTCGCCTGCACCTGGGTCGCCCTGTTGATCTTCAGCATCGAGGGGCTGTACCATCAGCGACGGCCGGCAGAGGTGGCCGTTTAACCCCGGCCTGGCGGGGGTCTTACTGGAAATCCCCATGCACGCGGAAATCCTGTCGATCGGCAGCGAGCTGACCAGCGGCCGGAACCTCGACACGAACAGCCAGTGGCTCAGCCGCCGCCTCGCCGAACTCGGCGTCGCCACCGGCTGGCACACCACCGTCGCCGACGACTTCGCCGCCAACCTCGACTGCTTCCAGGTCGCCTGCCGCCGCGCGAAGGTCGTGATCGCCACCGGCGGGCTCGGCCCGACCCAGGACGACCTGACGCGAGAAGTCCTCGCCAAGCTCGCTGGCGTCGAGTTGGTCGAGGACGCCGCGTCGCTCACCGTCATCGCCGAGATGTTCCGCCGCCGCAACCGGACCATGCCGGAGCGCAACCGCGTCCAGGCCCTCGTCCCGGCCGGGGCCGAGGTGCTCCCCAACGACCGCGGCACCGCCCCCGGGATCTGGATGCGCCACGGCGACGCCTGGATCGCCGCCCTGCCCGGCGTCCCGACCGAAATGTACGCCATGTTCGAGCTGCAGGTGAAGCCGCGCCTCCAGGCCCTCGGCCTGGCCCAGGGCTGCCTCGTCCAGCGGAAAATCAACACGTTCGGCCTCGGCGAGTCGCACGTCGAGGAGAAGCTCTTCGACCTGACGCGTCGCGACCACGTCCCGGAGGTCGGCATCACCGCGAGCGACGCGGTCATCTCGCTGCGCATCCTCGCTCGCGGCCTGACCGAGGCGGAGGCGCGCACCTTGACCGAGCCGGTCGAACGGATCATCCGCGAGCGGTTAGGTGAGGTCGTCTACGGGGTCGAGGACGAGGAATTGCAGGACGCCGTCGCCGCCCTGCTGGTGAAGCACCGCCGGACGGTCGCCGTCGCGGAGGGAGTCACCGGCGGGGCGCTGGCCGACGCGCTGGTCGGCGTCCCGGGGGCGAGCGCCTGGTTCCGCGGCGGCGTGATCGCCTACGACGACGGCCTGAAGCGCGAGCTGCTCGGCGTGCCGGCCGACTTGCTCGCCGCCGAGGGGGCGGTCAGCGCCGCGGTCGCCGAGGCGATGGCGGTCGGCTGCCGAACGCGGCTGGGGGTGGACCTCGCCCTGGCGACGGTCGGCGTCGCCGGGCCGGGGCCGCTGACGGACGACCGGCCGGCCGGCCTCGTCTGGGTGGCGCTGGCCCACGCCGACGGCACCGCGTCGGCGACGTTCCACTGGGTCGGCAACCGGGCCGAGGTCCGCCGCCGGACGGCGAAGATGGCCCTGAACCTGCTCCGGGTCCACTTGTTACGACGCACGGCTTGACGCCGGCCGGGCGTCGTGCCACGATGGATGGTTGATTTGATCGTGGAACCGACGCCCGCCCTGCCGCGTCGGAACAGAGGAGCCCGGCAGGGCAGTAGCGACCCCGCGCGATGAGGAGCCCCGCATGGCCCGCGTCCCACCCGCGACTGGGAGCGTCGTCCAGGCGACGTGCCCCGGGTGCCAGAACGTCCTGCGCGTCCCGGCGGACATGGTCACCCAGCCGATCCAGTGCAAGCACTGCAAGACGGTCCTCCGGCTGAAGCAGCCGGCCACGCCGGTCGCCAGCGCCCCCGCGCGCCGGCCGGCCCCGCCGCCGGTGCCGGCCCGAACGCCGCCGCCGGTCCCGGTCGCCGACCTGGTCGAGGCGGTCGCCCCGGCGGAGGAGTCGGCCGACCCGGCCCCGCGCCGGAAGAAGTCGCGCGGGGCGGCGTTCGAGAACCTCGAAGGCGACGACGCCCCGACCGACCGCGTCCGCCGCCGGGCGCGCGGCTCGGGCGTCGTCCTGCCGCTGATCCTGATCGGCCTGGTCCTGGCCGGAGCCGCCGCGGCGGTCGTCGCCTTCTGGCCGCAGATCCAGGCCGCCCTCAACGGCGAGTCCCCCGACCCGCACGCCGAGAAGAAGCCGCCGGCCAAGGACGCCGGCAAGGGCGTCCCTGCCGGCGGCTATCCGCGCCGGGCCCTGATCGTCAGCACGCACAAGTACCTCTACGCCAACCCGGTCCACGCCGGGCCGCCCGGCCAACAGGCGCACAGCCTCTCGACCCTGGTCAACACGCTCAACACCGCCCTGAAGATCCCGCTCAACCAGATCGCCCACCTCAGCGACGAGGCCGGCCGCGGCACGGCCCGCGCCCCGCTCAAGCCGGTCATCGAGAAGACGGTCGCCGACTTCCTCGACGGCTGCCGGGCCCAGGACCGGGTGCTGTTCTTCCTCGTCGGCCACAGCGCCGAGATCGAGGACAAGGTCTACTACGTCCCGATCGAGGGCGAGATGGAGGTCGCCGAGTCGCTCATCCCGATGGCGTGGTTCCTGGAGAAGCTCGCCGCCTGCAAGGCGAAGCAGAAGATCCTCGTCGTCGACGTCAACCGCGAGAACCCGACCTACGGCCGGGAACGGCCGACGAGCGGCCCGATGAGCGAGAAGCTCGAGGCCCTCCTCAAGTCGCCGCCGGAGGGCGTCCAGGTCTGGTCGGCCTGCTCGAAGGACGAGTACTCCTACGAGACGGACACCGACGTGTGCGGGGCGTTCCTCGGCACGCTGCGCGCCGAGGGCGGCAAGCTGCTTCAGGGCAAGATCTCGCGCGAGGCGGACCCGCTGCCGATCGACCTGCTCCACGAGCGGCTGCCGGCGGCGATGCGCCCGTCGCTGAACGGCCTGAAGCAGACGCCGTTCCTCGCCGGGGCGGCGAAGGACAACGGCGCGGAGTACGACGCGAAGGAGCCGCTCGCCAAGGAGCCGACCCTGGCACCGCTGCCGGGCGGCCAGGCGGCGGTCACCCTCGCCGCGGCCAACGGCGTCCTCGACGAGATCCGCGTCCCGTCGCTGAAGGTCAGCAAGGAAGGGGCCCCCGACTTCAACCTCGTCCCGCCGAAGGCCGACGTCATGAAGGACTACGTCGCCGGCGGCGACGCGACGCCGATCCGCAAGAAGGTCCAGCAGGCCCGTGCCGTCCTCTGGGCCATCAGCAAGGAGGAGGACGTGCCGGCCGACCTCAAGGCGCTCGTGGCCGAGAAACGCGACGACCTCCGCGTCGATCTCGGCGTCCTCCAGGACGGCTACGGCAAGCCGGCCGCCGCCCAGGAGAACGCCTTCAAGGCGAACGTCGAGGCGGACGAGCGCAAGGTCGCCGTCATGCTCGGGGCCCTGACCGAGGCGCACGAGGAGTTGAAGGACCTTGAGGCCGAGCGCGAGAAGGAGACGAAGCGCTGGCAGGCGAACTACGACTTCATCGTCGCCCACCTGGAGGCGAAGATCGCCTATCTGTTCGAGTACCAGTCGATGCTCGGCCAGATGCGCCGCGAGTACCCGGAACACGACGCGAAGATCCACGTCGCGTTCAAACTGGCGTCGCGCCAGGAACTGAGCGGCGACGCGACCGGCCGGAAGCTCGCCAAGACCGCGCACAAGACGTTCACCACCCTCGCCGAAGAGGCGAAGGGAACGCCGTGGGAGGTGCTCGCCAAGCGCGAGAAGCTGACCAACCTCGGCCTGGAATGGAAGCCGAGCACGACGCGGTAAGCCGGTCGTCCGAGCCGGAAGCGTCAGCGACGGTTAGTGAAGACCGTCGCTGACGCTTCCGGCTCGGTCACGAACGCAGCACCGCCTCCAGCAGCGTGCCGATCTTCTCGGCCGTCGCCCTCGCCGTGTCCATCACCTCGCCGTGGTTGAGCGTGCCACTCGCCAGGCCGGCCCCCTTGTTTGTGACCAGCGACACCGCCGCCACCGCGACGCCGCGCTCCACCGCCGCGAGGGCCTCGCGCGCCGTGGACATGCCGACCGCGTCGGCCCCGCTCGCCCGCAAGGCGCGGATCTCGGCCGGCGTCTCGTAGCAAGGCCCGGTCATCGCCGCGTAGACGCCCTCCGCCAGGGCGACACCGCTCGCCGTCGCCGCGGCGCGAAATCGCTCACGCAACCGGGGGCAGTAGGGCGACGGCCGCGACGGCTGGCGGTAGGGGTGCGGCCGATTCCATTCGAGGTGGTCGGCCAGGAGCATCAGGCTGCCGGGGCCGAGGTCGTCGCGGATGCCGCCGGCGGCGTTGGTCAGGACCGCCCACCGGACGCCGAGGTCGGCCGCCAGGCGGATCGGCCGGGTGACCACGTCCCACGGGTGGCCCTCGTAGTAGTGGACGCGGCCCTCGAAGAGCAGCAGCCGTCGGCCGGCCCAGGTGCCGAGGCTGAGAGCGCCGCGATGCCCCTGCACCGACGCGGCCGGCAGGCCGGGGATCGCCCGGAACGGCACCGTCGCCAGTCGTTCGACCCGGTCGGCGATGACGCCGAGGCCGGAGCCGAGGACGAGGGCTAGCTCGGGTGGCTCCTCGCGGCAGAGGGCCTCCAGGTGTGCGATGGTCGGGTCCATGGCCGTTATCGTATGCGGGCGCGGCGATTTCCGCTATCGAGTGCCCTCCTCGTGCGTTAGACTGAAAGGAGATGGCATCGCATTCCGCGGGCGGAGAGGTGCGCCATGTCGAACGCCACGGTCGAGAAGAAACCGGTCCAGGAAGCCCACGTCGGGCACGCCCCCGACGAGGAGAGCGTCTGGCGGCGCTACTCGTCGCATAACGAGGCCCCGATCTCGTCGGCCGGGTCGCTCGCGCTGCACGCCCTGGCGATCGGCACGCTGGTCCTGGTCGGCATCGTCGCGTCGCTGTTCAGCGCGGTGCCGCCGAAGAAGGCGGAGATCAGCCTCGCCGAGCTGGTCCCCGGCGAACCCGGGGCACCGGGTGCCCAGGGCGCGCCGGGCGGCCCCGCCAACAAGGACAACACCACGAAGCCGCCGCAAGAGACCGTCAAGAACGACCAGCGGCCGCCCGACAAGCTCAACGACCAGCGCGAGCACATGAAGCCGGAAGAGCTCGCCCGCCTGCCGCAGAAACTACGCGACGACCCCTGGCTGAAGGAGCACATCGACCGCGGCAACCCGAACCTGGCCATCTTCAACAAGGTCGGCCGGCTCGAACTGCCGCCGAACCCGCAGGAGGGCCCGGAAGGCCCCGCCGGCATGGGCAAGGATCAGGGGCCCGGCGTCGGCGGTCAGGGGGGACAAGGCGGGCAGGGCGGCCAGCGCGGCAGCATCGTCCGCGAGAAGCGGATGCTGCGCTGGACGATGTTCTTCGACACGTCCAACGGCGACAACTACGTCGCCCAGCTCGCCTCGCTCGGCGCGATCCTCGGCATTCCGATGACGCCGCAGGGCGGCAACTACTGGCTGATCCGCGACCTGCGAAAACGGCCGGCCAAGCTCCTGACCGAGGACTTCACCCGCCTCGGCCTGATCCAGTGGACCGACCAGAGCCCGAAGTCCGGCCGCGACATCGCCAACACGCTCGGGCTGCCCGCCATCCCGACGCACTTCATCGCGTTCATGCCGATCGAGCTGGAACTCAAGCTCGCCGAGCTGGAGAAGAAGCACCAGGGCCTGAACGAGGACCAGATCGCCGAGACGCACTTCCGCATCGTCCGCACCGGGTCGGGCTACGAGCCGAAGGTCGTCTTCCAGCGGGCGAAGTGAACCGCGGAACCCCCTGGCGAGCCGAGGGCTGACGCCCCGGCTCGCCTTTGGTTAGCGCTCTGGCAACTCCAACGTGAACTTCCGCCCCACGGAGAACTTCGCCGCCGCCGGGTCGTACCGGTGGGAGATCGCCTCCAGTTGGAACCCGTCCAGGACGTACTCGAAGTACCCCTCGCTGCCGTGCTGCGTCGTGCTGCCGGCGCAGATGACCGGGAACGAACACCCCGGCGGCGTCAGCGTGTAGTGGTCGTGCCGGTGGCCGTGCAGCCAGAGGCTGACCTTGCCCGCCTCGGCGACGCGGACCAGCTCGGCCACGTCGCGCAGGGCGTGGAAGCGCCGCTCCGGAGTGCCGTCGGCCCGACAGATGGGATAGTGCGTCACCAGGATGCGCGGCCCGCCGTCGAGCGTGGCGAGGAGGCGCTCCAGGCGGCCCAGCTGCGCCGCGCCGACCCGGCCGCGGGCGTCCTGGGGCAGGACGTTGCCGACGCAGCTGTTCACGGCGACGAGCCACGCCGGGCCGACCTTCCGCGCGAACGGGTAGCGGTGTTCGTCGATCCGCTCGCCGTGCTGCCACGGGGCGAACGCCACCTCGAAGTGGCCGCTCCGTTCGGCGGCCGGCGTCAGATAATCGTGGTTGCCCGGGACGGCGAGGCCCGGCGGCAGGTCGTCGCGGCGGACGCCGAGCTGGTCGGCCGCCGACTCGATCTCCTCGCGGAAGCCGAGCGCGGTGCTGTCGCCGGAGAAGACGATCGCGTCGGCCGGCCGGCAGACCAGGTCGCGCTGCAGCGCCGCCAGCTGCGGCCCGGTGTGCGGGAAGTGCCGCGCCCGGCCGCGAACCCGTAAATTGACCCACGACGTGAGGCGCTTGCTGAACACGTCGCGCATGCGCCACCGGCTGCGCGTCGTGACGTGGACGTCGCTGATGTGTACCAGGCGGATCGCGTTCATGCCGCCCTCCTCGGTCAGCGCGGCGGCCGGTGCAGCGCGTCGATGGCGAAGGCGGCGTGGGCCTTCTGGGCCGCCTCGCCGACGGCGAGCGTCTCGGCGCTCTTGTCGAGGAGCTTCTGGAGCGCCGGCAGGCTGCCCTTCTTCGCCCGGTAAACGACCGCGACGTGGCAGGTCGGCAGGGTGGTACCGACGAGGTAGTAGTCCCAGTCCGGCAGGGAGAACGTCGCCACCTCGGCCTCGAACGCCTTCTGGCCGCGCGCCTGGAAGCGGCGCGGCTTCCGCTCCGGCTGGAGGACCGGCCGGGGGAGCTTCGCCTGCACGTCGTCGAGGAACTCGGCCAGCGGCTGCTTTCCCGGCTCGATCTTGTACGCGAGGTGCAGCTCGACCAGGTTGGGGTTCACCTCCGGCAACGGCGGGGTGGTCGGGACCCGGTCGTACTGGTACAGCAGGCCGTGGACCGGCTGCATGCCCGCATTCTGGATCCGGGGGTTGATCCCGAGCGGCGGCCGAAGGAAGATGGCCGTGGTGAAGCCGTCCTTGGTCGGTAGGATGTCGATCGGCCCGTCGAGGATCTTGTGCAGTTCGTCGTGGTACTCGAGGAGCTTCTGGGCCTCGGACATCCGGTTCTCGTAATCGGCCGGGTTGCACCCGGCCAGGGCGAGCAGGGGCAGGAGTCGGATCAGGAACCGTCGTGGGAGGGTCGCCATGGTGCGCTACAGCTTTCCGGGCAAGGTGGTGCTGGTCACGGGGGCGTCGCGCGGCATGGGGGCGGCCATCCTCGCCGGGTTCGCCCACGCCGGGGCGGTCTGCTATCTGAATTATTACCCCGACGCCGAAGGGGCCAACCAGCGCGACGCCGAGACCGTCGCCACCGGCCTCCGCTCCGCCGGGGCCGACGTCCGCCTCGTCGCTGCGGACGTGTCGCGCTTCGACGAGGTCGAGGCGATGCTCAAACGCATCGCCACCGAGGCGGGCGGGTTGGATGTCCTCGTCAACAACGCCGGCATCATCCGCGACAAGTCGCTGAAGAAGATGACCCTCGACGAGTGGCACGCCGTCCTGCGGACGAACCTCGACGGCGTCTTCCACTGCTGCAAGGCGGCGGTCGAGGTGCTGCGCGACGGCGGCCGGATCGTAAACGTCGCGTCGATCGCCGGCATCGTCGGCATCCACGGCCAGGCGAACTACGGCGCGGCGAAGGCCGGCGTCATGGGCCTGACGCGCGTCCTGGCCAAGGAGCTAGCGAAGCGGCAGATCACCGTCAACGCCGTCGCGCCGGGGATCATCGAGACGCCGATGCTCGGGGCGATCAAGCCGGAGGTGCGGGCGTCGTACGAGCAGCAGATCCCGGTCGGCCGGGTCGGCAAGCCGGAAGACGTCGCCCACGCGGTGCTCTTCCTGGCGAGCGAGGAGTCCGGGTTCATCACCGGCGTGTCGCTGCCGATCACGGGCGGGTGGTTTTGAAGTAGGTCAGGCTTGCCAGCCTGACGTTTCGACGCCCAAAAGTCAGGCTGGAAAGCCTGACCTACGTGGTCAATCGATCGACTCGTGGCTGCGGTCGTCGGGGTAGATGTCGGGCAGGTCGTTGCGGTGTAGCGGCTCGTCGGGGGCCTGACGGGCGGCGTCCTTGCGGGCGCGGGCGGCGTTCAGGACGTCGTGGAGCTGTTCCTGCTCGAGGTTCATCGTCACGCCGTCGGTGTCGCGGATCGGCTCGCGGTCCGGGCCGAGGTAGATGCGGAAGCGGAAGCCGGCGATGGCCAACTGGTCGTTCGGGAGCAACGCCGCCCGGCGGACCCGCTTGCCGTTGACGCGGGTGCCGTTCGTGCTGCCGAGGTCGCGCAAGAGGAGCAGGCCGTCCGTCTTGACCAGGACGCAGTGCATCTTCGAGACGCTCTTGTGGTCGAGGCGGAGGTCGCAGTCGTCCTTGCGCCCGACGACGGTCAGGTCGCGGGTGATGTCGATCGGATCGCTGCCATCCAGCGGGATCAACCGGGCGCGCATGGCGATTTCTCCGTCCCGAACGAGCCCCGCATCAAGACTATCTCATACCTATACAACGTAACCCGGCCGCTGAACTGGACAAAAGAAACCGGTCGGCCCTCCCTCGAACCGAGGGCCGCCGGCCGACCCTGACGGTTGTAGCAAGGAGGACGCCCCGTGGCCGAGACGCCCGCAGCCGCCCAGGACCGCGCCCCGCGCCGACTCGTCCTGCTCGACGGCGACGAGCAGAGCGCCGTCTCCCAGGTGTTGAAGGAGTATTCCGGCCAGGCCGTCGGGGCGTCGCGCATCCACGCCGACCTCGTCCAGGCGGCCGAGGAGCACCCCGGCGTCTGCGCCGCGGTGGAGTGGCTCGCGCCGATCGGCTGGACGCGCTATCTGTGGTGCCGGCGGTGAATCACCCGGCGGGCTTCCCCGCCGCGATCAGGAACCCGTACGCCCGCCAAGGCGGAAGCCACCACGGCCAGGTCAGTCGGCCGTCCGGGGCGAGCGAGATCGGCCGCGCCTCGCGCACGACGAAGCCGGCCCGCCGCAGGCCCGACACGATTTCGCCTCGGGTGAACAAGTGCAGCACCAGGCCGGCGACGCCCTGGTGCGTCGGCATCCGATGGTCGCCGCGTTCGAGGTCGCGGTCGCGCCGGCCGAAGGTGTCCGCCAGGAGCCAATCTCGGCCGGCCGGGTCGTAGAGCCGCCACCAGCGGTTGTGGACGTGCAGGACGAACACCCCGCCCGGCTTCAGGACGCGGTACGCCTCGGCCAGCGCTGCCTGACGCTGGGCGTCGCCGCGGATCATGCCGAGCGTGCTGAACAGGCACGCCGCGTGGTCGAAGCTCGCCGTCGGCACCCCGGCCAGGTCGGTCAGGTTCCCCGCCTGCCAGTCGATCGCCAGCCCCGCCTCGGCCGACTTGCGCCGGGCGACGGCCAGCATCGCCGGCGACAGGTCGATGCCGGTGCCGGCGTAGCCGATCGGGGCTAGGTGGCGCAAAAGCCGGCCGGTCCCGCAGCCGAGATCGACGATCCGGCCCGGCGGTTGACAGTGCTCGCGGACGAAGGCGAGGTCGAGGTGGAACAGCGACGACCCGGCCAGCCCGGCGTCGTAGTTTTCGGCGAGGTCTTCCGAATGGAGATAATCCCACAGGCCGCGATCGACCCCGGCCGGCAGCTGCCAGTCGGCCGGGGCGGACGGTTGGTTTTCGTTTGCCGGCTCGGCCATGAAAGCGTATCCTGCGCGGACCCGAAGGAGGGATCGCCTATGTCCGACGCCCGCTGGGAGGACGGTCAACGCCTCGAAGCCTGGGCCGGCGAGCTGCGCGTCAACCTGCTGCGCTGCGTCGCCCTGGCCGTGTTCTACGCCTACCACCTCGTCAACGTCTACGTCCTGCGCGACGCGAAGGTCACGCCGGGCTTCCACCTCCAGGTCAGCCTGGCGTTCTTCCTCTGGGCCGTCTTCGCCGCGGCCCTGTACCACACGCTGAAGCTCCGCTACGCCCCGCCGTGGCTGAAGTACGTCGCCGTCGGCTTCGACCTGGCGTTCGTGACGCTCCTGTGCGTCCTCCACCCGGACGGGCCGCGCAGCTCGCTGATGCTGCTCTACTTCCTGGTGGTCGCCTCCGCGCCGTTGCGGTTGTCGCTGCGGCTGGTCCACGTCGCGACGTTCGGGGCGGTCGCCGGGGCGGCGGTCGCCCTGGCCCAGTGGGTCTTCGTCGCCCAGGGGACGGAGCGCTACTTCGCCAACGCCGACGGCGTCCAGGTCGGGCCGCAGGCCGAGGCGCTCTTCGTCCTGAGCCTGCTCGCGTGCGGCCTGTTCGCCGGCCAGTCGGTGCGGCAGACGCGCCGCCTGTTGGAGGGCTACCCGGTCCGCGTGGTCGAGCCGGCCGCGGAGGCGAGGCCATGAACGACACCCTGACCTGTCCGTCCTGCAAGGCCCGGCTGCGCGTCCCGGACGGGGCCGAAGGGGCGACGTACACCTGCCCGCGCTGCCTCGGCGAGATCAAGGCCGGCGCGACCGCCGGCGGCGGCATCACCGAGGAGCCGGCCCCGCCCGCGCCGCCGCGCGACCCGGACCGGCCGACGGCCGGACACTGCCCCTGGTGCTCCGCGCCGATCGATTCGAGCCGGTGGCGCTACTGCCCGGCCTGCGCCGAGCCGCTGAACGAAGACCGGCCGCCCCGGCGGCGGGACGTCTTCGACGAGGAGGTCGGCCGGGACGGCCGGCGGACCGGCTGGTTCACGATCACGCTCCTTTCGCTCGGCGTCATCGCCCTGATCGTCGTCGGCTTCGGGGCGCTGGCCGGCGGCCCGGTCGCGTTCGGGGCGGTGCTGATGCCGCTCGCCGTCCTGACGGCGATCGTCTGGGCGGTCGTCTACGCCCGGACGCGGAGCCGGCCCGAGGAGATGACCGCCGGCCGGGTGGCGCGCGGCGTCGTCGTCACGGTCGGGGCGATCGTGTTCGGCTACTTCGTGTTAGCCCTGGTGGTGGTCAGCTTCCTGCTCGTCGTGTGTGCCGGCGGGCGGTGGTGACCTTTTGGAGTGCGGCGATTCATCGCCGCTTTGGGCTTCGGTTTCCATTTTGGCTTCGATTTTATGCTGGCCCCGACCCGCGCGCCTCAGGTGGAATGGACGGTTGGGTCGGGGGCGGTCCTCGGCGTGAAACGCACCCCGCGCGGCGCGCGAAACGTTGGCGGCCTTGGCGGCCTTGGCGGACCTGCCCTCCATCGTCTGCGATTGTCGCTCATCGTCGCCCGGCGCGCGCGACCGTTGGCGGAGATGGCGGACCTCCCGGCGGCAGACCGCCGGGAAAAAAACGAAGGCCAAAGCGGCGATGAATCGCCGCACTCCTAAAACGAGCCGCCCTTGTGCCGGCCTGGGCATCTGACGTATGCTGGCCCCGGGGATGGAGCCCCGGTCAACCCGTTCGGAGGGAGTGCCATGTCGCCCGTGCCATCGCCGGTCGAGTCGCACGAGACGACCGACCCGCCCGAGTCGTCGCCGCCGCTGTTCCGCGGCTTCCGGGATCGGCTCCGTCGCGGAAGACGCGGCCCGATCCTCGCCTGGCTCTGGCTCGTCCTCTGCGTCGGCGGCGTCGCCGCCGCCGTCCTGCTCGTCGGCCTCGCTTGCAAGAGCCCCCACTGACGCCGCCTCCCCCGAGCCCGCACCATGCACCTGCGCGACTACACCTACCTCGGCACGACGAAGAGCCTCTGCCCGCACTGCCGACGCCTCGTCGAGGCGAAGATCGTCAGCCGGGCGGGGCGCGTCTACTTCCGCAAGCGCTGCCCCGAGCACGGCGTCGTCGAGGACTTCGTCTGCTCCGACGTCGCCTGGTACGACCGCCACGAACTCGCCCAGCCGGCCCGCCTGCCGCAGGACTTCGGCACCGACGCCGAGCGCGGCTGCCCGTACGACTGCGGCCTCTGCCCCGAGCACGAGCAGCACACCTGCGTCGCCCTCGTCGAGGTGACGTCGAGCTGTAACCTGCGCTGCCCGATGTGCTTCGCCGAGTCCGGCCCCGGCGGCGACTTCCTGCCGTACGACACCTACACCGGCATGATCGACCGGCTCGTCCGCCTGGAGGGCGTCGCCGACGTGGTGCAGCTGTCCGGCGGCGAGCCGACGCTGCACCCGGACCTCGTCCGCATGGTGCGCTACGCCTATGACCAGCCGATCCAGGCGGTGATGATCAACACGAACGGCGTCCGCCTGGCGAAGGACGCCGCCCTGCTCGACGCCCTCGCCCCGATGCGCGACCGGCTCGAGGTCTACCTCCAGTTCGACGGCCTCACCCAGGCCACGCAGGAGAAGCTCCGCGGCGAGGAGTTGCTGGAGCTGAAGCTCAAGGCGCTCGACCGGCTGGAGCAGGCCGGCATCCGCTGCACGCTCGTCTGCACCGTCGAGCACAACACGAACCTGCACGAGGTCGGCGCGGTGCTGAAGTTCGGCCTCGGCCGGCCGATCGTCCGCGGCCTGAGCTACCAACTCGCGAGCTACTGCGGCCGGCACGTCGATCCGAAAGACCTGGAGCAGCGGGCGACGATGCCGGACGTCGTCAACGCCCTCGTCGGCCAGGTGCAGGCCGACTGGCTCCGGCCGGACGACTTCTACCCGCTGCCGTGCGCCCACCCGAACTGCCACCTGATCGCGTATCTGTACCGCGGCGGGGCGACGCCGGTGCCGATCAGCCGGGCGATCGACATCCGCAAGCACCTCGACCAGATCGCGAACAGCATCGTCTACACGCCGGCGCGGGCCCGGCAGATCGTCGCCCGCTACCTGGAGTCGGCCGGCGGCTGCGGCTGCGGCCCCGGCGAGTGTGCCCCCGCGACGACGCCGGCCGGCCTCGACGAGTTCGTCGTCAAGGCCCTCGCCGAGCAGATCAACGGCGAGCAGGTCTTCCGCGTCACGCTGACGGCGTTCCTCGACGTGCACAATTTCGACACCCGCCGCGTGATGAAGTGCTGCCTGGCTCACCTGCTGCCGAGCGGGCACATGGTGCCCTTCTGCGCCTACAATACGCTCTACCGGGACGGTTTCGTGCCGCTGCCGCCGTTGCGCGACGTGCCGACCACGGCCCGCCGCAGCCTGACGCTGGTCGATGGCTGATGTCGCCGCGCGAGTCCTACGCCCTGTTCATGGCCCTGGCGGCGCTCACGTTTCTCGCCGTGCGGTATTTCACGCCGAAACCGCCGGCGTACGACCGCCTGCCGCTCGGCGAGCGGGCCCTGCTCGGCCTGTTCGCCTTCATCGGCGGCGTCCTCGGGGCGAAGGTGCCGTTCGTCCTCGGGGCGGTCCTCGACGGCGACGTCGCCGACGCCGGCTTCCTTGGATACCGGCTCTGGTTCACCGACGGCAAGACGATCACCGCCGGCCTGGCCGGGGCGTATCTCGGCGTCGAGTTGGGCAAGCTGCTTCTCGGCGTCCGCATCAAGACCGGCGACACGTTCGCCCTGCCGCTCGCCTGCGCGATGGCGGTCGGCCGGTTCGGCTGCTTCTTCAACGGCTGCTGCGGCGGCGTGCCGACGGACGTGCCCTGGGCGGTCGGCGGCTGTCATCCGACCCAGGTGTACGAGAGCCTCTTCCACCTGGGGATGGCGGGCTTGCTGCTGCTGTCGATGCGGCTGGGGGTTCTGGAGAACCAGCGGCTGAAGTGCTACCTGATCGCGTACTGTGCCTATCGCTTCCTGACCGAGTTCATTCGGCCGGAGCCGGCGTATCTGCTCGGGTTGACGTTCTATCAGTGGTTCTGCCTCGTCGCGGCGGCGGCCCTGGCGGTTCAGTGGGCGATCGATTCCCGGCCGGTCGGCCAGAGGGCCGCCAGATGGCCCCAGCCGTAGGGCTGACGAGGGCCGGCCTCGGCCGCCTGGACCGCGACCGGCGGCGTCTTCGGGCCGACCAACTCCCAGCAGCGCTCCAGGAGCGACGTCCGGACCGTCGCGACCGGGGCCGGCGGCACGACCTCGACCGGCGACGACCACGACGCGTTCGCCTGGGCCTCGCTTCGGCCGACCAGCTCCGCGATGCCGAGCAGGGCGATCCCGAGCAACACCGACCCGACCAGATGGAGAACGACCCGGTTCATGACGCCACCTCCGCCTCCCTTCGCCGACCCGACCCGTTTATCGGATCGGACCCGCCCCCGCGGTTAGCCGGGATTGCCGGAAGTGTGCCGATGACCGCCGCGCCGTCGTCAGAACGGGTACGTCCGGCCCGGCTCCATCAGCGCGACGTGCGGCAGGCCGAGGGCGGCGAGCTGGTCGCGGACGACGTGGCGGTAGCGGGCCTTGAGGTGGACGATGTACGTCGGCACGGCCCGGCCGAGCTTCGCCAGCTCGGCGCGGAGCAGGGACGGCGTCAGGTGCTGGCTCGTTTCGGCAAGCCAGGCCATCTCGTCGGGGAACGTCGTCTCGACCACGACGGCGCGGAGGTCGGCACAGTCGGCCGCGCGCCGCCAGATGTCTTCCGTCGGGCCGGTGTCCGGGATGTAGGCGACCGTGCCGCCGGCATCCCGGAGAAGGAAGCCGAACGTCGGCACGACGTGCGACACTGGCACGGCGGTGACGCTCAGGCCCTCGACGACGACCGTCTCGCCCGGTTCGAGCACCGCCAGGCGGAGGAACGGCCGGACCTGCTTCGACAGGGAGACGAAGTCCGGCCAGAGCCGGTCGTTGAACACGTCGCGCTGGAGGACGTCGAGGACTTCGCGGCAGGCGTGGACCACCGGCGAGACGGCGCGCAGGTCGTAGACGTTTTCCAGGAAGATCGGCAGGCTGGCGATGTGGTCGAGGTGGGCGTGCGTCAGGAAGACGTGGCCGACGGCGGCCTGCTCCTCCGGGGTGCCGAGGAAACCGAGCGTGCCGGCGTCGAGGGCGACGTTGCCGTTGACGAGGCACGTCGAGAGGTACTGGCAGGTGTCGCCGCCGCCCCAGGGGACGACGGCCGGCGTCAGCGTCAGGTTCACGACGGCCCTCCGGGGGAGGAGCGGCGTCGGCCCGCGCGACGCCCGCCCCTCTACAATACCCCACCTACCGGGCCGCGGGGATAGTGTTACTTCAGTTCCTTGACGCGGACGTTACGGAAGGCGAACTCGCCCGTCTCGGCCTGGAGGCCGACGCCGCCCTTGAGCGGCACCGTCATCGTGCCGAGCTTCTCGCCGTTGACCGTCGCCGTCGCCTCGGCCTCCTCCTTCAGCTGGTACGACGCGACGGCCAGCTCCTTGCCGTTGAGCTTGCCGACCGCCTTGTCGCCGTCCACGGTCAGCTCGAACCTGTCGGTCGGGGCGAGGTCCTTGCCGTTGACGATGCGGCGCGTCTTGCCCGGCGAGACGACGAACTCGAGGTCGTTCCAGCCGTCGGTCTTGAACTTCGCGAGTTGCTTCATCTCGCCGCGGCGCGGGAAGTCGCGCACCTGCTGCTGCACGCCGCGGATGTAGACGCCGCTGTCGGCCTTCTCCGCCGCCTTGAACTGGAGCCGGAGGACGAACGGGCCGTTGAACTCCTTGACGGTGTTCAGGTCCTTGATGCCGCCGCCGCCCTTCGCGTCCTTCGCCAGCGCGACGATGACGCCGTCCTTGACGACCATCCGGCCGTCCGGCGTCTCGGTCTTGCCGTCGAGCGGCTCCTTGGCGGCGGACTTGTAGACCCAGCCGGTCAGGTCCTTGCCGTTGAACAGCGAGACGAACCCGGCCTCGTCGGCGGGCTCCTGGGCGGGCGAGGGGATCGGGAGGGACGCGGCCAGGCCGACCAGCAGGCAGCCGGCGGCGAGGCGCGAGGAAACGGAGAGCATGTGACACCTCATCGGGGTGGGACGCACGCGGGGGGCGAGCGAATTGTATGGAACGGCACGAGATTCATCCCACGCCGTCCGTGCCATCCTCGTCCTCCGCCGCCGGGGCGTCGCCGGCGAGGCCGTAGCGTGTCAGCTTCTTGCGCACCGTCGCCCGGTTGAGGCCGAGCCAGCGGGCCGCCTCCCAGCGGTTGCCCTGCACCCGGCGGATGATCTCCGCCAGGATCGGCGGCTCGACCGTCTCCAGGAGCTTCTCGTACAGGTCGCGCGGCGGCTCGCCGCCGGCCTGGCGCACCTGCTCGGCCAGCCAGGTCCGCAGGGCGGCCGTGACAGCATCGACCGGCTCGACCGCCCCCGGCGGCCGGGACGAGTCGGGGAAGTGCTCCGGCGACAGCGGCCGACCCCGGGCGACGATCGCGGCGTGCTCCAGGGCGTTGCGCAACTCGCGGACGTTGCCGAACCACGGCCGGCCTTGCAGGAAGCGCACCGTCGCCGCCGGCAGCGGCAGGGCCTGCGGCGCGAATTTGCGCAAGAAGTGCTCCGCGAGCGGCTCGACGTCGTCCGGCCGGTCGCGGAGCGGCGGCAGGACGATCTGGAAGACGTTCAGCCGGAAGTACAGGTCGTGGCGGAAGCGCCCCTCGGCGACGCAGCGGCCGAGGTCCTGGTGCGTCGCGGCGAGGATGCGGACGTGGAGCGGCTGCGGCTGGTTGCTGCCGACCGGCAGCACCTCCTGGTGTTCCAGGACGCGGAGCAGCTTCACCTGCACGCCGAGCGGGATGTCGGCCAGCTCGTCGAGGAAGACGGTGCCGCCCTCGGCCAGGGTGAGGAGGCCGTCGCGCGCCTGGGTCGCCCCGGTGAACGCGCCGCGGGCGTGGCCGAACAGCTCGCTCTCGGTCAGGTTCGGGTTCAGGGCCGCGATGTGGACCGGGAGGTACGGCTTGTCGCGGCGCGTGCTGTAGCGGTGGATCGCCCGGGCGACGAGGTCCTTGCCGGTGCCGCTCTCGCCGGTGATGAGGACGCACGCCTCCGTCGGCGCGACGAGCGCGATCCGCTTGAAGACGGCCTGCATCGCGGCGCTGCGGCCGACGATCTCCTCCAGGGCCTCGGCCGGCTCGGCGGGGACCGCCTCGGACCGCTGCCGCGGCTGGACCGCCCGGGCGATCACCTCCAGGGCGGCCCCGAGGTCGAACGGCTTGGCGAGGTAGTCGAACGCCCCCTGCTCGACGGCGCGGACGGCGACCGACAGGGAGCCGAACGCGGTCGCGATGACGACCGGCGTGCCGGGGCGGCGCTTCTGGATCTCGGCGAGGGCGGCCAGGCCGTCCATGCCCGGCAGGCGCACGTCGAGGACGACAGCGTCGTACGCCTGGCGGTCGAGCAGGGCGAGGCCGGCCTCGGCCGAGGCGGCGACGTCGGCGTGGTAGCCGTCGCGCTGCAGGGCACGCTGCAGCGCCCAGCAGACCGCCTCTTCGTCGTCCACGATCAGCACGCGTCTCATGGCGTCCCTCGGTCCTCCGGCAGGGCCGGCAGCTCGATGCGGAAACAGGTCCGGCCGGCGTCGCGGCTCCAGCCGACCCGGCCGCCGTGGGCCTCGACCGTCTGGCGAACGACGGCCAGGCCGAGGCCGATGCCCTCCGGCTTGCCGGTGACGAACGGCTCGAACAATCGGCCGGCGACCTCGGGCGACAGCCCGGGTCCGGTGTCGAGCACCTCCAGCAGAACCCGGCCGGCCTCGGTTCGCAAGCGGATCTCGACGACGGCCGGCCGCGTTCCGGCGCTCGTCACGGCGTCGAGGGCGTTGCCGACGAGGTTGAGGACCACCTCGCCGAGCTGGCCGGCGTCGCCCTCGACGCGCGGCACGCCGGCCAGCGGTCGCCAGACGAGTTCGACCTCGGCGTGGCCGCAGCGCGGCTCGACGAGGACGCGCACCTCCTCGACGACCTCGACGAGATCGACCGGCTCGCGGCGCGGCGTCTCGGCCCGGCCGAGCTGGAGGAAGCGCTGGAGGTGGGCCTCCTGGAGCGTCAGCTGCCGCAGGGCGACGTCGAGGGCGGACGTGTCGATCTGGCCGGCCGCCTCGCGCAGGTAGACCTGCAAGGCGAGCTTCGCCCCGGCGAGGCCGTTGCGGAGCTGGTGGGCGAGCCCGCCGCCGACCTGGCCGAGCAGACGCAGCCGCTCCGAGCGCAGCGACATCTCCTGGTACTGGGCGAGGCGCTGGGCCATCTCGTTGACCGCGACGGCGAGGTCGCGGATCTCGTCGTCGTGGCCGGGGACCGGCATCGGACTGAAGTCGCCCGCCGCGATGCGCCGCGTCTGCCGACCCAGCTCATCGACGCGACGGCCGAGGCGCTGCCCCAGGCCGAGCGCCAGGGCCAGCGCGGCCAGGCCGGTGAAGCCGCCGAGGACGAGCACCGGCTGGATCGCCTCGCGCTGGGCGTCGGCGAGGAGCGACTCCGGGTAGAGGATGTAGAGCACCTCGCCGCGCCGCGGCGGTCGGCTCAGGCGGATGCCGCTGCACAGGTAGCGCGCCGGCCCGAGCGTCACCGGCGGCCCGAGCTGCAAGGTCTGCCAGTCGTCGGCGACCGCGACGGGCGGCGGCTCGTCCGGCATCGCGTCGAGGGTCGTGTAGCTCGGCCCGTCGCGCGGGACGAGGAGGTAGTCCGCCCCGGACAGGTGCTTCATCATGCGGAGGACCGTCTCGGAGAGCGGGTAGCTGCTGCCGTCGCTGAGGGTCAGGGCGACGTTGCGGACGCGCGTCTCGATCGCGTCGCGCGCGTTCGCCGCCGCGGTGCCGGCCTGCCACCAGCCGACGCCGGCGACGCCGACGCCGAGGACGAGCAGAGGCACCAGGACCTGGGAACGGATCCGCCAACGCATCGCTTCTCGCCTCGCCTGAATCGGGCCGGACGCGACTCCTCTGTCAGCGTAGCGCCGCCCGGGAGAAAGCACAAGGAAACCGGCCTCACGCCGTTCCGGACGCCGGCCGGCCGGGGCTAAACTGACTGGGAATGTCGCCCGGCGAGGAGGTTCCGATGACCGCGGCAAACGACCCCCGCCAGCTCTTCCATCGTGCGGCCGCCGCCTACCGCGACGGCCACCAGGCCTGCGTCGCCTGCGGCGAGGCCCACTGCGTGTTCTACTCCGCCCGGGACGGCACCGAGGAGTACCGCTGCTTCGCCTGCGGCTTCTGCGTCGGCTCCGGCCGGCGGTCCGGCTACGTCGTCGGCCGGGAGCAGCCCGACGCGATCGACGTCCTCAACGACGAACAGCCGACCCTCCTCGAACACCTCGAAGACCACCCCGCCCTGCGCGGCGAGTGACCCGGCCTAGCTCGTTCTCGCCATTTCGCCCCCGGCGAGCGGCGCGGCGTCAGCCCGCTCACCAGCCCGGAGCGCCAGCGACGGAAACTAGAACCGGCGGGCTGACGCCGCGCCGCTCGCCACGTCAACGGACCAGCGCCACCGCCAGCACCACGCCGACCATCCCCGCCGCGACACTCCCGACCAGATACCCCAGCGCCAGCATCCCGTGGCCGTCGCGCCACAGGCTGTACGCCTCCCACTCGTACGTGCTGAACGTCGTGAACCCGCCGCAGAACCCGGTGCCGAGCAGGAGGAACAGCGGCGCGTACGACTCCGGTAGCCGGTGCAGGATGCCGACCGCGCACACCGCGAGCAGGAACGACCCCGCCACGTTGATGGCGAACGTGCCCCACGGGAAGCCCTTCGCCCAGGCCTGCTCGCCGAACCACGCCCCGACGAGGTAGCGCGCCACCGAGCCGCACCCGCCGCCGACGAACACCACGAAGGCCGGGTGACAATACATTGTCACCAGCCACCGCGTCGCCGCCTCGTACCAGCTTGCCATGACGGTCGCTCCTCTCGTTTCGTGGATGTCCCATCGCCCACGTGTCCGTGCTTAATTTTGCGGGCTGTGCGACCGATGATGATAGCGGATGAGCGAGTTGAGCGCCGATTTGGCAAACTCGCCTTGGCGAGCCCCGGACTGGACTCTAGACTTTGTCGGATCTCGACCGGATACCGCGACCGGACTTGCGGGGATCACAGGCCGAACCAGACGAGCCGACCAGGCTCCTCCAGGGAACCGCCCGGTAGCGTGGGCTGACGACGGGTCGCGAGGGACGGAACGAGATCGCGCGAGGGTAGACCTTGTTTTTCCCGCGGGGCGGTGTATAGCATCCGCCCTTCAAGAGGTCCCGGGCCACGGCCGGTTCCCTGGGGTGTGACCGAAGCCCCCCTTCGACCGAGCCGGGACTCCCAGCTGGAGGCTTCTCGGAGTATGACCGACTCGGATGTGCGCCCCGGGCTCCCCGCCCCGACCTGGCCCGCGCCGGGTTGCGGCTTCGGGGACGACGAAGAACCCCCCGGGAAACCGCGCCGCCACCCGCTCTGGCGAGACGTCCCCGACGCCCAGTGGAACGACTGGCGCTGGCAGAGCCAGAACGCCATCCGCTCCGTCCGCCAGTTCCGCGACCTGCTCCAGTTCAGCCCGGCCGAGCTCGAAGTCATCGGGCGTCTCGAGGCCGAGTTCAAGACCGTCGTCCCGCCGTACTACTTCTCGCTCATCGATCCGACCGACCCGGCCGACCCGATCCGGCTCCAGTCGATCCCGTCGCCGCTCGAGGCCGAGAACCCGTCCGGCTACGAGCTGGAAGACCCGCTCGAAGAAGACAAGGACATGCCCGTCCCGGGCCTGACGCACCGCTACCCGGACCGGGCCCTGCTCATCACGACGCCGGCTTGCTCGATGTACTGCCGGTTCTGCACCCGCAAGCGCGCCACCCTGACGCGCGGTGGCTGGGAAGACATCAGCCCGGACGAAGAGCGGATGATCGCCTACGTCCGCGAGCACCCCGAGATCCGCGACGTCATCGTCTCCGGCGGCGACCCGCTCACGCTGCCGACGAAGAAGCTCAAGTTCTTCCTCGACAACCTGGCCGCCATCCCGCACGTCGACGTCATCCGCATCGGCACCCGCGTGCCGGTGACGCTGCCGATGCGTCTGTTCGACCCGGCCCTGATCGACCTGCTCGCCACGGCGAACAAGGTCTGGATCCAGACGCACTTCAACCACCCGCGCGAGGTCACCCCCGAGGCGGCCCGCGGCGTGAGTGCCCTGCTCCGGGCCGGCATGCCGGTCAACAACCACTCCGTCCTGCTCAAGGGCGTCAACGACTCGCTCGAGACGATGACGCGCCTGCTGCGGGCCCTGCTCCGCATCAAGGTCCGGCCGTACTACATCTTCCACTGCGACCCGGTCACCGGGGCGGGCCACTTCCGGACGAGCGTCTGGAAGGGGCTGGAGATCATGGAGGGCCTGCGCGGCCACATGAGCGGCCTCGGCATCCCGACCTACGTCATCGACAGCCCGCACGGCGGCGGCAAGATCCCGATGATGCCGAACTACCTCCTGTCCGCCTCCGACGACGCGGTCGTCCTGCGGAACTATGAGGGCATGATCGTCCGCTACCAGGCGGAGGACAAGCCGGCGGCGCAGGACGGTACGCCGAGCCGCGGCGTCAGCGCCTTGCTCCAGGGACACAAGTCGGCCCTCATCCCGGAGAACAGCGAGCGGATGCAGCGCCGCAAGCGCAACGCCGGCCTGCTCGAACTGGACGTGATCCCGAACCCGGCCGGCGACAACGAAGCCGGCCCCTGCGGCGGGGGCGAGCCGTTGCCGGAAGACATCCTGCCGCTCGGCCTGCCGGCGAACGGCCTGCCGTCGAGCGGGTGCGGTTCCTGACGAACCCGACGAGGGATCGGAGCCCGACGCGCCAGCAAGGGTGTCTCGTCGTCGAGACCCTTGCTGGCGCGTCGGGCTCCTTGCGTTTCCAGGAAGGACCCCCGCCATGCGCATCGGCCTGACCTATGACCTCCGCGACGCCCCGGCCCCCGGCCAACCGGACGACCACCAGGAAGAGTTCGACAGCCAGCACACCATCGACGCCATCGCCGACGCGCTACGCGGCCTCGGCCACGTCGTCGACCTGGTCGGCGACGGCCCCGACATGGTCGCGAAGCTGCTCGCCGACCCGCCGGGGTTCGTGTTCAACTTCGCGGAAGGGCGGGGCACGTCGCGCAATCGGGAGGCGCGCGTGCCGGCCTTGTGTGAATTGTTGGCGATTCCGCACACCGGGTCCGATGTATTAACACTAGCCGCCACGCTCGACAAGGACGTCGCGCGTCGCCTGGCCGCCTCGGACGGCATCCCCGTCCCGCGCGGCAAGGTGCTGACAAGCGACTGTCAGCTGAGCGACCTCGATCTGGCCGACGTGCCGTATCCGCGGATCGTCAAGCCGGCGTGGGAAGGGTCGAGCAAGGGCATCCGTGGCAAGTGCGTCGCGGAGGACGCGGCGGGCCTCGCCGAGGCGGTCGAGTATCTGCGGGCCAACTATCCGCAGCCGGTCCTGATCGAGGAGTTCATCGACGGCGAGGAGGTCACCGTCGGCATGATCGGCAACGAGGAGCCGCAAATTCTCGGCATCTTGCGCGTCTTGCCCTTGAAGGCGACCGCGCGCTTTGTCTACAGTCTGGAAGTGAAGCGGGACTACGTCAACCAGGTGCGGTACGAATGCCCCCCCCGGCTGGCCCCCGCCGAACTCCAGCGGATCGAACACACGGCCCGCGCCGTGTTCCGCGTGCTCGGCTGTCGCGATGTGGCTCGCATCGACTTCCGGGTCCGCGGCGGGATTCCTTACTTCCTGGAGGTCAACCCCTTGCCGGGGCTCAACCCGGAATCGAGCGACCTGGTCATCCTGGCTCGCGCCGTCGGCTGGACCTATCCCCAGCTGATCGAAGCGATCCTTCAGGCGGCCCTGGACCGGACAGGACGTGCCGGCCGGCCACCCGCGGAAGGCCAGCTCGTGTGAGGAACGACGCCTCCCACACCGAGTACGAGAAAGTCCAAGCGTGAACACCCCACCCCCGTCCGCCCCTCTGGCGTATCCCGGCAGCCGGCAGCCGCACGTCCTCATCCTGTTCAACGAGCCGGTCCTTCCGGCCGACCACCCGGACGCCGACTCCGAGCACGAGATCCTCTACACCGTCGAGGAGTTGGAGAAGGAATTCGTCGAGGCCGGCGTCCGGCACGCCCGCGCCGCCGTCCGCCACGACCCGGCCGTGTTGCTCGCGGCGATGGAGAAGTTCCGGCCGGATGTCGTCTTCAACCTCTACGAGGGCCTGGCGAACGACCCCGGCAGCGAGGCCCACATGGCCGGCCTGCTCGAGTGGCTCAACGTCCCGTTCACCGGCTCGCCGGCCCTGACGCTGTCCCTGTGCCGCAACAAGCACATGGCGAAGCAGGTCCTGCTCGGCGGCGGCCTCCCGACGCCGGCGTTCCAGGTCGTCGACGCCCTGCCGCTGCCGGAGCTGCGGCTCGACTGGCCGGTCATGGTCAAGCCGGCCGGCCAGGACGCCAGCGTCGGCGTCGATCAGGGGGCGGTCGTCACGTCGCTCGAACAGCTGGAGAAGCGCGTCGCGTGGGTGCTGGCAAACTACGGCGGGCCGGTTCTCCTTGAGGAGTTCATCCTCGGCCGGGAGTTCAGCGTCGGCGTCGTCGAGATGCCGCACCTGCTGCCGCTGCCGATCTCGGAGATCCACTTCCCTCAGGAGCCGATGGAGGGCTTCTGGCCGATCGTCACCTACGACGCGAAGTGGAAGCCGGAGTCGCGCGACTACAACCTCACCCCGCCCGACTACCCGGCCGTCATGCCCGACGCCCTTCGCGACCGGCTGTGGGACATCGCGATGCAGGCGTTCCGCCTCGTCGGCGCGCGCGACTACGCCCGGGTCGATTTCCGCGTCACCGCGGACGAGCAGCCGTACATCCTGGAGGTGAACCCGAACCCGGACTTCAGCCCGGTGGCCGGCCTGTCGGGGTGCCTCGGATCGCTCGGCGTCGAGCACAAGGACTTCGCGGTCCACCTCGTCCGGCAGGCGCTGACCCGGTCCCGGGGGTCGGCCCGCCGGCCGGCGCTGGCGGGCTGACCGACTCTCCCGTACTCTGTCCGGGGCGGGCGGAATGTCCTTCCGCCCGTACATCCCACCCCGGACGGAGGCTCTCCATGACCCTGGCGCGTTCCCTCGCCCTCCTCGCATTCCTCGCCCCGACACTCCTCGCCCAGTACGGCAGCATCGCCGACGTGAAGCTCGCCAAGCCCGAGGACGGCAAGGACCAGCCGTCCACGCCCGCGCCGGCGGGGGCGGTCGTCCTCTTCGACGGCAAGGGACTCGACGCCTGGGTCAAGACGGACGGCAAGAGCCCGGCCCACTGGAAGGTCGCCGACGGCGCGATGGAGGTCGTCAAGGGCGGCGGCCTGATGACGAAGGACAAGTTCGGCGGCAACTTCAAGCTGCACGTCGAGTTCCGGGTGCCGTACGAGCCGCAGAACAAGGGCCAGGCGCGGGCGAACAGCGGCGTCTACGTCCAGGGCCGCTACGAGGTGCAGGTGCTCGACAGCTACGGCCTGGAGAGCAAGAACAACGACTGCGGCGCGATCTACGAGGTGGCCGCCCCGAAGGTGAACGCCTGCAAGGCCCCGACGGTGTGGCAGGCTTACGACATCGAGTTCACCGCGCCGGTGTTCAAGGACGGCAAGAAGGCCGAGCCGGCGAAGATGACCGTGACGCACAACGGCGTCAAGATCCACGAGGAAGTGTCGATCCCGGTCGATAACACGCGCGCCGGCCTTGGCGGCGACCCGGCGACGCCCGGGCCGATCATGCTCCAGGACCACGGCAACCCGGTGCAGTATCGCAACGTCTGGCTGCTGCCGGCGAAGTGACTCACGGTGCGGACGATCCCGCCTCACCCGGGGAGCGCCACGGCCGGTTCCAGTTCGATCCGTTCGGCCCCATCAGCCGCCGCTTCGGCTTCTGCACCGCCGGCGGCGGTTCGGTCGGCATCAGGTCTGCCTCCTTGTGCGCGACCCAGACCATCCCGGCGAGGATGCCGTAACAGATCGCGTTCGCCAGTATCGACTTCGAGAAGAACTTCACCGCGCTGCCGGCGAACTGGTTCAGCTTGATCGTCACGCCGCTGATGTTCACCGCGTAGAGTTCGTCGAGGACGAGGTGCGACAGGAAGCCGACCATGACCGCCCCGGCGAGGAAGTAGCGGTGCGACGTCTCCTCGCACGGCGAGAGGAGATAGACCCCGAGCCCGGCGATGAGCATGGCCGGGACGCTGTGCCACATGCCGCGGTGGACCGTCGCCCACTTGAAGAACCGGGCGACGACGTAGCGGATGAAGAGATAGATCCCGGCCGCGATGACGATGGCCTGCTCGTGGTTGAGGCCGTGCCGCAGCCGGGCGTAGGCCAGCAGGGCCCCGACGACGGCGGCGATGCCGAACAGCTCGCGGACCGGGACCCCGCTGTCGCTGTCCAGGTCGGGCAACATGCCGCCGACGACGACCAGGCCGGCCGCCAGGCCGGCGTCGCCCCAGTCGTGGCCCCACGACCAGACGCCGGCCGCCCCATAGCCGGCCGCCAGGACGGACGCGAAGCTGAGATGTCCCTGGTAACTCGCCATGCGGGCCTCCTTGCCCGGGGCTAGATGGGGTTATTTCCCCTGGTAGAACCGCCCGTTCCACACCGCCAGGTCGCTCAGCATCGCCGACGGCCGGAACCGCTCGCCGAGCGGCTCGTACTTCTGCATCAGGGCGACGACCTGGCCCGCCCCGATGGCGTCGGCCCAGCGTAGCAGGCCGCCGCGGAACGGCGGGAAGCCGGTGCCGAGGATCAGGCCCATGTCCACGTCGCCCGGGTCGCGGACGACCTGCTCGCTCAGCACCCGGCTCGCCTCGTTGACCATCGGCAGGAACAGCCGCTCGACCAGCTCGCGCGGGTCGTGCTGGCGGGGGGCCTTGCGCACCTTCGCCAGGAACGGCTCCAGGGCCGGGTCGTCGGTGCCGCGCGTCCCCTTGGCGTAGCTGTAGAACCCCGCGCCGGACTTCTGGCCCATCCGGCCGGCCGCGACGAGGTCGGCGATCAGCGGCGACGTGACGGAGCGGTCCGGGAACGCCGCCTGGATCACCTTGCCGGCGTACAGCGACGTGTCGAGGCCGACGACGTCCGTCAACGTGATCGGCCCCATCGGCATGCCGAAGTCGGTCGCGGCCTTGTCGATCGCCCTGGGCGACGCGCCCTCTTCCAGCAAGACGAGCGCCTCGTTCAGGTAGAAAAACAGGACGCGGTTGACGAGGAAGCCGGGGCAGTCCTTGACGACGATCGGCGTCTTGCCGATGCGGCGGACGTGGGCGACGAGGGTCGCCGTCGTCGCGTCGCTGGTCTGCTCGCCGCGGATGACCTCGACGAGCTGCATGCGATCGACCGGGTTGAAGAAGTGCAGCCCAGCGAAGCGGTCCGGGGCGGCGACGGCCTTCGCCAGCCGCGTGATCGAGATCGTCGAGGTGTTCGACGCGACGATCGCCCCCGGCGGCAGTAGCTTGTCGATCTGGCGGAAGAGGGCGAGCTTCGCCTCCTCGTTCTCGACGATCGCCTCGACGACGAGGTCGCGGTCGCTCAGGCTTGGCAGGGCGAGCGACGTGCTCAGCCGGGCCAGGGCTCCGACCATCTCCTCGCGCGACATCCGGCCGATCTCGACCCGGCCGGCCATCGACTTGGCGATCGCGGTGACGCCCTTCTCCAGGGCGGCCGGGGCCGAGTCGAGCATCACCGCCGGAACGCCGCGGCGGACGTGCGCCCCGGCGATGCCGGCCCCCATCAGGCCCGCGCCGATGACGCCCGCCTGGACGATCGGCCGCGTTTCGACCGGGCCGGCGACGCCGGGGTCTTTCCCGAGGCGCTGCGTCTGGAAGAAGACGGCGATCAGGTTGCGGGAGACGGGGCTGCCGACGAGGGGGACGAACTTCTCGCTCTCGACGGCGAGGCCCTGCTCCAGGGGCAGCGGGCAGCCGCGCGTGATCGCCTCGACGGCGGCCATCGGGGCCGGGTAGTGCGGTCCGGCCTTTGCGGCGACGCCGGCGGCGAGGACCGCGAACGTGAAGCTCGCCTGCTCCTGCGTCAGCGGCACCGGCTTCTGCTTCTTCTCGCGCTGGGCCTTCCAGTCGCCGCTCTTCGTCGTCCAGGCGAGGAGGCGCTTCGCCTCGTCGAGGAGCCGGTCCGCCGGCACCGCGTCGAAGACGAGGCCGATCTGGCGGGCGCGCTCGGCGTTGGCGCTCTCGCCGGCGGCGATCATCTCGCCGGCCAGAGCCGGGCCGATGACGCGCGGCAGGCGCTGCGTGCCGCCCCAGCCGGGGATCAGGCCGACCTTCACCTCCGGCAGGCCGAGTTCCGTCTTCGGGTGCGTCGAGCAGAGGCGGTAGTCGAAGCCGAGGGCCAGCTCCAGGCCGCCGCCCATCGCCGCGCCGTCGATCGCGGCGACGGTCGGGAACGGCAGCTTCTCGACCGCGGCGACGAGGGCCAGGCCGCGCTGCACGAGCGAGCGGGACAGTTCGGGGGTGATCTCGGCGCTGCTCAACTCGCGCAGGTCGGCCCCGGCGATGAACATGCCCGGCTTGCCGCTGCGGAAGATGAGGCCGCGCAGGTCGGATCGGCCGGCGAGCGTCGCGAACGCCTGCTCCAGCTCGGCGAGGGTCGCCTGGCCGAGCGTGTTCGCGCGCGTGTTCGGCATGTCGAGTGTCAGAATCGCGACGCCGTCGACCTCGGTCAGGTCCACGGCGGGGGAGAGCAGCGTCATGGGTGCCTCACATAGCCCCCGGCTTGCCGGGGGTGCTTTGGTACGAAGACCCCGGGCAAGCCCGGGGCTATATGAGGGGGAGGGGTCAGTCGTCGTCCCCCTCGTCCAGCTCGCGCAGGATGTCGCGGAAGTCGGCCGGATCGACGTTCGGCACGTCGAACGACTCCGCCGGGGCCTCCTCCTCATCATACGGCCGGTCGTAGTCGGCCGGCGTCGGCTCGTCGAGCGGGACGAGGTCGGCCTCTTCGAGATCGACCGGCATCGCCCCCGGCCGGGTCTCCCTGCGGACCGGCACCTGGTCGCCGTCGTCGGCCGTCTCGCGCAGGAGCTGGACGCGGAACCGGACGTGGCCGATGGTGAACTCGTCGCCGTCGGACAGGGCGACCTTGCCGACGACGGTCTCGTCGTTAAGGAAGGTGCCGTTCTGGCTGTCGAGATCCTGGAGCCAGACCTTGCCACGTTCGAGCCACATGCGGCAATGGCGGCGACTGACGCGCTCGGACGGGATGCGGACGGTGTTGCCCCGGGCCCGGCCGAAGACGGCCATGCCGAGGTTGAGCATGACGCGATGCCCCCGCCGGCTCCCTTCCAGCAGCACGAGGACCACTTTCATCATCCATCCCCGTCCGAGCGCCAACGGCGTGGAACGACACACCGCCAGCATACCGCACGCCGGGGCGGACAGCAACGCGCGCGTCACGCCGCGGCGGCAGGGGCGGCGACCGACGCCAGGTACGCCGCGACGACCTCGCGGGCGGGGCCCTGCATGCGGATCGTGCCGTGGTCGAGCCAGACGACCCGGCTGCACAGGTCCTGGAGCGTGTTCAGGTCGTGGCTGACGACGACCATGAGGTGGGCCCGGTCCATCATCTCCAGCATCCGGGCCCGCGCCTTCTGGTGGAAGGCCAGGTCTCCGACGGCGAGCACCTCGTCGATGAGGAGGATCTCCGGGTCGACCGCCGTCGCGATCGCGAACGCCAGGCGGACGAGCATCCCGGCCGAGTAGTAGCGCACCGGCATGTTGAGGAAGTCGCCCAACTCGGTAAAGTCGGCGATCGCCTGCTGCTTCGCCTTGATGCTCTTCGGCGTCTCGCCCTGGAGGTAGCCGCGGTAGGCGATGTTGTCCCAGCCGCTCGACTCGCTCTCGAAGCCGAGGACGAGGTCGAACAGCGAGCTGATCCGCCCTTCGACGTTGCGCACGCCGCCAGTCGGCTGATAGACGCCGGCGAGGAGCTTCAAGAGCGTGCTCTTGCCCGCGCCGTTGTGGCCGAGGACGCCGAGGCGCTCGCCCTGCTCGACGTGCAGGTCGAGGCCCTTCAGGGCGGGAACTTCCATGTAGGGGTTCTCCGCCCGGCCGAACAGCCGGCCGATCAGGAAGTCCTTCAACGACGTCCGCGAGTGCTTGCGGATCTTGAACGTCAGGCTGACGTCGTCGAGTCGGATGTGGGCCATCGCGGTCCTACCCTCAGAGCTGGAAGATGATGCGCCGCTCCTGGCGGGCCAGGGCCGCCGCCGCGGTCAGGCCGACCGTCGCGACGACGCAGCCGGCCATCAGGAACGTCGCCAGCGGCGGGACGGCGTTGTACAGCAGCGGCTGGCGGATCAGGTCCAGGAACGGCGTCAGCGGGTTCCACTGCAGCAGCCAGATAAACTGGACCCGGTCCTTGAACTGCTCCAGCGGGTAGAGGATCGGCGTCAGGTAGAACAGTCCCTGCAGGCCGACCTCGGCCAGGTGCTGCGTGTCGCGGAAGGCGACATTCGCCAGGGCGAACAGCACCGCGACCGACCAGCCGAACAGCAGCACGAGGCAGGCCGTCGGCAGGAGTGACAGCAGCGGCAACGGCCCGGGCACCTGGCGGAAGTAGGCCGCCGCGAGGAGGGCGACCAGTAGCGACAGGCTGGCGTGGAACCCGGCCGCGAGGACGACGCGCAGCGGGTAGATCGCCATCGGAGCCGGGAACTGGCGGATATACGCCTCGCCCTGGTAGAAGCTCATGCTGCCGCTGATGGCGCACGCCTGGAAGAAGTTCCAGAACGCCAGGCCGCACAGGAGGAACGGCGCGAAGAACGTCAGTTCCAGGGCGAACAGGTTCGTGAAGACGAGGCAGAGGATGACCGTCATGAGCAGCGGCTGGAGCATCGACCAGCCCATGCCGAGCACCGAGCCGCGGTAGCGGGCGCGGAGGTCGCTGTGGACGAGGGCGAGCCAGAAGTAGCGGCAATTCCATACCGCCGCCAGATAGGACAGCATCGACCGGCCTCCTTGCCATGACCCCGGCCCGTTCTACAAGCCCCTTGAGAAAAAAACAATCGGAGGCGGCCCCGGCCCGTTGTGAAGCGCAGGCAAACCCGGCAAAGTCGCCACGGCCGCCGTGGCCGGACCCTTCCGACTGGGGAAATGGCGGGCTTGGGGAAGGGGTTGCAGCGGCCGTGACGGACCGGGCGATCCCGGCGGTCGGAGCGGTCGCGACAAGGAAGCGCCCGGCGCCGGAACGGCGCGTCGTTGCCGGCGGTCCGAACGATTTTTTCCCTGGCGGCGCAAGGCGGTCAGGTTTTAGAATTTACCGGAAGAACGCAGCGCGTCACCGTGCCACCGTCGGTCCTCGGGACGGGGTCGAGTCCGTCGCCACCGACCAGGGGCCTCTCGCATACGGGTGTCTCAGCAGGACAGGGGGTTTCTCATGCTGGATAAGCGCCGGCTGCTCGGGGTCGGAACGATCCTGGCGCTCGTCGCCGTGGTCGGCTGGATGGAGGCGTGGGGCGACTCGAAGCGAACCCCGGAGAAGGAGGCCCGGCTCGCCGAGAGCGGCACCGGCACCGGCTCCCGCCTCGACCGCACCCTGCACGAGGAGATGGCCCGCAACCGCTTCGGCGACCGGCCCGTCGTCACCTACGAAACCACGCAGGGCAAGCTCCTGTTCGGCCTCCAGCTCAAGGCCGCCCTGGAAGACGCCGCCGCCCCGCCGCGCGACATCGCGATCCTGATCGACACGTCCGCCAGCCAGGCCGAGGGGCCGCTCGACCAGGCGAAAAAGCTGGTCGAGGCCCTCCTCGCCCAGGCCCGGCCGCAGGACCGAATCTCGGTCTGGACGGCGAACCTGACGGCGACCCACCTCAGCGGCGGCTTCAAGGCCGGCACCAAGCACAAGGACACCCTCGCCAAGCTCAAGCTCGAGTACCCCTCCGGCGCGGTCAACCTCAAGGGCGCGATCGCCGAGGCGGTCAAGCACTTCCCCGACGAGGACGGCCACCAGAAGGTCTTCCTGTTCCTCGGCGACGGCACCAGCAGCGCCGGGCCGATCTCCAACGACGAGCGCGCCGAGTTGGCCAAGGACATGGTCGCCCGGCAGATCGCCTGGTTCTGCGTGCCGCTGGGTAACCCTGACGCCGGCTTCGAGCCGGCCAACCTGCACGGCTTCGCCTCCAGCACCGGCGGCAAGGCCGTCCGGTTCGAGGGCCGCGAGTCGGCCGAGGCCGTCGCCGACCGCCTGATGACGGCGTTCGCCGAGCCGATCTTCTACCCCGAGAAGACCGCCTACCCGGCCGAGGTCAAGGACGCCGTCCCGAGCGTCCTGCCGCCGCTGCGGCGCGACACGGGCGTCCTCGTCCTGGGCGAGCTGGCCGGCAAGACGGCCGAGCTGACGGTCAGCCTGCGCGGCACCGTCCACGGCAAGCCGGCGACGACGACCGTCCGCCACGCGATCCCGAACGCGGAGGACGACCACTTCTTCCTGCTGCACCTGCTCCGGCAGTGGCAGGCGAAGAAGGAGCAGGCCGCCCTGCTGCCGCCGGACCGGGCCCTGGCGTTCGCCCACCACCGCAACGTCCTCGCCCGGACGGACCTCCTCGCCCAGGCCGACTGGGCCGCCGAGGAGGGCCAGCTCGAGGCCGCCGTCCGGCTCTACCGCCAGGCGGAGGAGATCGACCCCAAGGGCAAGGAGGCGAAGGTCGGCCTGGAGATCGTCAAGGAGCTGCGCCTCGGCAAGAGCAAGGACCAGATCCGCGAGAAGTACCTGCCCCAGGTCGGCGACCGCCTGTCGCGCCTCGACGGCGGCAAGACGTTCCCGGTCAGCCGGCAGAACCCGGACGCCCAGCCGGGCGGCCCGGCCGGCGAGCAGCCGGTCGCCCCGCCGGTCGGCGGCGACATCCTCGAGAACGCCCGGGCCCGCCAGGCCCTCGCCGACCAGCAGGCGACCCAGCTCGTCGATGACGCCATCCGCCGGGCGAACCGCCTGGTGAACACCAACCCTGACGACGCGCGCGACTTCCTCAAGCGCACCATCGAGGGCATCCGCACCAACCCGGACATCAGCGAGAAGGTCCGGGTAACGCTCAGCGACCGGCTGGAGCGGTCCCAGGCGAACGTCGATCGCGTCGGCGTCCGCGTCAAGCAGGAGCAGGCCCAGAACCTCAACCTGCGAGCCGCGGCCGACGCCCTGACCCTGAAGGAGAACATCCGGCAGGCGACCCAGGACCGCATCCAGCGGCGGATGGCCGTCTACCACCAGCTGATGGACCAGGCCCGCGAGCAGCAGGCCTACCTCCAGGCGACGGCGATCCGCGAGGACCTCATCCGCGAGGGCCAGCCAGTCCCGCCGGCCGTCACCGCGGCGTACACGGTCGCCCTGACTGGCTACCACCTCCGCGAGTTGCGCGAGCTGCGCCGCGTGCGCGAGGAGCGCTGGCTCGGCGTCCTGCTCGAGGTCGAGCGCTCGGCGATCCCGTTCCCGGACGAGCCGCCGGTCGAGTACCCGTCGCCGGCGGTCATCCGCAAGATCACGCGCGGCGTCTTCGACAACTGGGCGGACTGGTCCAAGGACCGCAAGCTCCGCTACGAGGTGAGCAGCTTCGGCCAGGGGGCGATCTCCGAGCGGATGCTCCAGCTGCGTGACCAGCTCTCCCGACCGGTCGATTTCCAAGGCTTCGACGACGTCAAGACCACCCTCCAGGAGGCTCTGGAGCAGCTGTCGAAGCGCTACGGCATCACGTTCGACGTCAACGAGCGGGCCTTCCGCGAAGAGCAGGTCATGGACGTCATGAAGACGGAGATCGCCCAGCCGACGCCGATCCCGCCGATGCCGGGCTCGGCCCTCAGCTCGGTGCTGAAAAAGATCCTCGCCCGCATCCCGGCCCCGTCCGGCGCGACGTTCATGATCCGCCGCGACGCGGTCGAGATCACGACGACGACGTTCGCCGGGGCGGAGAAGGCGCTGCGCGTCTACCCGGTCGCCGACGTGGTCATCCCACCGGCGACGCAGTCGCAGTTCCTGCAGCAGGGCTTCCTCGGCCAGGGCGGCGCGACGCTGTTCGGCATCTCCGGCGGCGGGTTCAACCTCGGCGGTGGCTTCAACATCGGCGGCGGCATCAACCTCGGCGGCGGCGGGTTCAACCTCGGCGGCGGCCTTAACATCGGCGGTGGGTTCAACATCGGCGGCGGGTTCAACATCGGTGGTGGGTTCAACATCGGCGGCGGGTTCAACATCGGCGGCGGCCTCAACATCGGCGGCGGGTTGAACATCGGCGGCGGCCTCAACATCGGCGGCGGCAACCTGGGCGGCATCAATCTGGGCGGCGGCTTCAACACCGGCGGCCAGGGCGGCCTCAACATCGGCGGCGGCGGGTTCGGCCTGCAGAACAACGCCCAGTTCCAGGAGCTGGACATCCTTATCCGCAACGTCGTCGGCCACCCCGGCGACTGGGATCCGGCCTTCAACGCCGTGACCGGCCTGCCGATCGATCCGAACCAGCAGGGGGGGTCGATCGACACGACGCTGCAGGCACGCAATCAGCTCGCCTTCTACCCGGCGGCGTTCGCCCTCGTCGTCAAGGGGACGACGAAGATGCACACCCGGGCTGAGTCGCCCGTCAAGATCGGCGGCCCGGGCCTGCCGGCCGTCGGCGGCATGGGCCGCATCGACCTGCCCGGTAACCCGGGCAACCGCCCGGCCGGCGAGGCGGTCGTCAAGCGGCCGCTCGACCCGAAGTACGACCCGAAGACGATGTGGCAGGAGGCCCTCCAACGCGGCGTCAACGACCCGGGCCTCATCATCGCCACGGCGGACTTCCTCGCCATGAACGGCGAGTGGGGCCACGCGGCCGAGTTCCTCAAGGCCAACTTGCGCCAGGGCGTCATCGTCAAGCCCTGGGTCTTCGAGTCGCTCGCCATCGCCCTGAAGGAGTCGGGCGCGAACGTCGACGAGATCGAGCGGGCCGAGGTCTCCCTGGCTGACCTGTCCCCGCTCGACGCGGACGGCTTCCTGCGGGCGGCCAAGGCGATGGGCGAGAACAAGCGCTACGACCGGGCCCTGGCCTTCGCCCAGCAGGCGAGCCAGCTCCAGCCGAACCTGGCGACGCCCTACGTCGAGGCGCTCACCTACGCCGAGATCGCCCAGGACGTCCCGGCGATGGAGTGGGCGGCCGGCAGCCTGCTCAAGCAGGACTGGCCGACCGACAGCAAGCGGCTGCACGCCAAGGCGGTCGGCAAGCTGAACGCCCTGGTCGAGAAGCTCAACGCGACGAACCGGGCCAAGGACAGCGCCCGCCTGCAGGACCTCGCCCGGGCGAACGGCCGGCGCGACGTCGTCGTCAAGATGGCCTTCCAGGGCGAGGGCGACTTCGACCTGAAGGTGACCGAGCCGGCCGGGAGCGTCTGCTCGGCGCTGAACCGCCAGACGGTCGGCGGCGGCATCCTGCTCGGCGACTCGCTGTCGGACACGAACACCGAGACGTACCTCGCCGCCGAGGCGTTCAGCGGCGAGTACAAGGTCGAGGTGCAGCGCGTCTGGGGCAAGCCGCTGGGCAACCGGGCCCAGGTGAAGGTCCTCACGCACCAGGGCACGCCCGAGGAGCGCGAGCAGATCTTCACGGTCGACCTGACCAAGAATGAGCCGGTCGTCTTCAAGTTGGAGAACGGTCGGCGCAACGAGTTGGCGTACCTCCCGCCGGCCCACCTCCAGCAGGCGAGCGAGGACCCGACGGCGACGATCGAGTCGCCGGACAAGGTCGCCAACAAGCTGCGGGCGTTGGCCGCCCCGGAGGTGACCGGCATCGGCACGTTCGGCATCCGCGGCAACGCCGACCTGAGCGGCATGGCCAAGGCCGAGCCGGCGACGCGGAAAGTCGTCCAGGACCCGATCCCGTCGTCGGACCGGACGCTCATGCAGCAGCGGGTCCGGCCGTTCGTCCAGAACGCCCTGGAAGTGACGGCGCAGGCCGTCCTGGCCTCGGACCGCCGCAGCGTGAAGATCTCGTTCACGCCGGTGTTCAACACGGCCGGCCGGGGCAGCGCCGTGGTCCGCAACCCGTCCATCCCGGGCGGGTGAGCCGCGGGGTGGACATGACGTAGCTACAATGACGGACGGCACGCCTCGGCGTGCCGTCCGTCGTTTCGTGCGCGGAGGAGGCCGGCCGATGACGCTCCCCAGGAAAGGCACCCGCCGGATCGTCGTCGATGGCCGGGCGTATCGTTGGGCCTACACCGGCGAGCAGTTGATCGTCGAGGACGCGACGACGGCCGGGGCGCGCCTGGTCGTGCCGGTTGTGCGCGGCTACCCCGCGCCGCCGCTCCTGCCCGCCGAGGTGGCGTCGCTGATCCGCCAGGGCCGGCAGGCCGGCTGGAACCCGACCGCCTCGGGGCCTGCCGTAAGACTGCCGACGCCGACGCCGCCCCGTCCGACGGCGTCGGCGACCACCCCGCCGCCGTTCACCGAGGCGGACTGGGACGCGGCGACCGACCCGTTCGAGTTGCTCCGGCTGCTGCACGCCGACCAGGACGGCCGGCCGACGCTCCTGTTGACCGTCGCCGTCTTCCGCCTGGCCTGGGACGACCTGCCCGGGCCGTGCCGGGCGTGGGCGGGCCTGGTCGCGCGCGTCGCGGAGGGGGACGGCACGGCGGAAGAGATCAACGACGGCACGGTCTTCGACGGCGTCCAGGACGCCTTCTCCGAGCGGGCGGCGGCCCTGTCCGGGGAGCGCCGCAGCCGGCTCGACGCGGTCGCCCGCCTGGCGGCCGTCGGCTGGATGGAGTCGCGCCCGGCCCCGGTGCCGCCGGCGGTCGGCGCGCCGATGGCCGCCCTGGTGCGCGACGTGTTCGGCTCGCCGTTCCGCGAGCCGCTCGTCAAGTGCTCGGCCCTCGGCCAGCTCATCCGAGCCATCGCCACGGCGACCTACGCCGAGGAGCGCTGGGACGACCTGCCGATCCTCGCCGACGCGCTGGAGGAGGCCGACGCCGCCGACGCGGACGTCCTTGCCCACCTCCGGTCGCCGGGGCCGCACGTCCGCGGCTGCTGGGCGCTCGACCTCGTCCTGCACGGCGACTGACGGCTACTTCGCCTCCTTGCGGAGGTTCTCCAGGATGCTCGTCAGCTGCATCGACTGCTCCGGCGTGAACGGCCCGTTCGCGACGTAGCGCACCTGGCCGGCCCGATCGACGATGACGAGGTTGGGCACCTTCTCGACCAGGCCGAACGTCGCCTTCATCGCGTCGGCGAAGTCGAGCAGGACCGGCACGTCCGGGGCGGCGCTCTTGATCTGGCCGCGGATCAGGCCCTGGACCAGGTTCGGCACCTTGCCGCAGCACGCCACGGCGACGGTGCGGACGTCCGGGGCCGGCGTCCCCGGCGCGGCGTTCTCTAGCGGCCGGACCGGCTGCCGCTGGGCCTGGGCCGGCGGCAGGCCCTTCGCCGTCGGGTGGAACGCGACGTGCAGCCACCCGCCCAGGGCCTTGTTCGCGTCGCTGCTCGCCCGGTCGCCGTAGATCAGCACGACGACGTGCCCCCGGTGCGCCGCCGGGTCGAACGGCCGGTCGAACTGGTCCGCCAGCGGAAGGGCCGGCAGCGGGCCGCCCGGTGGCGGCGCGTCCGCCGCGACGGCCGCCACGCACAGACCCAGCGCCAGCACGAATCGCCTCATGGTCCGCTCCTTCAAGTCAACCGCCCCCCAAGCCAGGGTGACGCAGCACCCGGGCGACTTCCCCCGGGTGACGCAGCCCCCCTGGCTTGTCGGTGGGTGTTACCCTGCCGCCCGCGCCTCCGCCCGGCGGAAGCACCACACCGCGACGAGCAGGAACGCCGCCGCGTAGCCGAGGACGACTACGGCGCACGGCCAGGCCCCGTCCCAGGTCATGCCCTGCCACGTGACGCCCTCGAGCCCGCGCGCCGCCCACGTCGTCGGCAGCAGGAACGCCGCCCGCTGCACCCAGTCGGGCAGCAGGAACAGCGGCAGCCACAGCCCGCCGAGCATCGACACGGTCAGGATGGTCAGGATCGCGACGCTGCGGGCGCGGCCCTCGTTGCCGCCGAGCGCGGCGACGACGAGCCCGGTCGCCGCCGACAACCCCGCCGCCGCGACGGCGAGGACGACGAACCCGGGCAGGGAGCCGATCGTCACGCCGAAGACGAGCCAGCCGAAGGCGAATGTGACGGCGATCTGGGCCAGGGCGACGAGGCCGGTCGCCAGGGCCTTGCCGGCCAGGAGCGTCCCGAGGCCGACCGGGGCGGTGCGCAGCCGCTTCCAGATGCCGCGCTTCCGCTCGCGCAACAGGAGCAGGCCGCTGTCCATGCCCCAGAAGAGGAGGTACTGCAGGCTCATGCCGCAGAAGCTGTGCGCGAAGACGTCGATGGCCGACTCGCCCGGCCCGGTCAGCGACTCGCGCCGGACGGTGAAGGGACGTTCGAGGCGGGCCTCCGGCACGCCGAGCGGCGCGAGCAGGTCGCGGGCCGCCTCGCGCAGGGCGACCTCGGTCAACAGCCCCTCGGCGAGGCGCGCCTCCAGACCCTGGCCGGGCCGGTGCAGGATGCGCACCGCCGGCGGAGCCGTCCCCTCGGCCGCCGCTTTGCGCAGGGCGTCGCCGAACCCCTGCGGCAGGACGAACACCACCCCGGACGCGGCGGCGTCGAGGCCGGCGCGCGCTTCGTCCAGCGGCAGGACGCGGCCCTCGACATGGGCCGACGCGACGAGGGCGTCGGCGACGCGGCGCGCGAGCGGGCCGTCGTCCTCGACGACGACGGCGGCGCGCAGCCGGTACGTCTCCGCCCCGGGCTGGCGGTGGAAGACCGCCCCGAACGCGGACGCGAGCAGGATCGGCACGGCGAAGCAGAGCAGCACGCCGCGCCAGTCGGCGAGGAAGAGCCGCAGGTCCTTGCGGGCAAGTTCCCAGACGAGCCAGGGGGTCATGCGTCGCTCGGCCTCCCCGCGGCGACTGGGCGGAGGAGGCGGTCCAGGCGCGGCACCGGCCGGCCGGCCGCCGCGTCGGCGACGAGGCGGCCGTGCCGCAGGACGACGAGCCGGTCGCAGAGCGCCTCGGCCTCGTCGAGGTGGTGCGTCGCGTACAGGAGGGCGGTGCCGGCCTCGCGGAGCAGGGCGAGGCAGTCGGCGATCGCCTCGCGCGAGGCGACGTCGAGGCCGACGGTCGGCTCGTCGAGCAGGAGCAGGGCCGGCTTGTGGAGCAGGGCGCAGGCGAGGTTGAGCCGGCGGACCATGCCGCCGGAGTAGGTGGCGGCGAGGTCGTCGGCCCGGTCGGCGAGGCGGACGAAGTGCAGCGCCTCGGCGAGGCGGCGTTTGAGTTCCGCCCCGGCCAGGCCGTACAGCCGGCCGAAGAAGGCGAGGTTCTCCCGACCGGACAGCTCCTCGTAGACGGCCGGCTCCTGCGGCACGAGGCCGAGGTGGCGGCGATAGGCGAGGGCGTTGCGTGTCGGCGACAGGCCGAGCAGGGCGACCGCGCCGGCGGCGGGGCGGACCAGCCCGGCGCAGGCCGACAAGGTGGTACTCTTGCCCGAGCCGTTCGCGCCGAGCAAGCCGACGACCTCGCCCCGGCCGACGGCCAGGTCGAGGTTGGCGACGGCCGTGCGCGGCCCGTAGCGGACGGTCAGGCCGTCCAGCGTCAATACCGCGTCGCGCCGCGCCATCGCAGCCTCCCCCAGGCGAGTTGTCCCTCGGCCGGCCGGGATAGCGTCGGGTCGGCGGCGAAGCAAGGGCAAATGAAACCCAGGGCTTAAGCCCTGGGTCGAGAGGCTGGGTCGCCTACCCGGACCTTCCCGGTGGAAAGAAAACGCCCCGCTGCCTAGAGATGGTTCGTCGCCTAGGATGACACCACGACGGAACGGACGAGACATGGCCGGGGAGCGCGGGATGGGCAAACGAGTCGTCATTGTCGGTGCCGGGCCTGGCGGCCTGGCGGCGGCGATGCTCCTGGCCCGCTCCGGGCTCGCCGTCACCGTCCTGGAACGCCGCGACCGCGTCGGTGGCCGGACGTCCTGGCACGGCGAACGCGGCTTCCGCTTCGACCTCGGCCCGACGTTCTTCCTCTACCCGCGCGTCCTCGAAGGCATCTTTGCCTCCTGCGGCCGGAACCTCCGCAAGGAGGTCGAGCTAACTCGCCTGGACCCGCAGTACCGCCTCGTCTTCGGCTCCGGCGGCGAGCTGCGCTGCACGGCCGACCTTGCCCGCATGGAGGCCGAGGTCGCCCGGATCTGCCCGCGCGACGCGACCCAGCTGCGCCGCTTCCTCGACGACAACCGCGTCAAGCTCGCCCGCTTCCGCCCCTGCCTGGAGCGCCCCTTCGAGAGCTGGCGCGACGTCGTCAACTGGCCGATGATGAAGCTGCTGCCGCTGCTGCGGCCGTGGGCGTCGATCGACCAGGAGCTGGGGCGGTATTTCGCCGACCCGCGCGTCCGGCTGGCGTTCTCGTTCCAGTCGAAGTACCTCGGCATGTCGCCGTTCAACTGCCCGAGCCTGTTCTCGATCCTGTCCTTCCTCGAGTACGAACACGGCGTCTGGCACCCGACCGGCGGCTGCTCCGCCGTCAGCGAGGCGATGGCCCGCGTCGCGGCCGATCTCGGGGCCGATGTCCGCCTCGACGAGCCCGTCGAGGCCCTGCAATTCGACGGCAAGAAGGTCGTCGGCGTCCGCACGAGCCAGGGCGAGTACCGCTGCGACGCCCTCGTCCTCAACGCCGACTTCGCCCAGGCGATGACGAAGCTCGTCCCCGACCAGCTGCGGCGGAACTGGACCGACAAGAAGCTCGCCGGCAAGAAGTACTCCTGCTCGACGTTCATGCTCTACCTCGGCGTCGAGGGCAAGTATGACCACCTTGACCACCACACGATCTACACCAGCGCCGACTACCGGAAGAACCTGAACGACATCGAGCGGGACCACGCCCTGAGCGACGACCCGTCGTTCTACATCCACAACCCGAGCGTCCTCGACCCGACCCTCGCCCCGGCGGGGCACAGCTCGCTCTACGTGCTGCTGCCGACGACGCACCAGCACCCGAACGTGGACTGGAGCCGCGAGCGCGACCGCTACCGGCGCGTCGCCCTGGAACAGCTCAAGAAGGTCGGCCTCGACGACGTGGAGCGGCGCATCCGCTACGAGCGCGTCCTGACGCCGGCCGACTGGGAATACGGCATGCAGGTCTACCGCGGGGCGACGTTCAGCCTGGCGCACACCCTCGGCCAGATGCTGCACTACCGGCCGCACAACCGGTTCGAGGACCTCGTCGGCGTCTACCTCGTCGGCGGCGGGACGCACCCCGGCAGCGGCCTGCCGGTCATCTACGAGTCGGCCCGCATCTCGTCGCGGCTGCTGTTGCAGGACCTCGGGCTGCCGTATGATGCCTGCGTGGTGCCGGACCCGGAGGGTGCGGTATTTCCCCCCTCGCCCCCGGCTTTGCGGGGGAGAGGGGTCGGGGGGGA
>Ga0268299_1001343_pt1 | contig 45473 bp, 38 predicted proteins | sample NOBtaG_FD_193484 | JGI IMG/M metagenome (GOLD analysis project Ga0268299, IMG submission 193484) | Activated sludge microbial communities from bioreactor in Nijmegen, Gelderland, Netherland - NOB reactor | ecosystem: Engineered > Bioreactor > Aerobic > Activated sludge | place: Netherlands... | reverse complement strand
CTTGTCCTTCCAGGCCAATCCGGCAAAGGTCGTCTGCTGGCTCATGCACCCTCCTCCGCACGCAGCGGCACTCGGCGGCAGCAGTATCGCTCACGCCCAACCACTTGTGCAGAGTTTCCCTAGCGCCGACGGCCGACCGTCAGCCAATAGGCTCGCGGGACTTCTATGCCGAGATCGGTCACGAAGCGCTGGTGGAACGCGATGAAGTCGGTCCGCAGGGCATCGCGGCGCTCCGGGGGGAGCGTGGCGGCCAGCGTCCTCGTGGGGCCGTAGCCGGTCGAGAACGTCTCCCAGGCCGCCTCGGGCCGTGGCTCCCGGTAGAACGACACGGCCTGCTCGAAGCCCAGGTCGAAGTGCGCCCCCAGCAGCTCCGTGATCCGCTCCCGCCGGCCCCAGGCGAACGGGGACGGCGGCGCCGGCGAGGGCGGTGGAGCCATGTAGGGCCGCATCACCTGAAACATGTTGAACACCTGCCCGTCGGCATGCCAGGCCGTGATGGCAACCCGCCCGCCGGGGCGGCACACGCGCGCCATCTCGGCCGCGGCGGCCTCGGGCCGGCTGGCGAACATCACCCCGAATGTGGAGACGACGGCGTCGAACGACGCGTCGTCGAACGGCAACTGCTCGGCGTCCCCCAGGTCGTACTCAATCGGCAGGCCCTCGGCGCGGGCGCTGGCCCTTGCGGTGACGAGGAGGGTGTCGGCGATGTCGACGCCGGTGACCAGCGCGCCCCGTCGGGCGACCAGGCGCGACGTCCATCCGGTGCCCGTGGCCAGGTCGAGGATCCGCTCGCCCGGCTGGGGATCGAGCCGGAGCACGCAGTGCTCCAGCGCGTCCGCGATGCCGCGGCTGATGCGGTCGTAGTCGGCGCCGCCGCTGTTCCACACGGCCGCCGGCCGTTCGTTGTGGGGCTGCACGCGCCCCGTCATCGTGGTGTTCATCTGTGATGTCCTCTACGAGGTGAAACGGGATCGACGGAGGAAACCCGCCACCCTGCCCCGACGGCAGCTGGAGGCCGCCTCAGGAGGCAGCCCGGCGGCCCGCCCCACCCTGCAGCAGCGAGGGATCGTTGCGGGCGAGCCACGCCAGGGGCACCACCGTGACGTTGGGGGCCAGGGTGTACCGCTCGCTGCCCGGGTACAGCACCGTCAGATGGGCCAGGCGCAGGTCCGCCAGGGCCACTCGCATCGAGGGCGTGACCCGCGGTGCATCCTCGCGCTTCACCTCGATGCCATAGCGTCGGCCCTTCCGGACCACGAGCAGATCGAGCTCCGCCCCCTGGTGGGTCGCCCAGAAGTGCGCGGCCTCGGGCCGCAGGACGTCCAGGGCCCATTCGATGGCGGCGCCCTCCCAGGACGCGCCCACCTTGGGGTGCGACACCAGCTCGCGCTCGGTGCCGATGCCCAGCAGCGCGTGCAGCAGGCCGCTGTCCCTGACGTACACCTTTGGCGACTTCACCTGCCGCTTCTTGAGGTTCTCGTGCCAGGGCTGGAGCTGCCGGACCAGGAACAGCCCGCTCAGGACGTCGAGATACCGCCGCGCCGTCGGCTCGGAGGTCCCCATGGCACGCGCGGCCTCGGCCGAGCTCCAGATCCCCCCATGGTAGTGCGCCACCATGGTCCAGAACCGCAGCAGCGTCGGCGCCGGAATCGCGATCCCCAGCTGCGGCACGTCACGCTCGACGTAGGTCTGGATGAACTGCTGTCGCCAGACCACGCTGGCTGTCTCGGCGGGGGCGAGGAACGCGCGCGGAAACCCGCCACGCCGCCAGAGCTGGTGGACCCGCGCCTCACCCGCCTCCAGCGGCGAGAACCCGCTGACGACGAGCGTCTCGAGGCGCCCGGCCAGCGACTCGGAGGTCTGCTGCAGAAGAGCCGGGCTGGCGCTGCCGAGCACGAGAAATCGCGCGCGCAGGGGCCGGCGGTCGGCGAGCACGCGAAGCACCGGGAACAGGTCGGGCCGGCGCTGAATCTCGTCGATGACCACCAGTCCACGCAGCGGCTCGAGCGCCGTCATGGGCTCGTCGAGCCGTGCGAGATGCCGTGGGTCCTCGAGGTCGAAGTAGTTGAGCGACGCGGGCCCGACGAGCGACCGCGCCAGCGTGGTCTTGCCCGACTGGCGAGGGCCCACGAGGGCGACCACACGCCCACGGGCCAGCGCCCGACGCACGTCGACGACGAGCCTGACCCGTGGAATCATGTCGTCATAAATTACCATGAAAAACTAACACGAATACTTAGTTTTTCATGGTAGTTCGGCAGAGCGCCCACGGGGCGCGAACGCACGAGGAACGACGGGATGGGTAGCCGCTCAGGCCTGGACGATTTGTGGAATCAGGGTCCCGTACACGTCGGTCAGCCGCATGTCCCGGCCATTGAACCGGTAGGTCAGCTTCTTGTGGTCCAGCCCCAGCAGGTGCAGCATCGTTGCGTGCATGTCGTGGTACGAGATCGGCTGCTCCTGCGCCTTGTAGCCGAACTCGTCGCTGGCGCCAACCACCTGGCCACCCTTGATGCCGGCGCCGGCCATGAGCACGGTCTGGGTGCCGGGATTGTGGTCGCGGCCGACGCCGCGCTGCGAGATTGGCATGCGGCCGAACTCGGAGTGCAGGATCACCACGGTCGAGTCGAGCAGGCCGCGCGCCTTCAGGTCGACCAGCAGACCCGCGATCGGCTTGTCGGTTTCCGCCGCGTGCTGCGTGTGGTTGGCCTTGACGTCGCCGTGCGCGTCCCAGGTGTCCACGTTCTGGTTGCCGACGCCCCCCGAGAACACCTGCACGAAGCGCACGCCCCGCTCGACGAGCCGGCGGGCCATCAGGCATTGTCGACCGAAGGGCTCCGTGACCTTCTCGTCCAGGCCGTACAGCGCTTTCGTCGCCGCGGACTCGCTGGCCACGTCCACCGCGCTCGGCGCGCAGCCCTGCATGCGATACGCCAGTTCATAGGACGAGATGCGCGCGGCCAGCTCGGTGTTGCCCGGGTACTTCTGCATGTCCAGCTCGTTGAGCTTCGCCAGCGCATCGAGCCGCAGGCGCTGGTCCTCGGGCGTGATCCCGGTGGGCGGCTTGAGATCGACGATCGGATCGCCGCTGGAGCGGAACAGCGTGCCCTGGTAAGCGGCCGGCATGTAGCCTGCGCTCCAGTCGTTCGGCCCGCCGAGCGGGCCGCCTCGTGCGTCGGTCATCACCACGTACGCCGGCAGGCTGGACGACACCGATCCCAGTCCATAGGTGACCCACGAGCCCACGCTGGGGAAGCCCAGGTTGATCTGTCCCGTCTGCATCTCGTAGGTACCCTGGACGTGATCGTTGGATCGTCCGTACACCGATCGCAGGAACGCGAACTCGTCCACGTGCCGGCTGAGGTGCGGGAAGATCTCCGACACCTCGATGCCGCTCTGCCCCTGCTTCTGGAAGCTGAACGGACTGGGCATCAGCGGCCCGGGCGACCCCTGCCGGACGATCACATCGCCCTTCACCTTGTCGTCGATCGGCTGCCCCGCGTATTTCGCCAGCGCCGGCTTCGGGTCGAACGTGTCCATCTGGCTCCAACCGCCGCCCATGAAGAGCGAGATGACGGCGGTGGCGCGCGGCGTGAAGTGGGCCGGCTTCGGGGCGTACGGGTTGGCACCGACGGCGGGCGCGGCGCACGCGTCGGCCTGGTCGGCAGGCGCCGCCAGCAGCCCCTCGCGCTCCAGCAGGTAGGCCAGCGCCAGTCCGCTGACGCCACCGCCCGACCTGAACAGGAACTCGCGCCGATCCCAGAAGTACCGGTTGCAGCGATGCGACACGGATCACCTCACGTACATGAACTCGTCGAGGTTGAGGAGCACGTGCGTGAACGACGAGAGCGACTGCCGATCGATCAGGTCGAGCGCAATCGCCAGCTCCGCGCGCGTCGGCGCGCGGCCGAGCGCGATGCGGTACGCGAGATCGACCTGCGCCTCCGGGGCGCGGGCCGACTGTCGCACGCGGTCCGCCAGGCGCTCGGCCTGCGACAGCACGAACGGGTTGTTCAACAGCGTCAGGGCCTGCGTCGGGACCGTGGAGACGTTCCGGGCGCCGGCCACCACGTTCATGTCCGGGTGATCGAACGTGTCGAACATCGGATAGGGCAGTGACCGCCGTCGATAGACGTACACGCCGCGCCGCCATGCGGCGGGCCCCTCCGGCGTGTTCTCCCACTTGCCGCGATACTGGCCGGCCAGGATGTCCTTCGGGATGAACGGGAAGATCGGCTCGCCACCGACCTCGAGGTTGATGTTGCCGCCAACGGCCAGCATGCTGTCGCGCACGATTTCGGCATCGAGGCGCTGCGGGCGGAACCGCCACAGGTAGCGGTTCTCCGGATCGGCGGCCGCGTTGCCCGCGTAGTCGAAGCTCGAGGCCATCTGGTAGGCCTCCGACATCATCATCAGCTTGTTGACCTGCTTGATGCGCCAGCCGCGGCTCATGAATTCGACCGCCAGCCAGTCCAGCAGCTCCGGGTGTGTCGGCGCCTCGCCCATCTTCCCGAAGTTCTCGAGCGTCGAGACGATGCCCCGGCCGAAGTGCTTCTGCCACAGACGATTGACGATGACGCGGGCCGTCAGGGGGTTCTGGGGCGAGCCAATCCACTTCGCCAGTGCGAGGCGCCGGCCCGACGTGCGCCCATCGGGCCGCGGGATCACCGTCGGCGGGTTCCCGTAGGTCGCCACCTGGACGAAGCCGGGCTGCATCTCGGGGCCCCGGCTCTCCACGTCTCCGCGAATCAGGAAGTACGAGGGCGGCACCTGGTAGCGCCCCGGGCCCTTGTGCAGGTAGCTCCCGGGGAACGGCGGCGGAATGCGGCACTTGGGGCAGCTCACGACCTCGTCGCCTTCGCCGAGAGGCGAAAACCGGTGGTCACCGTCGGTGACGATCTCGGCCATCGGCAGCGGTGCGGGCCGCGCCTTCTCGAGTGCGGCAAGCTGCGCGAGCAGGTCGCGCCTGGCGGCCAGCTCCGCCGCGGACAGCGCGCGATCGATCTCGGCGGCCGGGGCATTGACTGCCTCGAACACCTGCACGGCCAGCAGCCGCTCCCCGGGTGTGCGTTCGACCTCCGGCTTCGCCGCGGCCTGGTAGATGGCGTCCGGGAACCGGGCCTCGATCAGCGCCAGCTCGATCCGATCGCGATGCGGCTTCTCGATCGCGGCCACCCGCGCACGCAGGTCGGCGCGACGGGCGTCGATCTCCTCGTTCTTCGCCAGGTACGCCTCGGCCTCGGCGGGCGGGGCGAGCGGCACCGCCGTCTCGACGTAGCCGAAGATCGATGCCTGCAGCGCGTAGTAGTCCTTCTGCCGGATCGGATCGAACTTGTGGTCGTGGCACCGCGCGCAGTTCACTGTCAGCCCCAGCGTCCCCTTCCCGATCGTCGCCAGCACATCGTCCAGGTAATCGAAACGGCGCTCCGGGTTGTCCTTCTCGCGGAACAGCACGCGCGGGCCGGCGCGCAGGAAGCCGGTGGCGATCAGGCTGTCGTGGGTGCGGCCGTCCATCTCGTCGCCAGCGATCTGCTCGGTGAGGAAGACGTCGTACGGTTTGTCCTCGTTGAACGACCTGATGACGTAGTCGCGGTATCGCCAGGCGTTGGGGCGGTGCACGTCGTACTCGAAGCCCGCCGAGTCCGCGTACCTGGCGACGTCCAGCCAGTGCCGACCGTAGCGCTCGCCGTAGTGCGGCGAGGCCAGCAGCATGTCGATCAGCCGCTCCCAGGCGTCGGGCCGGTCGTCCGCCACGAAGCGCGAGACCTCGTCGGGTGACGGGGGCAGGCCGAGCAGGTCGAGATACGCGCGCCGCACCAGGGTCTGGCGATCCGCGCGGGGGGCCGCAACCAGCCCCCGGGCAGCACGCGCCTGCTCGAGCAGGCGGTCGATCGGATTGGTGAAGTCCTTCCGCGACGTCACCGGCAACGGCGCCTGCACCGGCAGCGTGAACGCCCAGTAGCTGCGCTCCTGCGCCGTGATGGGGCGATCCTCGAACGCGGTGATGGCCGGAGCGGCCGACGTCGTCGCCGTCGCGGCGGTGCCCGCCGGCCAGGTCGCCCCCTCGTCGATCCAGCGCTTGATCGTGGCGACCTCCGCCGCGCTCAGCAGCTCGCCGCGCATCGGCATCGCCGGAGCCTCGAGGCCGGCGACGTGACGGTACATCCGGCTCTGTTCGGCGTTGCCCGGCACCAGCGAAGGGCCGCGGGCGCCACCGTCGATGGCCGCCTCGCGCGTGCGCAGGTCCAGCTTCGACAGCTTCAGCTTCTCGCCGTGGCACCCGAGGCACTTGGCCTGAAGGATGGGGTGGATCTCGCTGACGAAGTCCACCGCGCGCTGGGATGCAAGGGGCGGCCCCTGCGCGCCGGGCAGGGTCGCCGCGGAGAGGACGACGGCGATTCCGAAGCCGAACGACGCCAGCAGTCGCAGCCGCACGTCCACCTCCGGGAAGGGAAAGTGACAGGAGAGAAGCGAAAAGTGAAAAGCGAAAAGCGAAAGCGACGACCGCCGGGTGCCGAACCGGCACACTCTACTGCAAGGCGCGCCCCGGCACCAGCCGACGCCTTCTTACCTGCCGGCAACGGGCGCGCGAACGGCCCGGCCGGGCCGGGCGGCAGTGACCTGGCCCTTGTCCACCACGACCTCGCCACCCACGATCACGTAGGGAATGCCGGCCGAGGGGATGCTGGCATCCTCGTACGTCGCGCGGTCGATGACCGTGGCGGGATCGAAGATGGTGATGTCGGCGTCGCCGCCGACCTTCAGGCGGCCCTTGCGCGTCATCGACGGCGTGCGTTGCTCCAGACGGCGCGCCGGCTCCAGCGTCATCCGCCGGAGCGCGTCCATCAGCGTGACCACCTTCTCCTCGCGCACGTACCGCCCGAGCACCTTGGCGAACGTACCGGACGTGCGCGGGTGACCACGTCCATTCTCGATGAAGCCGTCGCTCGCAATCATGGACAACGGGCTGGCGATGGCGGCGCGCGTCTGCTCCTCGGAGCGGCCGTGGATGATCACCGTGCCGCCGGCCTGGCGGGCCTTCTCGAACGTGGCCCGCGTGAGCCGCTCGCCCGTGGAGACGAGCTGGTGCTGCGCGAACCGCTCGTCCGGCCAGGTCTTCCAGTCGTCGAAGAGCGCGGACTGGATCTCCGTCATGCCCGCGCCGTAGGGATACGCCTCGGTGGTCACGTCCTGGCCGGCATCCCGCGCGCGCTGGATCGTCGCGAGGAACGGCTCGATCTCGTCGCCCGACACCGAGTTGACGTGGACGATGTGCAGGGCCGTCTTCGCCTTCGCGGCGGCGCCCAGGGTCTCCTCGAGGCCGGCCAGCCCGCCGCGCAGGTGGATGTGCGCGGACGTCCCGCCCTCGGCCGAGACACGGAACATGCGCTCGATCTCGGACATCGGCGCGCCCGGTGTGTACGCGCTGCCGAATCCCATCGCCACCGCGCCTTCGGCGACGCCCCTGCGGAGGATGGTCTCCATCTCGGCCATCTGCGCGTCGCTTGCGGAGCCGGTGCCGCCGATGCCGGCGGGCAGCAGCCCCTTGCCCGGATCGCCCAGCACGCGCATGCGCGCCGGAATGTGGCCGATGGACACCCCGTAGTGCACGATCTGTCCACCCTCGCGCGCCGCATACCAGCCGGCCACGTCCGCGGTTCCCGCTTCGAGCTCGAAGGCCGAGGTGACGCCGTCGCGCACCATCATGCGGTACGACTCTTCCTGCTGGCCGTGCTCATGGAGGTCGATGAAGCCCGGAGCGACGACGCGGCCAGTGGCATCGAGGACGCGTGCTCCGGCGAGCGGCGTGTCCGAGATGGCTTCGACCGTCCCGCCTCTGATCCCGATGTGCCGCACCGCGTCCAGCCCCGACTCGGGGTCCATGACGCGGCCGTTCGCGACGACGAGATCGTAGGCCTGCTGTGGCGGGGCACTGCAGGCGGCGGCCATCAGGCCGGCGAGCAGGAGGATCGTCCGGGTTCGCATCGCGCGATTCTACGCGGGATGGCAGCGGCCGCTACAACCTGTTGTGGCCCTCCGCAAGCGGCAGCGTCACGCCGAGCTTGCCGGCCAGGGTCGGCGCCACGTCACGCATGTCGATCTTCCCCAGGTTGCGCCCTGCGGGAACGCCGTCTCCGACGATGAAGAACGACGACTCCATGTCGCGCGGGCCGGGCAGGTAGCCGTGCGTCCCGCCCGGTGCGCCCGATGGCCGGACGACCGTGCCGGAGAGTGCGGAGCCCGTCTTGAAGCCGGGCGACAGGCCGACCACGAACGACGCGGTCGGGAAACCACCGAGGGCCTGCAACTCCGCGCCTTCCGCAACGCGCACAATGGCCGGGACATCGTCGGCACTGACATCCCGGCGCTCCGCACGGACAGACTGCGGCGTCGTCAACTGCTGCAGCGCGGCCCGGACCTTTGCCCGCACGGTTTCGTCCTGCGGCGCCTTCAGCACGATCGCCGCCGACCCTCCGGCGGACCAGGCGTAGGCCTGCCAGGCCGCGATCTTCCCCTGCGGATCGAGGTCAATCAGCCCGGCGTCGTGGAGCGCCGCGTTCAGGTGGACGTCGCGTGTCGCCGTGATGTGCCCGTGATCCGACACGACGCTCATCACGTACCGGCGGCCGTACGCGCGCTCCGCGGCGGCACGCAGCTGGCCCACCAGCGCGTCCAGCCCTTCCAGCGTCTCGAGCGTCGCCTTGCTGTACGGCGCGGTGTGGTGCTGCTCCTCGTCGAGCGACGAGAAGTACGCGGTGAGGAAGTCCGGCCGCTTCTTCTCGATCATCCAGGCCACGAATCGCGCGCGTGCCCGATCGTCCGCCAGCGTGTACTGGTAGCCGGCCGGATACGCCCCGACGTCGCGCTCGGCCTCGTCGAGCAGCCCCGGCGTGGAGAGCGCCCGCAGCAGCTTGTGGTCCTGCGCCGGCGCGCCGTGCCAGTACTGCACGATGTTGTGGCGAATCCGCGCGCCGACGGTGACGGGCCAGTCCACGTTCGCCGTGACGAGGCCCGCCGCGCCGGCCGCGTCCCACAGTGTCGGCACCTTGATGTCTTCCGCGTACCAGTACCAGCCGTTGGCGTTCTGGGTCAGCGGATCGAACGGCCCGTTGTTGAGAATCCCGTGCACCGCAGGCGACACGCCCGTGACGAGCGTCGTGTGGCTCGGATACGTCACCGTCGGCGACACGCCCGTCACGCCCGTGGCGTAGGTACCCTCGGCGACCAGCGCGCGGAGGTGCGGCACCTTCAGCCCGTGGGTGCCGGCCTCCAGCACGTAGTCGGGCTTGAGGCCGTCAATCGAGAGCAGGATGACGGGAACGCGGGCGCCCTGGGCACGCGACGCTTGGTCCCACGCGCTCCCCGGCAGCAGGAGCGCGAGGACCGCAAGCCAGCTCCGGCGGGTCATCCTCACTTCTTCTTCGGCCTGAAGGCCTCGTCCACCTGCTTCTTGATGCTCTTGAAGTTCTTGTTCAGCAGCTTCTCCTCGTCCTTGGTCAGGATGCGGAACGGCACGCGGAGGACGCTGTTCTCGAACTTCACGTTGAGCCAGTGCTGGCCGTAGGCGATGCCCCCGGGTACCTTGAAGAACAGCCGGCCGAGGCACGCCCGGGTGTTGCTGACCTCGACCTGGTCCCACGGCAGCGCACGCTGGTCCAGATCGGCGAAGAAGCCAATCCGGCACGCCTGGCTCGCCCGGGGCGGGAAGTAGTTGATCGAGTCGCGGATCACCTTCTCGCGGTTGATCAATCCACGCGGTTCCGAGGCGGAGCGGTACTCCTCGACGGTGGGCAGCGGATGGGTTTTCCCGTCAGGGGTCTCGAGCGTCAGGTGTTCCCGCTTCATCGTGTAAGCAGGCGTCTTGTCCAGCACCGTCGTCCCGAACTCGAGCAGCATCCACTCCTCGCCGACCGAGGCATTGGCCAGGCGATAGCCGATGATGGCGTAGGCCTCGTTGTTGTAGGCGCCGCGGACGAAGGACCCTTCGATGGTCATCCCCTCGGGCACGCCCGGGTCGGGAATCTGAATCGTGGGAGGTTGCGGCTTCTGCGCGAGGACAAAGCCGGAGGAGAACGACGTCGCGAGCACGACCACGACGGCGAGCGAGAGCGCAGCCTTTCGGTTCATAGGGGTCCCCAGAGGAAGGTCAAGTGTTCCGTACCGCCATGATACCCCTCCGGCGGAGTCATACGCTCACGCGGGGTGTCAACGGAACCGACCGACACTACGCTCCGCCGGTTAGCGAGCGGGGAGCGGTCACGGCGTCCGCTTGCACGGCGTCGGCCATGTCTCGCACCCACCAGCGCTGGTCGCGCGGGTGAAGACGAGCGCGCTGATTGTGCCCTCGCCGGCCGTCAGAGTGGTGATATCGATCGTCAGTGTCTGCCCGTCGGCACTCAGCGAGTAGACTTCCTTCACCTGCCGGACGATGGTCGTTGTCCCCGCAACCGACTCCTGCACGCCCTCGGCGATCAGCTTCCGACCATCCCACTTCGACGACATGGTGATCGTGCCGGCCTGGCCGACCGGCGTGCGCGTCTTGCCCCGCGGCGCATACAGCCGGGCGTGGCCCTCGTTGATCTGGCTCTCCACGACCAGCGTGCCGTTGGCGGGTTGCGTGACGTGCAGCGTCTGCGGCACGCCCTTGCCGATGAGCCCGAAGAGCCCGGCCTCCGCGGCGACGGTGCTGCGCGTCTCGTCGAGCCGCCATGTGCCCCCGAAGCCCGGTGCCTGCGCATCGAGGAGGGCGGCCTGCAGGAGGTACGCGCACGCCAGGGCGGTCGCGCCCACGAGCGTGCGATGTGTCCGCGCCGGCATCACGGCTGCCTCCCGAGGTCGAGCGCCACGATCTTCTCGCGATCGCGCGCGTACAGCGTGGTACCGGCCAGCGACGGCACCGTCCACGAGGTGGTGTTGAAGATCCTCGCTTCGGAGAGGACGGTGACGCCTTCCGGCGCCAGCCTCGCGAGCGCCAGGTCGCCGTCCTCGTCCAGGATGATGGCCTTCCCGTCGGCGTAGATGATGCTGGCCCGTCCGAAGCCACGGTGCTGCCACGCGGCGCGGCCCGTCTTCACGTCGAGCGCCGTGAGGAACGCCGGTCCGAAATCGCCCGTCGTCCCGTAGACGAAGTCGCCGAGGCGCAGCGCGCTCAGGAACATGAACCGCACGCGGTTGGTGAACCACGCCTCCTCGGCGATCGTGGCGTCGGACTCCGGCGTCAGGCGGATGCCGCGGCTGCCCGCCTTGTATGCGGACGACACGACGAGCATCTGGTCGGGGCCCCAGAGCGGCGTGCTGCAGTTGAGGTCGTTGCCCGGATCGTGCGGATGCGACCAGAGCATCGCGCCGGTCGCGGGGTCGAGGCCGTTGACGGTGCCGCCGCCGAGGACGACCAGCTGCTGCCGCCCGGCCAGGTCGATCAGGATCGGCGGCGCTTCGGAGGTCAGGAAGTCTCCGCTCTTCCACGCCACGCTGCCATCGGACTGGCGGAACGCCATCACGGACTGGCCCGGGCCGCCCACGCTGCAGATGATCGTGTCGCGGAAAGCAATCGGGCTGCAGCCGTAGCCCGACTTCACCGCCGGCCGGATCAGCAGCTCCGGCGCACCGTACTCCTTGACGAGATCGTGCGACCAGAGCACCCGGCCCGTCTTCGTGTCGAAGGCGAACATCTGCTTGTTGGTGCCGATCGTGAACAGTCGTTCGCCGACGATGAGCGGCGTGGAATGGGGGCCGGCGCCGAAGCTGAAGTCCTCGCGCCGGGACGGGTACTTGTGCTCCCAGAGCGTCCGGCCGCTGGCGGCGTCGAGCGACACGACCACTTCTTCCGCGTCCCACGGGCCCTGCCCGCGCCCGCCTCCGCTGCGGCCGTTGCCGACGCGGTACATCGTGTAGAGCCGGCCGTCGTCCACGAGGATCGCCGAATGGCCCGTGCCCAGGGGGCGGCTCCACAGCGCCGGCGGGCCGCCCTCCGGCCACGTCTCGGCCAGCCCCGTCGAGTCGGTGATGAAGTTGCGGTCGGGGCCGCCCCACTGTCGCCACGCACCGCCAGACGGTGTCTGGGCCTCCAGCCCCGGCGTGAGGAAGGCGAGCCCGCCGACCATGCCGGCGACGACCGTCACGCGAGTGAGACACGGCATCCGCATGGCCGGGAATCTACTACATCAGGCCGTCGCCTCATCGGCCAGCCCCAGCTCCCGCTTCATCTGCTCCCGCATCAGGTACTTCTGGACCTTGCCCGTCACCGTGAGCGGGAAGCCGTCGACGATCTTCACGTACCGCGGGATCTTGTAGCGGGCGATCTGCCCGTCGCAGAACGCGCGGACCTCCTCGGCGGTCAGCTCGACGCCCGGCCGTGGGACGATCCACGCGCAGATCTCCTCACCGTACTTGTGATCGGGCACGCCGATCACCTGCACGTCCTGGATCTTCGGATGGCCGTAGAGGAACTCCTCGATCTCGCGCGGGTAGACGTTCTCGCCGCCACGGATCACCATGTCCTTGATACGGCCGACGATGTTGCAGTAGCCCTCGGGGTCGAGGGTGGCGAGGTCGCCGGTGTGCATCCATCCGGCGGCGTCCACGGCCTCGGCCGTGCGCGCCGGATCGTCCCAGTAGCCCAGCATCACCGAGTATCCGCGGGTGCACAGCTCGCCGGCCACGCCCGTCGGCACGATCTGGCCGCGATCGTCGACGATCTTGACCTCGACGTGGGGGTGTATGCGGCCCACCGTGGACACGCGCCGATCGACCGGATCGTCCGCGGCGGTCTGGAAGCTCACCGGGCTCGTCTCGGTCATGCCGTAGCAGATCGTCACCTCGCGCATGTGCATCTCGGCCACGACCCGCTTCATCACTTCGACGGGACACGGGGAGCCGGCCATGATGCCGGTGCGCAGCGACCGCAGATCGAACGTCGCGAACTCCGGGTGCTCCAGCTCCGCGATGAACATCGTCGGCACACCGTAGAGCGCGCTGCACCGCTCGGCCGCGACCGTCTCGAGCACGGCCCGCGCGTCGAAGCCTTCGCTGGGGTAGACCATCGTGGCGGCGTGCGTGAGGCAGGCCAGGTTGCCGAGCACCATGCCGAAGCAGTGGTAGAGCGGTACGGGGATGCAGACGCGGTCGCCCTGGTCGAGACGCTGCGCCTCGCCGACGAAGAACCCGTTGTTCAGGATGTTGTGGTGCGTGAGCGTCGCGCCCTTCGGGGTCCCCGTCGTGCCGCTCGTGAACTGGATGTTGATGGGATCGTCGAACTGGAGCTGCGCCGTGCGCGCCCGCAGCCGCTCGACGCTGGTGGCGTCCGCAAGACCCGGCACGTCGTGGAATGCCAGGATGGCCGGCGACTGGCTGCCACCGATCTGGATCACGGTGCGCAGATCAGGCACGGCCGCGGCGCGCAGTTCGCCCGGCGTCGAGGTATCCAGCTCCGGGGCCAGCTCGCGCAGCATCGCGGGGTAGTCGGCGCCACGGAAGGTCGTGGCCAGGACGAGCGCCTTGCAGCCCACGTTCGTGAGGGCCAGCGCCAGCTCGTGGACGCGGTAGGCGGGGTTGATGTTGACCAGGATGATGCCCGCCCGCGCGGACGCGAGTTGCGTCACCACCCACTCGGCGTTGTTGGGTGACCAGATGCCCAGCCGGTCGCCGCGCTCCAATCCGAGCGCGACCAGGCCGGCGGCCCAGGCGTTCACGCGGGCGCGCAGTTCGCCGTAGGTCCAGCGCACGCGCTGGTGCGAGACGACCAGCGCCTCGACATCCGGCGCGCCGGCGGCGACGCGGTCGAACATCTCTCCAATCGTCTCGCCCAGCAGGGGCTGGTCCGAGGCGCCGTGCGTGTAGCTGCGCGTGAGCCGCGTCATGCCCGCCGCCGGTCCGGCATGCGCCTGTATACCGCATTTCGGGCATAATGCGCCCTCACAGGAGGCGCCATGACTGCTCCCGCTCGTCGGTCGCTCGTGACGGTGCTGTGCGCCGGGGTCCTCGGCTGGAGCGTCGGGGGCATCGCCCCACGCGCGGATGTCAGGCTCGCCGCACCGGAGTCGGTGGGCTTCTCAACGGGCGGGCTCAAGGCCTACGAGCAGGCGCTGCACGCGCTGGTGGACGAGGGGCGCCTCGCCGGCGTCACCACGCTCGTTGCCCGGCGTGGCCAGGCCGTCGTGCTCGACGCCTACGGCTACAAGGACGTCGCGGCGAAGACGCCGATGACGACCGACACGATCTTCTACATCGCCTCGATGACCAAGCCCATCGTCGGCGTGGCGATGATGATGCTGTGGGAAGAGGGCAAGTGGCGGCTCGACGACCCGGTCCACAAGCACATCCCGCAGTTCAAGGATCTCAAGGTTGCCTCGCCTGCCGGCGAGGTCCCGCAGGCACAGCCCATGACCATGCGGGAGCTGATGAGCCACACGGCGGGCTTCGACGTCACCGCGGGGTACGCGAAGGCGGGCCTGAGGCAGGGCGACCTGCAGGGCATGATCGACACGCTGGCCAGGCTGCCGCTGGCGGCGCAGCCCGGGACCGACTGGCGCTACGGCCCCAGCGTGGACATCCAGGGCTACGTCGTGGAGAAGCTCTCCGGCGTGCCGCTCGACCAGTTCCTGGCCAGCCGGGTGTTTCAGCCGCTGAAGATGAAGGACACGGGGTTCTACGTCGAGAGCGCGAAGCTGGCACGCCTGACCCGTCTGCACACCTACGGACCCGACAAGAAGGTGATCCTGGCCACACCCGAAGGCCCGCAGGCCAACCCATCGCAGAAGCCGGCGTTCCTCTCGGGGGGCGGCGACCTCGTGTCGACCACGGAGGATTACTTCCGGTTCGCGCAGATGCTGTTGAACGGCGGTGAGTTGGACGGCGCGCGGCTCCTGAAGTCGTCCACCATCACGCTGATGCGCACCAACGTGCTGGCGCCGGGGGTGATGGTGGACCTGTACGGACCGAAAGAGCCCGGCATCGGCTTCGGTCTCGACTTCGCCATCGTCATGGATCCGGCGAAGGCCGAGACGCCCCGCGGCGTGAACTCCTTTTATTGGGGAGGCGCGTTCGGCACGTGGTTCTGGGTGGATCCGACCCACGAGATCGTCGTGGTCGGGATGATCCAGAACCTCAATGGCAGCAACCCGCGGGGCGGCACTCCACAGGTGCGTCCACTGTCGGCGACGCTGGTGTACGCCGCGCTCGCCGACACATCACGCTGAGCCGTGCGCAGATATCTCTTCCTCACCAGCGGCCTCGTGTGCGTGGCCGTCCTGGCCCACGCGCAGGGGCGCCCGACGCCGGCGGCTGACACGGCGTGGTTCGGCGTGGCCCTGCCTCCGCCCGCGGGCGCGTCCCCGGCCGTCCGCGTCGGCACGCGCGCGCCTCGGCCCGTCAGCCTGCCGTCTGGCGAGTTGCCCTCACCGGACTTCGACGGCGCGGCCATGAAGGCCGACGTCGCCACCATCGTTGGCTTCTCGACAGAGGCCCGCATGGGCCGCGAGGTGGGCACGGGCCAGATGTGGGGCCGCATCGCGGGGTTCCCCTCGAACGACCGGACCGTGGCCTGGGCCGTCGAGCAGTTCCGCAGTGCCGGCATCGGTGACGTCCGCACGCAGCCGATCGCGCAGGATCCGAAATCCGAGCTGTGGTTGCCCCTCTCGTGGCGGGTGCGCGTGCTGGCCGACCCGGCCTTCGGGCCCGACACGAGCGACGTCGTGCTCGAGTCCGCCCTGCCTGTGTCACCGTCGAGCGTCCCCGGTGGCACGCTGACCGCGCCCCTGGTCTACGTCGGCACCGCGAGCCCGTCCGTGCTGCAGCACATCGACGTGAAGGGGAAGGTCGCGGTGCAGCTGATCGTGCCGCAGGGGCACATGCTGTTCGAGCGCGGGGCCGTGGACTCCCGGGCCGAGGATCTGGTGGCCCGCGGCGCGTTTGGCGTCTTCAACCTCGTCCGGCTGCCGGGCAACGAGCTGTCACGCGACTTCAGCAATTGCGGCAATCCTTGCTTCAACATCGGGGGACGCGACGGCCTGTTCCTCGAGACCGTGCTCGATCGCGCCGCCCGGGCCGGCGTAGCGGACAAGCTGCGCGTACGCATCGACCTGCAGACGCAGGTCTTTCGCGGGCTGGAGGCCACCAATGGCGTGGCTGTCATCCCCGGCAGCCGGAGTGACGAGACGATCGTGCTCAACGCGCACACGGACGGATGGTTCGATGGCGCGGGCGACAACGGGGATGGCCTCGCCGTGCTCGTGGCGCTCGCGCGCCACTTCGCGAAGCCGGCGAATCGCCCGGCCCGCACGCTGGTCTTCGTGGCGAGCGCGGGGCACCACACCCCGGGCATCAACGGCCCGCGCAGCTTCGTGGCGGCCAATCCCGACCTGGCCGCCAGGGCGGTGATGCTGGTGAACATCGAGCACGTGGCGCAGCGAAATTTCTCGCCCGCCCGCACCACCGCGCCCGACGGCTACCGCGAGGCGGTGGCGGACTCGACCGAGGCGCCCATCGCCATCGGCGTGACCAACAACGCGCCCTTCCTCCAGGCACTCGTAGACGAGGCTCCGTCGCGATACGGTGTCAACGTCATCGCCGAGCGGTCCACGTTCCAGAGCGGCGAGACGGGCGGCTGGGCCACGTTGAAGGTCGCGAAGGTGAGCGTGATGCAGGCGCCGCCGCTGTACCACACCACCGGGGAAGTCCTGGACGTCATCTCGGCGCCCGGGCTCGAGCGGATCGCCCGGTTTCTGGCCTCCTTCGTGGGTGCCGCGGACGCGGCGCCCCGAGATCGAATCAACCCATGACCAAGTTCTGGATCGGCGCGGCGGCGATCGTGGCGGCACTCGGTGCCGGTCTGCTCTACACGGAGAGGGGCCGGGAGCTGCAGTTCGTGCTCGGAGGCGCCATGGTGAACATCGGCTTCCGGATGCAGGACCACCTCGAGAGCTTCGACTTCGAGCACCACGAGGACATCTCGCCGGAGGACGTCTGGCAGGAGATGGTGGCGCAGAACGCCATGGCCTCGCGCGTCCGGCAGACGTTCCCGCGCACGCCCCGGCATCCGCTCGTGGCCATCGTGGCGTGCATGGACGCGCGCATCGACACGAGCGAGTTGACGGGTGACACGCGCAAGTACTACTACGTCGTCCGCACGGCCGGGTCCGTCCTCGAGGCGAAGGAAGAGGAGATGCTGGAGCTCGCGGTGGAGAACGGCGTCAAGGTCGTGGTGCTCACGACGCACTCCGACTGCGCCGCCGAGCGCGCGGCGAAGGACGCCGGCATGCGCCAGCGACTGCCGGCGCTCACCCATGCGGTGGACGAGCGCGACACGCGCATTCGCGAGCTGCTCGAGCGGCCGGCCATCAAGTCGCGCATCGCGGAAGGGACGCTCCTTGTGAAGCTGGTCAACATCGACACGATGACCGAGCAGATGCTGCCGGAGCAGACACCTGTGAGAAAGGAGTACTGAGGTCACGATGTTCGAAGTCGCGGAAATCGGCCGGACGGTCTCGAAGGAACAATACGACTCCGAGGTCGCGAAGCTCCGCTGGGAGCTGCTCGACGCCCAGCGTCGGCTCGAGGCGGCCGGCCTGCCGGTGATCGTCCTGTTCGGCGGTGTCGACGGGGCTGGCAAGAGCGAGACGGTGCACCTGCTCAACGAGTGGATGGATCCGCGCTGGCTCGTGAATCGCGCGTTCGAGGAGCCGTCGCAGGACGAGCGCGAGCGGCCGCCGTTCTGGCGGTACTGGCTGGCACTGCCGCCACGGGGCCGCATCGGGCTCTTCATGAGCGCCTGGTACTCGCAGCCCCTGCTCGATCGCGTCGCACGCGAGCTGTCGGTGGACGAGTTCGACACGGCGCTCGACCGCATCGCCACCTTCGAGCGGACCCTGGCCGACGATGGGGCGGTGGTCCTGAAGTTCTGGATGCACCTGGACCGCAAGGCGCAGAAGAAGCGCCTGACCGCGCTCGCGAAGGACCCGCTCACCCGGTGGCGCGTGACGAAGACGCAGTGGTCCCGCTGGCGCCGCTACGACCGGTTCATGGCGGCCACGGAGCGCCTGATCCAGCGCACCAGTTTCGCCCACGCGCCGTGGTTCATCGTGGATGGCACCGACGAGCGGTACCGGAGCCTCGTCGTGGGCACGGAGATCCACCGCGCGCTGTACAGGGTCCTCGAAGCGGGCGAGGCCGAGGCCCCGAAGCGCAGGCGGCATCGCCCGTCCACCGGGCCTCACGCCCCGGCGGACGCGGACTCGGTGGTGGCCCGCGTCGATCGCGACCGATCGATCCTCGACACCCTCGACATGAGCCGGTCCCTGTCGGACGAGGCCTTCAAGACCGCGCTCCTGAAGCAGCAGGGGCGGCTCAACAAGCTGCAGCGCAAGGCGTACGAGCAGGGCGTGTCGATGATCCTGCTCTTCGAGGGATGGGACGCGGCGGGCAAGGGCGGCGCCATCCGGCGCGTCACCTCGGCGCTGGATCCCCGGGCGTATCGGGTGGTCCCGGTGGCGGCGCCCACCGACGAGGAGCGGGCGCGGCACTACCTGTGGCGCTTCTGGCGGCACCTCTCCCGCGCGGGCCGCGTGACCCTCTTCGATCGGAGCTGGTACGGCCGGGTGCTCGTCGAGCGCGTGGATGGCCTGGCCACGGAGGCCGAGTGGAGCCGTGCGTATGCCGAGATCGAGGACTTCGAACGCCAACTGACCGAGCACCGGATCGCGGTGGTGAAGTGCTGGCTCCACATCACGAAGGAGGAGCAGGAGAAGCGTTTCAACGAGCGCGCCAAGTCGCCGTACAAGAGCTGGAAGCTGACCGAGGACGACTGGCGCAATCGCGAGAAGTGGGACGCGTACGAGCTGGCCGTGAACGAGATGGTGGCGCGCACGAGCACCCGCCATGCGCCCTGGCACCTGATTCCCGCCAACGACAAGAACTTCACGCGGGTGGAGGTGCTGCGCATCGCCGGCGACGCCCTGGCGCGGGCACTCTGAGCCGCTCCCGCTGTCACCGGCCGCGGCACCCCGGCTGTGTGGTCCGACCCTCGTTCGGAGGACAATGGTGAGGCGAAGGCATCATGGAGATCACGCCCACCCTTACCCTTGACGAGCGTGACATCGAGGAACGCTTCGTGCGCGCGTCGGGCCCCGGCGGCCAGAACGTCAACAAGGTGGCCACCGCCGTCGAGTTGCGCTTCGACGTCGAGCGATCGTCCCTGCCGCCCGGGGTGAAGCGGCGGCTGGTCGCGCTCGCCGGCAAACGCATGACGGCAGAAGGCGTGCTGCTCGTCGACAGCCGCGAGCACCGGACGCAGGCGCAGAATCGGGAAGCCGCACGCGAGCGGCTGGTCGCGCTGATCCGGCGGGCCACGATCGTGCCCGTGAGCCGCACGCCGACGAAGGTCACCCGGGGCCAGAAGCAGCAACGGCTGGCCACGAAGAAGCGGCGCGGCGAGGTCAAGTCTACGCGGCGCCGGCCGTCGGGAGAGGAGTGACGATGACCGCACGAGAGATCCGGCTGGCCGCGCGCCCGAAGGGGTGGCCGACGCTCGAGACGTTCGAGCACACCACGGTGGAACTGCCTCCGCTCGCGGACGGCCACGTCCTCGTTCGAAACCGCTGCATGTCCGTCGATCCCTACATGCGGGGCCGCATGAACGACGTGAAGTCCTACGTGCCGCCGTTCCAGGTCGGGCGCGTGCTCGACGGCGGCGCCATCGGCGAGGTCATCGAGTCGGCTTCACCCCTCCTGCAACCCGGCGACATCGTCCTGTCGATGCGCGGCTGGCGCGACCTGTTCGTGGCGCCCGCCGCAGAGCTGCCGAAGGTGGACGCCAGCGTCCAGCCACTCTCGCTCTACCTCGGCGCGCTCGGCATGCCGGGACTGACGGCCTGGGTGGGCCTTCGGCTGGCCGAGCTGAAGGCCGGAGACCGGGTGTTCGTGTCCGGCGCGGCCGGGGCGGTCGGCAGCATCGCCGGCCAGATCGCGAAGTCGCGGGGCTGTTTCGTGGTCGGCAGCGCGGGCACCGACGAGAAGGTCCACGTGCTGACGGCAGCGCTCGGGTTCGATCGCGCGTTCAACTACAAGGCAGGGGGCATCCGTGAGCGGCTCGCCGAGGCGGCCCCGGACGGCCTCGACGTGTACTTCGACAACGTCGGCGGCGATCACCTGGAAGCCGCGCTGGCCTGCATGCGGGAGCGCGGCCGCATCGCGGCCTGCGGCGCGATCTCGCGCTACAACGACGAGGCGCCCGCGCCCGGGCCGCGCAACATGTTCCTCTTCGTCACCCGGCGCCTCACCATGCGCGGCTTCATCGTCTCGGACCATGCAGGCGAGAGGGGCGCCTTCCTGGCCGAGGTCGCGCCCTTCGTGCGCAGCGGTCAGGTCCAGGCGCGTGAGACGGTCGTGGACGGCCTGGAGCACGCGCCACAGGCCTTCCTCGACATGCTCGCCGGGGCCAACATCGGCAAGATGATCGTCAGGCTCTCGTAGCCGCCCCGAGTCCCCCCAGACCTCAGGACCTCGAGACCCCAAGACCTCACTTGCAGTACGTCGCCAGCGCCTGCTGCACCTCGAAGATGGCGGTGCCCCGACGGAACGTCTTCTGAATCGGCGTCGCGGAGCTCGACACCCAGATGCGCAGCTCCGAGTCGAGGTCCGTGGGGCCCGCGGTCTCGACCGAGAAGCGCGTGATCGCGCGGTAGGGGATCGAGTGGTACTCGGTCTTCATGCCGGTCATCCCCTGCTTGTCGACCATGATGAAACGTCGATCGGTGAAGATGAACAGGTCGCGCACGAGCGAGAAGGCACGCTGCACCTTCTCGCCCTCCGCGAGGATCTTCTCGAGGTACTCCTCGACGTCGGCGACGTCGGCTTCGGAGGCGTTGCCCAGCAGGCGCGACAGCAGGCCCACGGCTACGAACCGCTCTTCCTGGCGGCCTCACGGGCCTGGCGCTGCTCCAGCACGAGCGTGTAGGCGACATAGTACTTGTAGATGTTGCTGACGTACTGCACCGTCTCCCGCCCGATCTTCTCGGAGGCGACGCGCTCGACGTTGCCGAACCACACGTTCGGGTCGAGCCCGCGCTTCGCGGTCTCGCGTCGCAGCTGGCGCATGCGCCCGGGGCCGGCATTGTAGGACGCGAACGTCATCAGCACCTTGTTCATCGGCGTCATCGGCTCGTCCTTGTAGTACTGGTCGATCATGAAGCGCATGTACTTGATCCCGGCGTGGATGTTCGCTTCGGTCTCGGTGATGTCGCCGACGTTCAGCTCCTTGCCGGTCGCCGGCATCACCTGCATCACGCCGATGGCGCCGACCTGGCTCTTGGCGTTCTGGTCGAGCCGCGACTCCTGGTACCCCTGGGCGGCCATGATCACCGGATCCACGTCGTACTGCCCGCCGTACTTCCGGAAGTAGTCGAGCAGCGACTGGAACTTGCGGCGCTCCTCCTCGGCCGCCGCGTTCTTCACGAACGTCGTGCTCTCCAGGTAGCGCTTCTCGAGGACGTTGGCGAACGCGCTGCTCTCGCCGTACTTCTGCAGCCAGGTGTTCACGGCGTCCCTGAGCTTCGGGTTGTTCTTTCGCATCGCCACGGCCAGCACACCACCCGTGCGCACCGCCGCGGTCGGGTGCGGTTCGATCGACGTGAATACCTTCTTCCAGAACTGCGCGAGGTAGTCGTCGACCACGGTGATCTGAATCAGGCCCGCATTGACCATCTCGAGGATGTCGTCGTCCTCGAGGTTCACCGGCACCTGCCTGATGATGACGGGTGGCTTGCCGGCGGCCGCGAGCCGCCGGTTCAGCGACTCCAGGCTCTCCTGGTAGGTGCTCCCGGCGCGGACGGCCACGTCCTTTCCGGAGAGGTCGTCCGCCGACTGGATCGGCGGCGCCCCGGGGCCGGTGACGACGATCTCGCTGACGTTCGTGCGGGTCGGACTGCTGAAAGCCGCGACCTTCTCGCGTTCAGGGGTGACCGTGACCTGTGCGATCACCACATCCACCTTGCCCTCGAGCAGCGCAGGCTGTAGCGCCTCGCGGCCGAGCGGCACGATGGCGATGTGGACCCTGAGGTTGCCGGTCTTCAGGCGGGCGTTGAGCGCCTCCTCGAAGTTCATGAGCGATTCGTAGGCGATGCCGCGCTGCTGGCCCCGATCGATGAAGTAGTGCGTGCGGTTGAAGGTCACCCCCGCCCGGATGATACGGCGCTTGACCATCTCGTCCAGGTCACCCGTGAACGGTTGATCCAGCAGCGTACGGGCGCCTTCAGGCAGCGCATCGTACGGCGAGGGCACCTCCGGCAGCGGCTCCTCGTCCCGCGTGGCCACCGGTGTCGCAGGGGCGGATGCGGGCGCACCGCCTTCCGCGGCAGGGGCGGGCGAGGCCGGAGCCGCCGGCCCGGTGCCCCCTCCACAGCCGACGACCAGCACCAGCGCGACGCACGACAGACTTCGTTTCATGCAGGGACTCCAGTCCGACGTCGATTATAGGGGCACCTCCGTCAGCGACGGGCCGGGCCGGGCCACGAACCACTCGGCGCCGGAGACATCGGGACAGCGCCGCGTGTACTCGGCCAGCCATGCCCGGGCAAACGCGTGCGCGTCGCCCGTCGGCACCAGGGCCCAGACGCTGCCCCCGAATCCCGCGCCGAAGCTGCTCGCCGCCCAGGCGCCGATGTCGAACGCAGCCGCGGCCAATGCACGCGTCTCGGGTACCTGGTTGCCGAGCCACTCGTCGGCTTCCCGCTGCGAATCGCGGGACAGGACGCCGAGCGCACGCGTGTCGGCGATGGCAAAGGCGTGCGCGGCGTCTGGCACGCGGGCATCCTCGGCCACGAAGTGGGACAGGCGCTCGGTCAGCGCGTCGGCGGCGTACCCCGGGGGCGTTCTGCTCGCGATCAGCTCGTAGAGCCGCGGGAGCGCGCCCTGCTGCGCCAGGGCGGCCGCGAGCGACGGCGCCGGCGTATCCGTCACGGCGTTCCAGCACGCCAGCAGTGCTCGTGTGCCGAGCGATGCACGATTGTAGTCGTCCCGGACCGAGCCCGCCTTGTCCGCGTGCACGCCGCTCGAGGCAATCACAAAGGACCAGTCGTGGGGCATCGGCACGTCACCCTGGTGCGTGACGGGCACGAACCGGTACTGGCTCAGGCATCCGGTTCGGCACGCCAGGATCGCGGTGTGATCCTCGCTGCCGCCGTGGGTCCCGACACCGGCCGTGCCGGCCAGGCCACGGTAGTCGAGGCCGTTCTCGACGCAGCCGAGGTACCACGCCAGGTCCTCGGTGCCGGCGATCTCGGCGCGCCAGTCGTCCCGCGCGCCGAGCTGCGCCCGACGGGCCATCGCCGTGGCCACGCCGACCACGAGCGCGCTCGAACTCGACAAGCCGGCCGCTCTCGGCAGGTCGCTCGCGATCGCGAGATCGACGCCGAGCTCGGCGCCGGGGAAGTTGCGCGCGAAGCGACGGGCCACCACCTGGACGTACGAGGCCCATCCCGTCAGGGCCCCGGTGTGATCATGCGGGTCGATCTCGGTATGCGAGCCGTACCGCACGTCCATCACCCGCACCCGCCCATCGTCGCGGGAGCCGGCCGCCACGCCGAAGCCGCGAGGGACCGCCGCCAGCAGCGATCGGCCGCCGGCGTAGTCGGTGTGCTTGCCGAAGACCTCGATGCGGCCCGGCACGAACCAGCTCCACTCCGGCGGGCGTCCGACGAGGCCTTCGAAGCCGCGGCAGACACGAGACACGAGGGCCGCGCGCGACTCGGCCTCCGGAGGCGGCATGCCAAGGCGGAGGAAGTGGTCGGCGCTCACAGGCAGGGCTCCCGCGCTCCCAGTTGTGCGGCCACGCGCGCGATATCAGCTTGCCGCGACAGATCCAGCACCGCGCCGCGGGCCGGCAGCACGCGGAACCGCACGCCCCGCGTCACCGCCAGTCCGACGGCCTCGGGCAGTTCGTACTCCCCGCGCGCCGAGCGCGGCACGTCGCGGCACGCGTCGAAGATCCGGGCATCGAAGCGCCAGACGTTCATGCTGATCGGCGCCGTGGGCCCGGAGGCCTCGAGGTCCCTGACGTCGGGCTTTTCCTTGATGCCGACCAGCCACCCATGCGCGTCCACGTCGAGCACGGCGAATTGCGCCACGCGATCCTCTGGAAACCCGCTGTCCTCGACGAGCCTGGCGCGCTCGAAGGCGGGCAGTCCCGGGCCGTCGAGGTCCACGAGCGATCGCAGGACGTCCACGGGATACAGGTTATCCGCGTTCAGGACCAGGAAGGGCTGGTCCCCCACCAGCGCCCGGACCGCCAGCACCGCGTGCGCCGTGCCCGTGGCGACCGGCTGCACCGCAAAGCGCACCGCGAGGCGGGACAACCGTGAGGCAGCGTAGTGCTCCCGGATGCGTGCGTGGTCGGGCGCCACCACGAGCACGACGTCGCCGGCCCCCGCGTCGGCCAGGGCGCTGAGGACGTGGTCGAGAAAGGGCCGGCCGTCCCGGCCCATGGGCATCATGCCCTTCTGCCCGGCCGCCGCCGCCACCTGCTGCGCGGCCTCGAGCCGGACGGCGGCGTCGGCCTCGCGCATGCGCCGGCCGAGCCCCCTGGCCAGCACCACACTGGTCATCGGCCGGCCGTTCACCGCCATAACCGCGCCATGGCGCGCATCACGACGACGCCGCTGGCCACCAGCACCGCGCCGGAGATGGCGGCCAGCGTCGTGTGCCCCATCAGCAGGTGCCCCGCGCCGAAGAGCGCGGCGTACACGCACGCGCAGCTGGCGAGCATGCCGGCGAAGGCCGCGCCGAGATCGTCGGCGGGCGCCAGGCCGCCGCAGCGGGCACGCACGGCCGTCCAGCCGGGACCGGCTGGCCGCGCCAGACGGTAGAACCTCGCCAGCGTGTCGGCGTCCGTCGGAGGGGTCATCCACGTGACGGACAGCCACACCACCGTGGTGACCACGACCGTGATGACCAGCGTCACCTGCGGGGAGAGGGGCAGTCCCGCGCGTTGCAGCAGCACCACGCCAACGGCGAGCACGAACGAGCTCGCCATCGCCGCGATCTCGCTCCAGGCATTGATGCGCCACCAGAACCAGCGCAGCAGGTACAGCAGTCCCGTGCCGGCGCCGATCGACAGCAGCAGGTCGAAGGTGGCGCGTGCGGACTCGAGGACCAGGGTCAGGCTGCCGGCCGCGACCATCAGCGCCGCGGTGACGACGCGCCCCGCCATCACGTAATGGCGTTCGCTGGCGTCGGGCCGGAGGAACCGTCGATACAGATCGTGGACCAGATAGGACGTCCCCCAGTTGAGGTGCGTGGAAATGGTGGACACGTACGCCGCGAGCAGGCCGGCCACCATGACGCCCAGCACTCCCGTGGGCAGGAACGTCAGCATCGCGGGATACGCCATGTCGTGGCCCACGAGCGCCGGGTCCACGTGCGGCAGCGCCGCCCGGATGTCGTCGACGCGCGGGAAGACCAGCATCGACGAGAGCGCCACGACGATCCACGGCCAGGGCCGGAGCGCGTAGTGGGCGACGTTGAAGAGCAGCGTGCCGGCCATCGCGTCCCGCTCGCTGCGGGCGGCCAGCATGCGCTGGGCCACGTAGCTGCCACCACCGGGCTCCGAGCCCGGATACCACGTGGACCACCACTGCACGGTCAGCGGGATGATGAACACGGGCAGCGCCACGGTCCAGTCCGAGAAGTCCGGGACCATCGCCAGCGTCCCGGCCGGCACGCGCGCGACGAGCCCGTCCAGCCCGCCCACGGCCGGGTGTCGCAGCGCGTAGTATGCGGCCGCGAACGATCCGGTCATCGCGATGCCGAACTGGATGAAGTCCGTCACGAGCACGCCCCACAGCCCGGACGTGGCCGCGAACGCCACGTTGATGACACCGCACACCAGCAGCGTCTGGCCGATGGACCAGCCAAGCAGCACGTTGGCGATCTTGGCGGCGGCCAGGTTCACCGACGCCATGATGACCACGTTGAAGACGACCCCCAGGTACACCGCCCGAAACCCGCGCACCCAGGTGGCCGCGCGGCCCGAGTACCGCAGCTCGTAGAACTCCAGGTCCGTCAGCACGCCGAGGCGGCGCCAGAGCCGCGCGTAGAAGAACACCGTGGACATGCCGGTGAGCAGGAACGCCCACCAGGCCCAGTTGCCGGGGACCCCACGCTCGCGCACGATGTTGGCCACCAGGTTGGGCGTGTCCGTGCTGAACGTGGTGGCGACCATCGACACGCCGACGAGCCACCACGGCGCGGCCCGGCCCGACGTGAAGAACTCCGCGGTGCTCGATCCCGCGCGTCGCGCGAGCCACACTGCCGGGGCAAACGACACGGCGAGCGAGACGGCGACGATCACCCAGTCGAGGGTGGTCAGCTGCACCAGCCCCCCCATTCGCGGGTGGACGGGACGTCAGTCCCGTCATCAGACCCGCGGAGGCAGGTTCGCTCAGACACGTACGATGTCCAGCTTCGGGTTGGTGCGCCAGTGCCCGCGCGTGAAGTCCGGGAAATCCACGGGGCGGGCACGCGTCGCGTTCGACTGGACGCTCAGTTCCACGACGGCACTGAGCGCCGCGGCGTCGTAGACGTTCATGTCGGTCGGCACGCCCTCCCGCAGGCACGTGATGAGGCGGTAGTCCTCGATGTAGTCCATGCCGCCGTGTCCCGCGCCGGCCGCGCGGCGCTCCAGGTCCTTCCAGAGCGGGTGATCGAACTCGTCCCGCACGGCCAGCATGTCCACCCACTGGTGCGGCTTGCCGCGCCCTTCGATGTACAGCCGATGCGGGTACCCCTGGAACATCCCCTTCGTCCCCTGCACGAGGTTGATGCGGCTGTAGGGGCGCGGGAGGTTCGTGCAGTGCTGCACCATCACCGTCCTGCCCAGCGCGGTCTTGATCAGGCTGGTGTTGACGTCGCCCAGCACGTAGCGCTCCGCACGCTCGGGCGCGCCGTCCGGGAAGTGCTCGCGGGCCCAGTCGTGGAGCCCGCGTGAAGGGCCGCTCATCGACACCAGGTAGTCGAACCGGTCACCGCGATTGATATCCAGGCAGTTGGCCACTGGCCCGAGCCCGTGTGTCGGGTAGGGGTTGCCGTCGAGTTTCGTCGCCCACGCGCGGCGCCAGAGGCCCTCGTCCTTCTTCTCGAACTTGATCTGCCGCAGGTCGTGCAGGTACGCCCCCTCGGCGTGCACGATCTCGCCGAACAGTCCCTGCCGGACGATGTTGAAGACCAGCATCTCGGGACGGTCGTAGTTGCAGTTCTCCATCATCACGCAGTGCCGCTTGTGGGTCTCGGCGGCCTCGACGATGGCCCAGCAGTCGTCCAGGGTCATGGCGGCGGGCACTTCGGTCGCGGCGTGCTTGCCGCTCTTCATGGCGGCGAGCATGACGGGCACGTGCCACTCCCACGGCGTCGCGGTGAAGACGAGGTCCAGGTCCTCCGTCTCGCAGAGCCGCTCGAAGTCCCGCGGCCCCCGGGTGTAGGCGGTGGGCGCCGGATGACCGGCCGCGGTGATGGCCTTCGCGGCCCAGTCCGTGCGTTCCGCTCGGACGTCACAGACCGCCGTGATGCGGCAGCCGGGAATCTTCAGGAAGTTCTCGACGTGGCTGCCGCCCTGCAGTCCCACGCCGACCATCCCGATGCGCACGGTCTCGATGGGCGGAGCGGCGTAGAGGCCGCTGGCCGGAGTGGATTGCGCGGAGGCGTCGCGAGCGAGCGCAGCGGAGCCGGCCGCGGCCGCGGCGACGCTCCGCTTCAGGAACTCCCGGCGGTTCAGGTCATCGTCGCTGCTTGGTGACATCGCTCCCCCACGGCGCACGTATCGTCGCCGTGGGGTGGCGCGGTGTCAAGGCAGTCGCGCGGGTGTGTCGCGCGGGTGTGGCACACCCGCCGGCTGGTGTGAGACGGTGAGCCGCTAGTCCTCCAGGCTGAAGCGCACGGACACGTTCATCCGTACCTCTACGGCCTCACCGTTGAGCAGCGTCGGGCTGAACACCCACTGGCTCACCGCGTTGGCCGCAGCGCGTGCGAACTCCGGATGCACGTAGGCACTCAGCACCCGCGTCGACGCGACGGTTCCGTCTCGACCGATGAGCGCCTCGATGGGCACCACCGCGTCGAGCCCGGCGTCCCGCATCGCCGACGGATACTCCGGTGCCACGTGCGTGAGCTTCCGCGGCACCTTGATGTTGCCTCCCACTCGCAGGGGCTCCACCACGGCTCCCGCCGACGGCGCGGCGCTCCTCGGCCGACGCGCGCTGACCGACACGGTCTCGGTGATCTCCCCCACCTGCAGCGTGATGGAGCGTTGGCGGTCTCGACCCGCGCGTATCGTGAACGACCCGTTCAGCGTGCGAAATCCCGGCAACGTGGCGCTGATCGTGTACTCGCCTGGCGCCACGCCGTCGAACACCGCCCGGCCTGATCCTTCCGTTGTCGTGCTGCGAGACCCCTGGCGGGCATCGCCGAGGACGATGGCGACCCCCGGCAGGACGGCGCCGCTCGGGTCGAAGACCTGGACCACGAAGGACTCCGGTGTGTCCTGGGCGAGGAGGCGGAACGCTGACATCGGTAACAGGGCCGCAGCGAGCACGACGCCGCATGTGACGGCGGCGCGACGGGTCAGGGGATGACGAGTGCGCGTGGCATCCAGCATGGCAGTGACTCTCCTTTCGAGCGACGAGGGGTGCGCCATCGCCACGACGCTGGCGCGCGGAGCGGGGTGCACATGACGCCGCGCCAGGCGCACGAGCTCGGTGCCGTAGTCGGTGGCGCTGATGCCACCCGCCAGGACGAGGTCGTCGCAGGCGCACTCGCTCTCCTTCCTGGCCCGCGCGCGAACCAGCCACACCATCGGGTGCCACCAGTAGGCGGCAACGGCCAGTTCCCCGAGCAACAACACCGGCCAGTCGCCTCTGGCGATGTGCGCAAGTTCGTGGCGGAGCACCATGCGCGCGCGTGCGGGCTCCCAGGTCTCCGCGCCGTCGGGCAGCAGAATGACGGGCGACCGCCAGCCCCAGGTTGCCGGCGACGTCACGTGCGGCGACACCCTGAGTTCGACCCGTCGGTCGATGCCGAGCAGCGGCGATTCGGCACGGAGCAGCTCGGTCCAGTGCCCGGAAATGCCCGTCGCCGCCCGTGTGTGCCGCCGTATGCGCGCGAGCCGCACCAGCAGCCACACGCCCAGGAGGGTGCTTCCGACGAGCCAGGCCGGCAGGAGCACGTCCTCCCAACCCGCCGCACTCGCGGTGAGCGGGCCATCGGCGGTGACCCCCACATCGATCGGGACGGACGGGCCGTCTGGCAGCGGTTTCTTCGGTGCAGGCAGGGGTGTCCAGGCCGGTGCGATCCACGAGAGCGGCCCGACGAGCAGGGCCCCGGCCAAACCGGCCGCGAGCACCGCATGGCGCCGCGCCGCGGAGTGGCGACGCATCACCGCGGTTGCCGACAGCGCCAGGAGCAGCACGGCCGTGACGCGCAGCGCGAGATCCAGCAGTGGGCTCATCACGGCTCCTTCCGCGCGGCGGCCAGCGCTCGCTCGATGCGCTCGAGCTCCTCGTCCGAGAGCCGCGCCGCATCGCTGCCCAGGAGCGACGCGACCAGCGCGGCGGACGACCCCTCGAAGAACGTGTCGACCAGGTGACGCACCGCCGCCCGGCGCGCCGCATGACGGGGCACGACCGGCGCGTAGACATAGCGCAGCCCGACCTCCTCGTGGCGCACGTGCCCTTTCTCCTCGAGCACACGCAGCTGGGTGCGGACCGTGGACGAGCTGGGGGTGCCGGGCAGCTCGGCCAGCACCTCGCCGGCGGTGGCCCGGCCGAGGCGGTAGAGGATGTCCATGATCTGACGTTCGCGCTTGCTGAGGGCGGTGGGCGGGGACGGCATGTTATTTTTATAACCTATCGGCTATAAAAATAGCGATATCGGGCCGGGGTGTCAAGTGGGGTAGAGTGTCCACATGTCGAAGACCTCCTCGCCGTCTCGTCGGAGCTTCCTCGCCGCGGGCGCCGGCGCCGCCGCCGCGCACGTCTGGGTGCCGCGGACCGTGCACGGATACGCCGCCACAGAGGTGCTGGCGCGGCTGGACACGCCAGTCGGCACCTCGAAGTGGGACCTCGACACGCCCGCGCTGTGCGTGGACCTCGACCGCCTGGAACGGAACATCCAGACGATGCAGGCGGCGGTGAAACGGTTCGGCATCGCCACGCGGCCGCACGCGAAGACGCACAAGAGCGCCGACATCGCGAAGCTGCAGCTTGCCGCCGGCGCCATCGGCATCTGCACCGCGAAGCTCGGCGAGGCCGAGGCCCTGATGGCCCAGGGCGTGGACCGCCTCTGCATGACGACGAGCAACCTGTCGCCGGCGAAGATCCGCCGCGCGATGCAGCTGCGGAAGCGGTCGAGCCAGTTCATCCAGGCCACCGACACCGAGCAGAACGCGCGGGACCTGTCGGCCGCGGCGCGCGAGGCCGGCGTCACCGCCGACGTGGTGATTGACGTGGCCGTCGGGACGCGCAGCGGCATCCCGCCGGACGACGGCGCGGTCGCCCTGGCGAAGCTCGTGGACACGCTCCCGAACCTGACGCTCCGCGGGCTGCTCTCCTACGACGGTGGCGCGCAACACATCACCGGCTTCCCCACCCGCAAGGAGCGCACGCTGGCGAACATCGAGCCCAACCTCCGCGTGCGCGAGGCGATGCATAAGGCGGGCCTGAGCACGGAGGTGTTCAGCGGCGGAGGCACCGGGACCTACAACCTTCAGCACCTCGTGCCGGGATTCACCGACGTCCAGGTCGGCAGCTACGTGTTCATGGACATGCAGTACCTCGCGATCGGCAGCGAGGACGGCAATCCCGTCTACAAGGACTTCGACTCGTCGCTGACCGTCGTCGGCACCGTGCTGAACAACCGCTTCGCCGGGCGACTGACGACCGATGCGGGGGCCAAGGCTCTGACCCTGAACGTCCCGCACGCCGGCGTCATCGGGGAGCCCGGCGCGGACTACAACGCCGGGTCCGACGAGTTCGGGGTGATCACCTTTTCCTCGGGTCCCGTCAAGAACTACAAGATCGGCGACCGCATCGAGATGATCGTCCCGCACTGCGATCCGGTGGTGAACCTCTACGACGTCATGTACGGCATCCGGAACGGGAAGGTCGAGAAGGTGATCCCCGTCACCGCGCGGGGACGGTCGCAGTAGCGCGCATCCGCCCGGGAGGACACCAGGCGCGTCCGACGTGACCCCGCACGCCAATCCGGCGTCCGTTTGGCCGCCGCGGTCATTCCAGGAGTGGCAGCCCGCTTGCTATCCTTGAAGGACGTGATGACAACCTTCCGTTCTTCTCTCGCTCTCATTGCCGTGGCTTTCCTCACCGTCGGGTGCTCGGACTCCCCGTCCACGCCAACCTCGCCCTCGGCGGGCTCGGGCTCACTGGCGCTGACGGCCGGCCAGCTGGCAGGCACCTGGGCTCTGACGTCGATGCAGGTCGCCGGGCAGGCCGTCCAGGCGGCGCCGGCAAGTGCGACCTACACCCTCTCGTTCACGGACAACCGTCTCTCGACGCGGGCGGACTGCAACACCTGCAGCGGCACCTTCGCGCTGTCGGGCACCACGCTGACGGCGGGCCCGGCCCTGGCGTGCACGCGCGCGGCGTGCCCGACCATGGCCTTCGAGACCGCCTATACGGGCATCCTGAGCGGCGACAGCACCGTGACGCTGGCGGGCAGCACGCTGGTGCTGTCGTCCGAGCGCGGCGCGCTGTACTTCAGCCGCTGACGCGGGCCGCAACTGGCAGCGTGGCTCGCGTCCCACGCATGCGGGTGGTGATCATCGATCCAGGTGTTCACCCCTGCGTGACGGTCGGGGGCACGCACCAGCACTTCGAACTCGAGGGGGGTCCGGGGATTCGGCCATACTGAGCGCCGTCAGGAGGCTCTCATCATGTCCGTTCCAACCCCGCCCGTGTGGCGGCACGCTGTCCATACCGCCGTAGTCCTGCTCGTCGCGTCCGTCGGTTACGCCGTCGGCCAACAGGATCGTGGCCCCGCGCCCACGCGTCGCGTGATTCAGCCGGCCAATTACAGACCGTCGCCCGCGCCGCTGGTGCCCGCCATCCTCGTGGGAGACACGCTCTACATGTCCGGCAGCACGGCAGGGGATCCGGCCACGGGCCAGCTCGTCCCAGGCGGGCTCGAGCCGGAGATGAAGCAGATCATGTCGAACCTGGCGACTGTGTTGGCTGCGGCCGGCATGACGATGGGCGACGTGGTCTCGGTGACGGCGTACCTGGCGGACATGAACGACTACGCCCGGTTCAACGAACTGTATCGCGCCTACTTCCCGGGCGGCAGCTACCCGACACGGTCCACGGTGGCGGTGAAGGACCTGGCCCGCGGCGCGCGCATCGAGCTGACGCTGACCGCGGTGCGCAGCAGGTAGCGGCTAGGGCAGCCGCTCGTATTCCTGCCGGATGAAGTCCGGCGAGTACGCGCGTTCGAGTCGGCGCACGATGAAATGGCCCCGCGCCATCTGCTGGAAATGGTTCATGAACAGCACGTTGATGGCGGCGCCTCCGGCGGCGCCGATGATGGGCACGGCCTGCGCGGCGACCTTCTGCGACACGACGATGCCGAAGCGCGACGCCAGCTGCGCGAGGAACCTGACCAGCACCGGCGCGCCTTCCTCGACGAGCCCCCTCTGGGCGACGTACTTCGCGGCCTCCGACACCGACTTCGCGAGGGCCGCCCGGACCACGAAGTAGGAGGATTCACTGGCATCGTCCGCGCCGGTGCGTCCCCCGAGCGCGAACACCTCGAGGCAGGCCAGCCTGGCGTCGGGCGCACCCGGTGATTCGCCCTCGCTGCGTGCGATGTCGGCGATCGAGCGCAGCATGATGGTGGTGGACAGCGGCAGTTCGACCGGCAGGCCCGCCAGGCCGAACGCACCACCCCCCGCGCCGGTGGCGGCAGCCGCCAGCGTGTGCGCGAAGTCCCACGACCGGCTGCGCGGTCCCTCGTCGAGCGTCGTCAGCGCCACGTGCAGCGCGGTGTCGAGCGACTGTCGCGTGGCGGCGGCCACGGCCTCGGACCATCGCTCGGGCAGCAGATCCATGGCCTTTTCCACCGGCATCCCGATCAACCCCGTGAGGCGCGCGGCCAGGCCCGGCTGTTCGAGCAGGCCCTTGGCGAAGGCCAGTGCTTCGCGATCCCGCGGCGAGAGTGTCACCGCGGCATCCGCTGGTCGCGCATCGCCGCATGATAGAGCACCGTCGCGGTGACGACGGCGGCCTGCTTCAGCGCGTCTGGCTCGATGCGCTCCACGAAGTCCGCGTTCGTGTGGTGCGTGCGCACGTCGTAGCCCACGTAGCTCTGCACCGCCTGGAAGCCGGGAAGCTTCAGCGCCGTGAAGGCGAAATGGTCCGTCGAGCCGATGCTGCCGGAGGTAGTCTCGGTGACGCCGAGATCCGCGAGCGGCCGCAGCCACGCCGAGACGATGCGCTGCGCGGGCTCGTTGCCTTCCATGTAGAAGCCGGTGACAGGCGGGAAGCCGTTGTCGAAGTTGAAGTAGACGGAGAACTTGTCCCGCGCGGCGGCGTTCGTCTCGCCGTCGAGATGCTGCTTCGCCCACGCGCGGGCGCCGAGCAGCCCCTGCTCCTCGCCTGCCCAGAGCGCGATGCGGATGGTGCGGCGCGGCCGCACACCGACCGCCGTCAGGATGCGCGCGGCCTCCATGATGGTCGCCACGCCGTCGGCGTTGTCGGTGGCGCCGGTCGCGGAGTGCCAGGAATCGAGGTGCGCGCCGGCCATCACGACCTCCGAGCCAAGCGTCGGATCCGTGCCCGGAATCTCCGCGATGACGTTGTAGGCGTTGCGATCGGACTCGTCGTAGGTGGCCTGCACGTTGACGGCGAGCTTCACGGCGATGCCTTGCTGCAGCAGCCGCGCAACCAGGTTGTAGTGCTCGGACACCAGGACGACCGCTGGAATGGCGTTCGGACCGGCGTCACGGCCGGTGACGAAGATGGTGCCGTGCTCGCCGATGTTGGGCTCGAGCGTGACGCCCACGTTCTCGCTCTTCAGGCGAGCCAGCAGGTCCGCCGCCGGCATGGCAGGCTTCGCCGGCGGACGCCCCGTGCGCAGGTCGCCCGAGGCGGGCGGGCGATCCGCGCGGATGAAGTAGTCCTGCATCGGAGCCGTCATCACGATGGCGCCCTTCAGCGTGCCGGCCCGGGCCTGCAGGTCCCCGGGCGAGGGGTTCGGCAGCCAGACGGGCGTGGCCGTGATCGGGCCGTTCGTCGATGCGGACCAGCCTTTGGGGTAACCGGTGAGCGGCATGTACCGCGGCTCGATCATCTCGACAGAGAAGCGGTCGAGCGTCCAGCCGCGGCCGAAGTCGAAGGCTTCGGCGTGCACGTTCCCGAGGCCCCAGCTCTTCAGGGTCTCCTGTGTCCACTGCACCGATCGCTTGTGCGCGGGCGAGTTGGTGAGTCGTGGGCCGATGACATTGGCGAGGTGGTTGAAGATCTCGAGCACCCTGCCGCGATCGAACGCCTCGGCGCGGATCTTCGCGACCACGGCCGTGTCGACCGGCTCCTGGGCGCCGACCGATGCCACCAGCAGTACGACGACGCCACCTACGATCCATGTGCGCATGCGGCGCATTCTAGCCTCAGAACACGGCCAGCGTGTTGAGGGGAGATCCTGTGCCGCCGGTCACCGGCACCGGGTTGATGACGAGCTGGAACTCCCACCGCTTGAGCCGTGCGGCGGTCTCCGCCAGCCGCTCGAGGTCCTGGTTGTCGAGGATGTGAATCCCGAGCGCCGTGATTACCAGCGTGTGCACGGGCAGGGGCACGCCCTCCACGCCCGAGGGCATCACCTCCGAGGCGGCGTCGCTGCCGAGAAACGCCACGTCCCGCGCCCTGAGCCACGTCGCGATGGACGCGTGAAAGCCCGCGGCGCTGGTCCCGACCGGCCAGGGGCCGACCTTGTCCCGGCGCGCCCAGCGGCCTGTCCGGAGCAGGATGGCGTCCCCCGGGCCAACCTTCACGCCGGCCTGCTTCTCCCAGGCCTCCACATCCTCCTGGTAGACGGCCGTCCCGGGCTCCAGGTAGGGCACACCCTTGAGGCGCGGGATGTCGAGCAGGATGCCGCGGGTGATGACCCCCTGCTTCAGCGTGTCGATGGACAGCTTCGTGCATCCCTTCTCCGTGTTCACCTCGGCGCGTGCGTAACCGTTGTAGGTCTGGTCCTTGTAGAGGATGTGACAGAGCGCGTCGAGATGGCTGTGCGCATAGCCGTGGTACGACACGCGGTAGGTGTCGGTGGTGAACCCCCGGTTCATCGTGTGCTCGAAGGGCAGCGTGCTGTCCTCGGCTTTCTCGGTGATGGGGTTGTGCGCCAGTGACACGGTGAGCCCCAGCTTCACCAGGCCGGCCGACTGCCGGCGCTTCGCCTCGCTCACGAGGTTCGCCGCGCCGAGCTGGTCATTCGCGCCCCAGCGTCCCCAGTTCTTCAGCTTCTGGAAGAGCGCGTCGTACTCGTCCGCGTTCCGCGGCGCACGCGCGCCGGGCGCCTGCCCCTGCGCCACCCCGCTCACCGCCGTCAACAGAACGGCCATCACGCACGCTCCCAGCACTCGACGTGTCATCAGCGACTCCTGTCGCGCGGAACCTCCGCGCCGTATACGTTGCCCGCCGGTCTCCTCGGGAAGGGCACTACTGTAACGCCATCTGTCGTCGACAGCGCGCATCTGCAGGGGATTGGCACCGCTCCTGCCGCTGTGAGCAACTGCCGCTATGACCAACTTGACCAACACCCCCTCATCACGATAGCGTCGTCGTCATGCTGCTCAACCTGTACGAAGCCAAGACGCGGCTGTCATCGCTGGTCGACATGGCGGCCGCAGGCGCCGAGATCGTGATCGCCAAGAACGGCAAGCCGATGGCGAAGCTCGTGCCCGTGCGGCAGACCGGGCGGCGACAGCCCGGCCGGGCGAAGGGAAGAATCTGGCTGGCCGCCGACTTCGACGCGCCGCTCCCCGCCTCCTTGCTCGAGGGCTTCGCTGGCAAGGGCGAATGAAGCTGCTCCTGGACACACACGTCGTGCTCTGGTGGCAGCGGGACGACCGGCGGCTGAACCGGGCCGCCCGTCGCGCCATCGCAGAAGCGGACATCGTATGGGTGAGTGCGGTGTCCGGCTGGGAGGTGGCAATCAAGGCCGCCCTTGGGCGGCTGCGCCTCGACGAGCCGTTCACCGTCCTCCTGCGGGCCGACGACTTCACGGAGCTCCCGATGACGCTGGCGCACACGGCGCAGCTGCAGGACCTTCCCGAACACCACAAGGACCCCTTCGACCGGATGCTCGTCGCACAAGCCCTGGTCGAACAGGCCACCATCGTCACCCACGACCGCGCACTCGAGCCCTACGCCACCGCCGTGCTCTGGACGTAGGGGTCAGGCACCAAGCCCAGGATTTTGCGGCAGAATCTGCGTACCCATGACCGACTACGAACTCGGAGAGCAGCGCGTGGACTGGGTGTTCGCGCACATGCCCGTGATGCAGCGCATCCGGGCCGACTTCGCGCGCGATCAGCCATTCCAGGGCCTGACGGTCGCGATCTGCCTGCACCTGGAACCGAAGACCGCCAACCTGGGCCTCACCATCAAGGCCGGGGGCGCCACCGTGGTGATGTGCCCCAGCAACCCGCTGTCCACGCAGGATTCCACCGTGGCCTACCTCCAGCAGCACCTCACCTGCTTCGGCAAGCGGGGCGAGGCGCCGGATGCCTACCACCGTCATTTCCACGAGACACTGGATCATGAGCCCGACCTGATCGTCGACGACGGCGCGCAGCTGCTGTCGACGATGCACAAGGAGCGGCGCGAGGCGCTGGACCGCGTGATCGGCCTCTCCGAGGAGACGACCGGCGGCGTGAGCATCATCAGGGCCATCGAGCGGAAGGAAGGCCTGCGATTCCCCTGCATCGGCGTGAACACCGGGCTGATGAAGCACCTGTTCGACAACCGCTACGGCACCGGCCAGAGCACGGTGGAAGGCCTGCTGGCCGCCACGAACCTCACCGTCTGCGGCAAGGTCGTGACCGTCGCCGGCTACGGCTGGGTGGGCAAGGGCGTGGCGCTCCGGATGCGCGGGCTCGGCGCCGAGGTGATCGTCACCGAGATCGATCCCACGAAGGCGCTCGACGCGAGGATGGAAGGCTTCCGGGTCATGCGCATGGTGGAGGCCGCCGCGCTCTCGGACTTCATCATCACCACCACCGGCGGGCTGCACATCGTGGACGTCCCGGACCTGGCCGTGATGAAGGACCAGTGCATCCTCGCCAACGTCGGCCACTTCAACCGCGAGATCAACATCGCTGCGCTGCGGAGCAGCGCCACCCGCACGCGAACCGTACGGCCCGACGTGGAGGAGTTCACGCTCGCGGACGGACGGCGCGTCTACCTGCTGGCCAACGGCGAGCTCGTCAACATCGCGGTGGGGCAGGGCCACCCGGCGGAGATCATGGACATGACCTTCGCGCTGCAGCTGCTGGCGCCGCGCTACCTGGTCGAGCGGCGCGGCCAGCTCGAGCCGCGGTTCCACACCGTGCCGGAGGAGATGGACGCCGCAGTGGCCCGCCTCAAGCTCGACACGATGGGGATCGCCATCGACGAGCGCACGGCCGAGCAGCGCGAGTACGACGACTACTACTAGGCTTGCGGCCCGCGACGTGGGGCTTGCGACTTGCGGCCTGCCTGGCCGCCGTAGCCTTGGCGACGGCGGGGCGGCCGCCTCCTGTCTCCTGCCTCCTGCCTCCTGTCTCCTGTCTCCTGTCTCCTGTCTTTAGAGCGGTCCTTCCGGCACCTTGCCCTCGAGGATCGCCGACTGCTGGTCGAACAGGAACGGCGGCTCGAAGATCTCCAGGCTCTTCTGGCGGGAGCGGAAGAAGTTCACGATGTAGCGCATGCGATCGTCCAGGTCGCTCCAGTCGATGGCGCGTGATGGCAGGCCGCGGTCGAAGCGGTCGAACATGGCCGCGAGCTCGGGGATCTCGAGCGAGGCCAGCAGGTCGGGGAAGCGGCGGCGGGCCGGCAGCTCCGGCAGGTCGTCGCCGAGGCGCAGGTCGCCGTAGGGCAACCTGATGCGCATCAGGCGGGCCGTGACGAGCCGCCGGGCCCGGCGGCACACCACATGACGCGCGCGCTCCTCGACACGCCACGACGTCGGGCACCGCGACAGCCACGGCGCGACGGCGGCCACCAGCTCGGTCATCGGCCGATCCAGCGCCTCGTCGATCAGCGGATCCACACGGATCTGCTCGTGCAGCCCGATCTTCAGCGATCCGAGCAGGATGAGCTCCGCGCGCCTCTTCGGGTGTGGCTCGTACGCCGCCTCGTAGTACGCACGAACGGCGGCGCGGAGCAGATCCTGTCCCCCGTCTTCGGCCTTCCCCGGCGTCAACGTGCCCACCAGCGCCTCGACACGCGCGGCATCGTAAACGTGATGATCGGCGCAGAGGCCCACCAGGCGCACGAAGATGGGCCCGATCTCCGAGAAGATCAGGCGGTTGCCTTCGGCGATGCGGGCCGAGACCGCCTCGAGCGCCCGATCGGCGTGCCGGACGATGCGCCAGCGCTGCATGCGGGCAATAAGCGCCGCCGGGAGGAGCCTGGCGATGACGCGCGCGAACGGCCTGAGGACCGGGACGTCCTCTCCCCGAATCGCGGACCCGGCGGTCTTCGACGCGCGGCAGGCGAAGCCGAACCAGTTCACGTCCTGGGCGCCGAGCAGCACGGTCAGGTCGAGGGCAATCCGATGGTAGAGCTGCGTGATCTTCAGGTTCAGCATCACCGGGTCGATGGTGCCGACGGCCTCGGTGCACTCCTCCGGCGTCACGCGGCTGGTGGACCGGAGCGCGGAGACGGCCTGCCGCACGCGCGCGCTGCGTGCCAGGCGCTCGGCCATCACGCGTGCGAACACGGCCAGCGTCTGTGGCGCGCGCGCGATGAGCACGTCGTATCCCGACTTGGACAGCCGCAGCAACTCGCTGATCTCGAGTGCGCGCACGGTGGCCATGCGCGGCTCGCCAGACACCAGGGCCATCTCGCCCACGGACTCGCCGGGCCCGACCTCCCCGATGCGGACCTCCTGCCCATCGTCGCGCCTGACGACAACGGTGAGGCGACCGGACAGTACGAAGTAGACGGCATCGCCGGACTCGCCCTGCTGGAAGAGCAGGCTGCCGGCCGGGAGGCTGACGTGATGCAGCTTCGTCGCGAGCGCGGCGGTGGTGTCCGGATCGAGCGGGCCGGTGAAAGCGTGGAGCCGACGCGCAGCGTCGAGCGAGGTGACCGCGTCGGCCGTGGTCTCTTCTGGGGCCTGCGCGCCCTCGTGTGCTGGCATGCGGGTGACGCCCGGTGGCGCGTCCTATTTAACCCCACAATCACCTCATTGGCCGAGCGGCCCTGGGCCTGATGGATAATCCGTCCACCATGCCGACCACGGACCTGCCTCGCGACTACGCCTTCGAGATGGCCGCCTCCGCCGTCCGCTTCGGCGTCGGCGTGACACGCGAGGTCGGATCGGACCTGGCGGAGATCGGCGCCCGCAGGATCCTGGTAGTGACCGACCCGGTCCTGCGCGCGCTGCCGCCCGTGCGGACGGTCATCGACTCGCTCGAGGCGAACGGCCTCGCCTGGGGCCTCTACGACCGCGTGCGCGTGGAACCCACCGACGAGTCGTTCCTCGACGCCATCGCGTTCGGGCGCGGTGACCAGTACGACGCGTTCGTCGCGGTGGGCGGCGGGTCGGTCATCGATACCGCGAAGGCCGTGAACCTGTACACCACGTGGCCGCCGGGGGACTTCCTCGACTACGTGAATCCGCCCATCGGCAAGGGCCTGCCGGTTCCCGGGCCGGTCAAGCCGCTCATCGCGGTTCCCACGACGGCCGGCACGGGCAGCGAAACCACCGGCGTCAGCATCTTCGACCTCACCAGGCTCCACGCGAAGACCGGCATCGCGAACCGCCGCCTGAAGCCGACGCTCGGGCTGCTCGATCCGGACAACACCCGGACGATGCCGCCAGAGGTAGCCGCGTCGAGCGGGCTGGACATCCTCAGCCACGCCATCGAGTCGTTCACGGCGATGCCGTACACAGGACGGCCGCGCCCCGATCGCCCCGCGCTTCGGCCTGCCTACCAGGGGTCGAATCCGATCAGCGACGTCTGGTCCCTGCAGGCGCTCCGCATGGTGGCGGGCTATCTGCTCCGCGCCGTGGCTGACCCGTCGGACGAGGAGGCGCGGGCGCAGATGCTGCTGGCCGCCTCGTACGCGGGCGTGGGGTTCGGCAACGCCGGCGTGCACCTGCCGCACGGCATGTCGTATCCCGTCTCCGGCAGCGTCAAGACCTACCGCGCGCCCGGCTACTCCGCGGATCATCCGCTGGTGCCGCACGGCATCTCCGTAATCCTCAACGCGCCCGCCGTGTTCCGCTTCACGGCGTCGGCGAGTCCTGCGCGCCACCTGCAGGCGGCCGAAGCGCTCGGGGCGGATGTCTCCCGCGCCGCGGAGGCGGACGCCGGCCGGATCCTCGCCGACCGCATCACCTGGTTCATGCGCGAGCTGCACGTACCGAACGGCCTGCGCGCCATCGGCTACACCTCGGCAGACATCCCTGCGCTCGTGGCAGGCACGCTGCCGCAGCACCGCGTCACGAAGCTGTCGCCACGGCCGGCGAGCGAGGACGACCTGGCGATGCTGTTCGAACAGGCCATGGTGGCCTGGTGACCGACATCACCCTCGCCCGGCGCCTCACGCTCTTCGACGCCACCATGATCGTCATGGGCGGCATTGTCGGTGCCGGCATCTTCATGAACCCTGCCGTCGTGGCACAGGAGGTGACGACGGCCGGCGCCGCGCTCGGCGCCTGGGCCGTGGGCGGCGCGTTCGCGCTGGTGGGCGCCTTCATCTACGCGGAACTGGCGGCCCGGCGACCCGCGGTGGGCGGGCAGTATGCCTACCTGCGCGAGGCGTTCCATCCGCTCGTCGCGTTCCTCTACGCCTGGACGCTGCTACTGGTATCCCAGAGTGGAGGCATGGCCGCGGTGGCGATGACCTTCGCCCGCTACTTCCGGGATCTGAGCAGCGTGCCCCTGGGCGAAGGCGCCATCGCCGTGAGTGCCCTGGCGGCCCTCACGGTGGTGAACTGCCTCGGCGTCCGATCCGGCAGCAACCTGCAGAGCCTGTTCATGGTGCTGAAGATCGGCGCCGTGGCCATGCTGGTGGCGTTGGGGTTTCGCGCCCTGCCCGCGACGGCGTCGGCCGTGATCGGGCCCGCGAGCAACGGGGGCGGTACGGACCTCACGGCCTTCGGTGCGGCGCTCGTGCCGGTGCTGTTCGCCTACGGCGGCTGGCAGACATCCAGCTTCGTGGCCGGCGAGCTGAAGTTCCCGCAGCGCGACCTGCCGCGCGGCCTGCTGATCGGCGTCTCCGGCGTCGTACTCCTCTACATGCTGGTCAACTACGTGTGCATTCGCGCGCTGGGCATGAGCGGCCTGGCGGGCACGACGACGCCGGCCTCGGACGTGATGCGCGCGGCGCTCGGCGAGCAGGGAGCGACATTGATCGCGGCCGGGATCGCGGTCTCGACGATGGGCTTCCTCAGCCAGAACCTGCTGACCGGCCCTCGGGTGTACTTCGCGATGGCGGTGGATGGCACCTTTTTCAGGAGCGTGGCGACGGTCCACCCGCGCACCCGGGTGCCGGTCGTCGCCATCGTGCTGCAGGGCACCATCGCGTCCGTGCTGGCGCTCTCGGGCAGCTACGAGCGCATCCTGGGGTTCGTCGTGGCCATCGACTGGGTGTTCTTCGGGCTCACGGCGCTGGCGCTGGTCGTGCTGCGGCGCCGCGACGGCGCGGCTGGCGAGGCGACGGCGTTCCGGGTGCCGGGACATCCGTTCACGACGCTGGCGTTCGTGGCCGGGTCGTGGCTGGTGGTCGCCAACACGGTGTACCGCTTCCCGGTCAACGCGCTGTCGGGGCTGGGCCTGCTCGTGGCGGGTGTCCCGGTGTATCTGTACTGGCGCCGCGCCGTGGTCAGCGTTGGGGTCAGGTCATGAACGTGAACGTCGAGCTACCGGGCTGCGGTCAGCCTGGCGGGGTCCGTCGGAGCCGGGGCAGAGTCGGGGGGCAGAGTCGGGGTCAGGTCATGAACTTGACGTTGCATCCGTCGGGTCGGTGCCACCCGGGCCGGGTCGGGGTCAGGGCATGAACATGCCGTGTATGGAAACCCCTACCGTATGACGACACGGGCGATGGGGACGCCGTACATCGAGTGGGCAAAACTGCAATCCGCGGCGCGGTGGAATCTCGCGACGAGCGGGCTGCCACCCCTGAGCGTGGAGGACATCGGCGGCTGGCCAGAGGCCGAGGGCCTGAGCGGGCCGAACAGCTACGGCTATGCACCCCTCCTGGAGCGCATCGCCGCACACCACGGCGTTCGCCCGACCGAGGTCGTCACGGCCGCGGGATGCTCGATGGCCAACTTCCTGGCCATGGCCGCCCTCGTCTCGCCCGGCGACGAGGTCCTGGTCGAGCGGCCCACCTACGATCCGCTGCTGCTCGCCGCCTCGCACCTGGGCGCACGCATCGTCCGGTTCGATCGGCGCGCGGACGCCGCCTTCCGCATCGAGCCCGACGCGGTGATCGCCGCCATCAGCCCGCGCACGCGCCTGATCGTGCTGGCCAACCTGCACAACCCGTCGAGCCAGTTCACCTCGAACGACGTGCTGGCGAGGATCGGCGACGCTGCTCTGCGCGTGGGCGCACGGGTGCTCGTGGACGAGGTCTACCTCGACACCGTCTTCGACGATGCGCCGGGCTCGTGCGTGCAGCTCGGGCCGGCATTCGTCGCCACGGGCAGCCTGACCAAGGCCTATGGGCTGTCTGCGCTTCGGTGTGGGTGGATCCTCGCCGACGAGGACCTGGCGCGGCGCATCTGGCGGATGAACGACCTGTATGGCAACGTTCAGCCGTTCGCGATGGACGCGCTTGCCGTCCAGGCGTTTGATCGCCTGCCGGCGCTCGCGACCCGGTCGCGCGCGGTGCTGGACGCGAACCGCACCGTCTTCGCGGCGTGGAGCGCCACGCGCGACGACCTGGCGTTCATCCTGCCGCCGTGGGGGACGACCGTGTGCGTGAGGCCGACGCGGATGAACGCCGCTGAGCTCTGCGCAGTCCTCCGCGCGGAGCACGAAGTCGCGGTCGTGCCCGGCCGTTTCTTCGAGCAGCCGGCGTTCGTCCGGGTCTCGCTATGCGTAGAAACCGCGGTGCTGCACGAAGGCCTGCGCGCGATGGCGGAGGTCATGGGGTCTCGCGGGCGTGCGACTTGAGGCTTGCGGCTGGGGCTTGCGGCTCGACGGTTGCGGCGTGCGCATGCACCCCTGCACCCCTGCACCCTTGCACCCCTGCACCCTTGCACCCTTGCACCCTTGCACCCTTGCACCCTTGCACCCCTATCTGGTGTTTCCCTCCTGATTGGCCAGCACCCAGCTCACTTGATGGACGAGCCTGGCGATCTTCTCCATCTTCTCGTAGTTGATCTTCTCCGGCCGGTCGTACTGGGTGTGGTAGTCCGGGTGCAGGCCCGTGTGAAACCACAACGCGGGCACGCCGTTCTGGAGGAACGGCCACTGGTCGCTCCGGCGCAGCAGGTTCGAGCTGTTGTTGTCGTAGCGCAGCTTGAGCTCGAGTCCGTAGGACGCCTTGTTCACGCGCTCGACGAGGCCGCTCAGCACCGGATGGCGGCTGTAGCCGAGGATGTTGATCGCGTTGCGGTTCGACTCGGCCGTCTGCACCTCGAGGCCGTTGAAGCGCGGACCGCCACCCACCTGCACCTCCTCGTTACGGCCGACCATGTCCATGTTGAGCACGGCCACCGTGCGCGCCAGTGGGAACGTGGGCGCCTCGGTGTAGGACCACGCGCCGAGCAGCGGGCCTCGCTCCTCAGAGCCCCAACACGCGAAGAGCACCGAGCGCCGCGGCCGCTGCCCCGCGGCGGCGGCCATCGCGTACGCGTCGGCGATCTCGATCAACGCCACCGTTCCCGATCCGTCATCGTCCGCACCGTTGTAGATGACCGGGCCGTCGGCACCCTCGTGGTCGTAGTGGGCGGACACGATCACCACCTCGTCCTTGAGCGCCGGGTCCGAACCCTCGATCATCCCCTGCACGTTCCGGTCCGCGACGATGTGCCGATCGACGCTGGTGGTGAGCGCAATCTGGACCCCGTCGAGAGGGAGGCCCTGATATCCCCGGGCCGTCTCCGCCGCCATCGACAGGTCCATCAGGGATCTGCCGGTTCCGCGCACGAGGGTCTCGGCAAGCGCCGGCGACACCTGCCCCACGGGGATGCGCACGCGATTCCCCCAGCTCGCGAGCGTGAAGCGATCGACGCGCGGCGGCTGCGCCGGCCAGAAGGCGCGCGCGGACGCCTCGAAGTCCTGTGGGGCGGGATGGTTGTGCACGTCCGTGACGAACAGCACGCCCACGGCGCCCTTCTCCTGGGCGGCCAGCACCTTCTTGATGGCGACGGCGGGCTCGGCCGTCACGACGCCGTCGAAGGGGCTGGCAGGGTCGCGTTCGCCCGGTTCGTGCTCGAGGATCAACGCGATGCGCCCCTTGACGCGGTCACCGTAGTCGTCGTACGCCAGCGTCGGCGCGTGAATGCCGAAGCCCGCGTACACCACCGGTGCCTTCACGGTTCCGCTCGCGCTGAACCGCTGCGGATAGAAGTCCTGCCCGTTCCGGAGCGACAGCAGCGTCCCGTCCGCAAGGGCCACGTCGAGGCGGTTGCCCTCGCCGAGCGTGGCCACCATCAGCTGTGTCTGCTGGACGAACGTCCCGTTCGGCGCACCGGGCTTCAGCCCGGCACGCTCGAACCGCGAGCGCACCCAGTCGGCGGCGAGCGCGTTCTCCGGCGTGCCGACCAGGCGCCCCCGGAACCCATCACCGGCGAGGAAGAACAGGTCCGCGCGGAGATCGGACACGCGGATCGAGTCGTTGAAGGGCGCGACACCCTGGGCGGCCGTCACCGCGCCAAGGGCCGCGAACACCGTCAGGACGGCCAGTCGTCTGTGCATGCGCACAACGATACCCCGTCGCCCGCGCCCCGCACGACGCGCGTTCGCACCCGTGCCCCGTCCCGCACACTCGCCCTCACCTGTGGCAGCCGCCGCACCTGTCGCGCCCACCGCACCTGCACCAGCCCGCACCCGTCAGCACCAGCTCGCACCCGCCAGCAGCGGCCGCACCCGTCAGCACCACCTCGCACCCGCCAGCAGCGGCCGCACCCGTCAGCACCAGCTCGCACCCGTCAGCAGCCGCCGCACCCGTCAGCACCACCTCGCACCCGTCAGCACCCGCCGCACCTGCCGCGCCCGCCGCACCTGCACCAGCCCGCACCCGTCAGCACCCGCCGCACCTGCCGCG
>Ga0268299_1001342_pt1 | contig 45662 bp, 24 predicted proteins | sample NOBtaG_FD_193484 | JGI IMG/M metagenome (GOLD analysis project Ga0268299, IMG submission 193484) | Activated sludge microbial communities from bioreactor in Nijmegen, Gelderland, Netherland - NOB reactor | ecosystem: Engineered > Bioreactor > Aerobic > Activated sludge | place: Netherlands... | reverse complement strand
CGAGAGCATCGGACTGGAGATCCAGAACCTCCAAGGGGAAAAGCTCGGAAAGGTGGATGATTTGGCCATTGACTGGGGATCGGGCCAGATCGTTGAGGTCGTTGTCTCCACCGGCGGCGTGCTCGGCGTTGGGGCCACTGTGGTTGGAGTGCCACCGGCCGCGTTCCGGTACGATCACGACGCCAAGGTGCTCCGGTTGGACCGAACTAAGGACTCGCTAAAGGAGCTGCCGCCGTTTGACGTCTCCGCGTGGAGCGAAAACTTCCAACCAGCGCGGGTCGAGGCGTCCCACAAGGCCTTTGGACTCAGCATTCCTGAGCCGTATCGTCCAGTCGCGGCGGACAACACCGCCCTGAACCGCCGTGATCTCGACAGCAATACCCTGACCCCCGTGGACCAAGGAAGCGAACCCGAAGATGTCGCGATCACTTCCCGGATCCGCAAAGCGGTGATGGAAACCGAAGGTCTCTCAGTCAATGCACAGAACGTGAAGATCATCACGCTAAATGGGCTGGTGACACTGCGCGGGCCGGTGAATAGCGAGGAGGAACGGCGGATCGTCGGCGAGATTGCCGCCGCCGTTGTGAAACCGGCCGATGTCGTGAACCAGCTCGACGTCGTCTCGTCCGCAACCAATCGGTAAGCGGGTTCAACCGTTACTCATGAACTGGAGGATCAATATATGTCCACGAAATCGGTCATCTGTCTGGTGGAATCCCGGCCCGTCGCGGAGCTGATCGTCGAGCGATTGACAAGCGCCGGATTTCCAATTGGAGACATCTCCGTCCTGCTGTCCGACCAGGATGGCACACGAGATCTGTCTTACGAGAAACACACCAAGGCCCCGGAAGGCATCGCTACCGGTGCCGGTACCGGAGGAATTCTAGGGGGGACGGTGGGCGCTCTGGCGGGCATCGGACTGCTGGCGGTGCCGGGAGTGGGTCCGTTCCTTGCCGCCGGACCGATCATGGCGTCGCTCAGCGGTGCTGCGCTGGGTGCCACGTTGGGTGGCGTCGCCGGCGGTCTCGTTGGTCTGGGCATTCCCGAATACGAGGCGAAGCGTTACAACGGAAAGGTTGAGGATGGGCATGTGCTGATCTCGGTGCATACCCAGAATGGCGACGAGACGGCACGCGCTGTTGAGATTCTGAAGGCGTCGGAAGCAAAGGACATTGCCGTCACCGCGGAAGCGGCCGTCTCATGAACGCGGAAGGTCATTGTTCCGCGAGGGTGTAACGCACGGGTCCCCGAAGCCGTCGTCGGACGGCTTCGGGGATGCAGTTCTTGCGAAGAGAAGATGTAGGCTCGTGGTCCGGATGCCTTTTGAAGGGGAAGCATGAATCCCTCAGACAAACCTCACGTGATCCTTGAAGGCGTTGCGGTTCCTGTAACCGATCTGAGCTGTCCTTCAGGTGCGACTCCCGCGGGGACCTACCCCGATGTGGCTGCCTTGACGGCCGAGGATGCACCGTCGTCGGACGGGAGGCCTGGAAGACGGTGTTCCTTCAGTTGCACAAATTCGCTCGTTCTGGGCAGCCGTTACCCACTGATTTGTGGCAGCAAGCGCATGACCATTCGGGTGATTGCCGAGTCGGGCACACGATACACCGCCGAACTTGTGTTTGATGGCAGCAAGGGGTGAGGTGCCCGCCGGATTGGTGTATTTTGCCGCGATGACGCTGGCCGACGGTGGTGGTTTCCTGCCTCAACGTCATGGGCAAAGCACCACGACTGAACTCGTGATCTCCAGCATGGCTGCTGACATGCAGCCGTGAGGGGCCACCCGTCAGCGCCGTTAGCCGTTAGGCACCCACCGGAGACCCGGCTGTTATGGCAGGATTCCTGCAGATACAGAGCCATGAATGAGCCTCAAGAGCTTCGCGTTTTCAAAACAGTTAACGATACTGTGCCGCTTGTCCGGGTTGGCCGTTCGCGATTGACACTTCCAAAACTGGACCAGCCGGGAAAATGGATTGCCGGTTTCATCGCTCTGGAAGTCGCAACGATACTGCTTCTGATGACCTTCATTATGGGCCAATTATATTGACTGTTACAAATTCCTGAAGCGATGCGGCTTCTTGTATTCCTAACGTCGCTCTGGGATCAATGTTCCTGGATCGTCCCTAACCCCGTGATTTGCAAATGATTCGATGGCTGCTCCCAAAATATCGGAGCAAAGAGCTGCTTGGTGGGCTCAAGCTTTACCGGCTCTGGCTATTTGTTGGTGGCGGTTCGGGGACGGGCACTGATTGCCGCCACTGACCCAGCCCATTGATCAAGACGGCGGTAAAGGCGGCGATCAGCCCGCCGAGAATAATAGCGAACACAATGAGAGGCAGATTTTTCTGCCCGGCTTCGGACGGTTTGGAATTCATTTGTACCTTTGTAGCTTGCCACGTGCCATGACGTGCGGCTGGCCAGCTCCACCAAAGAGTCTGGTTGTCGTCGGCATATTACCAGGTCTTGGCACTCCTGATGCAGGCACGCATCCCAAGGGTTCGGCGTCGTGGATGTCGCCGGATCCGGGGGCGGCCTGCGGCTTCTGGGCGCGGGCCGCCCCAAAGCGCAAAGCCGGCTGAGTCTATCACCGAAATCGGGGCCCCTTGCAGTAAGTGCCCGTTAGATCCGGGCTCTGTATGGAATTGAGTGTGTGGGGAGAAGAGGATTTAGCGGTTCAAGATGACTTTGTGTGGATCCCGGAGGGGATCCACACAAAGTCATCTCGAACCCGACAAAGGCATCCATTCCAATGAGAGGCGAGGCGTTCAAAGCGCTGCCGCTCTCGGAGTCGGTGAATCTCTCCAAGGCTACGAGAACCACTCATGCAGGAGCAGTTGCGGGAGATCCGGGAGCGGGTTCGAAAGGCGAAAGGAGGGACGTATCGGGCTTCGGCCAGAAGAATCCGCGGAGCAGGCAATTGTGAACAAAACGGTTGATTGAGGCAGACCCCCGGCCAGATTCCCGCTGCGAAAATGACGGCAAATCCTCTCAAAGAGTTTGAGCGCCTCCGGGAAGCGATGCTTCGGCGCAAGGCAGAGATCGAAGCAGAACTCCAGGCTCTGGAGGGAGTCCTCGGTAAAAGGCCCCTGCCGGCGGCACGTCTGGTGGCACCCGCCGTGCCTCGGGAACGGCGCAAACCCGTGCGCAATGCGATGTCCTTGGGGGATGCGGTCTTTTCGGTTACCAAGGATGCCCCGCTGTCGAAGGAGCAGATCCTTTCAGCGGTGATGCGGCTGGGATATCGGTTCTTGGACAAGGCTTGGCCCCTTGAGGAGGTCAGCTCGGTGCTCCAGACCGACAAGCGGTTCGAGATTGTGAACGGCAAGTACGCGCCTACCTTGACGGCTTTGTTTCCGGAGGCCTGAAGGGGCAGGCCCCTTGGGGAATATGGGCTGCAGCCGGGAACCGGGGAGGCGGGCGATCCAGGACGCCAGGGAACCCTTTGATGCCCACGGCCGGATGGCCCAACGTGCACGGGGAGAAGGCGGAAGCGCGGTTTTCTCACAGCGAAAACTCCCACTTTTGTGACTACTTTTGTTCCCCGGTTTTTGTGACTGCTAAAATCAGGTATTTTTCTGCACCTTCGGACCACATACGGCCCATTCAGTACTCGGAGCCACGCCAGCCCTGCCGATTCGATGGTTGCGGAGCGCCCTGACAATTTCATGACAATTCGACTGCGCGCTCGGGGCAGGATCGGTATGCCGTGGTGGCGCCGATGAAACCGATTGGATCGGAGACCCCGTTACGGAGCCTGCATCTCCAGACGGTGCTGATCCTGTTGCCGGTGCTGGGACTGGCGGTCTCGGGGTTCCTCGCCCTTTCCCGGGACCGTGCCGCGGTGGAGTCCGAGGCCCGCGAGCGGGCGCGGCAGATTGCGGAGGACTTGGCGGAGGATCTCGCGGGTGCCCTTCCAGCGAAGTTCAACTCCGGAGCGTCCTCGGCCAGCACAGACGAGGACAAGGCGGGGCCGGCTTCGGATGCCGGCGAATGGGTGAGGCTTGCCTGGGACGACTCGGGGCGGCTTCTCCAGCCATCCGGTTACCCGCCAATTCCTCAACCACCGGCATGGCGGAGGCGCTCGGCGGAAGAGGCTTCGGCATCGCTGCCCAGAACTGCACCTTCGGATTCCTCCCCGGAGGAAGATCCCACCAGCGCCTACCGGGCGGCCCTGGCCGGGAATGCCTCCGCCGACACGCTCTTGCAACTCGCCTGGCAGGCCATCCAGCAGCGTCTTGAATCGGACACCGGCCTTCCCCTGGGCCTCTCGCTCTTTGCCGAGGCGCGGCGACGCCGGGATCTCAACCAACCGCTCACTGGCGTGCATCGCCACGTGGTGAATGCCCTGGTGCTGGACCAACCCTCGCTCTTGAGTTCGTGGGTGCTGGAGGCCGCGGACGCCACGGCAACCCGCAGGGAGGATCGCCAGTGGACGGTTGAACTCCGCGACCGCTGGATGCGGGACGAGCGCCTTCGCGCCTTCGCATCCCATCTGAACTGGCAAGGCAGGGCGCCTGCCGATGGGACCGGAGGATGGATTCCCTATCTGGGCACAAACTGGTGGGCGTGGCGGGTTCGTCCCAATGCCGTTCCCGGCGAGGTGGCCTTCGCTTTCATTCCGGCCAGCGCGTTGGCGCGTGTGGTAGCGGCCAAGGCCGGATTGGGGTTGGGGGAGGGGGAGGCGCGACGACCGCTTCGCCTACCACCCGGGACCCGGATTGCCTTCGAGCTGGACGGGCAGACGCTGGGTGATTCCCAGGACGGATTATCCGGCAGCGCACCCGGAACTTCACCGCCGGTTCTGGCAGCAGTCACGCGGTTCCTGGGGGAGACTGGTCCCGCCACCGGGAAGCCACTCACCGGCCCGGCGCTCACTGTGCGGGTGTTGCTCAGCGACGCCCCGGCGCTGTTTGCCGCGCAGCGGCGGAGGCAGCGATTGTTTGGCGGGCTGATCGCCGGCTCTGTGGCGATCGCCGGGATCGGCGTCTGGCAGACGCGGCGCGCCTTCCGGCGTCAGGTGGCGCTCGCCGAGCAGAAGTCGAACTTTGTCTCCAGCGTCTCCCACGAATTGCGTGCTCCGCTCGCCAGCCTCCGGTTGGTGGCCGAAGGGTTGGCCGAGGGCCGCGCGTCCAGCGCTGACAAACTGCGCGAGTATTCGGGATTCCTGGTCCAGGAGACACGCCGGCTCGGGTCGCTGGTCGAGAACGTGCTCGATTTCAGCCGGATCGAGCAGGGCCGCCAGCGATACGAGTTGGAACCCACCGATGCCGTGCGTCTGGTTCGGGACACCGTGCGCCTGATGCAACCCCTGGCGGACGAGCGCGGAGTGCGGATCGAGGTTCAACTGCCGGAGGCCATTCCCGCCGCACATTGGGACGGGCGGGCCATGCAGCAGGCGTTGGTCAACCTGATGGACAACGCTTTGAAGCACGCGCCGGCGTCCTCGGTCGTCACTGTGCGGTTGACCGTTGGAGAGGCTCCAGGCCGGACCTTGCGGTTGTCGGTGCAGGATCTGGGCTCGGGCATCCCGCGTGAGGACCAGGAACGGATTTTCGAGCGCTTCTACCGGCGGGGATCCGAACTGCGCCGCGAGACCCAGGGCATCGGACTGGGCCTGGCGATCGTCCGCCACATCATCCAGGCGCACCACGGCACGATCACCGTGGACAGCACGCCCGGCCGGGGCGCGACCTTCACCATCGAGACACCCCTGCAGGAACCGGAGGCGTCCTCGGACCCGTTGAACGCCTGACCCAGGCCGCATAGAGGTTTTCCCGATGTCCCGCATCCTGATCATTGAAGACGAGCGGCCCATGCGCACGGTGCTGGCCGATCTCTTGGGCGCCCAAGGGTACCGGGTGCTTCTGGCCTCGGATGGCGGCGCGGGACTCGAACGCGCGCTGGCCGAGCAGCCGGATCTCGTCCTGCTCGATGTCATGATGCCCCGCCTCGACGGCTTCGCGCTGGCCGCCAGCCTGAGGCGCCTCGGACGGGCCATGCCCATCCTGATGCTCACCGCCAAGGGCGAGGTGGAAGACCGGGTGCGGGGATTGGACTCCGGGGCGGACGACTATCTGGTCAAACCCTTCAGCGGCGAGGAATTGCTGGCGCGCGTGCGGGCGCTGCTGCGCCGGCGGAGAAATGGCATCGCCGGCTCCGCGACTCCGGGAGTCCTGCGCTTGGGCGTCGTGGAGGTGGACTTCGCCCGGCTGGAGGCGCGGCGTCGGGGACGTCCGCTGCACCTCACCGCCAAGGAATTCGCCATGCTGCGGCTGCTGGCGGAGACGCCCGGTCGGCCCGTGACGCGGGAGCGATTCCTGGACGTGGTGTGGGGCGTGAACGCCTTTCCCACCACGCGCACGGTGGACACCCACATGGCGTCGCTTCGCTCCAAGATCGAGCCCCGCCCGGACGCGCCCCGGTTCCTCCGCACGATCCACGGTGTCGGATACCGGCTGGAGATCCCGTCCTCGCCGGAGAATTCACAATTCCCTGACAACGACCGCGGACGGGACCGGCAGGGTCGCGATGTCAACTGAAGCACTTCCATGAAAACCCTGTTGTTGTCCCTCCTTGTTGCGTTCGCGGCATCGGCCCTCCAGGCGGCGGATCCGGTACGCGACGCGCTCCAACGCGGACTCGTCGCCGAAGAAGCCGAACGCGACTTCGACAAGGCCGCGACGGCCTATCGGGAAGCCGTCCGTCTCGGCGAAGAGCAGCAAGCTGCGCTGGCCACCGCCCTCTTCCGGTTGGCGGAGACGGAGCGGCGTCTCGGACGCACCAACGAAGCCGCGCTTCTGTACCGGCGCCTGGTGAGCGACTTTCCGGCGCAGACCCATTTGACCGACCTGGCCCGGCAGTATGTGTCGCCCCCGTCGTCTCCCGAGACTGAGCTCTCCCGGCTCTGGGCCGAAAATGACCGGTTGGCGGGCTTGAGGGATTCGTCTGAGGTCAACTTCGCTTCGATTGAGAGACAGTTCAAAGACCTCAATCTCGCATTGGTGGCTGAAGACCTGGATGCCGCAATCAAGGCACTTGAACCGCTTTCGCCGGGGTCCGAATTGGAGCGGTTGCGGGCCGACCGGAACACCGTGCGCGTTGAACTAGCCGCGCTGGGTACCCGCTACACGACGAACCATCCCGCGGTGAAAGGGCCGCAGGCGAAGTTGAAGGAAATTGAGACTCTCTTGAAGACGGAACTGGACGCAGCCAAGGGATCCAAGCGGCGGGAAATGATGGCGGCGCTTGAACAGCGTGTCCGTTGGGATGAGCGCCTCAAGACGTTGCGGGTGGAGATCCGCAAGGCAGAGGTTCGCGTGACACCGGATCCGGATGCGGCCTCCGCAAAATCAGCGGCCGAGCGCTTGCTGCGCGAGGAGATTGCGGTGGCGGAAGCCCAGTTGCGGGACGCCGAGAAGCGGCAGGAGACCGACAACGCGAGCGCCGCCGAGGTGTTCAAGGCGCAGCGGGAGCTGCTGGCGCTGCGGAGGCAATTAGCGTCTTTGCCGACCTCGTCCGGGGCCCAAGAATCCGCAGCCGGCTCCGCGCCACGCGAGACGCCGGTGCCCGAAGACGAGGAGACGCGGAAGATCCGGTGGTTCGAGCGCATGCAGGTCAACAGCCCGGACCTCTTGAATGCCCCGCAGGGAATCGGCAACAACAACGATGAAACACCGCTGCAAACCGCCGCGAGGTCGGACCAGCAGCGGGTGGTGGCGTTCCTCCTCAAATCGGGCGGGGACATTAACGCGACCGGAAACCTCGGAACCACTGCATTATATCAGGCGGCGGCGGCGGGTCACAAGGCGATGGTGGACCTGCTGATCCGGAACGGCGCCGACGCCAATGCCAGGGCCGGCGAGGGTTCCACACCGCTGCTGGCGGCCGTCGGCATGGACCGTCCGGCCGTTGTCAGTTCCCTCCTTGCCGCCGGAGCGTCGCCCAATCTGCGGTCCAGACTCTGGCGGCTTCCGGCATCGGCGAACTTCATCCAGCCCTCCCCGTTCGGACTGGCGGTTGCCTTGGCCCGATCGAATGCGGTGGAGCAGATGGCCCGGAAGGGCGCCGACCTCGACGCGGTGGCGCTCGACAATGAGTTGCAGCCGGGTGTCCTGGGTTCAACACCGCTGGGCATCGCCCTCAATCGCCGTCATTGGCCAATGGCGGAACAACTGCTGCGGCTGGGGGCCAATCCTGCGGTGATCACCGGGTTTGAAGTGCCCGCGGGCGACGGCAGCTACCGTCCCGAGAGCGGTCTTCCGATCCAGATCGCCGTGAGATTCCCCGACGTGCCCCTCCCGCTTCTGGATCGGCTGCAGCCCCCAGATTCCCCGCTGGACGGCCGGGAAGGACTTGGCCCTGAGCTGCTCCGCCAAGCGATCCAATCGCGATCCACCAATGCGGTCCGCTGGTTGCTGGACCACGGTGCCAATGCAAACGCCACTGCAGCCAATGGACGGACGCCGTTGCTCACCTTGACGGCCGATCTTTCCGAGAATCCGGCGGGGACAGCGGAGGCGTTGACCCTGCTGGATCTCCTATTGCAACGCGGGGCAGACGTGAATCGGACTGTGGGGGACAAGGCGCCACTGGCGTTCGCGTTGGCTTCCCTCAACACCAACTTCTTCGCGCGTCTCCTCAAGGCCGGAGCCGATCCGAGGACCCGGACGAAGGACAACAGACCCATGCTATTCGATATTGCTCAGGGGAGCGAACGTCCAGAAATGATCGCAAACGCCCAAGCGCTGCTCGAGGCGGGCGCGGATCCCAACGAGGAATGGTACGGCTATACGGCGCTGGATTTCGCGACGCGCGGATCCCCGGCGTTGGTCGAATTGCTATTGCAGTTCAAAGCCGATCCCAACCATTGGACTCCGGATGGGTATCCTCCATTGCTTCAGTTGAAATTAATAAGACAGGGTGCAGTGCCGGAAAGTGTGATGTCGGAGGAGCAAGCACGTAGGATCGAGGCGGCACTGCGGGCCGCCGGGGCACGGGAGGACGCTTTGGATTTTGGAGGCATCGGCATATTGCGGCCGTCCTTCAACAGGATGAGAATTCGACGGTTGGGAACCAATGATTTCAACCGATTCACGCTGATGGACACGCTAGCGCTGGCCTGCAATGTCGTCCCGGGACCCATTCGGAACGTTTCCAACGTCCTGGGTCCCCCCGGGTCGGCTTTTCCGTTTCCGGACTGGTCCAAAATCGTGCTCCGAAGGCCGTCCGGCGACGGATTGCGGTGGGAGGAGATGCCGTTCGACCTCAGCGAGGTGTTTGCTGGCGGCGGTTGTTCAAACAATGTCCCGTTGCGCTGGGGCGATGTGGTGATCGTTCCCAAACGCGATCATCTGGCCAGCGAGAAGGGGGTACCGCCCGCACAAGCTTATCCGGCCGTCTGGACGGAATGCCTGAAGCGAACCATTCAGTTGACCGTGCGCGACCAGACCGCGCCGCTGGTGCTGAGCACCGGCAGTTCGCAGAGCAATTCCTTTACCCTGGCCGGAGCCCTCCACCACTCGCAGCGGCTCTGGGCGAACTCTGATCTTTCCCGCGTGACCCTTCGCCGGCGCGACCCCGAAACGGGCGAGACTCGCGAGTGGGTGGTGGACTGCCGTTCCGACAGTGACGCCGGCAACCAGGTTTGGCTCCTCGACGGCGACGAGGTATTGGTCCCGGATCTCTGACCCCTTGAACGGGAGGGACGAGCTCTGAGAGTCCCCATCCGGATCCGCGCCCACCACGCCGAACCTCCCCGTCGGGCATCTCTGAATCGTGAACCTGCCTGGGCCAAAACGCCAGAAATCGGCTTGCGTGTCCCGTCTCGCAGTGCTCAAGTGCAAACAAGTTGCAGTCAGAGAGGCTCCATCCAGTGCGACGTGCCGCCATGGCGGTGACCGCTGGCTTGTGCTGCCTGCTGTGGATTGTGGTGGGGACCCTGGCGTGTCATCCCGGCTGGCATTCCGCTGTCCATGCGGGAGTCCAGTTAGAGCATGAGGGCTCGGGATGCGGCGCTTCCCACGAAACGGACGCATCCCATGACGAGGACGCCGCCGGCTGCGCGGTCTGCGCCGTGGCATTGCAGCAGGTGGGTCTCGCCTGCTGGATCTCCCTGGAGGCACCTCGGCGGTTTGAGTTGCCGCTCCTGGCATTCCCCACCCTGGCCCATGCCGTCTCGTGCCGGCCATCCCCGGAGCCTCCCGGGCGAGCTCCTCCGGCCGGAGCGTGATCCTGTCCCGGTGATTTCCACCGGATCGTGAGCCGGCTCCCAGCGGGAAGTTCGGCTCAGGCACGAATACTATCCCTGCACCACGGCGATTCTGTCCGTGGCGGTCGTTCCGACTCCGATTTCATGCGTTCCCCTTTTTTTCACTCACCGCGGATTCGTCGTGGATTCACCCTGATCGAATTGCTGGTGGTCCTGGCCATCATCGCCCTGCTTGCGGGATTGCTGCTGCCGGCCTTGGCGTCTGCCAGATCCCGGGCGTTGCGGGCATCCTGCCAGTCCAATCTGCATCAAATGGGGTTGGGCATTCAGATGTATACGGACGATCACCGTGGTCTCTTCCCCGAGACGACCCACGACACGACGGAGACCAACCGTTCCTGGATTTTTACACTGCGTCCGTATCTCGCCGGGACCGACCGCGTGCGGCTGTGTCCGTCGGATCCCTTCCGCGCCGCCCGGCTCACCAATTTTGCCTCCAGCTATGTGCCCAACGAGTACGTCGCCGTGGATGCCCGCGACGGCTTCGGGCGCGTCCTGGAGTCCTTCCGGAATCTCAATGCGCTGCGGAGTCCCGCCGACACCGTCACCGTTTTCGAAAGCGCCGATGACCCCGAATCGCTGAGCGTTCATGCCGACCACACCCATTCGCGGAACTGGCATAAGGGGTGGCCGGCGGTGCTGGAGGACATCCAGCCGGACCGCCATCGCTCCGGCGGAACTTCGGCGGACCACACGCGCGGCTCGGCCAACTATCTATACGCCTGCGGCCATGTGCTGCCGTTGACCGCCCGCTCGGTGAAGGAGCGGGTGGATCGTGGCGAGAACATCGCCCGTCCTCCCGAATGATTTTCGTTGCTGTCCAAACCTGCACTTCAACTAATTCCCATGAACATCCCCAAGATTACTGCATTCATCGCCGGAGTGTTGTCCTCCGGACTCATGGTCTCCGCCGTCACTCCGCTTGCCTCCGGGCACGTGGATGTCGGCATTGGCTTTGAGGACGACGCATTGAACCTCCACGTTCACGACGAGGAACATGACGTTGAGTACTCGCCGGCGGACGCCCTCCTCGTGGTGAATCCGCAGGCGCTCCAGTTTTCTCCGGGAGGCGCGTACAGTTTCCTCGGGCCGGCCGGAACTCCCAATTGGGTTCTCCCGAGCTCGGAAACCCCGGATCTGTTGTTTCTCGGGATTGGTGGCGAGGAACTGGATCCGGCGGACTGGATTGGGAATCTCACCTTGAGGCTGGATTCGGTGCAGGGGCCGGGCAGCTTCTACCTGTGGAATGTGGATTCCTTCGGCCAACCGGTCCTCTACATGGACTCTTCGGGTCCCGCGGGCGTGCCGGGTTCCGTCTCAGTGGTTCCCGGAAGCCATGGGCATTACAATTGGGGTTTCTCAGCGCCAGGAAGTTACCGTGTCACCTTCGACGCGTCCGGCACCCATGTGGCGGAGGGCCCGCAAAGCACCGGGCCGGTGGCCTTCCAGTTCCAGGTGGTGCCCGAACCCCAAACCTGGGCGTTGATGGTGATCGGCTCAATGGCGCTGGGCCTGTGGTTTTGGAAGCGCCGCTGATCCTGCCAAGCCTCTTTCATGAAGCATCCGAGATCCTTCCGGTGGATCGTTCGAGGGGCGGCCGCCTGCGTCCTGGTGTCCGCTGTCTTTGCCGGAGGGAGTGAACCTTCCGGCGCCGAACCTCGGGTCCGCCTGACAACGCAGCATGTGGATTTCCGCGTGGTTTATTCGCCGGGAACCTCCAATGAATTGTTCCTGGTGGCGCGCGACGGGGATGCGCGCACCAACTACTTTTCGACCAACGTGGTGCTCGTGGTGCAACCGCCGGCCGAAACGACGATTCCCGATGGCTTTCCGGAGCTCGGGGAGCCGGGACAACCGTTGTGGATTCTTCCCAGTACCCAGAATGTCGAGTTGCTTTACCTGGGAGTGTCGGGCGAGGGCCTGCCGGCAGGAGTCTTTGACCGCCCTCCGGAGGTGCGATTGGTCGCTGTCGAAGCCCCCGGGAGCTTTTTGGTCTGGCAGTTCGATTCGACAGGAGTCCTCAAGATGTTCATGGACAGCCGCGACGGAATTGACCCTGAGGACGTGATTGCTGCCCCGGTGGGCGGGCACGGGCATTTTTACTGGGGATTCACGAGCAACGGGTTCTTCGAGGTAACCTTCCGGGTGGAGGGGCGCCTCGCGGGGGCGGCGACCAATCTGCTGGCCGCGGATACTTCGTTCCGCTTTGCCGTCGAACCGCTGCCCCCGGAGCCGCCTCCAGCGGCGTTGGCAGTGATCGGCGTGGACGGTGCGGAAACGAACCAGTTGGTCTGCCGCCTGACGGGGGCGGTGGGGGTCGCCTATCGCGTGCTGACCTCGAGGGACCTCCGGGTGTGGGATGAAGGACCTGAAGTCGTCGCCGCAGCTACTCCGGTGGAGTTTATGGTTTCCCTTCCGGAGTCCGGGGAACAGCCCTTCTTCCTGCGCGCCGTGGCGAGGCCCTTCTGATCTTATGGCACATTCGGCGCCACAAAGATCTGCGCGGGGGACGTCTCGGAAATCGGGTCCACATAGTAGAAGAAACCCTCCGGATCGGTGATCTGCAGCACCGGGCCCTTCCGCAGAGCGTTGACGGCCGGGCCGCGGTCGAGGCGGAATCGTTGGTCGAACTCGCCGCGGAAGACGAAGAGGCGTTCCTCGGGCGTCTGCGGGTACTTGAGGATCTCCACGGGCTTGAGATAGGGCACGAGGCGGGTTCGCAGAATGATGCCCTCAATGCCCACGGCCACCAGTTGAGAGCCCCGGGACGCGAGTCCGTAGAGCGACTTTCCGGTGGGGATCTGCGAATCGGACACCCAGTCCACCCCATCAGTGCTGTGGAGGAGGGTCCCCTGGTTCCCGGCGACGAACCAGTGGCCAAAAGCGAACTCGACGTCGTTGAGGGCATTGGTGACGCCGCTGGTTCGCGGAGTCCATGCGAGGCCGTCCGGACTGGTGACAATGGTGCCGTCACGCCCCACGGCAATGAACTGCCCTCCCCGGGCGCGCACCCGGAACAGCCAGTTCGTCGTACCGCTTTCCTGCGGCGTCCAACTGACGGCGTCCGGACTGGTGAGGATCAATCCCTCGTCGCCGACGGCCACGTACCTTCCGGCGCTATGCTCCAGCCCGTTGATTGCCCGGGAAGTTCCGGTGATTTGTTCCGTCCAGTGCCTGCCGTCCGGACTGGTTGCGAGGTATCCGGAGGCGCCTCCGATCACGAAGCGGTCCGGGCCGGCGCAGGCCGAGAGCAAATCCAGGTCGGTGGGGGAGGCCACTTCCTCCCAGTGGAACCCTACGGTGCCGACGGTGTTGGTCAAAGTCACGTCGTCCAGTGTGCCGTCGGTGAGCAGAAACCAGTTGGTGGTGACCTCTTCGAGGTAGTCGGACGGGCTGAAGGAAATCACCCCTCCGCTGCCGACGGCGACCATTCCGGTTGGCGAGGAGGCAACGGACAGGTACACGCGGTCCGCGGCGTTCGTCGGGTTGTCCATCACATCCCAGGACACCCCGGTTTCGGAGGTCATCACGGTGCCGAGATCCCCGACTGCCGTGTAAAAGACATTGGTCACCACCGCCGATTCATACTGGGGAAGGTCGCCTTCCATGTGCACGGTCACGTTGGTGGACACCGCCGCGTTGGTGACGATGTCAAACAGCCAGTTCCGTGGAGGGCTAGGAAAGGGAATCCAATCGGTTCGATTGGGATCGGCAGCGTTGTGGACGCCGTTGACGGTGATGCCGGTCTGGCCCCCCAGCACGTACTCGCGTCCGTTCGAAATGGCGGCGAGGTAGGTGGCCAGCGGCGCGCCGGTGGAGTGAATGGTCTCGTCGGACCACGAAATGACCGAAGACCCGCTGGCGAGGCGGACCTCAAAATCCCCCGCGACCAAGCGCGAGGCGATGGATTCCGCGGCGGAAGCGAACAGGTCTCCGGTGGCGCCGCTCTGCGTTTGCCGCACCCAGGAGGTTCCCCTCGCATTTCCAAAGATGACCATGCCGTGACCCTCGAACCGGTCCCCGGCAACGACGAAGCCGTCCCCAGTCCACGTCACTCGGTTCAACGCCGCTGGACGGCCGTCAGCGACCTCTCGCCGGGTCCATTCGTTGCCGTCCGGGCTGGTGACGATCAACCCGCCTTCCCCCACCGCCACAAAGACGTCCCCACCCCAGGCGATCCCGCGGAGCCAGTTGGTGAAGGTTACCGTCTGCCGGGTCCATTCGATGCCATCCCCGCTTCGGTAGATGGCGGCGTTGTCACCGACGGCGACCGCGACCTGCGGTGAGGCGGCCACGCCTTCGAGCCAGTCCTCGGTTCCGAGGTCCACCGGGTGGAACTCCTGGGCATCGTCGGACCAGAGGATCAATCCTTGTTCACAGGAGATCAGAAGGCGGTTTCCCATGAATGCCGCGCCTCGGAGATCGCGGCGAGTTCCCGACTCGCGCAATTCCCAGCCCCCCTTGGCGGCGCTGGCGTAGATCTGCCCGCGATCGGTGACTTGGATGAACTGATGATTGGTGTGGAATGCGAAGTCCGAGATGTTGTTTCCGTGAGGCAGGGGACTGCTCCAATGCCATCGCCAGAAGTCCTCCGCCATGATGCCGGGAGCCCACCCAAGGCATGCAAGCAGCATGATCACCATGGCGGGACCGGGGGGACGCCGCCAAGGCACGCATGGAGAGCCGAACGACATTGAGATACAAATAGACCTTGCCCTTCCGGCGCCGGGGGTCAACTCCCAGTTGCGCGTGTCGCGGGCGTTCACTGTATTTTAATCAAGGCGTCACTGAATTCAGCGCAGCGTGAGGAGATAGGCGAGAAGATCGCGCGTCTGGCCCTCCTCCAACCCCTCCAGCAATCCCTCCGGCATCACGCTTCCGGGGACGAACCCGCTTCGTTTCAAGGTGGAGCGGAGGAACCGCTGATCCTCGGAGTTGGGCTGGCGAAGTGTGACGGAATCCGAATCTTGGGCGGCCAGCAAGCCTTCCAACAACTCGCCATCCCGGCTCTCCACCTGGAATCGGCGATAACCGGCCTCCATGGCCGCATTGGGGGTCAGGATGTTTCTCAGAAGGGGCTCCAATCCCTGGGCGGCGGCACCATCGAGCGCCGGGCCGATGCGACCTCCGGTGCCCCGGACGGTGTGGCAAACTCCACAGGTGGCCGCGAAGACTTCCGCTCCGCGCTCCGGACTACCGGGCGAGGCGGCGAGGGATCGGTACCGGCTGAACCGCTTCTGAAGCGCCGCTGCCTCGGCGATGGTGGCTACGGACGGCAGATCAGTCGTCCGCTCGATGGTGGCCGTGGGACCCAGGGTCCCCCAGTCCGCTCCATCGCTCCGATAGACCAGACCCGGTTCGCCTGCCGCAACTTCGACGTCCGCATGGGCCCGGATTTCTTCCGGAGTCCTGCAGACGTTCCATACCCGGTAGTAGGCGAGATCGGCCGCGGTTCCCCCGGGCACATTGGAGCGGCCAAGGTCCAGTTTCTCGAAGCGTCGTCCTTCACGCCCGCCGCTGGTAGCGTCGAGTTCACCGTTCAAATAGATGCGGAAAACGCCCTGGGCGTCGCGGGTGACCGCCACGTGCGTCCACGTGTCTGGGGTCATGGGCTTCGTGGCTGTGACGATGTCGTGGATTCCGCCGCCAATCCATACGCGGAAGCGGCGGTCGAAGAAGTTGGCGTCTAATTGGTCCGGGCCGCCCAGGATGGAATCCTGATTGCCAATGTCTGGTTCCAGCTTGATCCAGGTTTCCACCGTGAATGGACCGTCGAGGGTCCAGCCCGTGGCCACGAAGTCTTGGTCGCCTCCGTGGAGCCGCAGCACCGGCCGCGCCGAGGCGCCGAGGACTGCCTTGAGCTGCTCGAGGGTGGGGTCGTTGGGAAGGACACCCGCCAGCTTGTCGAGGGCGTAGCCATCCACTTCCTCCTTCGCGACCGCTCCGGATGCGATCGCCGAGACCCATTGCCGCGCGGTCAGCGGAGACTGCGCGAGCCGGTTCACGGCGATCTTGCGGAGCGAGGGGGTGAGGGTGGACCAGATCTCCAGCAGCGACGGAACCGCCTCATCGCTTTTGGCGGACGCCAGGGCAGTGACTGCTTCCCGCCGGACGGCGTCATCCGGGCTGAGGGCAAACTTACGGAGCACGTCGAGTCGCGCCGAACCCGACTCGCGAAGCGCCCGCAACGCCGTCATCTGGGCCTCTGCGGAGGCATCGGGCCGCGTCGCAATGGCAATCAGCTCGGGCTCCAAACCGGCGAGGCGGAATCCGGTGGCGAGCCGGACCAGCAACTGCTGCTGCGCCGTCGGCAGCGAGACGCCGGCCGCTCCGGCCGCCCGCTTGCGGAGGGCAGCCACCAGCGCATCCGGCAACCCATCCGTCCCGGCCAGCACGCTGCGCTGTTCGTAAAGCACCTGAAGCGCTTCGATGCTGGCCAGGGCGGTGTCGAGGATTGGACGCACCGCCGGATCCCCGGCCTGCGATGCCAAGAGCACCAATTCGTCGCGCGACGGCGCCGTCGGAGTGTCCCGGAAGAGCGACGCGAGCCGGCGTGCCCCCGGGCCGCCGCCCTGGGTGACCGCGGCGAAGGCCATTTCGCGGTGGTCCTTTCCGCTATCCTGTTCCAGCCAGGCTTCCAGTGCCCGGGGCGCGTCCTCCAATGCGCGGCGGATGAGGTAGGTCTCGAAGGCGTCAAAGTAGGGTCCGAACTTGGAGTCTCCCGATCGCGGCGGGTGCAATGCCGACCGGATCAGCAGGCCGGCAATCGCGGCGGACTCCTGCGGGGAAAGGTCCGCATCCCGGAGCCGGCGGGCGACCCAGCGAATGGACTCTTGTCGCACCAGACGATCCGGATCTTCCAGTCCCTTGCTGGCGAGGGCCATTGCAGCGTCTGGAGGCCATGCCTGGGCAGGAAGGCTCGCGGCGGCGCGCAAGGATTCGCGGCGCGCGGATCGTTCCGCGGCGGTCATGAGAGACTCCAGCAACCGGGGTTCCACCTGCTTCAAGCCCTCCAGGCACCACAAGGAGCGGATGCGCAGGTCCGCCGGGAGCGACGGGTCGCTGACCCAGGTTTTCAGGTCGGGCGCGAGTTCGTCCGCCGGACGGTCCACGATTTCCTGCCATGCCGCGTGGACCTCCCAGGTGTTGGTGGCGCGCAAATGCGCGAGAAGTTGGGAATCGGGCGCGCGGGTTAGGTCGGGAACGGCGATCCGGTGCGGCTGTGACTCATGACGGAACCGCCAGATCCGCCCGCGGGTCTTGTCGCGCTCCGGATGCTTCCGCGGCACCTCGTTGTGGGAGATGATCTGGTTGTACCAGTCCACCACGTACAGGCAGCCGTCGGGTCCGAAGGCCATGGCCACCGGGCGGAACCACGGATCGCTGCTGAGGACGAAGTCGGGAAGGTGCTCGAGCTGCCATCCGTTGCCGTAGGTTGCAGGCTGTCCGCCCACGCCGGTAGCCGGGGAGGCGGTCGTCGCGTCTCGATGCACCCGGATCGCCTGCACTTTGCGGGTGATGGGATTGTTGATAAAGAAGACGTCGCGCCATTCGCCCGGAAAGGAATCCGCCCCTTCGCTCAGAGCGAGGCCGCTGAGTCCGGTGCCGCCCATGGCCTTTCCGGCCACCTTGGGAAAGGGAGGCGCGTACGGACGCGGCACGTCGTCGCCGCACAGCGGATAAGATCCGCCCTCGAGGAGGGGCATGAGGGGCCATCCCTGATCGTTAGCCTCCTGAATGAAGGCTTCTCCGTGCCGGTCGAGCACCAGTCCCCAGATGTTGCACGGGCCCCAGCCGATGATCTCGAACTGGCTGCCGTCCGGCCGCCACCGCGCCAGCTTGGTCTTGTTGAACGCAGTGGTCTCGCCGGCGGTGGTGCGGACCTGGGAATAGTTGAACGCGCCCTGCGCCAGCCAGAACCAGCCGCCGGGTGCCCGGGTAAACTGGTGGGGGAACAGGTGCGAGTCCTCGATGCCGAATCCGCCCAGCACATTGGTAAACCCCTCGGCGAGTCCATCGCCGTCGGCGTCGGCGTAGAAGCGGATGTCATTGCCGTACTGGACGTAAGCGCCGTGCCTGTAGGGCAGCAGGCCCAGGGGCATCACCAGTCCTTCGGCAAACGTCCGCGCCGTCTGGCGCCCCGGGCGCGTGGGCGTGTCGAAAACGAGCACGCGGTCGCGTCCGCCCCGCTCGAAAAGCGCCCGCGCCTCGGCGCCCGCCTCGTTGGCATCCAACGGATACTCCAGGGCGGTCATCGCCCAGAGGCGGCCCGCATGATCGAAATGGATCGCGACAAACTTGCCGCCGTCGGGCTCAGCTGCCACCAATTCGGCGACGAATCCGGGAGGAAGGCTGAAGGTGCCCTGCTGTTCCTCGGGTGACAGGGGGGAAGCTTTGGGGGGAGATGGCGGCTCGGCGGCGCCCTGCAAAGGCGGCCGCACGGGCAATTCCTCCAGGGTGATGTCGCGAAACCACGCCTGGGCGGCGCCGCCGCCGTGCACCTGGAATCCGATGCGCCCGGAGTTGGCGATCTCCGGGTCCGGTTCCCGGTAGTCCATCGCCAGCACGCCATTGATCCAGGTGGTGATCCGGCTGCCGTCGGCGCGGATCACATAGTCGTTCCACGTGTCCCGATGAAGCGCGGGTTCCACCCGCGCCATGTCGGACCAGGCCAGCACGGTGTTGCGCCGCGATTCGTCGTAGAGACTGCCCCACCAGTTGGGGTCGCCGATGTCGCACTGATATCCGGCCATCTCGGAACTGCCGGGAACCCGCTCGCTGCGAATTTGAATGCCGCTGTTGACGAAGCCGGTTCCGGCGAGGCGGAACCGGGCCCGCAGGACGAAGTTGGTGAACCGCCGGGTCGTCGCGAGAAATTCGTTCTGCTTTAAGGGCACCGTCAGCGATCCGCCTACGATGCTTCCGTCCTCCACCCGCCAGAGCGCGGTGTCGCCTTCCCAGCCCTCCAGGCTCCGCCCGTCAAAGAGAGATTGCGACCGTCCGGGCGACAGTTCCGGCGGTGCCTCTTGCGCGCAGGCGGGCAGAAGCGCCGCGCCCAGGAACAGGAGAGCGCCACGCCAACGAAAACTCATGCGGCCAATCTGGCGGCACGCCCCGGCCCGGGAAAGCCTCCAGTTGGTTTCGACGTTCGGAATTCGCAAAACGCTTCGATCCTGTCGAGAGGTCCTGGGGCCCCACGCAAGGGACGCGAAGGGAAAGGGGACCGGGGATCTGTCGGACGACACACACGGATCCTCGATGGAAGCTTTGGCCCGGTTCTTTTGGCGTCATGGGTTACTGGCCACTGATCACTCCTGATTCCTGATCACGGGTCCCTCGCCCCCCAACTCCGGCTATCGGCTGAGCCAGCCATTGCTTCGCATCCAATCGGACGCCCGGTCGGGCCAATGAGTGACTGGATTGTCGGTGCGGCGAAGCCCGTAGCCGTGGCCACCGGTGGGGAAGATATGCACTTCCATGGGAACCTTGTGGCGCTGCAGTCCGGCCGCATACCCCAACACGGTTTCCACGCGGACCGGATCGTCCTGTGAGATGGAGAGGAAAGTGGGCGGGGTATGGGTGCCCACCGGGAGTTCCGCCGAGATCTGATCACCCTGGTCCTTGTCGGTGAGATAGGCGGGGTAGATCAGGATCGTGAAGTCTGGACGGCAACTCACGGCGTCCGCAGCGTCGGACGCCGGGTAGGCCGCGGTGCCGAAGCGGGTGCTGGCCAGCGCGGCTAGATGGCCTCCGGCGGAGAATCCGAGCACCCCGATGCGATCCGGCCGGATTCCCCAGTCGGCGGCATGGTGCCGGGTGAGATGGAGGGCGCGCTGGACGTCTTGAAGCGGGGCTTCGTGCGGCGGACGCCCCTCGCGTTTTGGCACGCGGTACTTGAGGAGGATGCCGGTGACCCCGATGGAGTTGAGCCAGTCGCAAACCTCGGTTCCCTCCAGATCCAGGGCCAGGATATGGTATCCCCCGCCGGGACAGACCACGACCGCGCTGCCGGTGTCCCGTTGTGCCGGAGGACGGAACACCTGCAGCGTGGGTTCCGAGACATTGCCCAGGCGGATCAGCGGCTTGCCCGCGACCAGTCCCTCTCCCGGCTTGCTGAGGTCCTTCTCCGGGCCGATGCCGTTGGTTTCGCCAGGAGCCTTTCCGCTCCACAGCGGGATGGGGGATGTCGGAGCATCGGCATGAATGGAACGGATCATGCCGAGGACGAGGAACGGGATCAGGGAAGCTGTCGGCAGGCGCATGGCGCCAAGCATGCGAAGGAGCCTCGGATGGGCGAGCGAAAACCGGAATCGCGCGACCGGGCCAGAATACTTCCTTCCCGCCCCCGGAACCTTCCCGGATCAGGGTTTCAGGATCAGCCGATGCCGGGTTTCGCCCGGGAGGAATGGCGCGGCTTCACCACGCGCCCAGGCTTGATGCCCCGCGCGGTAGTATGGCGAGAGAAAATGTCCGGCCTGGCCGCCCGGCATGTGGAACAGTCCTTCCGATTCCCGCCCGGGAGAAACGGAGAACCGCTCGGAGGCGCCGAAGCTGCGGCCCTGGACTCGCGGCATGGAAAACGGAGCCCCCGGGAGTTCCTCGACCGGCAGGTCCAGCCAGCGCCCGAGCATCGGTGCGGCGTGGCTGATCGGATGGCGCATCTGGAACGGCTGACGCCGGCCCCACGTGAAGGCCTTCACTCCACCGGGAGGCTTCAAGGCGGCCGCGGCTACTTCGCCGGCGGCGGATTCCAGCAGGGCGTCCCAGGACGCAAACCGGCGGTTCAAGAGATGCGGGGGGCGCTCCTGCAGCAGGGTCCACATCGGCTGCTCAAACTGCGATCCGGGAATGAAGAAGGTCGGACAGAGCGGACGGCACAACTGGACTACCGGTTCTGCGACCCGAGTCTCCACCTGGCTGCGAAAACCCAGCACGAGACGGAAGCCGACGCTGTCCGGCGCCGCGCGGCCGCCCCAGTCACGCACCCAGGGCCGGATGGCGTCAAACGCCCCGGCGTTCGTTCCTGTGGGACGATCCAGGGTCTTCAGGAGCAAATGCTGCCAGCGGTCGAAGAAGAGTGCGCGATCATCCAGTTGGATGGCCAGCAGGTCGGCGGCCACCGCGGACCGCAGCGCCCTCAAGTCGTCGCGAATTTGACCGGCGCGGGCCCCGTTGTCCGGAAATCCATCCCCCGCGTCGCGATAGGCCGGGCTGCCGGTCACCCGCTGGTTGGCTGTCCAGAGCAGTCCTCCCTCCGGATTGATCACGGAGGGATATTGCTCCGGGGCCTTCACGCCATTCCAACGCCGGGCGCCGTCGGCCCAGGACGCGGGCAGGCGTCCGTCGAAGCCGATCCGGCGGGGCAGGGGGCCGATCAAGGTCCACCCGATGTTACCGCGCCGGTCGCCCACCACCAGGTTTTGAACGGGAAGGGCATTCTGGGGCGCCCAGCGTATCGCCTCCTCGACGCCGGTGAGATCGGCCAGGGCGGCGTTGCGGACATTCCATGCGGCGGGCTCGTGATAGATCCATCGAACCGCCCGGAGGCGGCCGTCCCGGATCCCAGGGTCCACCAGCGGTCCCCACAGGGTGTTGGTGTAGGAGAAGGCGACGGTGCCGGCTCCGGCGACGGGCACCTGTTCGACACGCACTTCGAACGACTTCCAGCCCTCGGGAGTGAGATACTGGCCGGGCCGGGCCCCATCGGTCTCCAGTTCGATAATGTCGGATTCGTCCACCTGGGCGTTGGTGAATCCCCAGGCGATGTCCCCGTTGCTGCCGGTGACCAGATGCGGAATGCCGGGAAGAGTAATGCCGGACAGCCGCCGTGGCGCGCCCGAGGCGGACGGGAACTGGAGCACGGCCCGGAACCAGACGTTGGGCATTGCGAGGTCCAGGTGCATGTCGTCGGCCACCAGCGCCGCGCCGGCTCCGGTACGGCTGCCGTGGACAGCCCAGGCGTTGCTGCCGGGTGAATATTCGCGGTGCCGGATTGGAGACTCGCCGGGAACGAGGCCGGCCACGGTGTCGTCGGATTCCGATGGGTCCGGCGCGGTGAATTCTTCCGGAGTTGGAATGGGCGGCGGCGGTTCCCGGCTGCCATCCAGTGCGGCGTCCCACTCGGTGCCGCGCGGCGCAAAAAATTCGAAGGCGGCTGGAGAGACGGACTGCTGAAGGACGCCCAGCATGCTTTCGAGAAGCCCCTCGGAATCCTGCAGCGTGAACGCCATGGCGATCATCACGGCCAGCGAATCGTCCGGTTGCCAGGGGCGGGGCCGCTGGCGCAGGAGCAGATACTCGGGGGGCCAGATTCTGAGGGCGTCGAGCCCGGCATTCACTCCCTGCGTGTAGGCGTCGAGCCAGCGGCGTTCCTCGGCGCGGAGCCGCGGCACGGCTTCGCGCGCGCGGCGGCGGATTTCATGGGCGCGCGTCCGCTGGTCGAGGGGGAGCGCGGCGGGTCCGATGAGTTCCGAGAGTTCCCCGGCGCCGCGTCGCCGGAGCAGGTCCATCTGGAAGAAGCGTTCCTGTGCATGCACGAAGCCCAGCGCACGGGCGGCGTCCTCAGGGGACGCCGCCTCGATCGAGGGGACTCCCTGCGCATCGCGCGCGACCACCGCGGGCCCGTCGAGCGCCGGCAAGGACTGGGTGCCGTTGAGGCGCGGCAGGCTCGCCCGGAGCAGAAGAACCCCGTTGACCGCCAGAAGGATTGCCAGAATGGCGGCGGCGATGGTGACGATGATGAGTGATCGGACGATGCGGCGCATGGGATGTCCATCCAGCTTCCGGCTGGAGAACACTGGACCGACCCGGCGCCAAAATTTCAAGGACGCGGCCCGGGCCCCCGCATCCCGAGCCCGGGCCGCTGGCGAAATCCGCAAGGTCCATGACCCGGCGGTGCGTCCTCCGCAGAGATGTTGGAGACCTACTCGACGCGGAAGTCCACGGTGTACACGTTGTTGGCGTTGTTGGACTCGGGAAGCCGGTCAATGTCATCGGCGGTGACCCGGAGCCAGTAATCCCCTTTCACTGCAATCCATTTTCCGATGGCCAAGGGACCGCCATGAGTCGCTGGCACCGAAAGGGTGTCTCCTGCCGCCAGCGCGGTGACTTTGACCCCAAAGCCCACCGGAATCCGAGCCCCCCCCGCCTTCGGCAACAACTCGAAGGTGGCGGCCGTCTGGCCCTGCAGGGCGGCGCTACTGCCGATGTTCTGAAGGACGGCGGTGAAGCCGACCAGTTCCCCCGGCTTGGCGCGCAATGGCGACACCGACACGGGTTTGAGATCCGCCAAGAGGTTCACGTTGACCGGATCGCTCAGCACCTGGGATCCGACGACCCCGCCGAGGAGGTTGCGGATGCGCACACCGTATTGGTATCGGCCGCTGGTGAAATGGACGGCGGTGGTGGTTTGCGATTGCGTGGCGAAGCTGATGGACTGCGCGCCGGCAGGGGCCGAGACCACCGACCAGTCGTAGGTCAATCCAATGCCCGTCGGAGGGTTTTGGACGGACAGGGTCACCAAGCCGTCCGGCCGGGGGGTCACCACGATTTTGGGTTGCGAGGTCGGAGAAGCCGGCACGGAGTCCGTGACGTCGAAATCCACCGTCAGGACGTTGTTCGCGGAATTGGATTCTGGAACGCGGTCCACATCATCCACGATCAGGCGCAGGGTGTATTGGCCGCGGACCGCGATCCAGGTTCCCTTTCCGAGGGCCCCCCCTTGGTCGGAGATCACGTTCAACTGGGCGCCCGGAGCCAAGGAGGTCCGGGCCACTCCATAGCAACTGACCAGCGGGGTGCCGCCGGCGCGCGGGACCACTTGGAAGGTGGCCGCCGTCGGTTGGTGAAGACTGGCCACGCTCCCAATGTTGCGCAGGACGCCGCTGAAGGTGACCACCTCGCCCGATTTGGCGGTCAGAGGGGTCACCGATACCGGGACCAAGTCCGTACCGATCCGAACATCCACCGGATCGCTCACCACCGGCGACTCGATCAATGCACCACCGGCGTCGCGGAAGCGGACCTGGTATTGATAGAGCCCTCCCGTGTACTGCACCACAGTCGCCGTTTGGGCGGTTTCCGAGAAGACGCCGGCCGGAGAGCCGGCGGGGGCGGAAGCAACGCTCCACTCGTAGCGAACGGCGGCGGCGGGCGGGGACTGGACTGAGAGGTTCACCTGACCGTTCCCCTGCGAGGTCGCGACGATTCGCCGCTGATTGGCGGGCGGTGGCGTGCTGGGCGCCGGAGCGACATCCGGTCTGCTGGGGAGATACGGAGGCAGGCCGGTGGCCAGGCCGCTGCGAATGGAGTACATCGCATCGCTCAACTGGCGTACCGTCGCCACGAAATGCCGGTGGGGCTGGTCGGCGTTGTCAATCAGGCCCGGAATTCTCGCCTCACCATCGAATGAGCGGCCGGTCACGATCTGATCCACGAATTGAAAATAGGTCACCCCGACAATGCTGGGTTCCACCATGGCGTCATAGGTATACCGCTTGAAAAGATACGCCCGCTCCTCCTCATCAATGCATTCGATGCCATTGTTGTAGATCAAGCCGCGGTCCAGCGCGGAGAACGAAAACTCGCTGAAAAGAAGCGGTTTATCGCCGACGCATTCGCGGAAGGGGTAGTTGCCGGGAAGGGTGCGGTTGAGCAGGTCGAGCGGGCTCTTTTCATAAAAGTTGAGTGAGATGACATCGCAATAGCGGGCGGCGGAACGGAGCGCCAGGCCGGCCATGCGCGAATGGCGGGTGCCCAGATAAAGTTTGCGGGGCGCCTTGGCCTGCATCACGGCGCGAACCTTGCTGAAGTAGGTGTCGGCGGTCCGCTCGAAAAAGATGGAAAGGTCCGGCCGGGCGTTGTTGATCTGGGCCGTGGTCAGCGTGACCGAGGTCGCCAGAATCTGGTCCCACGAGGCGAATCCCGTCCCCCAAGCCCTGTTCAGGCTGGCGATATTGGTGAGGTATCGGCCCTGAAGCTGCCGGACGAATGCGATCTTTGCTGGCTGGGTGGCGGGAGCCGAAAGTGCCCCCAGGCCCAGCTCGTTCTCCTTGGATTTGTATTCCGCCCAGGGGAGCTCGTTGTCCACGAAGATGCCGATGCACCAGGGATCGTCCTTGCAGAAGGCAAAGGCGCCCCAGGCGTCGAGCTTGCTGGCGACGTGACCCGAGAAGCGAGCGTCATAGGCATCCGGAAAGGGCCCCCACGCGATTCCGGTTCCGGGAATCGTGAGCGGAAACGAGGTGTCCACGATCACCGCGTAGGAGAAGCGCTTGTTCTGGTAATAGCTGGGATTTCCATGGTTCACCAAGGTGTTGAAGCCCCAGCTTCGGAGCCGCTGGTGCGTCACCGCGATGAACTGATTCCGCCAGTCAGAGCCGTATTTCTGGAGGAGGTTGTGCCGGAAGAACGAGAAGCACTGGGATCCGGCTCCGGCGAGGTACGAAAACGAGTGGGTGGAGTTCAGCCAGGTATAAATTCCGTAGGGATCCGGGGAAATGGTGGGGAGGGGGGGAAACATGTGGAGGCGCTGACCGAGCGCCGTCTCATGCCGGTCATGCACCTCGTTGACTCCCACCCAGAAGAACAGGCGTCCCGAGGGATCCACCAGGTACCATTTTCCATTGTACTTTTCCGTCCGGAAGTGGCCGGTCGCCGCCCGCAGGGGGCCGTTGGCCCAGCCGCCGTATTCGTTCCAGCTTGCCGGCTTGGGGCTGGCCGCCAGCTCGAGTCGCTCCCGCTCCCGCTGCGTTCCAAGGTCGGAAACACTGGTCACCTTTCCGTCCCATCCATAAAATCGGTACTGCCCGAACTCATCCACCAGCGGGAAGGGGTTTTGGGCCGGCATGGGGATGCCGCTCGCAACCAGGTTGCCGATTTCGATCGTGGAACTTCCAAGGCGTCCGGTCATCTGAAAGCGGACAATCCGCGTCAGATCCATCGCCAGATTATTCAAATAGCTGGCACTCCGGAGACTTTTCAGGACGTTGTCGGTATAGGCCTTGGTATAAGTCGCCGGCACCAGCGGAATCCGAAAGTTGCGATAGCTGCCCGGTCCCAGGAAGGACTGGATGCTGACGCGTCGGCCAGCGGCATTGACCAGGGTCCAGGTGCTGGTCACCGGAGTGGGCCCGTTGTTCTTCAGCGAAAAGACAAGTTCTCCGTTCCCGCTGAGGTTCCATCCGGACGGATTGTCGAGGATCAGGACCGAGTCTGCGGCGGCGTTGGGAGCGCTGAGCCGGATGGCCGGCCCGAGTTCGTTGCGGACCGGTGCGAGCGTGACATTCGTACGAAGAAAACGTCCGGCTTCGTTGGACCGCGTGAAATCCGCCAGTGTGAAGCTGGGCGGGGGCGCCATCCGGGCGATGGGCGAGTCGGGAAGCGCCTGGGGCAGGTATTGCGAGGCATCGCCCTCGGACGGCGTATCGCCGCGGGAACTCCGCAGGCGGACCCATTCCCTGAGCGCCAGCGAACCGCGGTCCACTCCGGACGATTCGTCGTTGGGAGATGCGGTCGCCAGAAACGGATCCACTCCGGAGGGAGACGGCCAAGCGTCTTCGGGAGCCTGCGCAGTCAACAGCGGCAGGAGGCTTTCGCGAGAGAGGGGTTGCAACCCGTCGAAAAAGGAGGGGTCCTCCACGGCCAGCAATGCGATGTCGCTGGCAGCGTCCCGATACACCACCCGGGCCTCAAATGCTTTGGAAGCCTGATCGTTGCGAACAAGAATCCGCGGAGCCCACTCGACACCCCGTGCACTGGTCAGAATCCGGTGTCCCGACACTACGTAACCGGTTCCGCCGGCGCCATTCGGAGAATCCAAGGCCCCTGGGGCGCCGAAAACGGGATCCACTCCGGAGGCGAATACGCGAACTATCGAATCGCCCGCGGCGGCGCACGGCGCCCAGCCGACCGACAGCAGGAGAAGCGCAAGAAATCCGCCCATCCCCCGCAGGAAAGCGCCCGCTGCCAAGGACCGAAGGCACTCTGACGAACGGCGATCCCGCGACACCTCCTCGCCGCCGGAGTCCGGCGGCTGACTACAAATGGTTTTTAAGCGAATCCCCGACGATAAAGGCTCTCTTTTGAGAGCTGGGATATGAATCGGATTGCATTTTGCCGGAACGAGATCCAACAAGGGAGAGCGACCTGTGTGTGCCCACGATGACTGGGCGATGATTGAAAACATCCTGCCTGTTAAAGCTAGCAAGCTCTCTTATTCCAGAATCTGGAAATTGAGACTTGTAAGTTTTGAAGCGGCGGGGTTGGTCACCTTCGGAATACGTTATTTTCATTAGGCGTCCACTGCGAGATTTTTTTTGAATTTTTTCCAGTGATTGTACGTAAGGCGGCCCTTGGCGACTGTTCTAACACACGAAAACAGTTCCCTCCGGCGGGATAGGCATGGGCGGCCTTGAGGCGGGCGAATGGCGGAAAAGCCCTGAAATCGGCTCCCGCAAGCGCCTGGAGCCGGGGAGCGACGCGTTGCCGAACTCGAAGACCGGTTTGCGGCCTGCGTGCCCGGTGCTTTCCGGGAGATTGCCCCCGGTCCCCTGGGCGGACTCGAGTCGGGGATTCGCGGTGATTGGCAGACTCCGCCGTTCCGCCGACTGCTGGGGGCTGGCCACACGGCGGACGCCGCTTCTATCCTGAGATCCGCCATGGTGGATTCACCGCGCAACATCGTCCTGCTCAAGGGCCACAGCGCCGGAGTGGGAGATCTGCTTCGGAGTTCTGCGGCGTGGCGCGCGCTGAAGGACGCCTATCCGGGGTCGCAATTGCACTTGGTCTTCCTGACCCAGGAATCCGGAGCGGCCTCGGAGGAATTGATCGCCCAGCATCCCCTGCTGGCGTCATTTCACGTGCGGCCCAAATGGCCCACGGCATGGAGCGCGTGGAAGGAGGGGCAGCAATGGTTCCTGGACGTGGTCCGCCGGTGTCGCGGCGACCTGCTGATTGATTTCGAATCCGCAGGGATCCGCACCTCGCTGCTCGCGGCGCTGGCCCGATGGCGCCTCGGGATCCGCACGGTAGGAATCGCCGAGGTTGCGGGACGCGGTTGGTTTTACCAGCGGGCTGCCCCATCGCGGGAACGCTATGCCCGCCGGCTGGGGATCACCCCGCCGATGAACTACACGGACCTTGATTTCGTCGCGCTGGCCGGGCTGGGAATCTCCCGGGACGGGCGTTCGATCGAACTTGAGGAAACGGCCGATGCCGCGTCGTTTCGGATGCGAATGAGGTCCCGCTGGCGGCTGCCGGAGGACCTGCCGCTGATCGGCTTGAACGTGGGGTGCGGCACCGAGGGCGCGGAGGACCGGCGTCCCAACCTCCCCCTGCTCCGGGCGTGGATGGAGCGGGCACAGGCGGAATGGCGCTGCGGCTTGGTGTTGACCGGGGCGCCGTTTGAGCGGGCGGTGAACGAGGAGTTGCTGGCCGGGTATCGGCCTCCGGAAGGATTGCCGGTGGTCAATCTGGCCGGCGAGACCCGCCTGATCGAACTCCCGGGGCTGATCCGGGCCTGTTGTCTGTTTGTTTCCGGAGACACAGGTCCCTACCATGTCGCGGTGGCGTTGCGTGTACCGACCGTGGTGATCTTTAACCGGAGATTCCCTCCCGCCGAGCACCATCATCCGTGGGTACGGTCAGTCCTCGCGCCGTCCGCGGCCGAATTGACGCCTTTGGAGTCGGCGGTGCGCGAGTTGCGGGAGGCGTATCCGGGACACGAGGGGAGGCAGGCGTGACGGGGTTTCTCCGATGGCTGGGCCCCCTCCTCTGGCCGCAGCGGGGACGTCTGCTGCTGGGGGTGGGCTTCGGAGTCCTCTACGCCCTCAGCAACGGGTTGCTGGCGGTGGTGGTGAAGCTGAGCTGCGACCTGATGTTCCCCCCGCCTGGCGGGGCGAAGGCGGTGGCTCTGCCGCCCCTGTTGATCCAGCATGCCCCCGCCCTGGCGTCCGCCATTCGAAGGAGCCTGGATGCCGCCGTCGGCGGGCCGTCCTGGATTTGGATCGCCGCGATCCCGCTGGTGATGGGCCTCCGGGCCGCCTCCACCTACGGCAATTTTTACTTCCTGGCCCGTGCGGGCAACCAGGCGATCCACGAACTGCGGGTGTCCCTGTTCCGGCACCTGATGCGGCTTCCGGTGGGATACTTCAGCGCGTCGCGAACCGGCGATCTCATGGCCCGGTTGATCAACGACACCAATGCGCTGCGATCCGTGGTGGAAACCTCCCTGGCGGTGATTATCAAGGAGCCGTTGACCATCGTCTTCCTGGGCGCCTTTCTGATCGGGGCCCAGCCGCGGCTGACGCTGATCTCAATCGTCGTGTTTCCCCTGTGCGTGCTGCCCATTGTTTGGTTTGGACGCAAGGTCCGGAAAGCGGCGCGCGCCGCGTCCCTGGGCTACTCGCAACTGTCGGACACCATGCAGGAGGCCTTCACCGGCCAGCGGGTGGTCAAGGCGTACAACCTGGAGCCGGAGTTCGAGCGCCGGTTCCTCCGGTCGTCCTCGGAGATCGTGGGCCAGACCATGCGCGCGGTGCGGGGAAACGAGATGCCCTCGGTGCTGATCGAGGTGTCCGCCAGCATCGGGGTGGCCCTGGTGTTCTTCGTGGTGCTGCGCCAGCGGGACGCCGGGGGGGACAGCGTCGGGGACCTGTTCGCGTTCCTCACCTCCATCTTCCTGCTCTACCAGCCGGTCAAGAATCTGAGCCGCTTCTACGGCCAGTTCCAGCAGGCCCGGGCTGCCGGGGATCGCGTCCGCGAGGTGGAGCGGGCGCCGGTGGAGATCTCGGACCCGCCGAATCCGGTGCCGCTGAAGGCGGCGGATGCGGGGATCCATTTCGACCAGGTCACTTTCGGGTACGGAGAGAAGGTAGCCGTGCGCCACGTCGTCCTCGAGGTCCCGCCGGGGCAGATGGTGGCCCTGGTGGGGGCGAGCGGATCGGGAAAGACGACCCTGACGAGCCTGCTCCTCCGTTTCTACGATCCCGACCGCGGCGTGGTGCGTATCGGGGAGACCGACCTGCGGCGGGTCTGCACCCGCGATCTCCGGGATCAGATCGCCGTGGTGACCCAGGAAACGATCCTGTTCAACGACACCTTCCGCGCCAACATCCGCATGGGTCGTCCCGCGGCGACCGATGCGCAGGTGGAGGACGCGGCCCGGGCCGCGCAGGCGCATGAGTTCATCCTATCCAAACCCGGCGGCTACGAGTTCGTGATCGGAGAGCGCGGGGGCAATCTGAGCGGCGGACAGCGCCAGCGGTTGGCCATTGCGCGCGCGTTGCTGAAGGACGCGCCCATCCTGATCCTCGACGAAGCCACCAGCGCGCTGGACACTGAAAGCGAGCGGGCGGTGCAGGCGGCGTTGGAGGTGCTGATGCGGGGCCGCACCACGCTGTGCATCGCGCATCGGCTGTCCACGATCCAGCACGCCGACGTCATCGTGGTGATGGATCAGGGCCGGATCGTGGAGCGGGGAAGGCACTCGGAACTGCTGGCCCGCGGTGGGCTGTATGCCCGGTTGCACGCGCTCCAGTTTGGCATGGAACAGGAGCCTGCCAGAACGGCTGGAAGCCCCTCTGAAACCTAAACCAGGGGCTGGGGCTTGGGCGTCTTGACCACCACGGTGCCGGCGATCTTGTCGTGCCAGCCCTGACGCTCGGGATCCCATCCGGACCAGAAGTATCCCAACCCGAGGACCAGGCTTCCAAAAAAGGCCCCCAGCGCGCGGACCACTGCGGTGGTGGCGTCCACCGGACGCGCGTCCAGTCGGACTACGCGGAGTTGGAGCACGATGCCGCCCAGGGTGGTCTGCCGCCACGTCCAGAACGCGGCGAAGTATATGAGGACTGCGAGGCATCTCCAGCGGGCGCCCTGAATACTCAACCACTCCATCGCGATCAGCAGGATCGCCCAGTCAATGGCGGTGGCGAACAACCGTTGCTTGAGTCCGATGCGCGGAAGTTCAAGGACGTGGGGCAGCGGGGGAGGGCCAGAACGCGCTTCGTCCGTGGCGCCACCATGGATCCCCAGGCTCATGGCGGGTGGAGCGGAGGGGGCTCCCCCTTCCGCACCGGGAACCGGTTCCGGATTCGGCGGCGGTCCGGCCGGCTCCGGTTCTGGGACCGCCACGGCCATCAGGCTGGCGGCCAGCGGCGTCTCTGCGGTTCCAGGCGGAGGGGAGCCCGTCGGAGCGGGCGGACGCTGGGCAGGGGCCGCAGATTCCCTGCGGAATCGCTGAAGGAGCGCAAGCCACGCGCCGCCCAGAGCCCACATGGAAAGCACCGCCCAAAAGAAGACACCGGCAAAGGGGATCAGGTACACGGCGGTGACCGGAAGTGTCCCCAACAACACGGCGGCCGCGGGCCGGAGTTCGGCCCCCCGGTTTCGGTTGATCACCGATCCGATGTGATGCAAGAGACCCGCTTTGCCCACCAGGGCTGCCAGCAGGAACGCGGCTCCCATGAAGGGGATCACGATGATGCCGATTCCCGTGGCCAGAAGCAGCAGGGCCAGTAATGCGCCCAGCGGGAGGGCCAGCAGCCCCATCAGAAAGGCGGTGGCTCCCCGTTGATCGAGGGTCTGGGAGACGGCCTGAACGGCTCCCGGAGCACCGAGGGCCAGGAGGACGTGCAGAACGAGGAATCCCCCGGCCACCCACCACACCCACCCTACCCGGAAGGACAGCGGGCGCCCCTTGAGTGCCAACTGCGTGAGCGTGGTCTCGACCCAGGGTGGCAGCGCGAATCCCTCCGGCCCCCACCAGGAAAGCGAAGGAAACGGAAGCTGCTGGTCCACGATCTTGCCATGAACCCGCGCCCCGGGCGCCAGCGTCACGTTGCCCCCAAAGCCAAGGGCGTTCCCATCAATCTTGGCGTTGGTGCCCAGGTGGACGCCGCCAAGGACTCCGACAGCGTTTCCGCCGATGCGGGCGTCCGGACCCAGTCGAATCCCGCCTCCGACGTTGATCACGTTGCGCTCCACGGTTCCATTGATCCGCGCCGTGCCGCCGACGACCACAAGGTCCTCTTCCAGACGCCCGTTCACCGTGGCCGATGATTGGATCACCACAGCGGACCGGCGCGTCTGCCCCGCCTCGATGGTGATCGGGCTCCCGAATTGAATCAGTTCCGGATCCGAAGACCTTGGCCGGGAGCGCCGGGTCCGGCCGGAGTCCTGCGCCGGATCGGAGGCGTCGTCAGGGGCCGGAGGCAGTCCGGGATCCGTGACCGCAGGCGCTTCCGGGGTATTCGGGGACTGGGGATCTCCGGGCGCCTGGGACCACGCCATGGGCGAGACGGCGGCCAGGGCAAACAACACGGCGGCCCAGACCCACAGCCGCCGGAGCGGATGCGACGAACCGGCCAGTCTTGAAATCAGAACGGGGAGCATGGGGAGATCATCAGGAATGCCGGGACGGACCCACAGCGAGGCGCCAGCAGGCGGTGCTCAATCCCAGGGTGGTGGACCACAGGATCGCAAGGAAGCCGGCGCCGGCGGCGAGCAGCCAGGGATTCAATCCGCGAAGGACCAGGATCAGGGCATTGGCGAGGGAGTGAGCCAAGCTCACCGCGGCCGACCACGGCCCCAGCGCGTCCAGTTGGGAACTGGCGGCCTGGGCCGCCGAACGGGTCATGGCGTCCGCTTCCGGCAGCAGCAGCCACCACATCAGGGAGAGGATCCCGGCGGCCATCAAGCCAGCCAGCACCCGAAGTGCGACGGGCCATTGGCCCCATGGTCTCCGGTGCCACGGCAGCACACGGCTCCGGGCCACGGCCAGCAGGATGCGTTCCGCAAGGCCGGAGGGAGCCGGGCGGTCGGGCAATTGACGTAGAACCCCGTCGGCCCATCGGGCCAGGGGATCCTGTGATTCAGGAGACTTCGGCATACGGCGCTTCCTTTCAAACACCCATGGATTCACGGGCCGGTTGCAGTCTTTTACGCAAGGTCTCGCGGGCGCGGAAGATATCCGTTTTGACCTTCCCGAGCGACACTCCAAGACGCGTGGCGATTTCTGCATAATCCATATCCTCAAAATGGTAGAGACTGAGTGCCACCCGCTGGTCGTCCGGCAGCCGGGCCAGGGACCGTTCCACCAACTCCCGTTGGTCGGCGGTCAGCAGGGTGTCCTGAAGCGTATCCGGCGCGGCGATCTCCAGTTCACGCTCCGAGCCATCCTCGTCCTCTCGGGTGAAATCGCTGAAGACCTTCCACCGGGCCCGGTGGCGTTGGAGATGATTCAGGCACAGGTTGCGAGTGACAGTTTTGAGCCAGCCGCCGGCGGTGCGGCTTCCGGAGAGGTCGGCAAAGTGATTCCAGGCCCGGAGGAACGCCTCCTGGGCCACGTCCTGCGCCTCAGTTTCGTTGCCGAGAAGCCGCACGGCCGTGCTGAAGACCATGTCCTGATAGGCGCGGACAAACGCCTCAAACTGGACTGGATCGCTCATCAAGGGCTCTCAGGCTCATGCCGGGATCACCCTGGGCCGGATATCCGGGTTTCAGCAATCTTTGCGACGGAGGCCTGCGGAGCGCCGGCACCCGGGGTGAACAGAGTGCCAGGTCCTCAGTTTGGCCCGAGGAACCAGTCTCACGCCAAGTACGCAAAGGGAGGGAACTTCTTTTGGAAACGAATTCGTTGAGGGGGAGGGGGTTGGGGCGGGCCTTGGGTCGTCGCCAGCCCATCCTTGGCGGCCTTTGGAACCCTGGCGTGAGGCGCAATCCAGCCCTGGCTACGGCGACAATGTACCAGGTCCTCTGTAATGCCGTGGAACGCCCGAAGCCACAGGGCGACAATGTACCAGGTCCTCTGTAATGCCGTGGAACGCCCGAAGCCACAGCGTGACGACCAGCGGAGGTGTCCGGGGCTTGCGCCCCGGGTCCGGCTGGGCTGGGCTGGGCGGCGCATTGACGACGATGACTGATGCCACGCAGGAAGTTCTACCTCACCGGCGGGAATTGCGGGGCTTGCTCCGGGACACGTCGCGCTCGTTCTACCTGACGTTGCGCGTCCTGCCGTCCCGCGTCCGCGAACCGATCGGGCTCGCCTACCTGCTGGCCCGGGCCACCGACACTGTGGCGGATACCGGGTTGGTGCCGGTGACCGAACGCCTGGAGGCTCTGGACGCGCTCCGCACTCGGATTCTCGGGCGCCGTTCGACCCCCTGCGATTTTTCGCGTCTCGCCGCAGCGCAGTCCGGCGCCGCCTCGGACGCCGAGCGCCGCTTGTTGCTCTGGACGGAGCCTGCCATCCGGCTCCTGGAGACTCTGTCCCCCGGGGACCGTTCGGAGGTTCGGAGCGTCCTGGAAACGATCACCGGGGGCCAAGTGTTGGACTTGCAGCGATTTGGCGGGTTGGCTCCAGGCGTCCGGGCGCTGGAATCTGATGCCGAACTCGACGATTACACCTACCGCGTGGCGGGATGTGTCGGGGAGTTTTGGACCCGCCTGACCCGCCGCCATTGCTTTCCCCAGGCCTTCCTCGACGACACGGAGTTTCTGGCTGATGGCATCCGGTTGGGGCGCGGACTTCAGTTGGTCAACATTCTCCGGGACGTTCCCAAAGATCTGTTGGCCGGGCGTTGCTACCTGCCTCGATCCGGCCTGGCTGAGATCGGACTGACTCCGGAAGCCTTGCTGGACCCTTCGGTCGAGCCGCGGCTTGAGCCCCTCAACCGGGTTTGGCGGGATCGGGCGATGGAACATCTCGCCGCAGGCTGGCGCTACACCAACACCATTCCCCGTTCCCAGTCCCGGCTCCGGCTGGCATGCGCCTGGCCGGTCCTGCTTGGAGTTCGCACCCTGGCAAAGCTCCGTTCGGGGCCAGTGCTCGACCCGTCCATCCGGCTCAAGATGTCCAGGGCTGAAGTGCGACAGGTGCTGCTCGGATCGCTGATGCGACTGCCGTTTCGCCGTTGGTGGGAGTCCCAGTTTGAATCCGCAAGCCGATGAGGGCGATCTCGGTCGCCGAGCCTGCCCATGCCAGCTCGCGGGATCCAGCGCTGGACCGGATCAGGAGGTCGAATCCGCTGAAGTCTAACAGCATCCGCTCCGGGTCTCACGGACGGCAGCGAGGCACGGGCGCGGGTGCGGAGAAGGGGTCCGATTTGAGCATTGACGTATCCGGTAGGGGTCGTGCTAACCTACTTAGGTGGGTGGTCGAACGAGGTGTTTGCCCGAGACGCGTCGAAGTTGCGGCTGTCCGGCCGGATTCTGGCGGGTCTTGCAGGTGAACTTCCCGACAGCGAAGGCATGCGGGATGTCGCAGGATTGTTTCGCAGTCCGAAGCTTGTCGTTCTCGCTTAGACTTCCCCGACAACATGCATACAGCCCAGATCCAGGTGGAATCGCTCAATAACCGGGCGATCCGCTTTTCCTTGAATGATCAATGGCGGTCCGGGGTCGTCCACGCCTTCAGGACGACCGAGTATGTTCGGATCACCATTCTGATGAGCATCCGTGAGGCTCCGGATCGCGTGCGGCAGTCCTTCGTTCTTCTGAATCCCTGCCAGTGGGAACAGATCGAACCGGATCCGGAAAACGGCGGCGGCTTGGTACTGCGGGAGTCCCTACGGACTCCGGTATCGTTTGCCGCGGCCTGACTGAAGTGGCCTGCCGGAAAGCGGAGCCGTCTTCCGGCAGGCCTATCCCGTTGTTTTTTTACGGCAATCCTTCCCCTGGACGATCATTCCACCCCCACGCTTCGCCCTCACACTGCGGTTATTCCTGACCGGACGCAGGATTCGATTCCCCGGTGCTGGGTCAGGTTCGAGCGGAGCATCTCGGGCGAATATTTGGGTGGGCGTCCCAACCGGCCTCGTTTCCACGCTTGGGGACCCTTCCGCAGCCAGGCCTGCTTCCAGCGGAAGGAAGTGGTTTCGCTGACATGGCATCGCCGGGCGACCTCCGCCTGGCTGAATCCCTTGGACAGCAAGTCCATGCCACGCCGCCGCCGCTCCTCGAGTTTCGCGAAATTACGACGGGGTTTACGCCGCAGATAACGTTGATGAATCTTCATACCCCTACCATAGCGGCTCCGATGCCAATAATCGAATTCTTGAACTCGCGAATTGGCGACGGGCGGTCTTGAGACGGCGTTTGCCCACCCCATTTCGACGGGGTCCCCAGGGCGTGAGGCTCACACAAAGGAAGGAAAGACCCGGATTCAGAACTCCGCGGAATGCCGAGACCCGAGCTCAGGCCAGAATGGGCTGGATCACTTCTCCATGCACATCGGTCAGACGGAAATCCCGGCCCTGGAAGCGGTAGGTCAGGCGCGTGTGGTCGAGTCCGAAGAGATGCAGAATGGTGGCGTGGAGATCGTGGACATGCACCTTGTTCTCCACCGCGAAGAATCCGAAGTCATCGGTGCGTCCGTGAACGATACCCGGCCGGATGCCGCCGCCCGCCATCCAGATGGTGTAGCCGTGCGGATGATGGTCGCGTCCGATCTGATCCGGCTTCAGGGCGCCCTGCATCATGGGGGTGCGGCCGAACTCCCCGCCCCAGAGCACCAGGGTCTCGTCCAGCAGCCCCCGATCCTTCAAATCCCGAATCAACGCCACCGTGGGCTGGTCCGTTTCCAGGCAGCGTTTCTTCAGATCGAAGACAAGGTTGCCATCGGGACCCCCGTGATGATCCCAACCCCGGTGGTAGAGTTGCACGAACCGGACCCCGCGTTCCACCAGGCGGCGCGCCAGGAGACAGTTGTTCGCGAAGGAGGCCTGCCCCGGCGTAGTGCCATAGGCCTCGTGAATCCGGGCCGGTTCCTTGGAGACATCCATGACCTCCGGGACGCTGGTCTGCATCCGATAGGCCATCTCGTACGCCGCGATGCGCGTGCTGATCTCCGGGTCTTGCAACACGTCCAACCGCATCTGGTTCAAGTCCCTGAGGGCGTCCAGGGACTGGCGCCGGCGCTCGGAGCCCATGCCAGCGGGATTGCTTACAAAAAGCACCGGGTCTCCCTGCGACCGCAATTGCACGCCTTGATGAACCGTGGGCAGGAATCCGGAGCCCCAGGCGGCATTGGTCAGCGGCTGCCCCACGCCGGTCATCAGCACCACGAACGCCGGCAGATCCTTGTTCTCACTGCCCAGTCCGTAGCTGAACCAGGAGCCCATGGCGGGCCGCCCGGAAAGCTGCGCGCCGGTGTTCATGAAAAGGGTGGCCGGATCGTGGTTGAAGGCTTCGGAGTAGAAGCCCTGAACGAAGCAGACTTCGTCCACGAGCGTCTGCAGGTGGGGCAGCAGTTCCGAGAGCCAGACGCCGGACTGTCCGTACTGGGCGAACCGATACCGTGTGCCGAGCAGCGCCGCATTCTTGCCGATCTGCGCGAGCCGGATGTTCTTCACCAGTTCCTCAGGCACGGGCTGGCCCTCGCGCTGGTTCAGTTCCGGCTTGTAGTCGAAGAGATCCAGATGCGACGGCCCGCCGGACTGGAAGAGGTAGATGATGTTCTTGGCCTTCGGAGCCCAGTGGAGGGGCGACGTCGCGCCGGCGGCGGGGGCCGGAGCGGCTCCCAGAAGGCGTTCATTCAGCAGGGAGCCGAGGGCCAGCACCCCCATGCCGGTGCCGCAATCGCGGAGAAACCGGCGGCGGGTGGTGGTGCGGAGATGTTCGAGTGCAGGATGCATCGGATGGAAGGTGAAGTGAAATCCCAGTCGGCTGCCGTCAGCCCTTGGTCAGCGTTTCATCCAGGTTCAACAGCACGTTGGCCACCATCGTCCACGCGGCCAGCGCGCGGGTGTCCAGGGACTCCGCACGGGGATAGGAGCCGATGCGGATGAGCTGCGTTGCGGACTCCGGGTCACGCGTGAAGCTTTCCAGTTGAAGTTTCAGGAATCCGAGCAAGCGCTCGCGCTCGGCCGGGGTTGGCTGTCGGCTCAGGCCGGTGCGGAAGGCAAATTCCAATTGTGCTGCTGGATCGGAGCCGCCTTCGGACAGGATGCGCTGGGCGAAGACGCGGGCCGCCTCCAGCAGCACCGGGTCGTTCAGGCCGGCGAGAGCCTGGAGCGGCGTGTTGGTCCGGGGACGTCGGGACACGCACACGTCGCGGCTGGGGGCGTCGAAGGTGGCGTAAGTGGGATAGGTGCAGACCCGGCGCCAGAAGGTGTACACCGAACGCCGGTAGAGATCGGACCCTTCGCTGACGGGCCATTCATCCATGCCGATTTCCGGACGCAGGAATCCGATCTCCTTCCAGAGATTGGGAATCTGAACCGGATACACGCTCGGCCCCCCGATGTCCGGATTCAACAGTCCGCTGACGCTCAGCGCCTGGTCCCGGATCATCTCGGCATCCATGCGGAAGCGGGGACCATGAGACAGCAGGCGATTATAGAAATCCTTCTCCTGCCGGACGGCGTCCGTGGCGGCGTCCTGGCGATAGGTGGCCGACATCACCAACCGCTTCTGCATGGCCTTCACATCCCAGCCGCTTTGGATGAACTCCGAGGCGAGGAAATCCAGCAGTTCGGGATGGGATGGCGTCTCCCCCTGGCGTCCGAAATCTTCGCTGGTCTTGACGATGCCCGTTCCGAATAGGCGTTCCCAGAATCGGTTGACGGTCACCCGGGAAGGAAGCGGATTGGCCGGGTCCACGATCCATCGGGCCAGCGCCAGGCGGTTGGGGGGAAGGTCCTGCGGGAGCGGCGGGAGGACGGCGAGGACGCCCGGACCGACGACCTTGCCTTTGTCGAGGAAGTTGCCGCGCACATGGACGTAGGTCTCGCGGGGCTTCTCGCGCTCCTGGAGCACCGGCGTGGTGTATTTGCGGGCTGCCAGCTCGGTTTCGCGCTGATTCAGCCGAAACAGCTCGCGTTCCAGGGAACGCAGGGTTGGAGAAACCTTGCGATAGTCCTCGGCCAGCAGCCGTTGTTGATCTGCGGACCGTTCGCCGGAGGGGACCTTGAGCGCGGCTGCGACCTCGGCGGAGACCGGCCAGCGTCGCGCCGGATCGGTTTCCCGGGTGATCGAGATCCGGAAGCGTCCGATGGCATGGCTGTTGCCGTGGTAGTGGTCGAACCGGAATCCGAGCCTGCTGCCGCCGGGGAATCCCACCGGCTCCTCCAGGGTGGCGATCAGCACATGCGGTTCCCCAAAACGCGGGCCGATCGCCCAGCCGGTCTTCGGATTGCCGTCCACCGCGTGCTCCGCCCGGTAGTACAGTTGCTCCCAATCCGCCTCCGCTCCGCTGAAAAACCGGTTGGTGGAGGCGGGCGCCGGGCCCGAGAGCGGAGCGGCGCTGAACCCGAACTCGTCGAGGATGAAGTTCCCGGTCTGGCCCCAGCGTCCCGGGCCGTTTTTTGGTAGGCTCGGATCGGGCAGCACTTCCAGCATCACCGCGGTGATGCCGGTCAGGTCGGTGACAGCCTCGGCCGTGATGGTGTCGTAAATCGGGTTCACTCCGACGGCGAGGATCGAGCCGTCGGGCAGGTTGGTGTATCCCGAGCCTCCGGTGGAGACGACGTTGGAGAGCGGCAAGGGATGCCAGACGGTTCCGGCGGACTCCATCGCGTGTTCCCAAGCCGCCTGTTCCTGGGGAAGCCGGGCCTCGGCGGCCGCCAGCGCCGCCTGGGTGGCCAGGATCCGGTCGCGCAGTTCCACATGAGTCCGCGAGAGATTGGGCGCGGGGACTTCGATGAGCGGGGCGAGGTTGTAGTTCCCGGCGTCGGCGGTGTTGTTGAAGAACGCGTAGAACTGGTAGTACTCGTCGTGGCTGATGGGATCGTACTTGTGGGTGTGGCACTCCGCGCACATCAGGGTCAGCCCGAGCCAGGTCGTGCCCACCGTGGCGACCCGGTCCTTCACCGCCTTGGTCCGATACTCTTCCTCGTCGCCCCCTCCCTCGTCATTGACCTTGGTGTTGCGGTTGAATCCGGTGGCGATGCGCTGATCCAGCGTCGCGTGGGGAAGCAGGTCGCCGGCCAGTTGCTCGACAGTGAACTGGTCGAAGGGCTGGTTCCGGTTGAAGGCCCGGATTACCCACTCGCGATACGGCCAGATGGATCGGGCGAGGTCCACCTGGTAGCCGTTGGAGTCGGCGTAACGCGCGAGGTCGAGCCATCCCCGGGCCATGTGCTCCCCGTAATGCGGCGAGTCAAGCAGGCGGTCCACCTGCTTTTCGTAGGCGTCCGGAGAGGTGTCCTTTACGAAGGCCTCCACCTCGGCCCACGTCGGTGGCAGGCCGGTGAGGTCGAGGCTCAGCCGGCGGAGCAGGGTCGGACGGTCCGCTTCCGGACGCGGCGACAGCCCCTCGCGGGACAACCGGGACAGGATGAACCGGTCCACGTCGTTGCGAACCCATGACGCATCGGCCACTTCCGGAACCGCGGGACGGGCGAGGGGCGTGAACGCCCAGTGCCTGCGCGGATTCAGCTCTGGCCATTCGGCGCCGTTCGCAATCCAGCGGCGCAGCAGGGACACTTCCTCCTCGGTCAACCGCGGCCCCTTGGCCGGCATTACTTCGTCGGGATCCGTCGAGAGGACCCGCGCCAGGATTTCACTGGCGTCAGGCTGGCCGGGCACCAGGGCTGCCTTCCCGGACTTCCCAGCCTTCATCGCCTCGGTCCGGGCATCCAGTCGCAGTTGGCCCTTCTGTTGATCCGGTCCATGGCATTCCGAGCAGCGCTTGACGAGGATCGGTTCGATCTGCCGGGCAAAATCCACCGTCTCGGCTCCGTGGACCGCCGGAAGAGCAAACGCCAGCAAGGCGGCTACCGCCATGGCGGCGGGAATGGGGGAGGGGGACGAACTCATGTGAAACAGACGCCCAGAACGTTTGCTTTCCAAACGCAGCCTTGCAAGCGCATCGGGCCCCTTTGCGAAACGCAGGCATCCGTGCCGGCGAAACGTCTCACGAACAGATGGGCAGCAAGGATGCTATCTGCGAAGCCGTTCGCCCGTGGAGTCGCCAGAGAGTGGTTGGTAGTTGGTGGTCTATTCAAAGGACCTGGCACTTTGTCGCCCGTGCCCGTCCCAAGATCGGGATTGTCCGCCTCTGCGCCCTTCAGGTCCTTCGCGTGAGGCTCACGCAGAGGACGCGAAGGCCGCAAAGAGACAAACAGAGTACCAGGTCCTCTGTTCTGCCCCAACTTGCCGGGGGTGCCGTTCCGCGGAGCCGTTCGCGCGTGGAGTGGCCAGGGACGGGTTGGTTGACAATGGCTGGTGGTCCGTAGTGGAGCAGTTTTCTGAGGTGCACAGGGGGACCCGCTGACTTAATCGTTCCTCCTTTTCTCTTGGACGCACGGCTCGTTGAAAACCCGCCCTACCCCCGGGGGCAGTGCGATTTCGCAGTTCAGCGGCTACAGCAACTGCGCTTGGGCGCGTCCAGGCGTGGGCAGGCCCAGCCGGCGGTAGGCGAGTTCGGTAACGACTCGGCCCTGGGGCGTGCGGTGCAGATAACCTTCGAGGATCAGGTAGGGTTCATACACTTCCTCGAGGGTGTCCGGTTCTTCACCGACGGCCACAGCAAGCGATGAAATCCCCACCGGCCCGCCGCCGAATTTGACGATGGCGGTCTCCAGGATCCGCTTGTCCATCTCGTCCAGCCCGTGCTGATCAATTTCCAGGATGGCCAGGGCGCGGTTCGCAGTGTCGTGGGTGATGCGTCCGTCGCCGCGGACCTGCGCATAGTCGCGGACGCGCCGGAGGAGATTGTTGGCGATGCGGGGCGTGCCGCGGCTGCGGCGCGCGATCTCCATGCCGCCTTCGGATTCCATGGCCACGCCCAGCAGTCCGGACGCCCGTTCCAGGATCACCTGGATCTGTTCCGCCGGGTAATAGTCGAGGCGTTCGCGGATCCCGAAGCGGGTGAGCAAGGGGGAACTGAGCAGTCCGGCCCGGGTGGTCGCGCCGATCAGCGTGAATCGCGGCAGGTTGAGGCGGACGCTCCGGGCGTTCGGCCCCTGGTCAATGATGATGTCCAGCTTGAAGTCCTCCATCGCCGGATAGAGGTACTCCTCGATGGTCTTCTGGAGGCGGTGGATTTCGTCAATGAACAGCACATCGCCTTCCTCCAAGTTGGTCAGCAACCCGGCGAGGTCCGCGGCCTTTTCCAGGGTCGGACCGCTGGTGGCGCGCAGCGTGGCGCCCATGGCCTTGGCCAGGATGTTGGCCAGCGTGGTTTTTCCCAGGCCCGGCGGCCCGCTGAGCAGCACGTGGTCCAGCGGTTCCCGTCGCCGTCGCGCCGCCTCCACGCCGATCTCCAGCCGCTCCCGCGTCCGGGCCTGCCCCGTGAACTCCGAGAACGCCGCGGGACGCAGGGTGGTTTCCAGCGCAGCATCCGGCTTCTGCACTTCATGGATCAACCGCTCAGCCATCGGGCGGAGAGTGCGACCGTCTGGGCGTCGAAGGAAGCGGGAAGCGGACCGGAGGCGGATCCGATGTCATTCCGGAAGCACCCGCAGGAAGATCGGTTGTGCGTCCGAAGCCACCACCGGTTCCGCCAGGGTGGTGAGCGGCTCGGCGCCGGGGATGCGGCGTTTCCACACGGTGTAGGGACCGTCCAACGCAGTCGAGCGTTCCACCCGATAATACCGCCCCGCGACCCCCGTCCACCGGAGGGCGCCGGATGCCGGATCGGGAGGCAGCAGATGCACCTCCAGCGGATTGGCGCCGGATTCCAGTTCCGCCGAGTTGACCAGGCCATCCCGATCCGGATCGCTGCTGGCCGCGGGGCTTAGGTCCCCAAACCACTCGAGTTCCCAGGCGTCCGGCAGGCCGTCGGCGTCCGTGTCGGCGGACTCGAGGGACAGCGTCAACCGCTCCGCCGGATGGCTCTGCGCATGGTGATGCAGCAGGAGGACCTTCAGGGGATTGCGGGCGTCCCGCCCCGCCTGCAGGGCCTCCTCGCGGGCGATCCGTACGCGAACGTCGCGGCCTTCATCGAAGAGGGGACTGCCTTGCAGGCCAAAGGGGGTCGGGTCCACCAGGGCGGTCGCCAAGTCGTAGTCCAGCCACGCCGATTCGGTTTGAACCAGTTCATGGAGCCCGGTCGTCGTCAGCCGGTAGCGGAATCGCGTCTGCCCGGGACCGAGCCCAATGGCGCGGATCGGCGCGGACAAAATGGCCACTTGGTTGTGATACGGCGCCGTGTCCCGGAAATCCGGATCGAGCACGTTTAGGATGCCCCCTGCTGAGAAGTAGCCGCTGTTGAGCGATGCATCCATGACCAGGGTCATGAGGGCGTCGTTGCTCAGCGACGCATCAAAGTCCTGTCCGCTGAGATTGCCCGCGCTGGAGTTAAGGAGGAAGTACTCGGCCGTCCCGTCGAAGTCCAGGTCCACCTCCACTTCCAACGCCAGGTGCTCGTACTGCGGCGTGACCCAGCGTCCGGCCGTGGCGAAACCAAAAAACACCCGCGCATCGGCCGGATCGGCGGCGGAACGGAAGTCGGTGGCGATGCCGGCCTCGATCAGGTTTCCCGAATCGAAAGCGCCCTGGGGACCCGAGAAGGCGGACTCAAAGACCGATACCAGCGGTTGCGGATGCGCGGTCTCGCCACGGGTGGGCAGGTGGAGGGTGGCCGTCGCCTGGCGGGGTACTCCGAGGGCGGTGGCGGTGGCCGAGAAATCGGCCGCGGGCCGGACCACCAGGTGCCACGGAACCCGGAGACGCTGTGTATCCGAGACGAACTCGATGATGCCGGAGACTTCGCCCAGCACGTGGCGCGGGCGATCTCCGATGGATTCGGGCGTCGAAGGGTCCCGCTGTGTGCGCAGTTCGGCGGGATCCACCGAGAGTTCGAACGGCACCGGCAGCGAACCCCCGGCCGGGACGGTGACCGAGGAGACCGAGGGGGACAGGCGGATGCCGGGAACCGGAGCGGGGTCTGCCACACTGACTTGGAAGGTCACCGGCGTATCCCCGTGGTTCACCACGCGCAACGGATGGGTTTGCTGGACGGGTTGCGAGGCCACCATCGAGCCCCAGGAGAGCGAGACCTCTCCTTCGCCCGAATCCGAGCGGGCCACGGCGGTCGCGGCCAGGGCCGGCCCGATCTGGATTCGCCCGGCTCCGGAACGCGATACCGGATACTCCAAGCCGCGGTCGTTCCGGGTCGCCACGGCGGTGTTCATCAAGGCCGCCTTGAGGTCCTCCACCGACCAGTCCGGGTGCGCCTGCCTGAGCAACGCCGCAGCGCCCGCCACATGGGGCGCGGCCATGGAGGTTCCGGTCAGCGAGGCGGATTCGAACCCGGTGCCGGGCTTGGCCGAGGTGATCCCGGTGCCGGGCGCCGCCAAGTCGGGCTTGAGCCTTCCGTCGCTGATGCTGGGGCCCCGGGACGACGATTCGTTGATCTGGTCGGCCAATTCCGGCCGCGACACCGCCGCAAAGGCGGCCAGCGTCATGGTCAGCCCGGCGCCGAGATGCCCCCGCAGGACGGCGCCATCCAGCCGCGAGATCATCACCGCGGGAATGAGAATATCGGAGGAGTCGCCCTGACCGCCCATTTCGATCGGAGCGCCATCCACGTTATTCACCACCACCACGCCCACGGCGCCGACGCCCTGGGCTCGTCGGACCTTGTCCACGAAGAAGCAGGTGCCGCGATCAATAAGGGCGATCCGGCCCCGCAGTTGGCCCACATTGGACAGGATACCGCAGGCCAGGGCCGGGTCCGTGGCCACAACGGGGGCGGTCACCGGGGGCAGGGACTCCAGCCGCGGAGTGAAGGCGGCCTCGGCGGCGCCGTAGTCTCCCGCGACGGCGGCCGGCGCCGTCACGCGTACCGCGGTGTAGGTCGCGCCATCATCAATGGAATTGGCCACTGTCACCGCCCGCGTGGCCACGCCCGGTGAGGCGCAGATATAGTGCGTGTTGCCATTGTTACCCGCGGCGACCACCACCACCACGCCCTGGCGGCTCAGCCGGTTCACCGCCTCCACCTCCGGATCCAGGACGCTGGCGATTCCGAAGGGGAGTCCCAGGGAGAGATTCACCACGTCCAGCCGGTCGTCGAACCGTCCGTCCTGATTGGGGTCCAGACAACGCTCCAGCGCCCGGACTACCATGGCGAAGGAGGTGGTGCCGCCGCGGCCGAAGACCTTGTAGGCGTGGAGGGACGCCTCGGGCGCCACCCCGGGGCCGATGGTGAACGTGGAGGGATCGAGTCCTTTCCGGTAGGGGCCGGCATAGGTCGCGCCGTTGGTGAGCACGCCGAAACCGGCGGCAATCCCGGCCACATGGGTGCCATGGCCGCTGGCGGCGGGGTCCAGCGGGTCCGGATCCTCCACCGGATTCGGCGAGCCGAGGGCGCCGTCGGCATCGAAGTCGTCCCCGACAAAGTCGAATCCGCCGGTGACTTTGGCCGTGGGAAAAGTCCCTGGCTCGATCTGCCGGGGATCGTTCGCGGCAAATGCCTCCGGGTCCCCTGCGCCGCCAAAATGGGCGTGGA
>Ga0268299_1001341_pt1 | contig 45786 bp, 40 predicted proteins | sample NOBtaG_FD_193484 | JGI IMG/M metagenome (GOLD analysis project Ga0268299, IMG submission 193484) | Activated sludge microbial communities from bioreactor in Nijmegen, Gelderland, Netherland - NOB reactor | ecosystem: Engineered > Bioreactor > Aerobic > Activated sludge | place: Netherlands... | reverse complement strand
CCGGAGTTCGAGCACGACCCGCTCGGCCCGCGCTACCGGCTGCGCGGTAACAAGATGTGGATCTCGGGCGGCGAGCACGAGATCACCGAGAACATCGTCCACCTGGTGCTGGCCAAGATCCCCGGCCCGGACGGCAAGCTGCAGGCCGGCGTCAAGGGCATCTCGCTCTTCATCGTGCCCAAGTGGCTGGTGCACGCCGACGGCACGCTGACGGGCGAGCGCAACGACGTCGCGCTGGCGGGCCTGAACCACAAGCTCGGCTACCGCGGCACGACCAACACGCTGCTCAACTTCGGCGAGGGCCGCTTCAAGGTGGATGGCCAGGCGGGGGCCCTGGGCTACCTGGTCGGCCAGCCCGGCGAGGGCCTGAAGTGCATGTTCCACATGATGAACGAGGCGCGCATCGGCGTCGGCCTCGGCGCGGTGATGCTGGGCTACGCCGGCTACGAGGCCAGCCTCGACTACGCCAGGCAGCGCCCTCAGGGCCGGCCTCTCACGGCCGGCGGCAAGAACTCGGCGGCGCCCCAGGTGCCGATCATCGAGCACGCCGACATCCGGCGCATGCTGCTGGCGCAGAAGGCCTATGTCGAGGGCGGCCTGGCGCTGGAGCTGTACTGCGCCCGTCTCGTCGACGAGCAGCAGACCGGCACGCCCGATGCGCGCGTCGAGGCCGGCCGCCTGCTGGAGCTGCTGACGCCGATCGCCAAGAGCTGGCCCAGCGAGTGGTGCCTGGAGGCGAACAGCCTCGCGATCCAGGTGCACGGCGGCTACGGCTACACCCGCGACTTCCCGGTCGAGCAGTACTGGCGCGACAACCGCCTCAACATGATCCACGAGGGCACCCACGGCATCCAGGCGCTGGACCTGCTGGGCCGCAAGGTGGTGATGGACGACGGCCAGGGCCTGAGGCTGCTGGCCACGCGCATCAACGGGACGATCGCGCACGCCGGCCAGGTGCGCGGCCTGGCCGAGCACGGCAACGCGCTGGCGCGCGCGCTGCAGCATGTCGGCGCGGCCACCAAGGCGGCCTGGGCCAGCGGCAATCCGCTGGATGCGCTGGCCAATGCCACGCCCTACCTGCAGGCCTTCGGCCACGTCGTGCTGGCCTGGCTGTGGCTGGACGTCGCGCTGGCCGCCCAGCGCGGCCTGGACGCTGCCGATGCCCGCGGCGCGGACTTCCACCGCGGCAAGCTGGCCGCGGCCCGCTACTTCTTCCACTACGAGCTGCCCAAGATCGATGCCTGGCTGGCCGTGGTCGAGACCCGCGACACCACCTGCCGGGACACCGACCCGGCCTGGTTCTGACGATGAAGCCCGCGCGCGTCGAAACCCTGGTCTGGGTGCTGATCTACGGCGGCCTGGCCGTGCTGATCCTCGGCCTGTGGGTGAGCGGCGCCGACGCGACCGTCGGCCAGGTGCTCACCTGGGGCGGCGGCCTGCTGGCGCTGGCCGGCGTGGTGCTCATCTGGATCCGCTCGCGCATGGGCGGCGGCCCGCAATGAGCGGCGAGCACCGCCACCGCTGATCGTCCCGCGCTCGTCGTTTGCGCCTGTCCATCCTCCACCGATTGCTGCCGATGAAGTTCCTGCCTGTTTCCTTGCTGAGTCTGGTCGCGACGCTCGCGCTGACAACCGCCGCCGGCGCCGCCGACAGCGGACCGTTCGTGTTTCCGGACTACCGCAGTGGCGCCGAGATCAACGCACGCTGCGAGGCCGTCCTCAAGGACGTCAGCTCGCAGGAGACGCAGGTCGCGGCCGGCGGCACGCCCGACAACGTGCTGATCGGCATGGACCGCCTGAGCCAGGCGGTCGACGATGGCCTGGGGCCGATCTCCTTCATCGCCAACGTGCACCCAGACAAGGGCCTGCGCGACGCCGCCGAGGCCTGCGAGCTGCGCTACCAGGCCTTCGCCAGCAAGCTGTACCAGAACGCCCGCATCTACGCGCGCGTCAAGGCCTTCGTGCCGGCCGATCCGATCGATGCCCAGCTGCGCGACGACCTGATGGCCAGCTTCGACGACGCCGGTGTCGGCTTGCCGCCGGCCGCCCGCGCCCGCGCGCGCGCCTTGAACAACGAGATCGGCAAGCTGGCACAGACCTTCGAGCGCCGCGTCCGCGAGGACAAGACCCGCGTGCCCTTCACCGTCGCCGAGCTCGAGGGCGTGCCCGAAGGCGTGTGGGCCAAGGCGCCGCGCGACGCGAAGGGCCGTGTGCTCGTCGGCCTCGACTACCCCAGCTACAACCCCGTGGTCGAGAGCGCGCGCAAGCCGGCGACCCGCGAGCGCATCTGGCGCGCCTTCCAGAGCCGCGGCGGCGCGGCCAACCTCAAGACCCTGGGGGAGCTGGGCCAGAAGCGCCGCGACTACGCGCGCCTGTTCGGCCTGGCGAGCTACGCCGACTTCACGCTGCGGCGGCGCATGGCCGGCAGCGTGTCCAACGTGCAGCGCTTCCTCGGCGAGGTGAAGGGCGTGGTCGAGCAGCGCGAGCTGCGCGACATCGCCGACCTGCGCGAGGCCAAGGCCGCCGACCTCGAGCAGCCGCTCGAGCGCACGAGCCTGAAGCGCTGGGACGCGCCGTACTACATCGAGCGCGTGAAGCGCGAGCGCTTCGCACTCGACCAGAACAGCTTCCGCCGCTACTTCCCGCCGCAGGCCAGTGTCGACTTCGCGATGGCGCTGAGCGGCAAACTCTTCAACGTCGGCTTCAAGCCGCTGGAGCAGAAGCTCTGGCATCCCGATGCCCGCGCCTACGAGGTGGTGGAGCTCGGCAGCGGCAAGCTGCTGGCCACGCTCTACGTCGACCTCTACCCGCGCGCCGACAAGTACGGCCATGCCGCGGTGTGGCCGATGCGCGGCTCGTCGACGCTGGCGGGCCGGCTGCCGACCGCCGCGCTGGTCACCAACTTCGACCGCACCGGACTGACGCTCGACGAGCTCGAGACGATGCTGCACGAGTTCGGCCACGCGCTGCACGTCACGCTGTCGGCCACCCGCTACAGCAGCAACGCCGGCACCAGCGTCAAGCTGGACTTCGTCGAGGCGCCGTCGCAGATGCTCGAGGAGTGGGTCTACGACGCGAAGGTGCTGGCGCTGTTCCAGGAGGTCTGCAAGAGCTGCGAGCCGGTGCCGGCCGACCTGCTGGAGCGCGCGGTCCGTTCGCGCAGCTTTGCCAAGGGGCTGCAGTTCTCGCGCCAGCACCTGTACGCGAGCTACGACCTGGCGCTGTATTCCAAGGCGGCGCCCGAGCCGATGACGACCTGGGCGCGCATGGAAGGCAGCACGCCGCTGGGCCACGAGAAAGGGACGATGTTCCCCGCGGCGTTCTCGCACCTGGCGGGCGGCTACGGCGCCGGCTACTACGCCTACCTGTGGAGTCTGGCCACGGCGCAGGACCTGCACACCGCCTTCGCGGCCGACCCGCTGGACGCGAAGGTCGGGCGGCGCTACCGCGATGTCGTGCTCGGCAACGGCAGCCAGGTCGACGCGAACGAGCTGGTCGAGCGCTTCCTCGGCCGCGCCCCCGGCAACAAGGCCTTCTTCGACTGGCTGAACCGCTGAACTGCAGGAGACCGTCATGAGCCGATCGATCCAGCAACTGTTCGACCTGAAGGGCCGCACCGCCCTCGTCACCGGCGGCTCACGGGGCCTGGGCCTGCAGATCGCCGAGGCCCTCGGCGAGGCCGGCGCGACCGTGCTGCTCAGCTCGCGCAAGGCCGGCGACCTGGAGGAGGCCGCGGCCCACCTGAAGGCGCGCGGCATCGCCGCGCAGTGGATCGCCGCCGACGCCAGCCAGCCGGCCGAGGTGCAGCGCCTGGCCGACGAGGCCCTGGCCAGGCTCGGCCATGTCGACATCCTGGTCAACAACGCCGGCGCGACCTGGGGCTCGCCGGCGGCGGATCATCCGCTCGAGGCCTGGGACAAGGTGATGAACCTGAACGTGCGCTCGATCTTCCTGCTGAGCCAGCAGATCGGGAAGCGCTCGATGATCCCGCGCCAGCACGGCCGCATCGTCAACATCGCCTCGATTGCCGGCCTGGGCGGCAACCACGAGGGCATGCAGACCCTGGCCTACAACACCAGCAAGGCGGCGGTCATCAACCTGACGCGCGCGCTGGCCGGCGAATGGGGCGCCCACGGCATCACCGTCAACGCGATCGCGCCGGGCTTCTTCCCGAGCAAGATGACCAAGGGACTGCTCGACCGGCTGGGCGCCGACAACATGGCCGCGCGCGCCCCGCTGCGCCGCATCGGCGACGACGAGGACCTCAAGGGCACGGCGCTGCTGTTCGCGTCGGATGCCGGCAAGCACATCACCGGGCAGACGCTGCCTGTCGATGGCGGTGTCAGCGCGATGATCGGCGGCTAGCCGCCAGGGTCGCGATGAAGTTCCCGGTCCACATCCCCTTCGTCGAGCAACTCGGCTTCGAGCTGCTGGCGATGGCCGGCGGCGAGGCCGAGATTGCGGTGAGCCTGCGCGAGGAGATGTGCAACTCCTTCAAGGTCGCGCACGGCGGCCTGACGATGACGCTGCTCGACGTGGTCATGGCGCATGCGGCCCGCAGCGTCAACACCGCGACGCCCGACTTCGCGCCCGGCGTCGTGACGATCGAGATGAAGACCAGCTTCATGCGGCCCGGCCTGGGCCGGCTGCTCGGCAAGGGCCGGCTGCTGCACCGCACCGCGACGCTGGCCTTCTGCGAAGGCAGCGTCCTCGGCGAGGACGGCCGCCTGTGCGCCCACGCCAGCGGCACCTTCAAGTACCTGCAGGCGCTGCCGGCCGGCGCCCGTTCGACCCAGCCGCTGCAACGCCGCCTCGACGGCAGCGGTTCCGACTGATACCGACCCACGCGGAGGGCCTCATGGCCACGATGAACCAACAGATCCTGCTTGCCTCGCGCCCCGAGGGCGAGCCCACGGCCGCCAACTTCAAGCTCGTCGAGGTCGCGCTGCCCGAGCTGGCCGACGGCCAGGTGCTGGTGCGCAACCATTTCCTGTCGCTCGACCCCTACATGCGCGGCCGCATGAACGAGGGCAAGAGCTACGCGCAGCCGCAGCCGCTGAACGAGGTGATGATCGGCGGCACCGCCGGCGAGGTGGTGGCGTCGAAGAACGCCAACTTCGCGGTCGGCGACCAGGTCGTTGGCATGGGCGGCTGGCAGCAGTACCAGCTGGTCGATGCCAGCCAGCGCGGCGTGCTGAACAAGGTCGACACCCGCCACGTGCCGCTGTCGGCCTACCTCGGCGCGGTCGGCATGCCGGGCGTGACGGCCTGGTACGGGCTGACGCAGATCATCGCTCCGAAGGCCGGCGAGACGGTCGTGGTCAGCGCGGCCAGTGGCGCCGTCGGCGGCGCGGTGGGCCAGCTGGCGAAGGCGCGCGGGGCGCGCGCCGTGGGCCTGGCCGGCGGGCCGGACAAGTGCGCCTACGTCACCGGCGAACTCGGCTTCGACGCCTGCATCGACTACAAGCAGCATCCCGACCTGAAGTCGCTGAGCACCGCGCTCAAGGCGGCCTGCCCGGGCGGCATCGACGGCTACTTCGAGAACGTCGGCGGCATGATCCTCGACGCGGTGATGCTGCGTTGCAATGCCTTCTCGCGCGTGGCCTTCTGCGGAATGATCTCCGGCTACAACGGCGAGCCGATCCCCATGCTGCACCCGCAGCTGATCCTGTCCAACCGCATGAAGCTCGAGGGCTTCATCGTCAGCGAGCACATGGACGTCTGGCCGCAGGCGCTGAAGGAACTGGGCACGATGGTCGCGACCGGCAAGCTCAAGTACCGCGAGACCGTCGCCCAGGGCCTGGCCAGCGCGCCCGAGGCCTTCATGGGCCTGCTGAAGGGTCGCAACTTCGGCAAGCAGCTCGTGAAGCTGGTCTGATGGACCACCCCCGTTGCGGCTCCGCCGCTCCCTCTCGAGGGGGCGACGCCAGTGGACCGGCAGGGCCGGATCCACGGCGTCTGCTGGATGGCAGCGGGGTCGGCGAAGAATTCCGCGACGACCTGCGGCCGCTCCCGGCGGCCTCGCGAGCGGGGCGGGGCAATGCGGCGGCGCGGCGCGTGCTGGCCGCCGAGGAGCTGGCGTCGCTGACGCGCCTGAGCGATGCGCGCTCGCTGGCCGCGGTCGCGCTGACGGTCGGCGTCAGCGCGGCGGCGATCGCCTTCGGCCTGGCGGTCTGGCCCAGCCCCTGGGTGCTCTTGTCGGTGCTGGTCGTCGGCGTGCAGCAGCACGGCTTCTTCATCCTGGCGCACGAGTCGGCGCACTACCGGCTGCTGAGCCACCGGGCGGCCAACGACGCGCTGGGCCGCCTGATCGGCATGGCCGGCGGCATCTCGATGTGCACCTACCGCGTGATCCACCGGCTGCACCACAACCATCTCTACGGCCCGCAGGATCCCGACACCGCCATCCACGGCGGCTACCCGCGCGGCGTGGGCTACCTGTGGAAGAAGCTGGCCCAGGACCTGAGCGGCTGGAACGCCTGGAAGACCTACGCCTACTTCTTCGGCGCCCCGGCGATCAACGACGAGCAGGCCGCACCCGGCGACGCGGCGCGCACGCAGAAGCTGCTGAACGACACCTCGCCGGAGCTGCGGCGCGTGGCGCGGTCCGATCGCTGGTGGGTCGTCGCCTTCCAGCTGGCGCTGCCGCTCGGGGCGTTCGGCCTCGGCGGCTGGCAGGGCCTGGCGCAGTACGCCGTGCTGTGGCTGCTGCCGCTGCTGACGGTGCTGCAGCCCATCCTGCGGCTGCGCGCGATCTGCGAGCACGGCGCGGTCACCGATCTCGATTCGCCGCTGACGGCCGCGCGCTGCAACCTGACCGGGACGTCGAAGAGCGGGCGCCGGATGGACACGCTGTTCAACCTGGCGGGACGTGCGCTGCTGTTCCCGCACCACGTCAACCACCACCTCGAGCACCACCTCTACCCGGCGGTGCCGCACTACCACCTGCCGCGGCTGCACCGGCTGCTGGCCGAGAAGGGCGCCCTGCAGGACGCCGAGGTGCGCGACCTGTCCGAGACGCTGCGGACGATCTTCGCGCCGCGACCGGCGCGGCGCGACCGGCGACTCGAGGCCGCATGAACGCCGAGCTGATCCTTCACCATTACACGACCTCGCCCTTCTCCGAAAAGGTGAGGCTGGTGCTCGGCGCCAAGGGCCTGGCCTGGCGCTCGGTGCACATCCCGGTGGTGATGCCCAAGCCCGATGTCCTGGCACTGACCGGCGGCTACCGCCGCACGCCCTTCCTGCAGGTCGGCGCCGACATCTACTGCGACAGCGCGCTGATCTGCCGCTGGCTCGACCGGCTCCAGCCCGAGCCGCCGCTCTATGCGCCGGAGTCGGCCGGCATGGCGCAGATGCTGGCGCAGTGGGCCGACAGCCGCCTCTTCTGGGCTGCGGTGCCGTATGCGCTGCAGCCGCGCGGGGCCGCCGCGGCCTTAGCCGATGTGCCGCCCGAGGTGGCCCAGGCCTTCGCCGCCGATCGCGCCGCCTTCACCGCGGGCATGCGCCGGCCGACCCTGGCCGACGCCACCGTCGCGCTGCACAGCTACCTGGCCTGGCTGGAACTGCTGCTGGGCGACGACCGCCTCCACCTGGCCGGCCCGCAGCTCAGCATTGCCGACTTCTCGGTCGCGCACTGCCTGTGGTTCGTGCACCGCGTGCCGCCGGTCGCCGGGGTGTTGCAGCGTCATCCGCGGGTGCTGGCCTGGCTGGAGCGCACGCTCGCGCCCGGTCACGGCCGGCCTTCGCTGATGGACAGCGGCGAGGCGATCGCCGCGGCCGCAGCCGCCACGAACCGCGCGCCGGTCGAGGTCGCGCCGGGGCTGGGGTTCGAGGCCGGCGACGCGGTGACCGTCGCTGCCACCGACTACGGCCTCGATCCGACGCCCGGCCGGCTGGTCGGCCTGAGCGTGGACAGCGTGACGGTGGCCCGCACCGACCCGCGCGCCGGCCTCGTGCACGTGCACTTCCCGCGCCTGGGCTTCCAGATCAAGAAGGAGAAGGTCGAATCATGAAGAGCTTGTCGGGCCGCACCGCGGTCATCACCGGGGCCGGGTCCGGCTTCGGTCTCGAGACCTCGCGCATCGCCGCGCGCGAGGGCATGAACGTCGTGATGGCCGACGTGCAGCAGGATGCGCTGGACCGTGCGGTCGCCGAGATCGAGGCGCTGGGTTCGCCCGTGCTGCCGTTCCGCCTGGACGTGGCCAAGGCGACCGAGGTCGAGGCGCTGGGCGCTGCGGTGCAGGCGCGCTTCGGCGCGCCGCACTTCGTGTTCAACAACGCCGGCGTCGGCTTCGGCGGGCTGATCTGGGAACACACCTTGCAGGACTGGGAGTGGGTCGTCGGCGTCAACCTGATGGGCGTGGCCCACGGCATCCGCGTGTTCACGCCGATGATGCTGGCCGCCGCGAAGGCCGACCCGTCCTACGAGGGCCACATCGTCAACACCGCCTCGATGGCGGGCCTGCTGAACGCGCCCAACATGGGCGTCTACAACGTCACCAAGCACGCGGTGGTCAGCCTGAGCGAGACGCTGCACCAGGACCTGAGCCTGGTCACCGACCAGATCCATGCCTCGGTGCTGTGCCCCTTCTTCGTGCCCACCGCCATCCACCACAGCCATCGCAACCGGCCGGGCGAGCTGGCGGCCGGCAAGCCGACCAAGAGCCAGCTGATCGGCCAGGCGATGATCGGCAAGGCGGTGGGCTCGGGCAAGGTGACAGCCGAGCAGGTGGCGCAGCGCGTCATCGATGCGGTGCGCGACCGGCAGTTCTACATCTACAGCCATCCGCAGGCGCTCGCGAGCGTGCAGACGCGCATGGAAGACGTGATGCTGGGCCGCAACCCGACCGACCCCTTCGCCGCCAAGCCCGAGCTGGGCCAGCAGCTGCGCGCCGCGCTGCGCGCGGCCGACTGAATCGGCGCAGGCGTCGGCGCGCGGCCCGGTCCTCGCGCGCGACCGGCGCCAGCCGACGGCCAGCGGGACGGCGCCCGAGGGTCACCACCCTGTCAAACGCCGCCCGTAGATTGCAAGGGTCGGCGCGCTCAAGGAGCGAAGCGAGTCTCCCCGGCTTCCTTCACGGCGGTCGTCGGCATTGCGCGAGGTCATCCGCATGGGCCGCCCGACCGTCAAGAACGCACGTCCTGCCGGCGCCAGCCGGCGCGATTTCTTCAAGCGCGGCGGTGCCGCCGTCGCCTTGGCGGCTGTCCCCTTGCTGCCGGCCCAGGCGCGCCGGCCCGGCGACGCGCCGGAGGCATCGATGTTCCAGCATGGCGTCGCGAGCGGCGACCCGCTGTCCGACCGCGTGATCCTCTGGACGCGCATCACGGCAGCCGCCGACGCGACGGTCGTCGTGCGCTACGTGGTGGCGACCGATCCCGGCCTGCGCCATGTCGTGCGGCGCGGACGGGTCCGCACCGATGCCGACGTGGATCACACCGTCAAGGTCGACGTCGACGGCCTGCGCCCCGGCACGAGCTACTACTACCGCTTCCAGGTCGCGCGCCTGCTGCGCGACAAGGGCGATCGCGGCCGCGATCGCGGCGACGACGACGGCGACGGCGACGACCGCTGGGCGTCCGGCGACCACGATCGCCGCGGCGGAACCCCGCGCGAGCTCTCGCCGATCGGCCGCACCCGCACGCTGCCGGTCGGACGGACCGCTCGGCTGCGCATCGCGGTGGCCAGCTGCTCGAGCCTCGCGCACGGCTACTTCAACGCCTACCGCCGCATCGCCGAGCGCGCCGACCTCGACCTCGTCGTCCATCTGGGCGACTACCTCTACGAGTACGCCACCGGCCAGTACGGCAACCTGCGGGCCTACGAGCCGGCGACCGAGATCGTCACGCTGTCGGACTACCGGACGCGCCACGCGCAGTACAAGCGCGACCCCGACCTGCAGGAACTGCATCGCCAGCACCCCATGGTCGCGATCTGGGACGACCACGAGATCACCAACGACGCCTGGCGCGATGGCGCCGAGAACCACACCGAGGGGGCCGAGGGCCAGTGGCCCGGCCGCGTCGCGATGGGCCTGAAGGCCTACTACGAGTGGATGCCTGTCCGCGTGGTGGACCCCGACAACCTGCGCAAGAACAACCGCAGCTTCCAGCTCGGCGACCTGGTCGAGCTGGTGATGCTCGAGGAGCGCCTGAACGCGCGCTCACGCCAGCTCGGGACCATCAATGTCGGCGGTAGCAGCGGCTTCGTGCAGCAGGGGCCTTATCTCGATCCCGCGCGCGAGCTGCTCGGCAGCGAGCAGGAGCGCTGGCTTGCAAGCCGACTGCGGACTTCCGAGGCGAGATGGAAGCTGGTCGGTCAGGGCGTGATGTTCGCCCAGCTCAAGCTCCAGCCCGGCGCGAACGCGGCGGGAGGCGGCTTCTTCCTCAACCCGGACCAGTGGGACGGCTACCAGCCGGCCCGCGACCGCATCTTCGAGATCTTCAAGGGCAATGCAAGCGCGGCCCCGGTGGACAACGTCGTCGTGCTGACGGGCGACATCCACAGTTCCTGGGCTGCCGACCTGACGCAGGATCCGAACAATCCCGACACGGCGAACGGGGGCTACGACCCGGTCACGGGCACGGGCTCGCAGGCGGTCGAGTTCGTCGCGACCTCGATCACCTCGCCCGGCGTCGACGACCCGACCGGCCAGACCGCGGGCTTCCTGCGCCTCGTCAATCCGCACTTCAAGTACATCGACCTGAACCGGCGCGGCTACATGCTGCTGGACGTCGACGCGAACCGGGTCGTCTGCGAGTGGTGGTACGTCGATACGGTGGCGATGCCGAGCAAGCTCGAGACCTTCGGCGTCGCGATGCAGGTGCAGAGTGGCAGCCGGCGGGTCGCACCGTCCGGCCAATCCCTGCCAAGGCCGACGGCGCCGCCGCTGGCGCCCTGAGTCCCGGCCCAGCGGCTCAGCGGCTCAGCAGCCCAGCGCCACTGCCTGCACCGGCACGCCGCTGCGCGCGTCGATGACGACGAACTGCACGCGCCGCGGCCGCGGGCCGCTGACCGCATCGGGCACCGACTTCGGCGTGAAGCGCAGCGGCTGGTCGTCGACCAGCAGCACCTGCTGCAGTTCGCGCACCACCGCGTCGTGCTGCAGCGTCGCCCCGGCGTTCTCGCCGGCGCGCACTTGCGTGCGGTGATCGTTCTCGGTCACGGCCCAGTAGCCCATCAGCTCGGCCGGCGCCCTGGCGCCGCGGCGCGTGAGCTGGGCGACGTAGGCGTCGCCGTCGCGGCTCAGGCTCAGGTCGACGGTCGACGCGGCGGGCGCCGGCAGCGCCGGCCAGCGCCGGTAGTCGCGGGCGTTGACCAGCACCTGCGGCGTGTAGACGAAGCTCGCGCCGCTGCGCGACGCGGCATGGTTCTGGCGCCGCGTCCAGTCGGGGCTGGCGAAACGGTCGGTCCAGCCGAGGCGGTCCCAGTAGTCGACGTGGAAGGCCAGCGCGATGACGTCGCGGCGATCCTTCAGCGTGCCCAGCCACTTGTCGGCCGGCGGACAGGAATTGCAGCCCTCCGAGGTGTAGAGCTCGACGACCAGCGGCACCTGCTCCCCGGACCGGGCCGAGCAGGCCGCGGGCTCGGCGGTAACGGCCAGCGCCGGGATCGACAGCATCAGGGCGGACATGGCACGGCGCATCGCGGGCTCCTGCAGCGGATCATCCTGGTCAGTCGCGCCAGGCGGCCGGACCTTGCAGCGCGGGGCTCGTGGCACACTGCGCCGCCCATGAGATGCCCCTGCCTGCCGCTCGCCCCCCGCGCCCTGGTGGCCGCCCACCGCAGCGCCGTCCTGTGATGAGCAGGAACGCCGCACCGTTGCCAGGCCGTGTCGAGGACATCGAGCCCTTCTGGCTGGCTTTCCAGCGCGAATGCAAGGTCAGCGTCGAGGGATTCTCGGCCAGCGCCCTGGGCCACGACCGCGTGCTGGCCGACCAGCTGGCGGAGCTCGTCGTGAGCGGCATCAAGCGCGCCCACGCGACGCTGCGGCGCGACTTCCAGAAGGACCTCGAGCCGCTGCCGCAGCCGGGCGATCACCTGGTGGTGCTGGACGGCGAAGGCCGGCCCCGCGCGATCGTGCGCAACACGCATGTCGAGCTGCGGCACTTCAACGAGATCGACGACGAGTTCGCCTTCGAGGCCGGCGAGGGCGACATGAGCCTGGCCTGGTGGCTGACCGCGCACCGCCAGGATTTCGCCCAGCGCGCCGAGGAAGAGGGCTTCGAGGCCGACGAGCGGCTCGAGCTGGTGCTGGAGCATTTCGAGCTGGTCTGGCCCGTGCCGACGACGACCGGGGGTGGCGCATGAAGCCGGGTCCCGGCCTGGGTGGCGTCGCGCTGGCGCTGGGCCTGCTGCTACCGCCTGGCGCCGTCGCCCAGTCGGCCAGCGAGCCGCTCGAGACCACGCCGGCGCGCATGCGCCTGAATCTCGAGCGCACCGAGCTGCCGGGCGGCGAGGGCATGGGCCTGGTCGGCACCAGCTACCTGCTGGAGCTGCTGCCCGGTGTCTGGGCCGGTCCGGCCGCGTACGGCGCGATCACCGGCCAGCGTGGCGGCCTGTTCACCGTGGGCGGCGAGGTCGGCTGGCAGCGGCCGCTGGCCGGGCCGCTGGCGGTCGAGCTGGGCTTCTATGCCGGCGGCGGCGGCGGTGGCGCGGCACCGGTGGGTGGCGGGCTGATGCTGAGGCCCCACGTCGACCTGCTGTGGAAGTCCGGCGCGCACGAGATCGGCCTGTCGTGGTCGCGGGTGCGCTTCCCCAGCGGCGGCAGCATCGACAGCCGCCAGTTCGGCCTGGTGTGGAACGTCGCGACCGACTTCCGCCGCGTGCCGGCCGCGCGACTGGGCGAGCCGGTGCGCAACGAGGCGCGTTCCGGCATCGGCTTCGACCGCGTGCAGGCGGTGGCCGGTGTCTACCGCACGCGGCCCAGCGCCCAGCGCGTCAGCGGGCCGCCGCTGCCGCGCAATATCGGCTACGCCGGCGCGCGGCTGGAACAGGCCTTCGACGACAACGCCTACTGGGGGCTGGAAGCAGCCGGCGCCGCGAGCGGCGGCGTCTCCGGCTATGCCGAATACCTGGGCCTGCTGGGCACGGAGTACGGCGTCGCCGGCGACTGGCTCACGCTCGGCGGGCGCGTCGCGGCCGGCATGGGCGGCGGCGGCGACGTCGATGTCGGCGGTGGCCTGTTGCTCAAGGCCGGCGCCTACGCGATCGCCCGCCTGGGTGTCGACCTCGGCGTCACCGCCGAGCTCGGCTGGGCCCAGGCGCCGCAGGGCAGCTTCAAGGCCTTCTACGGCAGCCTGGCGCTGAACTGGATCCTCGACGACCGCACCGGCAGCGCCATCCCGGCCCGCACCACCCGCATGGAATGGGTCGGCGGCATCGAGCGCTATCCGGCGGCGCGGCGCGACGGCACGACGCGCAAGCTCGATGCGGTGTCGCTGCGCGTCAATCGCTACATGTCCGAGCGTTTCTACCTCAGCGCCCAGGCCCACAGCGCCTACGACGGCGGGGCCGGCGGCTACTCGGTCGGGCTGCTGGGCGTCGGCTGGCGCACCGACATCGGCCCGCGCTGGCAGGCCGGTGTCGAGGCCCTGGCCGGCGCGGCCGGCGGCGGCGGCGTCGACACCGCCGGCGGCGCGCTGGTGCAGCCCATGGCCTATGTCGGCTACGCGCTGACCCCCGGTGTCGCGCTGCGCGTCGGCGGCGGGCGCATCCAGGGCCTGCGCGGGCCGCTGAAGGGCGACGTGGTCGAGGTCTCGCTGGCCTTCACCTTCGGGGTGACCAGCCGTGGCGTCCGATGACGTCCTGCTGAAGGACACGGTCGCCGTCGTCGGAGCCGGTCCGGCCGGGCTGATGGCCGCCGAGGTGCTGGCGGCGGGCGGGGCGAAGGTCGAGGTCTTCGACGCGATGCCCTCGGTGGGTCGCAAGTTCCTGCTGGCCGGCAAGGGCGGACTCAACCTGACGCACGGCGAGCCCTTCGAGGCCTTCGTCGGCCGCTACGGTGCGCGTCGCGCGGAGATCGAAGACCTGCTGCGCCGCTTCGACGCCGAGGCGCTGCGCGCCTGGGCCGCCGGCCTGGGCATCGCGACCTTCGTCGGCAGTTCGGGCCGCGTCTTCCCTCGCGACCTGAAGGCCGCACCGTTGCTGCGCGCCTGGCTGCACCGCCTGCGCGTCGCGGGTGTCGTCTTCCACCAGCGCCATCGCTGGGTGGGCTGGGATGACGCAGGGCACGTGCGTTTCGAGACGCCCGACGGCGAGCGCCAGGTGCCGGCCGGCGCCCTGGTGCTGGCGCTCGGTGGTGCCAGCTGGCCCCGGCTCGGCACCGACGGCCGCTGGGCGGCGCTGCTGGCGCAGCGCGGCGTCGAGGTGGCACCCTTGCAGCCGTCCAACTGCGGCTTCGACGTCGGCCTGCCGCAGCGCGAGCCGGGCTGGTCGGCGCACTTCCGGGAGCGCCACGCGGGCGCGCCGATCAAGCCCGTGGTGCTGGCGTTCGGCGGCCGCGACGGCGCGCACTTCCGGCGCCAGGGCGAGTTCGTCGCGACGGCCAGCGGCATCGAGGGCAGCCTCGTCTATGCGGCCTCGGCGCTGCTGCGCGACGAGATCGCGGCGCACGGCGAGGCGACGATCCACCTGGACCTGCTGCCCGATCGCGACGCCGGCTTCGTCGCCGCCGAGGTGGCGCGCCCGCGCGGCAGCCGTTCGCTGTCGACCCACCTCAAGAGCCGCTTCGGCATCGCCGGCGTCAAGGCCGCGCTGCTGCACGAGCTGCTGGATCGCGAGGCCTTGCACGACCCGGCCCGGCTCGCGTCGGCCCTGAAGGCGCTGCCGCTGCGATTGGTGGCGCCGCGGCCGATCGCCGAGGCCATCAGCAGCGCCGGCGGCGTGCGTTTCGAGGCCCTGGACGAGCGGCTGATGAGCCGCGCGCTGCCGGGCGTGTTCTGCGCCGGCGAGATGCTCGACTGGGAGGCGCCGACCGGCGGCTACCTGCTGACCGCGTGCTTCGCCAGCGGGCGGGCCGCAGGGCAGGGCGCGCTGGACTGGCTGCGCCAGCGGTCACAATAGCGCGATGACCGCCACGAAACCCGTCCACCTCGTCCGGCCCCAGGCGTCCACGGTCGCCGGTCCGCTCCACGCCGCCACCGACCGCTGGAGCGTCGGCCAGATCGAGGCGCTGTTCGCGCTGCCCTTCAACGACCTGCTGTGGCAAGCCCAGCAGGTGCACCGCGAGCATCACGACGCCAATGCCGTGCAGCGCTCGACCCTGCTGTCGATCAAGACCGGCGGTTGCCCCGAGGACTGCGCCTACTGCCCGCAGTCGGTGCACTACGACACCGGCGTCGAGGCCGACAAGCTGATGGACGTGGCCGCCGTGCGCGCGGCCGCCGAGGCTGCCGCGCAGGCCGGCGCCACGCGCTTCTGCATGGGCGCGGCCTGGCGCGAACCCAAGGACCGCGACATCGAGAAGGTCGCCGAGCTGGTGCGCGAGGTCAAGTCGCTGGGCCTCGAGGCCTGCTGCACGCTGGGCATGCTGAGCCAGCCGCAGGCGCAGGCGCTCAAGGAGGCCGGCGTCGACTACTACAACCACAACCTCGACACCGCGCCCGAGGCCTACGGCCGCATCATCAGCACGCGCGTCTACGAGGAGCGCCTGCAGACCCTGGCCCACGTGCGCGAGGCCGGCATGCACGTGTGCAGCGGCGGCATCGTCGGCATGGGCGAGTCGCGCCGCGAGCGCGCCGGCCTGATCGCCCAGCTGGCCAACCTGGACCCGTATCCGGAATCGGTGCCGATCAACGAGCTGGTGCAGGTCGAGGGCACGCCGCTGGCCGGCAGCGACAAGCTCGACCCCTTCGAGTTCGTCCGCACCATCGCCGTGGCCCGCATCACCATGCCCAAGGCCTGGGTGCGGCTGTCGGCCGGCCGGCAGGGGCTGGGCGACGGCATCCAGGCGCTGTGCTTCCTGGCCGGCGCCAACTCGATGTTCTACGGCGACAAGCTGCTGGTCACCGGCAACCCCGACGTGGCGCGCGACGACGCGCTGTTCGAGCGGCTCGGCCTGCGGGCCTGCTGAGCCCGCGGGGACGCGGCATCGTCCTACAAGACGCCGCGCCGCCGGGCGATGGCCGCCGGCACGCGCTTCGCTAGCATCCACGTCGATGCGAAGAAGACAACTGCTGTGCGGCAGCGCCGCCTCGCTGGCGCTGCAGGCCCTGTGGAGCGGCCAGGCCGCGGCCGCCGGCCTCAAGACCCTGGGCGAGCCCCAGCCCTTCGACTACGCCGTGCTGAAAGGCCGCGCCCGCGCGCTGTCCGGCCAGGCCTACGTGGCGCCGCCGTCCACGCTGCCGGCGGCCATCCGCGATCTGGACTACGACCGCTACCAGGCCCTGCGCTACCGCGCCGACCACGCGCTGTGGGCCGACGAAGGCCTGCGCTTCCGGGCGCAGTTCTTCCACCTGGGCTTGTTCTTCAAGTCGCCGGTGCGCATCCACGAGGTGGTGGACGGCCAGGCGCGCGAGCTGGCCTACGACCCCGAGCTGTTCGACTATGGCAAGAGCGGCGTCGACGGCCGCCAGCTGCCGCGCGACCTGGGCTTCGCCGGCTTCCGGCTCAATTTCCACACCGACCTGCAGCGCGACGTCTCGGCCTTCCTGGGCGCGAGCTACTTCCGCGCGGTCGGCGGTGAGTGGCAGTACGGCCTGTCGGCGCGCGGCCTGGCGGTCGACACCGGCCTGCCGCGGGCCGAGGAGTTTCCGAACTTCGTCGCCTTCTGGCTGGAGCGCCCCGCGGCCGGGTCGAACAGCCTGACGGTCCATGCGCTGCTTGACTCGCCCAGCATCGCCGGTGCCTACCGCTTCGTCATCACGCCGGGCGAGACGCAGGTGATGGACGTCGACGCGGCGCTCTATCCACGCCGGCCGATCGAGCGCCTGGGCATCGCACCGCTGACCAGCATGTACCAGCACGGCGAGAACGACCGCCGCATGGCCTACGACTGGCGCCCCGAGATCCACGACAGCGACGGCCTGCAGATGTGGACCGGCAGCGGCGAATGGATCTGGCGGCCGCTGGCCAACCCCGCCAACCTGCGCTTCAACGCCCACCTCGACGAGAACCCGCGCGGCTTCGGCCTGATGCAGCGCGACCGCAACTTCGACCACTACCAGGACGACGGCGTGTTCTACGAACGCCGCCCCAGCCTGTGGGTCGAGCCGAAGTCCGGCTGGGGCGCCGGGTCGGTGCAGCTGATCGAGATCCCGACGGTCGACGAGACCTTCGACAACATCGTCGCGCTGTGGAACCCGAAGCGGACGCCGCAGGCCGGCGAGGAGCTGCTGTTCGCCTACCGCCTGCACTGGGGCGCCGACGCACCGGTTCGCTCGCCGCTGGCGCGCTGCGTCGCCACGCACACGGGCCTGGGCGGCGTGGTGGGGCAGCCGCGCAAATGCTGGTCGTGGCGCTTCGCGGTGGACTTCAGCGGCGGCGAGCTGGCGCGGCTGGACGCCCAGGCCAAGGTCGAGGCGGTGATCACCGCCTCGCGCGGCCGCGTCGAGATCACCTCGGCACGGCCGCTCGCCGCGATCAGCGGCTATCGCGCGATGTTCGACGTCGTGCCGCCCGAAGGCAGCGAGCCGGTCGACCTGCGGCTCTTCCTGCGCAGCGCCGGCCGGCCGCTGACGGAGACCTGGCTCTACGCCTGGAGCCCGCCGCCGGCGGCCGAGCGCAAGCTGATCTGACCCCGGCGGGCTAGAGCTTCGCGGCGAAGGCGCGCATCTCCTTCTCGGTGTAGCCGCGCAGCGTCTGCGTGCGCACGTTGCCGAGCTGGGCCATCTTGAGCGCGGTGGTCATCACGGCGTCTTCCGGACCCTCGGCCACCAGCACGATGTCGTAAGCGCCTTCGGTCCAATGCACGCTCTTGACGGTGATGCCGGCGGCTTCGGCCAGTTGCTTGTAGGCCTGGAAGCGGTCCGGCGAATCCTTGATGGTCTTGGCGCCCTGGTCGGTGAAGTTGGCCAGCGTGATGAAGGTGGGCATGAGTCGTCTCCTCGACGCCCCGCCTGCCGGTGCCGTGTGTCCGAGGGGGCGTCATCGGCCCGGGCACTGCACGCACTGCGCACCAGCTTCAGAGCTTCGGCGCTGGGCGCGGCGATTGCAAGGGTGTTACCGGCAGCCGCTGCGAGGGACGGGTCGTTGTCAGCTTCCATCCGCGAACTACTAGGTCGCCTATCGCACCGGTAGAACCCCCTCCGCGCCTGGCCGGAGGAAGGGGCTTTTGGGGGAGAGCCGAGGCCGTAGCATCGGGGCCATCGAGGTGCGATGGCGACATCAGCAGGCCCTGCACCTGTTCACCATCTGCAGTTTGGTCACTCGGGAACACCCCAGTTCGCAGGCGTCGTCAACGCATACATCGAGGTCTATGTGGAAGCAGCGCTCATCGGATTGACTGGCGTCCTTATCGCGCAGCTAGTGCTGGTGCGATTCAAGATGAAGGAGCGCCGCAACGCACAGTTCATCGCGCTTGCCGCCTTCTTGGAGAAGACTGCTGAGTGCCTAGAGGCTATGCGGGAGAAACTCGCATCGTATGAAGTGCCAAAGGGGTTGGGCACGCGCCTTCGCGAACACATTGCGGAGTACGAATCGGTCATCCGTAGCAGTACGCTCTCAGCGACTAAGTAGGCTTCGCTACGAACGGTCGTTGGCAAAGTGCGGCAGCTTCTGACCGAAGGTCAGATCGAGGACGACGTCCTGGAAGGCAAGATCCTGAGAGCGAGTGAGGCGAAACGTCTCAAGTTGCTCGAAGATCTCAAGCGTGCTGCAGAGCTCCTACGCGGTCAAGCGGATACGCTACGTGCGAGAGTGGCCTAGTTGGCCATCCCGAAGCCCCACTGCGGCCTGGCTGCACGAGGTCTTCGTCTCGGGCAGCACAGCGGCCGCCAGCAGCCGCGTCCCCCCGGGGGCACGACTCGACCCCGCCATCGATCGCTGGCTGCAGGACCCTCGCAACCGGCCCGGTGAGCCGGTTCGCTTCGACACGCCCGACGGGATGATCTCCAAGGTCTGCATCCGGCCCTTCCCGGATGTGCAGACCGTCGTCTACCGCTGGGACGCGCCGGGCGAGGTGGCGCGGGCCGTGGACGTCCGCGAGACCCCGACCCGCGAACACATGCAGTTCACGCATCCCTCCGCACGCGGGCTCTTTATCTACGTCACCAAGCCGGCCCCCGGCCACCGGCCTTCCGACACGGTGTACTGGCTCGGTGCGCATCGCATCGGCATGACTGGTTGCGGCCACGCGCAGGCCTACCAGATCGCCTACCACCAGTTCGGCGGCGTGCCGGAGTTCGAGCGCGTGGCGCACGGGCCCCGGGTACGGCAAGAGGAGCCGGTCGAGAATCTGCCGACGTTCACCAGGACCTGCCAGGCGCATCACACCCAGGCGGCCTGCGTCTGCCTGTTCTTTCCGGTGCGGCGGGTGATCCCCGACCTCGAGAAGCGGCCCTACGACCGGGCGGAGATCAGCGCCGCCCTGCGGCGCCAGCCCGGGGCGCTGGAGCAGGTGGCGCGCAGCTGCAAGCTGCAGTTCTGAGGTCGCCGAAGCCACGGCGTGGCCGGGCTGCGGCGAGATCGGTAGCGCCGACCCCACGCCGCTACACTGCGCGCTCTTTTTTGCAGCGCGACCGGGTCGCGCCTCGCCCCCGAACGATGTCCGACAAGATCCTGCGCCAGCTCGCCGCCGAGCTGAAGGTGCGGCCCGCCCAGATCCAGGCGGCCGTCGACCTGCTCGACGGCGGCGCCACCGTCCCCTTCATCGCCCGCTACCGCAAGGAGGCCACCGACGGCCTCGACGACATCCAGCTGCGCGAACTGGAGGCCCGCCTGGCCTACCTGCGCGAGCTGGAAGAGCGGCGCGCCGCCGTGCTGGCCAGCATCGACGAGCAGGGCAAGCTGACGCCCGAGCTGCGCGCCGCCATCGAGGCCGCGCCGACCAAGCAGGAACTCGAGGACCTCTACCTGCCCTACAAGCCCAAGCGCCGCACCAAGGGCATGATCGCCCGCGAGGCCGGCCTGGAACCGCTGGCCGAGCGCCTGTTCGCCGACCCGTCGCTGGACCCGCTGGCCGAAGCGGCGGGCTTCATCAACGCGGACGCCGGCTTCGCCGATGCCAACGCGGTGCTGGACGGCGTGCGCGACCTGCTGTCCGAGCGCTGGGCCGAGGACGCCGCGCTGGTGCAGTCGCTGCGCGGCTGGTTGTGGGAGACCGGCCTGCTGCGGTCGCGGCGCATGGACGGCAAGAACGAGCAGGACCCCGAGGTCGCGAAGTTCCGCGACTACTTCGACTACGACGAGCCGATCGCACGCGTGCCTTCGCACCGCGCGCTGGCGGTCTTCCGCGGCCGCACGCTGGGCGTGCTGGACGCGAAGCTGGCGCTGGACGAGGAGCCGGTGCCCGGCCCTTCGACAAGCTCAGGGCGAGCGGGTCCTTCTGTGAGCCTTGCCGAAGGGCGCATCGCCGTGCACCTGGGCTGGAGCCATGCCCAGCGCGCCGGCGACGACCTGATCCGCAAGTGCATCGCCTGGACCTGGAAGGTCAAGCTGAGCCTGAGCCTGGAGCGCGACCTGTTCGCGCGGCTGCGCGAGGACGCCGAGCAGGTCGCGATCAAGGTCTTCGCCGAGAACCTGCGCGACCTGCTGCTGGCCGCGCCGGCCGGCAAGCGCGTGGTGATGGGGCTGGACCCCGGCATCCGCACCGGCGTCAAGGTCGCGGTCGTCAGCGACACCGGCAAGCTGCTGGACACCGCGACCGTCTACCCGCACGAGCCTAGGCGCGACTGGGACGGTTCGCTGCGCACGCTGGCCCGCCTGTGCGCGGCCCACGGCGTGAACCTGATCGCGATCGGCAACGGCACCGCGAGCCGCGAGACCGACAAGCTGGCCGCGGACCTGATCAAGCGCCTGAGTTCCGTTCGCCCTGAGCCTGTCGAAGGGCCGGCTTCGACAAGCTCAGCCCGAACGGTCGAGAAGGTCGTCGTCAGCGAGGCCGGCGCCTCCGTCTATTCAGCCTCGGAGTTCGCGAGCAAGGAACTCCCCGAGCTCGACGTCAGCCTGCGCGGCGCGGTCTCCATCGCCCGGCGCCTGCAGGACCCGCTGGCCGAGCTGGTGAAGATCGACCCCAAGTCCATCGGTGTGGGCCAGTACCAGCACGACGTCAACCAGACCGCCCTGGCGCGCATGCTGGACGCCGTGGTCGAGGACTGCGTCAACGCGGTCGGCGTGGACCTCAACACCGCCTCGTCGGCGCTGCTGTCGCGGGTCTCCGGCTTGTCGGCAGCCGTCGCCGCCAGCATCGTGCGCTGGCGCGACGCCCATGGCGCCTTCCGCAATCGCCGCCAGCTGCGCGAGGTCGCCGGCTTGGGCGACAAGACCTTCGAGCAGGCCGCGGGCTTCCTGCGCATCCGCGACGGCGACAACCCGCTGGATCTGTCGGGCGTGCATCCCGAGACCTACCCGGTGGTCGAGAAGATCATCGCGGCGGTCCAGCGCCCCATCGCCGATCTGGTCGGCAACAGCGACGTGATCCGCAAGCTGCGGCCCGAGGCCTATGCCGACGAGCGCTTCGGCGCGATCACGGTGAAGGACATCCTGGCCGAGCTGGAGAAGCCCGGCCGCGATCCGCGTCCGGACTTCAAGGTGGCGCGCTTCAACGAGGGCGTCGAGGACCTGAAGGACCTGCAGCCCGGCATGACGCTGGAAGGCACGGTCAGCAACGTCGCGCAGTTCGGCGCCTTCGTCGACCTCGGCGTGCACCAGGACGGCCTGGTCCATGTGAGCCAGCTGTCGAACAAGTTCGTGAACGACGCGCGCGAGGTGGTCAAGACCGGCGACATCGTCAAGGTCAAGGTGCTGGAAGTGGACCTGGCGCGTGGCCGGATCTCTCTGACGATGAAGCTCGATGCCGCGCCGCGCCGCGCCGACGAAGGCGCCGGCTACCGCCCGGCGTCGCGTGACGAGCGCCAGCGCGGCAATTCAGCTCGCGCACCGCAGCCGGCCGCCAGCGGCGGCGCGATGGCCGCCGCCTTCGCGAAGCTGCAGAAACGCAACTGAGGGCCGGCGCGTCGGCTCAGATCGAGGTCGGGCCGCGCCGGGCGGGCTCGCGCCGGCCGATCGACACGCGCTTCAGGCGCAGCGGCGCCGGCTCGATCACCTGCGGCGACGCCGACGGGCTGGAGGCCAGCATCACGATGCGGATGGCCGCCAGGTCGCTCGCCGACAGGCCGCCTTGGGCGACCGGGCGCGGCAGCATCGACAGGCCGATGGCCATGGAGAAGGCCGCCATCGCCAGCGCCGGCCGCGGCCAGCCGATCGCCAGGCCGGGCGAGCGTCGCTTCGGTGCGCGCGCGCCTGCGGGTGCCGGCGTGGGCGCGACAAGCGGGGCCACGGCGGCAGGCCGGCGCTCGTGGCGCCTTGCGGCTTCCAGCACGGGAGGGGCCTGCGTCTCCTCGGGAATCAGCAGCCAGCCGCGGGCGCGCCAGGCGGCGCCGAGGCTGCGGCGGCTGGTCAGCACCGTCAGCGGCACCGCCACGACCAGCGGCAGCAGCAAGGGCAGCACGCGCCAGGCGTCGTCGGGCTGGCCCGCCAGCCACCAGGCCAGCAGGCCGGCCGACAGCAGGGCGCCGAGGCCGAACTGCCGCGCGGCCTCGCCCCAGCCGACGGCTTGCGCCTCGCGGGCCGGCGATTGCCAGCCGAGCTTGATGCCGGTGAGCGCCCCCAGCACGAAGATCGAGTGCGCCAGCATGCGCACCGGCGCCTGCAGCGCCGACAGCAGGGCCTCGAGCACGGCACTCAGCATCAGCCGGCCGCCGCCGCCGTAGCCTGCCTGCTGGCGGCGCAGCAGCACCAGGCGCACGGCCAGCACGCGCGGCAGGAAGAGCATCGCCAGCGTCGTGCCCCACAGCGCGATCGCGGCCAGCGGCGGGCCGGCCAGCGGCGCCGGCGAGGCCGCGGGCAGCAGCCAGGGCAGGGCACCCAGCAGCACGAAGGCCAGCCACAGCGGCGATGCGGCATAGGACATCGCGCCGGTCACGAACATCGCCCGGTGCACGCCGGCCAGGCCGGGCTCGACGACGAGGCGCGCGTTCTGCAGGTTGCCCTGGCACCAGCGGCGGTCGCGCTGCAGCTCCTCGACGAGGTGCGGCGGCGCCTGCTCGTAGCTGCCGTCGAGCTCGGGCAGCAGCCAGACCTCGTAGCCGGCGCGTCGCATCAGTGCGGCCTCGACGAAGTCGTGCGACAGGATGGTGCCGGACAGGCCACCCCGGCCGGGCAGTGTCGACAGCGCGCAGTGGCGCATGAAGGGTTCGATGCGCAGGATGGCGTTGTGGCCCCAGTAGTGCGACTCGCCGAGCTGCCAGTAGCGCAGGCCGGCGCTGAACAGCGGGCCGGTCAGCCGCCCGGAGAACTGCTGCAGCCGCGCGTGCAGCGAATCCAGGCCCCAGGTGCGCGGCGCGGTCTGCAGGATGCCGACGCGCGGATGCGCTTCCATCACGCGCACCATCGCCAGCAGCGCTTCGCCGCCCATCACGCTGTCGGCGTCCAGCACCACCATGTAGCGGTAGCTGCGGCCCCAGCGGCGGCAGAAGTCGGCGACGTTGCCGGCCTTCTTGCCGCTGCGGCGACGGCGCCAGCGGTAGAAGATGCGGGCCGGCTCGCCGTCCTGGCCGAGTTCGGCGCGCAGGCGCTGCCAGGCGGCGACCTCGGCCTCGCGCAGCGCGGCATCCGGCGTGTCGGACAGCAGGAAGACGTCGAAGAGGCCGGTGGGCGCGCCGGCGTGCTTCAGCGACTCGACCGTCGCGCGCAGGCCGGCCACAACGGTGACGACGTCCTCGTTGCAGATCGGCATGACGATGGCGGTGCGTGCCGAGGCGTCGATCGGCCGGCCGGCCACGGACTCGGCCGACAGCGCATGGCGGTCGCCGCGGCGCAGGCTGAGGTAGCCCATCACCGCCGTCGTGCAGCCGGCGGCGACCCAGGCGAACAGCAGCGCGAAGAGGCCGGTCTGCAAGGCCGTCCAGCCGCTGTCCGCGCCGGCCGGCGACCCGGCGTCGAGGATGAGCGTGGCAAGCGTGGCGCTGCCCAGCACCAGGGCCAGCAGCAAGCGGCGCCGGCGCGTCGCCGCCGCCATCCAGGGCGCGCGCTCGAGGGGCGCAGGCCGTGGCCCCAGCAGCCCGCGCCAGCCGCGCCAGGGCGACGGGGTCATGGAGCCGCGCTGCATCGGCGGGGCGGTCAGTCGCAGCGAGGGCGGCAGGGGAACGAAGGCGTCGATGGGCTTGTGGCTCATGTCGGGATCGGAGTGAGGCGGGTGGACGTCAGCCGCCGGCCTGTTGGTGCGGCGAGGGGCGGCGTGCGTTCTCTAGCAAGACGCATGCGTTGTCACCGGTGGTGACGAAGCGATCCGGCAGCGGCAGCGTTCGGGTGCTTGGACGGCGGCGAGGAGCGGGCATCGCGAGGGCGGGTTGTGTCTTCTTGTGTCGAGGCGCGCAGGCTGCGATCCGATGCGGTGGATCTTCCGGTCCGATGCGTGCTCGCGCCATCGGCATGCACCGAGCGTGCCTGTAGGCCCCGGCCTACAAGGCCATGGCACGTGCGAGGCGACGGCCGTTAGCATCACGAGGTGTCCAGACCCGCCCTGCGCATCCATGCCGGCCGTACCGCAAGAGCGCATCTCGCCGAGCGCGGCCTGAGTCCCGGCGACGTGCGCGTGATCGCGGCCGCGGCCGGTGGCCCCAAGGGCCTGGTGCTCGGTCCGCTGGACCGCTACCTGTTCGGGCAATGGCTGCCGCGCAGCGCGCACACCGTGCACCTGGTCGGCGCCTCGATCGGCGCCTGGCGCATGGCCACCGGGGCGCTCCCCGACCCGGTGCGCGGCTTCGAGCGCCTGACGCACGACTACGTGCACCAGCACTACCAGCTCGAGCCCGGCCGCACGCTGCCGTCCGCCAGCCAGGTCAGCCGCGAGTTCGCGCAGGAACTGCACGACTTCTTCGACGGCCAGGTCGACGCCCTGCTGTCCCACACGCGCTACCGCCTGCACATCGTCACCTCGCGCGGCCGCCACGTGCTGGGGCGCGAGGGCGCGCTGCGCACGCCGCTGGGCTATGCCGGGGCGCTGCTGAGCAATGCGGTGAGCCGCAGGAGCCTGGGCGCCTGGCTCGAGCGCGTGGTGTTCTCGGCCCCCGGCGAGGCGCTGCCGGTCGACCTGAACGACCTGCGGCACCGCCAGGTGCGGCTCACGGCCGACAACTTCCGGCCGGCGCTGCTGGCCTCGTGCTCGATCCCCTTCGCGCTGAAGGCGGTCCACGACATTCCCGGCGCACCGCCCGGCGCCTACTGGGACGGCGGCATCACCGACTACCACCTGCACTGGAACTACCCGTCGATGAACGAGGGCCTGGTGCTCTACCCGCACTTCCAGAAGGCCGTCGTGCCGGGCTGGCTGGACAAGGCGCTCCGGCATCGCCACCGCGCCACGCCCTTCCTCGACAACGTGGTGGTGCTGGCGCCCGATCCGGCCTGGGTCGCCTCGCTGCCGAACGGCAAGCTGCCCGACCGGACCGACTTCAAGCGCTATGCCACCGACCTGGCCGGGCGCATGAAGGTCTGGCAGCGCGCCGTGGCCGAGAGCGAACGCCTGGCCGACGAACTGGCCGGGATGCTGTCGCGCGGCGGGGGCCTGGCGGCCGACCCGCTTTGAGCACGGCCATCGCCGGGTCACAATCGATCCATGTTCCTGCAGCGCTTCGACCCGGACTCGAGCACCTACACCTACCTGCTGTCGGACGACGTCAGCGGCGAGGCGGTGCTGATCGATCCGGTGCTGACCCAGGTGGAGCGCGACCTCGCGCTGCTGCAGCAGCACGGCCTGCAGCTGGTGACCGTCCTCGACACCCACGTGCATGCCGACCACATCACGGCCGCGGCGTCCCTGAAGGCCGCCACCGGCGCGCCGACCGCCGTCGGTGCCGACTGCAACGCGGCCGGCTACGACCGCGCGCTGAACGACGGCGATGAGATCCTGTTCGGCGCCCAGCGCCTGCGCGCCATCGCGACGCCCGGCCACACGCCGGGCAGCATGAGCTTCCTGTGGGAGCCCGACGACAGCCCGCCGCGCGTCTTCACCGGCGACACCCTGCTGATCGGTGCTTGCGGGCGCACCGACTTCCAGGGCGGCAGCAGCGAGCAGCTGTGGGACAGCGTCACCCGACGCCTGTTCGCACTGCCCGGCGAGACGCGCGTGCTGCCGGGGCATGACTACCGCGGGCTCACCGAGAGCAGCATCGCCGACGAGCGGCGCGATAACCCGCGCTTCGCCGGCCACACGCGCGAGAGCTTCATCGCGCAGATGGCGGCGCTGAAGCTGCCGCCGCCGCGGCGCATCGCCGAGGCGGTGCCGGCCAACAAGCGCGCCGGCGCGCCGCCCGACGTGGCCGAGGAGATCCAGCAGGCCTGAGCTGCTTTCGGTTGCCGGTCTTTACCTGCCGGCAATCAACCCGGCCGGCGTCAACGCGTTGTCAGGGGAGGGCCGTGCACCCGCGCGAAGCCCGTCCACTGGAGACTGCGATGACTTCGACAACCTCTGCCCCTGCCCTTTGGCACCGAGCGCGCTTTGCGCTGTTGCTCGCGCCCGCGCTGCTGGCCGGCTGCTACGTGGTGCCCATCGTGCCGCGGCCGGTCTATGGCCCCGGCTACCAGCGGCCCTACCCGGGGCCCAACCACCACCACCGCCATCACCGCCACTGGCGCGGCGAAGCGACCGACGGCGCGGCGGTGGCCGCCGCCACGCCCTCGGTTCACATCGAGGTCTCGAGCAACTCGCGGTAGTCGTCCGCGCTGGCGATGCGCGGATTGGTCTTGTGGCAGTGGTCGGCGAGCGCGCCGGCCACGATGCGCTCGGTCCAGCCGCGCTCGACCGCCATCGCGGCCAGGCCCGAGGGCAGGCCGAGGCGGGCGTTCATGTCGGCGATCGCCGCCGGGATGTCGCCCGCCGACGCGAGGCCCATCGCATGGGCCATGCGCTCCAGGCGCCGATCGGCCTTGACGCTGTCGGCCTGCGCGTTGAAGCGCACCACCGCGGGCAGGAACATCGCGTTCAGCGTGCCGTGGTGCAGCCTGGGGTTCACGCCGCCGAGGCTGTGCGACAGCGAATGCACGCAGCCCAGGCCCTTCTGGAAAGCCATCGCGCCCTGCATCGAGGCGCTCATCATCTGGCGCCGCGCCTCGCGGTCGGCGCCGTTCGTCGTGGCGCGCTCGATGTGGGCCCAGGCGCGCTCCAGGCCGTCGAGCGCGATGCCGTCGGCCGGCGGGTTGAAGGCGGCCGACATGAAGGTCTCCATGCAGTGGGCGACGGCATCCATGCCAGTCGCGGCGGTCAGCCCGGCCGGCAGCCCGAGGGTCAGTTCGGGGTCGCAGATCGCGGCCTTGGGCACCAGGTGCCAGGAGTGGAAGCCGAGCTTGCGGTGGTCGTCGACGATGACGATGGCGCCGCGCGCCACCTCGCTGCCGGTGCCGGCGGTGGTGGGCACGGCGATCAGCGGCGCCGCGGCGGCGGTGATCTTCGGCGAACCGCCCTCGATGGTCGCGTAGGTCTTCAGCTCGCCCGGGTGCGTGGCCAGGATCGCCAGGCCCTTGGCCAGGTCGATGCTGGAGCCGCCGCCGACCGCCACCAGCCCGTCGGCCTGGTGGGCGGTCCAGGCCTCGCGCGCTGCGCGCACCGCCGCCTCGGTCGGGTTGGACGGCGTCTGGTCGAACACGGCGACCGGCAGGTCCTTCAGCGCGTCCAGTGCCTTCTGCAGCACGCCGGCGGCGCGCACGCCCGGATCGGTGATCACCAGCGGGCGGGTGATGCCGATGCGGGCGCATTCCGCCGCGAGCTCGCGCACCGCGCCGAAGTCGAACTGGATCTGGGTGACGTAGAAGATGCTGGCCATGGCGGGCGGGCAGGAAGTCGGGGCGGCCGACAGTATGCTCGCGCCATGAGCCTGGACGCCCTGACCCCGACCATGCGCGACGTGCTGGAACGCATCTCGCGCGCCGGCCGCCCGCCGATGCACACCCTGTCGGTCCACGAGGCCCGCGCCAGCTACGCGATGGGGGCCGAGATCCTGGACCTGCCGCGCGCACCGCTGGCCCGCGTCGAGGACCTGACGATCCCGGTGCGCGAGGGCGCGGCCGTGCCGGCGCGGCTCTATGCCGAGTCGCGCGCCGCGCTGCCGGTGCTGCTGTACCTGCACGGCGGCGGCTTCACGATCGGCAACCTCGAGACCCACGACAGCCTGTGCCGCCAGCTGGCGCTGAAGAGCGGCGCCGCGGTGCTGTCGCTGGCCTACCGCCTGGCGCCCGAGCACCGCTTCCCGGTCGCGGTCGAGGACAGCTGGGACGCGCTGCAGTGGCTGGCCGGGCCCGGCGCGAAGTCGCTGGGCCTGGACGGCAAGCGCCTTGCGGTCGGCGGCGACAGCGCCGGCGGCACGCTGGCGGCGGTGTGTGCGCTGATGGCGCGCGACGCCGGGCTCAAGTTGGCGCTGCAGCTGCTCTTCTACCCCGGCACCACCGCCCACCAGGATACCGACTCGCACCGCCGATACGCCCAGGGCCTGCTGCTCGACAAGCCGATGATCGACTGGTTCTTCGGCCGCTACATCTTCCTGTCGGAGCGCAAGGACTGGCGTTTCGCGCCGCTGCTGGCGCCCGACCACGAGGGCGTCGCGCCGGCCTGGATCGGCCTGGCCGAGTGCGATCCGCTGGTCGACGAGGGCGTGGCCTACGGCGACACCCTGCGTGCCGCCGGCGTGCCGGTGCAGCTGGAGATCTGGCGCGGCGTGGTGCACGACTTCATCAAGATGGGACGCGCCATCCCCGAGGCGCTGCAGGCCCACGCGGCGGCGGCCGCGGCGCTGAAGGAGGCCCTGCGATGAGCGACCGCCGACCCGCCAGGCGCCAGGACTTCCGCCACCTCCATCGCCTGCGCGTGCGCTGGGCCGAGGTCGACATGCAGGGCATCGTCTTCAACGGCCACTACCTGATGTACCTGGACACTGCGGTGGCCGACTACTGGCGCGCACTCGCCTTGCCGTATGCCGAGTCGATGCGGCACTTCGGCGGCGACCTCTACGTGCGCAAGGCCACGCTCGAGTACCAGGCCTCGGCGCGCTACGACGACGTGCTGGACATCGGCATCCGTTGCGGGCGCATCGGCAATTCGTCGATGGTGTTCGAGGGCACGGTGTTCCGCGCCGACCAGCCGCTGGTCAGCGGCGAACTGGTCTACGTCTTCGCCGACCCGGCCACCCAGACCAGCAAGCCGGTGCCGCCGGACTTTCGTGCGGTGCTGCAGGACTTCGAGGCCGGCCAGGCCATGGTCGCCGTGCGCACCGGCGGCTGGGACGAACTGGGCGCCGACGCCCATGCGATCCGCACCGAGGTCTTCATCGAGGAGCAGAAGATCCCCGCCGCGCTGGAGTGGGACGAGGCCGATGCAGGCTGCCTGCACGCGGTGGCCTACAACCGCATCGGCATGGCGCTGGCGACGGGCCGCCTGCTCGAGCACGTGCCCGGCGTCGCCAAGATCGGCCGCATGGCGGTGCGCCAGCCGCTGCGCGGCGGCCGCGCCGGCCGCAGCGTGCTGGAGGCCTTGATGGCCGCGGCGCGCGCGCGCGGCGACCGCGAGGTGTTGCTGCACGCGCAGACCTCGGCGGCGGGCTTCTACGCGCGCAGCGGCTTCGTGCCGCGAGGACCGGAGTTCGACGAGGCGGGTATCCCGCACATCGAGATGGTGCGGGCCTTGTAGGCGCGGCAGCATCGGGCCTGGACGATCAGGAGCAGGATCTCATGAGCACAGCACGCGATGCATTGTTCAAGAAGCTGGCGACCGAGCTGGGCATCGACCACACCGAGGAGGTGAAGGCCGTGCCGCGCTACGAGGTCGCGGTCGAGCACGACGGCGAGCTCTACATCAGCGGCCAGATCCCGCGCGTGCGCGGCGCGGTCGCCGTCACCGGCAGCGTCGGCGCCGACGTCTCGCTGGAGGAGGGCCGTCACGCGGCGCGGCTGTGCGTGCTGCGCGCGCTCGCCGTCATCCGGCAGAGCGTCGGCACGCTGGACCGCGTGAGGAAGATCCTGCGCATGACCGTCTACGTGAAGAGCGCGCCCAACTTCGCCGACCAGAGCGAGGTGGCCGACGCGGCCTCGGACATCCTCTACACGGTGTTCCAGCCTTCGGGCGGCCACACGCGGACCTCGGTCGGCGTGTTCCAGCTGCCCAAGAACGCCGCGGTCGAGATCGACATGATCGTCGCGCTGGGCGAGCGCGAGGCCGGCACCAGCACGTTCTAACACCACTGCCTGGGCGCCGGCGCCGCTCAGACGTCGGCGTTCAGCGCCTCGAGCGCCTCGCCGAGCTCGAGCCAGCGCGCCTCCAGCGCCTCGACCTCGTCACCCAGGGCCCTGAGCTGGCGACCGCGCTCGGCGCGGGCCGCGGCATCGAGGCCCGCATCGCCGAGGCTGGCGGCCAGGGCGTCGCGCTGCGGCGTGGCCTCGGCAATGCGGGCCTCGATGCGCGCCAGCTCGCTCTTCAGCGGCCTGGCGCGGTCGGCCAGGCGCTGGCGGGCCTGCGCCTGGGCCTTGCGGTCGTCGCGCCGGCCGCTGCCGCCGTCGTCGCCCTTCGCGACGGCCCCCGCCGGGGCCGGCACCGCGGACTGCGTGCGCAGCGCCTGCGCGTAGGCGCGGGACTGCTCGCGCGACTGCTCGAGCAGCCAGCGCTGGTAGTCGTCGAGGTCGCCGTCGAAGTCGCGCACGCCACCGCCGCTGACGAGCCAGAACTCGTCGCAGACCTCGCGCAGCAGCGCGCGGTCGTGGCTGACCAGCATCACCGTGCCCTCGAACTCGTTGAGGGCCATCGACAGCGCCTCGCGGGTCTGCAGGTCCAGGTGGTTGGTCGGCTCGTCCAGCAGCAGCAGGTTGGGGCGCTGCCAGACGATCATCGCCAGCACCAGGCGCGCCTTCTCGCCCCCGGACAGCGAGCCGACCTGCTGGTGGACCATGTCGCCGCTGAAGCGGAACTGGCCGAGGAAGTTGCGCAGTTCCTGCTCGCGCGCGCCGGGCGACACCTGCTTGGCGAGCCGCACCATGTGCTCCATCGGTCCGCTGTCGGGCGTCAGCAGGTCCATCTCCTGCTGCGCGAAGTAGCCGATCGCCAGGCCCTTGCCCTCGGTCACGCTGCCGGCGATCGCGGGCAGGGTGCGCGCCAGGGTCTTGACCAGCGTCGACTTGCCCTGGCCGTTGGCGCCGAGGATGCCGATGCGCTGGCCCGGCTGGACCGAGCGGTTGATGTCGCGGACGATGGTGATGGGGTCACCGCCTTCGACGGCGTAGCCACATCGCATCTCCCGCATCGCGAGCATCGGATTCGGGAGGTTCTGCGGCTCCTTGAACTCGAAGCTGAAGTCGGCCGCGGTCAGCACCGGGGCGATCTTCTCCATGCGCTCCAGCGCCTTGACGCGGCTCTGCGCCTGCTTGGCCTTGCTGGCCTTGGCCTTGAAGCGGTCGATGAAGCGCTGCAGCTGCGCCACCTTGTCCTGCTGGCGGCTGAAGGCGGCCTGCTGCTGGCTCAGGCGTTCGGCGCGCATCATCTCGAAGGCGCTGTAGTTGCCGCCGTAGCGCGTGAGCTGCGTCTCCTCGAGGTGAACCGTGACCTGGGTGATCGCGTCGAGGAACTCGCGGTCGTGGCTGATGACGAGCATCGTGCCCTCGTAGCGTTGCAGCCAGGCCTCCAGCCAGACCAGCGCGTCGAGGTCGAGGTGGTTGGTCGGCTCGTCCAGCAGCAGCAGGTCGCTCGGGCACATCAGCGCGCGCGCCAGCTGCAGGCGCATGCGCCAGCCGCCCGAGAAGCTGTTGACCGGCGCATCGAGCTGCGCGCTCCTGAAGCCCAGGCCGAGCATCAGCGCCTGCGCGCGCGGCCGGGCGTCGTAGGCACCGGCCTCGGCGAGATGCGAATGGGCGTCGCCGATGGCGTGGCCGTCGCCGCTGGCTTCGGCCGCGGCCAGCGCCGCCTGGGCCTCCATCAGGCGCGAGTCGCCCTCGAGCACGAAGTCGGTCGCCGGATCGGCGGTTTCGGGCATGTGCTGGGCGACCTCGGCCAGGCGCCAGCGCGGTGGCATCGAGAAGTCGCCCGCGTCGGCCTGGAGCCGGCCGGTCAGCAGGGCGAACAGCGAGGACTTGCCGGCGCCGTTGCGGCCGACGAGGCCGATCTTCTCGCCGGGGTTCAGCGTGAGGTCGGCGCCCTGCAGCACGATCTTGGGGCCGCGGCGCAGGACGAGGTTCTGGAGTCGGATCATCGGAGGCGGCTTTCGGGGGGCGCAAGCATACCGGGACGGCAGGTCCGCGAACGACCTGCGACAGACATCACGCTCGGCTTGCGAACCCGGGCGCCGGGGCGGGTCGGCGGACCCTATGCTGGGAACCGCGGTCGACACCCCCGATCTTTCTGCCATGAAGCGCTGGCTGCCCCTCCTCGGTCATCACCTGCGGCTCGAACGCCGCGGCATCAATGTGCACGTGGTCCTGCAGGACCCGGCCAGCCCGGTCGAGCCGCCAGCGCCGCCGCCCAGGCCGCCCTCGCGCGCGGTGCGCGGCCTCGACGAGGCCCGCGTCGACCTGATCGGGAGCCAGCTGCGTGCCTTGCTGAAGCGCCACCCGCATGCACGCTCGGTGCTGCGGCACCTGGGCTATGTCGAGGCCGCGCTGCGCAAGCAGGGCGCCGGGGCCCTGGACGAGGTGCCGGTGGACGTGCTGAAGGCCGCGCTGCAGCAGCTGGAGAGCCTGGTCACCAACTGGCAGCAGGAAGGCCTGGCCGAACTGCGCTCACGGCTCGCGGTGGCCGTGGTGGAGCGGGCCGAGGAGAAGGCGGCCGCGGAGGCGGCGGCCGCTGCTCACCCGAAGACGGATGCGATGGACGTGGACGCCCGGCGCATCCACGTGGCCGAGGCCAGCGCCTCGGACTTCGAGGCCGCCCAGGCGAAGTGGGTCGCACCGGCGCCCGGGTCGCCGCCGCTCGACCCCAAGTCCTAGTCCCGGCCGAGCGCCTCGCGCGTCAGCAGCAGCACCTGGTCGGGCCCGGCGCTGGTCTCCAGCCACAGCGCCGGCAGGCGCGGGAAGGCGCGCTCGAAGTGCTCGCGCTCGTTGCCGATCTCCAGCACCAGCACGGCGTCGTCGGTCATGTGCCGCGGCGCCTCGCGCAGCAGCGCGCGGACGAAGTCCATGCCGTCCTGGCCGCCGTCGACGTTGCCGTCGAGTGCGAGGGCCGGCTCGGCGCGGTACTCGGGCGGCAGCGCCGCCATCGAGGCGGCGTTGACGTAGGGCGGGTTGCACAGGATCAGGTCGTAGGGCCCCTCCACGCGCTGCAGGCCGTCGGATCGCAGCAGGTTGATGCGCGAACCCAGCTGGTGGGCGTCGACGTTGATGCGCGCGACCGCGAGGGCGTCCTCCGACAGGTCGCTGGCATCGATGCGGAGCTCGGGCCAGGCCATCGCCGCCAGGATCGCCAGGCTGCCGTTGCCGGTGCACAGGTCCAGCAGGCGGCGGGCGGTCGGCGCGATCCAGCGGTCGATGCTGGCGTCGGCGATCAGTTCGGCGATGAAGCTGCGCGGCACGATGACGCGTTCGTCGACGTAGAAGGCCACGCCCTGCAGCCAGGCCTGCTGGGTCAGGTAGGCGGCCGGCAGGCGGCTGCGGATGCGGCGATCGATCAGCGCATCGACCACCAGCCGTTCGCTGGCCGTCACCGGGCGCCCGGCCTCGTCGTGCAGCGCGTCCAGCGGCAGGTCCAGGGCCCATTGCACCAGCCAGGCCGCCTCGTCGTAGGCATTGGTCGTGCCGTGGCCGAAGACGACGCCCGCGTCCGCCAGCCGCTCGGCCTGTGCCTGCACGAGGTCGAGCAGGGTCATGCGATCAGCCGGTCGAGCACGCCGCGGTAGATCGCCTTCAGCGGCTCGATGTCGGCGACCGCCACGTGCTCGTCGATCTGGTGGATGCTGGCGTTGACCGGACCGCACTCGACGACCTGCGGGCAGATCGCGGCGATGAAGCGGCCGTCCGAGGTGCCGCCGGTGGTCGACAGCTCGGTCTCGCGGCCGGTCACCTGGCGGATGGCCTCGCGCAGGGCGGCGATCAGCGAGCCCGGCCGCGTCAGGAAGGGCCGGCCGCCCAGGGTCCAGTCGATGCGGTAGCTCAGGCCGTGCCGGTCCAGCACGGCGGCCAGGCGCGACTGCAGCGACTCCGGTGTCGACTCCGTCGAGAAGCGGAAGTTGAAGTCGACGATCGCCTCGCCGGGGATCACGTTGCCCGCGCCGGTGCCGGCATGCAGGTTGGACACCTGCCAGCTGGTCGGCGGGAAGTGCTCGTTGCCGCGGTCCCAGTCGATGGTCGTCAGCTCGGCCAGGGCCGGCGCCAGCAGGTGGATCGGGTTCCTGGCGAGCTGCGGGTAGGCGATGTGCCCCTGCACGCCCTCGACCACCAGCCGGCCCGTCAGCGAGCCGCGGCGGCCGTTCTTGATCATGTCGCCGAGCGCCTGCACCGAGGTCGGTTCGCCGACGATGCAGGCATCGATGCGTACACTGCGCTCACGCAGCCAGTCCACGACGCGCGTCGTGCCGTCGAGCGCCGGGCCTTCCTCGTCGCTGGTGATCAGCAGCGCGATCGAACCGGCGTGTTCGGGCGTCGCGGCGACGAAGTCCTCGATGGCGGCGACCATGCAGGCGATCGAGGTCTTCATGTCGGCCGCGCCGCGGCCGTGCAGGCGGCCATCGCGATGGCTGGGCACGAAGGGGTCGCTGGTCCAGCGCTCGAGCGGGCCGGTCGGGACCACGTCGGTGTGGCCGGCGAAGGCCAGCAGCGTGGCTTCGCTGCCGCCGCGGCCGCGCCTCACGGCCCAGAGGTTGGTGACGCGGAAGTCGTCGGGACCGCTCGCGATCGTGTGGCAGTCGAAGCCCGCGGCCGCGAGGCGTTTCGCGATCAGCGCCTGGCAGCCGTCGTCATGGGGCGTGACCGAGCGGCGCGCGATCAGCTGTTCGGCCAGGCCGAGCGCCGCACCGGCGGACACACTCACAGCCCGCCGAAGTTGGTGCGCTTGCCTTCGTCGCGCACCTCGAGCGTGATGTCGGTGAAGGAAGGACCGTCGTCCTTCTCTTCCTTCTTGGCGATGAGCTTGGACTGCGCACCGGTCTCGTTCTGCAGCCGCCACATCAGGTTGGTCGGCGAGTCGGCATACGACAGGCCCTCGTCGCGCGTGATCGTGCCTTCGTTGATGAAGCGCGCGAGCTCGGCCTCGAAGGTCTGCGAGCCTTCGGCCAGCGACTGCTCCATCGCCTCCTTGACGCCGGAGAAGTCGCCCTGGGCGATCAGGTCCGATATCAGCTTGGTGTTGAGCATCACCTCGACGGCCGGCACGCGACCGCCGGCGGTGGAGCGCACCAGGCGCTGCGAGACCACGGCCTTCAGCGCCGACGACAGGTCGCTCATCAGCGCCGGCCGCGACTCGGGCGTGTAGAAGCTCAGGATCCGGCCCAGCGCGTGGTAGGAGTTGTTGGCGTGCAGGGTGGACAGCACCAGGTGGCCCGACAGCGCGTACGAGATCGCCATCGTCATCGTCTCGCGGTCGCGGATCTCGCCGATCAGGATGCAGTCCGGCGCCTGGCGCAGCGCGTTCTTCAGGCCGATCTGCAGGCTCTGCGTGTCGCGGCCGACCTCGCGCTGGTTGACGATGGACTTCTTGTTGGTGAACAGGAACTCGACCGGGTCCTCGATCGTGAGGATGTGGCCGGCGAGGTTGCGGTTGCGGTGCTCCAGCATCGCGGCGAGCGTCGTGCTCTTGCCGGTGCCGGTGGCGCCGACCAGCAGGATCAGGCCGCGCTTCTCGAGGATCAGGGTGTTGAGGATCTCGGGCAGCTTCAGCGAATCGAGTGTCGGGATGTCGGGCGGGATGCAGCGGAACACGGCCGCGATCGAGCCGCGCTGGCGAAAGGCACTGAGGCGGAAGCTCCCGACGCCGGCCACGCCCAGGCCCATGTTCAGCTCGCCGAGTTCGTCCAGTTCTTCCAGTTGGGCCGGCGCCAGCAGTTCGGCCAGCAGCTGGCGCGGCTGTTCGGGCGTCAGCGCCTGGTCCGACAGCTGCAGCATCTGGCCGTTGATCTTGATCTGGATCGGTGCGTTGGACGTCAAGTAGACGTCCGAGGCCTTCTTCTCGGCCATCAGCCGCAGCACCCGCTCCATGTTCCCGCTCATGCCAGGCTCCCTCCGTGGCCGTCGTCGCCGTCTCAGGCGCCGCGCAGCAATTCGTTGATGCTGGTCTTCGCGCGCGTCTGCGCATCGACCTTCTTGACGATCACCGCACAGTACAACGAGTACTTGCCATCCGCCGAGGGCAAATTGCCGGAAACGACGACCGAGCCGGCCGGGATGCGGCCGTAGCTCACCTCGCCGGTGGCGCGGTCGTAGATCTTGGTGCTCTGGCCGATGTAGACGCCCATCGAGATGACCGAGTTCTCCTCGACGATCACGCCCTCGACGACCTCGGAGCGGGCGCCGACGAAGCAGTTGTCCTCGATGATGGTCGGGTTGGCCTGCAGCGGCTCGAGCACGCCGCCGATGCCGACCCCGCCCGACAGGTGCACGTTCTTGCCGATCTGCGCGCACGAGCCCACCGTGGCCCAGGTGTCGACCATCGTGCCTTCGTCGACATAGGCGCCGATGTTCACGTAGCTGGGCATCAGCACGACGTTCTTAGCGATGTAGCTGCCGCGGCGCGCCACGGCCGGCGGCACCACGCGTACGCCGGTGGCGCGCATCTGTGCATCGTCGAGGTGGGCGAACTTGGTGCCGACCTTGTCGTAGAAGCCCAGGTCGCCGGCCCGCGAGACCTTGTTGTCGTTGAGGCGGAAGCTCAGCAGCACGGCCTTCTTGACCCACTGGTTGACCTGCCACTGCCCGACACCTTGCCGGTCGGCGACGCGCAGCCGGCCCTTGTTCAGGTCCGAGATCACGGCCTCGACCGCCTCGCGCAGCTTGGGGTCGGCGCTGGTGGGCGAGAGGCTGGCGCGGCCCTCCCAGGCGAGGTCGATGAGGGCTTGCAGTTCGGACGTGGCGTTCGTGGACATGGGATCTCAGCGTGACTGGATGAAGGAGACGATGCGACGGGCCGCCTCGACGCATTCGTCGACGCCGGCCACCAGCGCCATGCGCACGCGGCCTTGTCCCGGGTTGCTGCCGCCGGCCTCGCGCGCGAGGTAGCTGCCGGGCAGCACCGTCACATTGTATTGAGCGAGCAGTTCGCGGGCGAAAGCGGTGTCGCTGCCGCCGCAGACCCGCTCGGGCACGCGCACCCACAGGTAGAAGCCGGCATCGGGCAGGGCCACGTCCATGACGGAGGCGAGCATCGGCGTCACGCGCTCGAACTTGCTGCGGTAGAGCGCGCGGTTGGCCTCGACATGCGCCTCGTCGTTCCAGGCGGCGAGGCTGGCGCGCTGCACGGCCGGGCCCATGGCCGCGCCGTGGTAGGTGCGGTAGAGCAGGAAGGCCTTGAGGACGGCCGCATCGCCGGCGACGAAGCCCGAGCGCAGTCCCGGCACGTTGCTGCGCTTGGAGAGGCTGGTGAAGGCGATCAGTCGCCGGAAGTCGTGGCGCCCCAGCGCCGCCGCCGCCTGCAGGCCGCCGAGCGGGGCTTCGCCCTGGAACCAGATCTCCGAGTAGCACTCGTCGGAGGCGATGACGAAGCCGTGCCGGTCCGACAGCTCGAACAGTCGCTGCCACTCGGCCAGCGGCATCACCGCGCCGGTCGGGTTGCCGGGCGAGCAGACGTAGAGCAGCTGGGTCCGTGCCCAGCTTGCTTCGTCGACGGACGACCAGTCGACCGCGAAGTTGCGCGCCGGATCGCTGTTGGCGAAGACGGTCGCCGCGCCGGCCAGCAGCGCCGCGCCCTCGTAGATCTGGTAGAAGGGATTGGGGCAGACGACGGTGGCGCCGGGTCGCGTCGCATCGACGACGGTCTGCGCCAGCGCGAACAGCGCCTCGCGCGAGCCGTTGACCGGCAGCACCTGCGTGGCCGCATCGAGGCTCACCCCGTAGCGGCGCTGCACCCAGGCGGCGCAGGCCTCGCGCAGCGCCGGCTCGCCGGCGGTCGCCGGATAGCTGGCCAGTCCGTCCAGCGCGGCGGCCAGCGCCTCGCGGATGAAGGGCGGTGTCGGGTGCTTGGGTTCGCCGATGCCCAGGCTGATCGGTGCCAGTGCCGCGTTCGGCGTCACGCCGCGGGTCAGTTCGCGCAGCCGCTCGAAGGGGTAGGGCTGCAGGCGCGACAACAGGGGATTCATCGGCACGATTATCCCCAGCGCGCAGCGGGCCGGCGCCGCGCCGGAGCGGCCTCAGGCCAGTGCCCGCGACAGCGCCAGCAGCAGCGGCGCCAGTTGGGCCTCGACGCCGCCGCGCGGGCCATCGTGCCGCGCCGAGGGCGCGTCGCGCAGGACCAGCTCGAGCTGCCGGGCGGCCTGTGACAGCGCATCGGCACCCAGCGTGGCCGCGATGCCCTTGAGGTCGTGCGCCAGCCGCAGCATCTGGTCGCCGGCGCCGGCGGCGCTGGCCTCGTCGTAGCTGCGCGACCAGTTGCCCATGAAGACCGCGGCGTGCTCGACGAGCCGCAGGTAGAGCTCCTCGTTGCCTTCGAGCCGCCCCAGCGCCGTCGCCGTGTCGACGCCGGCCTCGCGGGCCAGCACCTCGAGCGCGCGGGTCGGCCGTGGCAGGTGCTCGGCCGGCAGCGGCGCGGGCTGGGTGACCGACTCGCCGTCGCGCCGCGGCGCATGCAGCCGCGCGATCGCGTCGAGCAGCGCCGCCTTGCCGAAGGGCTTGCTCAGGTGGGCGTTGCAGCCGGCTTCGAGGCTGCGCCGGACGTCGCTCTCGAAGGCGTTGGCCGTCAGCGCCAGCACCGGCACCGGCGCCCGGCCCTCGTCGGCCTCGAGGCGGCGCAGTTCGCGGGTCGTCGTGTAGCCGTCCATCGCCGGCATCTGCATGTCCATCAGCACCAGGTGGTAGCGCTTCTGTCGCAGCCGCTCCAGCGCGACCAGTCCATTGGGCGCCACGTCGATGCGGTGACCGCTGTCGGCCAGCATCTGCTCGACGAGGTAGACGTTGACCGGGTTGTCCTCGGCCAGCAGCAGGCGCAAGGCATCGGCGGGTGCGGCCTCGACCGGGTCGTCCGCCACCGGGGGTGCCGCCAGGTCGGCCGGGGGCAGCGGCAGCGTGAAGTGGAAACTCGTGCCCTGGCCGGGCTGGCTGTCGACCCAGATGCGGCCGCCCATCAGTTCGACGATGCGCTTGGTGATCGCGAGCCCCAGGCCGGTGCCACCGTAGGAGCGCGTGATGCTGCCGTCGGCCTGCGTGAAGGGCAGGAAGATCGCGTCGAGCTTGCTGCGGGCAATGCCGATGCCGGTGTCGCGGACCGTGAAGCGCAGGCGGTCGCCGCCGCCGGGCTCGCGCTGCACCAGGAGGTCGACGCGGCCGCGCTGCGTGAACTTGATGGCGTTGCCGACCAGGTTGAGCAGCGCCTGTTCCAGCCGCATGCGGTCACCGCGCACGCCGTCGGGCACCGAGGGATCGAGCTGCAGGTCCAGGCCCAGGTCCTTGGCGGCGGCACGCCCGCGCAGCAGCGCCATCTGGTCGGCCAGCAGCCGGTGCAGCGAGAAGCTCGTGACGTCGAGTTCGAAGCGCCCCGCCTCGATCTTCGACAGGTCCAGCAGGTCGTTGATCAGCTCGAACAGTGTCTGGCCCGACTGCCGGAAGATCTCGACGTGGCGCCTTTGCTGGGGCGTGAGCTCGGTTTCCGCCAGCAGCTCCGCCACGCCCAGCAGCGCGGTCATCGGCGTGCGGATCTCGTGGCTCACGTTGGCCAGGAACTCGGTCTTGGCCTGGTTCGCGGCGTCGGCCACGGCGCGCTCGTAGGCGAGCTGTCGGTTCGCGCGGTTCATCCACAGTTGCTGGGCGGCGACGGCCAGCAGGAAGCCGGTGACGATCGCGACGACGGGCAGCGCGATGTCGGTCTGCCGTTGCCAGACGGCGAGCGCGACCCACGACGCCAGCAGCACCGCCAGCAGGCTGCCGAACGCGGCCAGGCCGTCGTGCAGCAGGGCCGGGCGGCCGCGTCGCCAGCTCAGCACGGCCGGCAGCAAGGCGAGGGCCAGCAGCAAGGCATGGCCCGTCGGTCCGGGCGGGTGCAGAACGCGGCCGTCGCGCAGCGCCGCGTAGGCGCTGGCCAGCACCGCCGTCCCCGAGAACTGCCCGCTCGGCGTCATCACGCCATCGCCGAGGAAGGCGCTGCTGCCGATGAAGACGACGCGATCGCGGATGCGCGCGCGCAGGGCGTCGTTGTCGTCGCGGCCGAGCGCCGCGTCGGCGAGCGTGCTGAAAGGCAGCGAAGCGATCGCCTGCGGCGAGGCCGGGAAGGCCAGCGTGACCATGCCCTCGCGATCCGTCGGCCAGGTCCGCGCGCCTTCGCGGCGGCTCATCGCCACGGCCAGCGGGAAGGACGGCAGGATGCGACCCTCGGCGCGGTGCAGCAGCGGCAGCCGGCGCAGCCGCCCATCGCTGTCGAGCGGCGTCGTGATGATGCCGACCGAGCCGGGTCGGGACAGGGCCGACAGCAGTGCCGGCGCCGGCGGCGTGAAGGCCGCCCAGTCGACCGTCGGCATCGCCGCGGCGGCCAGCGCCACGCGATCCAGGGCCGGCGCCGCGGCCGGTTCGCCGGCCGCGGCCTGGCGCTGGCCGCTGGCGGCGAGCACGACCGGACCGGGCTTGAGTAGGCTGCGTCGCAGCGCCTCGTCGCCGTCGCGCGGGTCGGCGAACACGACATCCAGTGCCACGAGCTGCGCACCGGCGTCGCGCAGGTAGTCGATGGCAAGCGCGTAGACGTCGCGTTGCAGCGGCCAGTTGCCCAGGCGCGGCTGCAACTCGCGCAGCGAGGCGTCGTCGATGTCGACGATCAGCAGTTCCTCGTCGGGCGTCGCGGTCGCGAGCCAGCGCAGCTGGACGTCGTTCCAGGCCTGGGTCAGGCGTTCGTGCAGCGGCGTCGACGCCAGCAGGAGCGCCGCCAGCAAGGCACCGAGCGGCACCCACCAGAGCGATGCCGGGCCGGTGGCGGGCGCCTCCAGGCCTCCACGCAAGTGCTGCGGGTCACTCATCGCTCAGAGCGCCAGCAGCAGCAACACGGCCGGCGGGATCAGCAGCCACCAGCGTGACGCCGGCACCTCGATCTGCTGCGTGCCGCCGTAAGGACCGGCGAAGCCGTCGGGGTCGACGGTGCGCACGCGCATGTAGTAGCGGCCGGATGGCGGCTCGACGAGCGCGATGCTGGACTGCGCGATCCGCTCGGCCCGCACGACCTGCGTGAACTCGGCGTCGCGCGCCACCTGGACGTCGAAGGACTCGCCGGCGGTCGCCGCCTGCCAGCGAAACACCAGCTGGCCTTCGGCCACCTGCGGCGGCTCGGCGGCCGGGCTGGGCGGGATGGCGCGCTGCGTGAAGGCCTGCGCGTCGCCGAACGGACCCTGATCGCCGTCCGCGGCGATGCTGGCCAGGCGCCAGTGGTAGCGGCCGGGCGGCAAGGCGAGCTGGAAACCCGGCTCGGCGAGCGTGCGTTCGTCGGCGCGCAGGCGCGTGAACGCCGCGTCGTCGGCCACCTGCAGGCGGTAGCGCACTGCCGCGGCCGGGCGTGTCCACGCGAAGACGGCCGTGTCGCCATAGATCCGCGCGTCGGCGCCCGGCTGGCTGGTGAACGGCGGTTCGGGACGCGCCTTGACGACCAGCGCCGTGTTGGCGTCCAGGCCCTCCAGACCGTCGGCGTCGACCGACCGGACGCGCAACAGGTAGCGGCCGTCGGGCAGGTCGGCCCAGCGCGCCGCGGGCTCGGCGAACTGCCCGTCGAGCAGCAGGCGTTCGGGCTGACCGTCGGCGAGCACCTGGGCACGGTAGCCCCGCGCACCGGCGGCGGCCGACCAGTTCAGGCGCAGCGGGATGCGCTCCAGCCGGATGAGGTCGGCCGGCAGGGGCGGTGCGGGCAGCAGCCGGCGCGGCGGCTGCGGCGGCTGGCCGGCTGCGGCGACGCTGCCGAAGCCGGCGTCGACCTTGACTTCGCGGCCGGCCGTCGCCGCGACCTGGCCAGCCAGCACCTCGACGCGCGAGGCCGCCTGCTGCGGGTCGGCGTGGGCACGGAACTCGGTGCCGCGCACGCCGAGATTGACGGTCGGCGTGCGGATCTCGTAGCCCCCGCGGCGGCCCTTCTGCGGCGTGACGATCGAGTCCACGCTGCCCCGTTCGAGCTGCAGCCGCGTGTCGGCCAGGCCGCTGCGGCCCAGCACCAGCAGGCGCTCGATGCGGAATTCGCTGTCGGGCGTGGCCAGCAGCCGCGACCCATCGGCGAAGCGCAGCGTCAGCGAGGCCCCCGGGCCGGTGCGCAGGACGTCGCCGGCCCGCAGCGACTCACCGGCTTGCACTGCGCGCGGCGGCTCGGTGCCACGCACGACGCTGCTGTCACCCTGGACGTGGACGACCTCGGCCACGCCGACCTCGCGTCGCAGCCACTTCAGCGGCATGCGCAGCGCGCTGCCGGGCACCAGCCGCAACGGGTCGGCGATGCGATTGAGCTGCTGCAGGTCGCGCCAGCCGTAGGGCGGCTGTAGGTAGGTGCCCGAGAGGCCGATCAGGGTGTCGGCGGGCGCGATGCGGTAGACCCAGTCGCCGTCGGGCGCCTCGGACTGCGCGCGCGCCGTGCCGGCAGCCCACAGCAGTCCGCACAGCCAGGGCAGCAAGAGGCAAGCGATGCGCTGGCGCATGGGTCGGGGACGCGCGTGGGGATGACCGCATGATGCGGTGCGCGGCACCCGGTCCGCAATCCGTGTCGAGCGCCGGCGCCACACCCAGAGGGGTGGGGACGCGATCCACCGGGCTCAGGCCTCGACGACGATGCCGCTGAGGAGTTCGTCCTCGAGCCACTGCCGCAGGCAGGCGCCGATCCGATGCTGCAGCTCGTCCGGCGCGTCGCCGGCCTCCAGCGCCGCGGCGCGCTCGCACGATGCGGCAAAGCCGGTGCCGGCCAGAGCACCCCGGAGCAGTTCGGCCTCCACCGGGTGCAGCGATCGGAAGTGCGGCTGCAGGCCCTTGCGCCAGACGAGCCAGGTGACCGGGCGGCTGCCGCGCTCCAAGGGCGGCGGATCGGACTCGTCGTCGAGGGCCTGCCAGATCGCGACGGTGTTGTGCTCGACGACCAGCAAGCGGGCCGTCGGATGCAGCACCAGCCTCAGCGTGCCCCAGGCCTCCGGGGCGACCGCCGCCAGGGCCGCCGCGTCCAGCGCCGGCGCGTCGGGGCCGTCGAAGGCGCCGCGCAGGGCCCAGTCGAGCCGCGCCAGCTCGGCCACGGCCGGCTCGCGAGGCAGCCAGTCGGCGAGGGCATCGGCCAGGCGATCACCGAACCAGCGCAGGCTGCGCGTGGCCGGCGGGTGCGCATCGATGTAGCGCAGCGCGGCGCGCTCGAAGCGCTCGGCGCCCAGGTAGGCCTGGGTCTTCTCGTGGGCGTCGGCCAGCGCGTCGATGAGGCGCAGGCGATAGGCGCGGGCGTAGATGCCGAGCCGCTGCGCGGCGTGCGCTGCGTCGCCGTCGACCAGTGCCGCGGCATCGGCCGTGCCGATCACGTGCTGCTGCACCAGCGACTGCAGACCCAGCAGCGCGCCGGTCATGCCAGCGCCTCATGGATGGCTTCGCCCGACACGCGCGCGGCGATGTGGCGCGCGTGGTCCAGCTCGGCGATCAGTTCGGGCAACGGCGGGATATGGTCATCGCGCTCGATCATCGTTGCCACCGGGCCGCAGCGCCGCAAGGCCGCCTCGTAGAGGGCCCAGACCGGATCGGCCACCGGGTGGTCGTGGGTGTCGATGATGTGATCGCCATGGTCGGAGTGCCCGGCCAGGTGGATCTGCTGGACGCGGTCGGCCGGCACGCCGTCCAGTAAATCCTGCGCCTCGAAGCCGTGGTTGACGCTGCTGACGTAGATGTTGTTGACGTCCAGCAGCAGGCGGCAGCCGGTGCGCCGGCAGACCTCGGTGATGAAGGCCCACTCGGTCATGCACGAGGCGCGAAAACTCACATAGCTGGACACGTTCTCCAGCACCAGCGGGCGCCGCAGCACCTCCTGCGCGCGGTCGACGTTGCGCACCACCACGTCCAGGGCCTCGTCGGTGTAGGGCAGCGGGTAGAGGTCGTGCAGCACGCGGCCGTGCACGCCGGTCCAGCACAGGTGGTCGGACACCCACAGCGGCTCGACGCGGTCGGCCAGCGCCTTCAGGGCGCGCAGGTAGTCGTCGTCGGGCCCGTCGGCCGCGCCGATCGACAGCGCCACGCCATGCATCACGACCGGATAGTCGGCGCGGATGCGGTCCAGCATCACCAGCGGCTTGCCGCCGGGCACGAGGTAGTTGTCGGACAGCAGCTCCAGCCAGTCGACACGCTGCGGCGCCGCGAGGAAGTCGGGATAGTGCGCGGTGCGCAGCCCCAGCCCGAAGCCGGGCGAGGGCTGCACCGCCGGGGCACGCAGCCCCGGGCCGTTGCCGGCGCGGGGCTGCGTGGCGCCATCCGTCTCGTGGACGAATGTCACGGGCGGATCACAGGTCGCCGATGGTGCCGCCGGCCTTCAGGCACTCGGCCGCGGGCATGCCCTTGAAGCTGTGGCCCTTGCAGGCGTTCTGGCCCTTGCAGGCGTTCTCGCTCGTCTTGCAGTCACCGTTGCCCTTGCAGCTGTGCACGCCGTAGCAGTGCACCTTGTCGCTGGCAGCGACCGCCTTGCCCGAGCTGCCCTTCGGCGGCGCGGCAGAGAACGCGGCGGCCGAGAAGGCCAGGGCAGCAGCAGCGGCGGCGAGTTGCACGCCCTTCGATTGAACGATCATGGTGGTGTACTCCTGAACATGGCATTGAGGCAGGATGGACTGGCAGCAAGCCAGGCCGGACAGTGCGGGTCTTGCGGACCGCGGCACGGACGTGTGTCGGGGGCACGGCACCGGACTTACACGCCCCCGCGAAATCCCTGAGGGCCGGCGCGCCGCCGGTCGCGCCGACCTCCGCAGGCCGCTATCGTCTTGTGTGCAACACTATTTGCAGCAACAAGACCCGACATGGCCACCTCCAGGAAACCCGAAGCCAACCGCCCGCCGGCATCGACGGGCATCCAGCTCGACGAGCAGCTCTGTTTCGCGCTGTATGCCGCATCGCTCGCGATGACCAAGATCTACCGCCCGCTGCTGGCGCAGATCGGACTGACCTATCCGCAGTACGTGGTGCTGCTCGCGCTCTGGGAGTGCGACGGCCTGACGATCGGCGAGCTGGGCCAGCGCGTGGCGCTCGACTCCGGCACGCTCACGCCCTTGCTCAAGCGCATGCAGCTGCAGGGCCTGGTCGAGCGCACCCGCAGCGCCGCCGACGAGCGCCAGGTGCTGATCACGCTGACGCGCCAGGGTGCCGAGCTGAGCCAGCATGCCTCGGCGATCCAGGAGCAGGTGGCCTGCGCGACCGCCTGCTCCGAGCGCGAGTGCCACGACCTGACCCAGGCGCTGCAGACGCTGCGGTCCTCGTTGCTCACCAACGCCGGCGGCGCCTGAGGCGCCGCCCGGGACGCGCGATCGCTCAGCGCTCGCAGCCGCGCTTCTCCTCGCGCGTCAGGCAGTC
>Ga0268299_1001340_pt1 | contig 45844 bp, 34 predicted proteins | sample NOBtaG_FD_193484 | JGI IMG/M metagenome (GOLD analysis project Ga0268299, IMG submission 193484) | Activated sludge microbial communities from bioreactor in Nijmegen, Gelderland, Netherland - NOB reactor | ecosystem: Engineered > Bioreactor > Aerobic > Activated sludge | place: Netherlands... | reverse complement strand
ATCGAGCTTCTTTTGCCATCAAGGATTTTAGTTCTAGTGGATCCACGCGTACTGCGTTGCCGCTGCGGTAGGCGGGCCACTGCCGGGTAGCGATACGCTCTCGAATGGTGCGCTCACTTATCGATAAAAATTGTGCAGCGGCCTTAACACTCATGAGTTGGCCACTCATTCGGTCGTGGGGCAGGCGTTCGAGGATCTCGTCAAGTTTCCCCCCGAGTTCCCTCATTGTGACAAAGAGTTCGTCAGACCCAACGCTTCGATTGATCCAGACGCTCACACAGCGGATTGCGCGCACGATATCATTCTCCGACGGGCTGGAGGCTATGGCTGCGCCATCGTCCGTTGGGACCGGTCCACCCTGAGGTGTTGAAATTGGTGCGTCCTGACCGGAAGAGGTTCGGAAGGGGTTCGATCGTGTGTTGCTCATGAGACTTCCTTGGGTGTTGGTCGTGATGATGGTCTTGGTGGTTAATGATCCTCAGGAATTAGGCCATGATGGCGCGCAACGTCCCTCGCGTTCTTCAACGATGGACGATGTGCTGGTAGGGAATCAGGGTGCTCGTTACGGAGACAGCTGAGGGTGCTCACTCCTGTTCATCGGACTGGAATTCGACATCCGGGTCATCGCGGACGGCTGGGCTGAATTCCTCAAGGCGTCACGTTCGTCGATGATCGTCATTCTCGACTCCAACCGTTGCAGGGGTTGTGTAGTTCAGCAAGACACGGCTGCGGCCGTTGTTCACGAGCCGCCCCCCTGCTTCTCGGCCATTCTTGAGTGTGCACTCTGGTTGCAATTGATTGTGCGCGGAGGCCTCGTAAGACGTTATGTGGCGATTGTCCGATCCGACCGATGGGCGGATGCGTCTCTAGATCAGAGGAAAGGACGGGGACAGGACCAGACAGAGCTGTTCGGTCAGCACGGCGTCCAATCGTGTCACAGTGACGAGTCGATACGGCACCTGTCGGTCGCAGTTATAGTCGAGATAGCGTCCGCCGTGGACGCTCGTGGTGATGCCCTGGGCGGTCGCCGACGGGTAGACCCAGAGCGTGGTCACCGGCTCGGCGATCTCGAGCCCGACGTAGGGCGTGGCCGCATCCAGGGCCAGAATGACATAGGCGGACAGGCCCTCGAGGCAGAGGGCATTGACCATGTTGCTCAAGACCGGCGCCGCGATCTCGTTGGCCATGACTTGAAATTGACGACCTGGCACAGATTCACACGGTAAGTTTCCTGCATCTTGCCCGTCGCGTATCGCCATTCTCAGATTCCACACTGTCGGGCTCTCATCTCGCATCCTTCAGGCTCCTTCTGTTCACGTATGTGTTGCTTCTGAAACTGGATGATGGCGCGACGGCGTACTGCACGTCGCGCCACCATGCTCGCTTACTGATTCACAGGGGTGGCCCGCCGAGGACCGAGTAGCCGAAGGAGCGTCTCCTCCACCAGCCGGCGGAGGGCGTCCCCGTTCGCGCCCTCGTAGCGGAGGCGGCTTTCATAACCGGCCTCCTCTGCGTTCAGACGGCGAGCCGTGAGATGGATCGTCCTCGCGTCGTCACTCGCCGTAAAGAACATGCCGACATCCTTCACGTACAACCCCAACGATCGTGTCTCCTCATCCAGATCAGTGATGGAGACATCCAATCCCTCGGCCTCCAGGATGGCTCGTGCTTCGTGAAGCACCGGCAGGATGTCCCGCGTGGCGACCTCCTGAAAACGCATCCAACTCAGCTGGAGCGGAGGGAAGAGGAGGTCATTGGCCTTCCATTCCTGGAGTTTCTGTTGCAAGTAGTGAAAGTGCGTGTGCGTGTGGTCCATCGGACACCTCGTCTGTCGTGAATGCCGTCGCGCCGTGGGTCGGAAACGTGCGCAGCCCGTGTGTATTCAGCCCGACCGCTTCCTCAGGGCTGAAGAGTTGGCTCGTCTTCACCGTGCACCAGCGTCATGCCGGTGTGGTGTGGAAGCCGGCGAGGTCCGTGGAACACGTGAGGAGCCGCAACAAATCAACGAAGAACACGCGAGATCTTCGCCTTGAAACAGGACGTCCTGACCTCCTGTTCGGTCTTATTGTGTGTTGCGACACATGTTGTTCGCGCCGCCGAAGGAACTTCCACGTTCCTGTTCGGTCATGGCTGTCTAGCAATGGAAGGGGGCTTTTGCGGACGAACCCGGGCCTCCGGCTCAACTGCGGGTAGGTCCCACAGTGTTCAGAAGCCGGAGCCGGGGTAAGTGATGGAGTGGCGTGATAGACCGTGCGCCTCACTGTAGCGCGTTCTTTCGTACAGTTACGTGACGGTGTGAGACACAGGTGGATCATTAACGACCGGGCCGAGGCCGGATTCCCGCATTCCATCTGCGAAGCGGCCTGGTATCCGAAAAAAAACCCTCTCGACCAAGGCACAGAACCTAAAGACAAAAGGGAAATCGGATCGGCGTTAGAATAGGAAAGTGAGAAGGTGCAGCAGACGTATAGGAGCTAGCTATAGATTCCGTGTGCAAGTCGTCCCAGGATGGTTACTACTGACTGGAAGCCGGCATCCGTATCAATCATCTGTAGCGGATTTTTCTGGGCCAATGCGCGGTTGGGTCGGTTCATCCACTTCCAGGCGTTTTCAGGGTCTCCCAACACGTCCTCGGCTCTGGCACGAAGACTCGCTATCCGGGCAGCTCGATCTTCCGGAAATTGAATGTTGCTGGCGGAGGGGATCGTCATGGCCAGATGGTAGCCGACGTGCCCCATGGTGTCTACCCCTGGACCTCGGCTGGCGACAGAGTGTTGTGTATTTCGCCGTGTTTCTTGGGATTCCCGGTTTGTGAGTGGGAGATGCTGCAGGTCCTCCCTTACGCCAGGTTACCTGGTGCGTTGATGCATCGAGATCACTGGAGGAGGGGGAGCACGTGTGCACAGCCGTACAGGCAGTGCACACACGGAATCGCGGCAGAAATCCCTACAGCGTCAATAGAGCGATCCTGCCTGTATGAAAGCGTGCGGTCTGGTGACATGATCCAAGTTGCACGACGCTCCCTCTACTCGTAGTGCTCGACCACTCCTCTATGGAATAGGCCTGCCTGGGCCCGGCGCCCTAGAGTGGGAGGTATGGATGCTTCACAGCTTCTAGACGACGTGATCGATCTTCCCCTGTCCTGCACCCTGTGTTTGGTCCAAGAGGGCGTGATCGGAACGGGATAGCTGTGGGCGTTGTCGTCTGCACGCGGCCTCGTGCAAAGTTCGCTCTTGGCCACCCCTGGCATGGTGATCAAGCTGTCCTTGCAAATGCCTGGCATGGGACCGATTCGGATGGAGGGGCTCGTCACCTGGGCACGCGAGTCAGAGTTCGGGATGCAGTGGCTCCGGGGGACGGACGTGGTGAGCGAGCAGGAGAGCACCGTATGAGGCATGTTGGCAGCGCGATGTTGCTGGGTATTATCTTGGCCATGATCTTGATGCTGGTGTCTTGGGAGCGGCCCCCTCAGTCAGGGGGTATGTCAGGGAAAACCCCCTTCAATCGTATGCTCAATCAGATGGAGATGTTCGAAGCCCAGCCCGCGCACTGACTGATCGAGTCTCGCTGCCGAGGCAGCCTCTTCCTTCGTGGTACGTCCTCAGAGTAATGCCAGATCCCGTCTCGCCCGCTATCCTTCTTTCATGTACCACGCCTGTCTCACTCCCCTCACTACAAGGAGGCCCTGTGAATCCACGGTATAGCGAACGAAAGGCAACGTCCGCCAAGGTCACCCTGTCGGCCGGACCGCGCGTAGGAGAGGGCCAAGTGTTGGATCTCACGGTTCCCGGGTGTCTGCTACAAACGGCGATGCCACTTGAGCGAGGACAAGACGTGCAGCTCCTCATTTATCTCAACGATCTCCGGCCGATGCGAGTCAATCTGGGCATGGTGAGATGGGTGTCCGGGAAGACGGCTGGCATCGAGTTCATTCGGATGAGCGCCGAAGATCAGCTCCGCCTACAGGCTCACATGGGATTTGTTCCACGGCGCACGGCGACCCATACATCCTGGAGGGAGACGGTCCTCTGTACGGGTGTGGCCGGTCGATAGACGCCGTCGAAGGAGAGGGCCGCATGATCACAACACAGTTTGGGATACGCACGCACCACCGGGTGCCAGTCGCCACGTCGGTGTACTTTTCAAATGAGGCGGTCGATGGGACCGGACATCTGTGGAATCTGTCTTTGTCTGGCTGTCGAGTGGATGGCAGCGTGTCCGTTCGAACGGGGACGCGACTCACGCTCCTGGTCCTCTTGCCGGGGGAGCCAGCTTTCATTGTCATCCGTGAGGCACAGGTGGTCTGGACCCGTGGTCAGGAGTTCGGCCTGAGACTTGTCAGTATGCACGCACCCGAGGCAGCACGCCTCGACACCTTTGTACGCAATCAGATTGCCTAGAGGCCTATGCACCATATCACTCGCGTGGATCGAGACAGCCTGCACAAACACTTCTGGCAAGTCACCATTCGACGGTGGAACCAGGTCTATACTCGCAATTTTCCCGACCGTCGACATGGAGGACGAGAGCACGCGCTGGCCGCGGCACAGGGGTATCGAGACAGCGTCCTCGCCCAGCAGGCCCAGATGCCGCGTCACACTCGCTGCGCCGTGCTCAAAAAGAATAATCAATCCGGCGTGTCCGGGGTCACACGGATCCTGCTCAATGATCGTCGCGCCCAGCAGGCGCCCCGATCAGCCTGCTGGGTGGCGCGATGGCCGGGGGAGGGCAAGACCGTCAAACAACGAAGCTTTTCCGTGTCCAAACATGGCGAATGGGGTGCGTTCCTGAAGGCCGTCGAGGCGAGGCAGCACGGTCTGGCGACCATGGATGACGAACCACCGGCCTCTCGGGATGATCAGGCTCCCGCAGTTGATGCCCGCAGCGATCGCTGAGCAGATACGTCGTCTCTGCACACGAATGTGTCAGGCCTGTCCTACATGCTCCAGCGATCCCTCGATAGCAGAATACCCTCCCCACTTCGACCAATAGCTGCGAGACTGCCACTCGGCATACTCTCCCTGCATCTTTGAAGAAGGGCTCCCGATGTTCAGGACGCGTGTTCTGAGTGGCAGTGTGCTGGTGCTGACGCTGGCTTGCTCGCTAAACATCGTCTGGGCAGAGGACACCGACACCACGCCTCAGATCGATCCCTACATCGCCCTATTTGGCGGAATTGCGATGCCTTCAAACACCGATCGACGGGTGGATGACGATACTTTCAACCAGCATTTCACCGTCCTTGATGGCGCCTATGGCAACTCAAAGTCCCTTGGCGGAAAGATTGGGATGTGGTTTCCCGGTACCCGCCGCTTCTCCGCCGTGGACCTGGGGGTTGAACTAGATGTGACCAATTACCAGCCCGATATCCAAGCCGGGACGAGGCGGGCCACAGGCACGGTCAATGGCGTTCCAGTTGTCGCCTCCACACGCGGCGCCAAAACCGACGTGAATGCCACCATCGTGGCGGTCAACGGCTTAGTGCGTCTTCCGTTGTACGTCTCTCCCGAGTACCCACACGGGCGATTCTATCCGTACGTGGGTGGCGGCATTGGGATGCAGAACTCCAGTTATGACTCGGATGGGAGAGCTCCGCATGGTCTTGCATTACAGGGGCTTGCTGGGCTGCACATACTCCTGACAAGGCGAGTGGCGCTCTTCGCGGAATATAAATTTACCCATGCCCAGCAGACATTCACCTTTGGATCTCAGGACCAGACCATTAATTTCAACGTCAGTCACCTCGTAGGTGGACTTGCTGTCCATTTAGGTAACTAAGAAGGTATCGAGCCGACCTCGGGCATTTCATTGCGGATGGTCCTGGGGCAAGGCATCTCAATTGACACATGAATCTCAACCGGTTCTGTTCATCGTGGGTTGATTCCTCACGTCGCACTTCATCAAAAAGGATGGTACTCATGCAATTGGTAATTCTCGCCCTTGTGACCGCACTTCTCTACAGTGGCGTCGCAGAAGCCTCCGATCAATCAGAACCGAAGGGGGTCCGTGGATTTGTTGGTATCTATGGCGGTGTGGCATTTCCGGAATCGCTCAGTAATTTCACACAACCGTCCGGGTCTGCGACCGTCCATCTCACCGACCTTAAACTTCAAACCGGCCCGATGGTTGGCATGAAGCTCGGATTGTGGGGATCAGAACGCGATACCATCGCTCGATGGTTCGGCGTTGAGCTCGATGGGTCCTATACTCAAACCAAAATCAAGGAGCAGCCCGCGACGATTTCGGTGGGCAGTTTTAGGCTGAGTGGGCTCATTGATGAAACTCGCGTTAAGCTCATGACCGGCGCCGTCCATCTTTTGGTGCGCTTTCCACAGGGGCCTATTCAACCCTATCTCGGCGCAGGACCAGCTATTGTTTATGCACGAGTCTCCGACTCGTACTCCTTTAATGCCGGCAACTCGACGACCCTTGGGCTGTCGGCTGTGGGCGGCGTTCGGGTTGTCTTCACGGACAATTTCGGCGCCTTTCTCGAATATAAACACATTCGCTCAGAACTAGAGTTCGACCCCGGTACAGCCGATTTGGTCGTACATGCCGGCGTCGGTGGCCTGAACATCATGTTTTAACTTAAACCAACGCCATCGAGAGCACTGGGAGAACCGGATAGCGTAGTAATGCAGCTTCTGTATCCTGTGACAAAGGGATTCGAGGAGACGGTATGAAAGCAGTGACTTCGAGACTCATGGCCAGTGCGGTCATCACGTTTTCTCTGCTTTTCCTGTCTGCTTGTGCGATGCAAGTGCAGCAGTATCCAGATGCAGCAGTGGTTCGTCTTCCGGCTAAATCTAGACCCATCCTTCTAAAAAAGATTGTGAGTCAACTTGGCCGAGGGCAGGAGATCGGGACCATTCATATAGGGGGCCTCTGTCTGCGGAACGGCACGCTTCGTTGGAACACCGGTGGACACGTTCCGCTGTTAAATGAGGAATTGGCCAATCATCTCAACACGGAACTCGACGCGGCAGGGTATGACGTGGTCCGACCAGTTGAATCCTTGTTTGAAGCTCCCAACGAGGGGAATGCGGAGTTCATGCTTGGTGGGATTGTGAAGGGCCTGGCATCGAATCGCTGTTATCCCTTCGCGGGGTTCGGCAATTATGGGACAAGTTCCGGAGAAGCGTCGGTGGAAGTCGAGTGGCAGCTGTATGAGAAGCGAACCCGTGCCATTGTCTATACCGCGACCACTGGCGGCACCGGGAAAGCCGACACCGGTCCGAATGGGGCAGAGGACGCGTTCTATCGAGCCGTGACGGCCGCGCTGAGGAATCTGCTGATTGACCAGCAGTTTGCTGGAAGGTTGGGGCGAGTCGATGTACAGTCCTCGATGTAAAAGGAGACCCAAGCGTTCTCCACTGCGCAACTGTCCGTCATGCCTGACGTCAACTCATGTGTGCGGGAGCGTGCAGGAGTCGTGCGCCAGCCTGGGGGCCAGTGATGGATAGCGGCCATGTGGTCCACTCGCTTCTGCGAACTATAGTGGTGGCTGCCGCATGTGTGGTGAGTGGATGTGCGAGCGCGCCACGTCTCACAGTGCCCATCGACCTTGTTACGATTACAGGTCCTGCCTCCAGTGCAGCCGCTGACGAGGTATCATCGTGCGCCCCTCCGATCACGGTGCAGCGAGAGGAACTGCTTGTGAGTCCTGTCGATGTGGAGGGGGTGAGTCGAAAAATATACGAACTGGTGAGTAGCCGGCGCACCTATCCGGAATGGGCGCGCCTCCGCGGTTGGCAAGGAACTGCACGCGTCTGTGTCGCCGTGTCGGGAAATGGAGCGATTCTGCAGGCCAGGCTGGCCAGGACTTCAGGCAATGCATTTCTGGATAACGAGGCACTCCAATTGGTGCGATCGGCTCCACGCATCTCGCTCGAACGACCGCTGCCCGTTCCCTTCGTACTGGCCATCATCCCGATAAACTATTGGCTGACCGACATGCCGCCCCACTTCCAGCAACTTGCCGCAGAGGTCAAGTGGTTACTACAAACCAAGGGCCAATACCCGCTTGCCGCGTTCGCGTCCAGGCCAGACGGAAATCTTATTCTGGGAGTCATGCTGAGAGCAGATGGTTCCATCGAACACCTTGAGCTACAGCAATCATCGGGGTCAGAGGTCTTGGATCAAGCGGCCACACAGTTATTGGAGCAGGTAGCCCCCTTTCCCACCCAACCCTTCTCCGGAGGAAGGCCAGTGCGTCTTCTGATTCCCATCGCGTATCGGTACGACTACACGGTTCGGTGATGTGCCCGCACGGAGAGAAGGACTACGATGACTTGAACCAAGAGGATACTCCTGACAGTTCTACATCGCTTCTCTTCTTCCCGGTAGGTGTCGCAGGTATCCCGTCTGTAGAGTTTTCGCACTGATCTCGGAGGCAAACCCCTGCGAGGCAGGGTGGTTTGGTGTACAATCGGTTGCGCAATGCCGAACGTCGCCGTTCTTTTTGTCCTCGCTATCTCCTTGCTCTGGCCCGCTCTTAGCCGGGGCCAAGTGTACTTCGATTTCGACCAGGCGGTGTACCATACCTGTTATGACGGCGATACGTGCATGATGAGCTTGCCGGGTATTCATCCGCTATTCGGTGACCATATTCCTGTCCGACTCGCCGGCATCGATACCCCGGAAATGAAGGGACAGTGTGAACGAGAGACGCAACTCGCTCGGCAGGCGAGAGATCTTGTGCGTTCCGCTCTCAGCCAAGCCAAAACGATTCACCTGCGCAAAGCCAGCCGAGACAAATATTTCAGAATTGACGCGAGGGTGATTGCCAATGGCCAGGATCTTAGTGCCGTCTTGATCGAGCGGGGCCTCGCGGTGCCCTATGACGGCGGGATGAAGAGTATGGACTGGTGCCTGGAGGCCCGAGGCGATTCCTCCGAACGACTCAGTGGTGGACCATGAATCGTCAGGAACCGGTCCACGACTGCCCCACCTGCCAAACTCCCGTCGTCCCGGAACGTCTGTTGATCAGGCCAGACGCTCCTGGGCGTCGTGGCACGCCTCCGCGCCCGGAATGGCACTGTAATCAGTGTGGGCGCACCTTCGCCCCAGATTACTTCGACGCGCCCAGGTAGGGAGCGCGCTCGACTCGTCAGCCGCTGCACCCAACGGCACCTCCAACCCATCGCCAGGCCCTGCAAGCCAGCTCGTGCAGAACTCATGATCTGTACAAGTGCGCTATGTAGGCTGAGAGGATAGCACCTTCAGTAGGTCTGATAGCGAAGGGACAGAGATGAAAGGACAGGCGCTGCAATGAGTCCTCACAGGCGGAGGGTTAAGAGAATCACACGCTACCAAGGTGGGTGAGGCGTTGACTGTCCCAGGCGAAGGGCTATGACCCTGTGGGCGAGATTGCCGGAATGATGGACCGACGAATAGGGGGCGGCTCACTGGACTCACGGTCTTGTTGCGGGCGTGTGTCCTGGATAGCCGCACCGCCCTGCGTTTGGCGCTCGGCGTTCAGACCGAAGGAGTATTCCTCGTGGTGGCTTCGAGGACGGATCTTTCGAAAAGTCGCCTCGAACGTGAGAATCCGGCATTGAGTGCGTATCATGCTCCAGGTGAACCACTGATGATGCTCGAACCCAGCCATCTGAAATGCTGCAAATCAGCCACTCCACGCTTGTGGCCCGGGACGTTAAAGCGGGTCTGTTATTACGACGCAGCTATGGTTGTCAGCGGATGCAATGATTGAGAGGCATAGGGATCCACTCTTTGTATCCAAAGGCTCCCGTTTTGCTCAGACGGGTCCTCCAGCCCGGCTCGGGCGGAAAAAGCCCGGTCCGGTGCCCCATTGATCAAACATCAATTCTCTGCATACGCTCCACCCTTGCTAACGTCGTAAGATGCGAGCTCTTTTTCGGTTAATTGAAATCACCGTCGTGTTCCGCGAGGGGACAACTGAGCTTGCCGATGAATTGCTTAGGTGTTGGCGTGAGCACCTACTCGCGGGTTGAATTTCGACAGAGCCTTAGGCCCGCAGGGGCCCGCCGTCTCGCAGAGGCAGAAAGGCATTGGCCGCCGATCGCTCGGCAAAGGGCGACACATGAGGATTCTCATTCCGGCCAGCTATGGCCAACGCACTGCAACACACCAAAATTGGTGCCGCCCGCCATCGACGGCTCAGTGCGCAATGTCGCTCAGGGCGAACGCTACTGAAAATGTGGAAACGGATCGTTGGAACTGCTGTTTCTTGCAGGCCTGTAATCGGTCGCCGGCAGCCTATGTGCCGCTGATTGAGTGTCTCAGTTCGGCCAAGTGCGGAAGCTCGGCGCTAAGAGCGCGTGGCCATAAAGCAGTCCTCGGCTGTGTTGCATTAACGTGCACTTCAGGGGCGAGACGTTTGCGGCGAGTCCCCTTGAAGTGATTCTTGGGCGGTTGATGTTCTGCTCGCATTTCCTTGAAGCGGTGGTGCCGGTTCAATCTCATCTTCCACGCGTTGGAATATCCTCTCTGGAATTACCGGACTAGCTCCTGTTAGCCTCGTCCACTCGTCTCGAAACTCATCAATGCGTTTCTCGAATTGCAGAGCATCTGTTGGCGGAAAGGCAAGGATGAGTTCGACATCAGCCTCAAGCTTGGCATAAGTTGCTCCGGCAAGACGATGCCGTTCCGCACGTTCCGAATCTCGAAAAAAGATTTGAAGGGTTGCCAGCATCCCGCCCAATGCTGCAACCATGGTTACGAAAATCAGGATCCCAGGTTCATTATCCACCTTTAGCTTGGTGGCTACGTACGTGAGCGGTGTGACAGCAGCCGCAAGCAAAATAGTTATGACTCCGAATACCCGATTTCGAAACTCGAAATACGAACAAGAACGGTAGTGGCAGCGTTTGAGATTCGCGAACCTCCTTCGCCACGTAACTAAAAGGTCTAGCGGTGGAAGGCATTCACTCACTTCAATGGTCCTCTTAGGACAAGCGGTCTTCGACTAGAGACGCCCAACAATGTTTAGGCCGATTCGTATGAGAGCCGGATTACCCATTTTCTGTCTGTATAAGACGCCACTATAGTTCGTGAACAATACGCCATAACTGGTGCCGTTTCAATGAGCTGCGACTAAGCGACCATGTATCACGGGGTTCTATGCGGATCAGCGTAAGCCCCCCTTCCGATAGCGGTCGGTCGTGGGGTTCGGCTCAGGGTCGTGATTTTCCTGTCAGGACATCAGGCAAGTGTCGGCCAAGTGCGGAAGCTCGGCGACGAGACCGCACCGCCGTAAAGCGGTCCTCAGCTCTGTCGCATTAACGCTCCGGTTCAGCGGCGGCGCGCCGGCGATGGTGTCTGACCGTCCGCTCCAACCGGTGGTTATGCGTCTGCGTCCGGTTCACGACATATAACCTTCCTAGAGTTCGCGACGCATCAGTACGGCGCGTAGGGCGACATGCGGGCTAAGTCTTATGTCCATCTCCCGGATGCGCTTGAACGCCAATGCGCCGTAAAATTGCTCCGCGTTAAGGCTGGAGTAACACTCGAAGCTCCTCACCCCCGCCGCAAGAGCTGAGCGCTCACAGGAGCTGAAAATAGCCCGTCCGATGCCACGCCTTGCCCAATGCGGATGCACTGCGAAGTGCCGTACGTGTCCAACTCCAGGCTCGACGGTTCCTGCTCCTGGCCGTTCAAGCGTCCAGCCACCGCAACCAACCAATCGGCCTGTAGAAAGTGCCGCGACGTAGTACGTGCCTGAGCCGAGTAGAGATTGGTTCGCCTTCGTCATCAGCTCTAGCGCGGGAGCAAGTACAGTATCATCATACGATGGCGCCATAAGTGTGGAATAGGATGCGCGCAGTAACGCGCCGACAGCTTCAGCGTCCTCCTCCGTCGCGACCCTTACCTCGTAATTCAATAGCACAGCTCCGCCGCCCGCTGACGAGCCCACAGACGTCAATCAGACGCATAACAATGTTTGGACGGATCCATATAAGAGCAGGGTGTGCGATTTCTTTCCGCGTAACCCACCTCCAATGATCATGAACAATATTCCATAATCGATGGTGGTGCAATGAGTTACGGTCCATTAACCATTTTTTGCGGGTTCTTATGCGGATCGGCGTGAGCCCCTTCTGATAGCGGGTAGTCGTGGACATCGGCTCAGGGTCGAGGACTGCCATCGGCCAAGTGCGGAAGTTCGGCGCCGAGATCGCACCCTCATGAAGCGATCCTCAGCCCTGTCGCATTACGCCGCGGTTCAGCGGCGGGCTGCGAGGCGCACCGTTCGTTGCAATAGGTTGTTATGTGCCGCTCACCGTCGCCGGATTTGCTGGAGGTCTACTTTGGCCCATAGAAGTTTGATTCATGATTCGACAAGTTCAATCTCATCGGACCCAAACCAGCCCTGTTTGATCATGGCATCGCGCGCGTACACGGGATCGGCGGCGTAGTAGACGACTGCGAGGCTCTTCTCGGCGCGACTGCAGGTTACATAGAAAAGCCGACGCGTCCGGTCGATCGTAGTCTCCTTCCCGGCCGCTTCATTGTCGAGGTCAGTCTTGCTCTTCTCTTTGGCCCCGAAGAGTTTATCGTAAGCAAACATAAACCCGCGCGCTTCATCGTCACTGACAATAACCATCACGCGCGGGAACTCTAGCCCTTTTACACCCTGGTGCGTATCGAACTGCGAGACGCCCCGAACATACTGGTCATATTTCTCAATCTGATCGAACGGCGCCTCGAGCGCCTGGCGCCAGCCGCCGAGTTCGCTCTCGAGATCGACCTCTTCTTCCTCGTCGGCCTCTGGATCAGCATCTCCGCCGGCATCGTCTCTGAGCGCAATATCGTCGGCGGCCGCATACGGCGCCAACACGTCGGGGATTGTGAAGAGACGAGTGTCGGCGACATAGCGCAATACCGACCGCGCCGAAGGCTTTTCTTCGGCCGACACCAGCGCAAATAGTTCGCTACAGGCCCCTTTAACCTTGTTGAGAATGTCAGCCTGATTGTCGCCTGCATCCTCAAGCGCTTTGCGCTCGAGGAGCGGCGAAGTGCGCCGCACGATCGCGGCGGCTGCAAACTGGTCCGATGCGCGCAACGCAGTCACTAGCGGCAGGATCTCGCGTGTGAACAGCCCAATGCCGGCGCCGGTCCCCTGTAGGAAGCTCGTCCGAATGCGCTCGACTGAATAGAGCGATTTGAAGAACGCCTCAAAGCCGAAGCGGCGAGCTGACATTAGATGCTCCAGAGCAAGTGTCTTGATCGCCTCGGATTGCGTTGCCCAGTTTGAATCGCCCGTAATCTCCGCCATTTTTGCAGCGATCGCGGTCTCAACGGCTGACTTTTCGACCGTTGCCTGCGGCACAATGAATAAGCGAGCGACGCCAGCCTCAGCATCGCTGCGCGGAACCTGTTCCTCGCGATCCGCGTCGTGGCGGATCCTGTTGATGAGCTCAATAACCCTGGTCGGGCAACGATGGTTCATCCGTTTGCGCGGCCGTGCCCAGCTCTCGGGGATCGCTTCGGCAAGGCGATCCTTCCCGTCCGCATAAATGCGCTGCATCATGTCGCCGAACAGACCGAGGCAGAACGCATCCCGATGGGCCGCCTCGACATCAAACAGCGCGTCCATGATCCTACGGTTCGTATCTTGGCTTTCGTCGATGAGCAAGATCGGAAACCGCGTAACCAGCAGGCGCCGCAAGCCCGGCTTCGACTCCAGAAAGTCGGCCGTCATAGCGATGACCTCTGCATGGCTGAGGGCGTCACGGGTCCGGTTGTCACCAGTCGGGCTGTAGACGAACCGCGTGATCGCATCGAGCCCAGCATGGCGGCGAAGCTTGCCCTCGATCGATCGGGCGCGGTCCGCGGCGGCCTTGCCGCCCGCCCGGCCCTTAGCCTGAGCCTCCTCGAGTTCGGCGACATCCCGAAGCAGTCTTGCGGCTATCCATTGCCGGATGTCCGTGTCATAGCCGGCGATCAGCGACCATGCAAAGGCATGGATCGTCGACACCTCGACGCGTGGGTCAAACTCCAGCCGTTGCTTGATCTCGTCGCACGCCGCGTTGGTATAGGTAATGACGCCGATCTTCTGACCGGTCAGCGAGAGGCGTCGACCTTGCTCGCGGCAGACCGCACGGATCGCCTCTACGAGCGAACGTGTCTTACCAGAGCCCGCGCCCGCATACAGGAAAAAGCTTCTCGGCGTCTCCAGGTTTAGGCAGCCTAGGATAATGTTGTCAGCCTCGGCATCGTACTTATCGTCGTCGACGCTCACGCTTCGGCCTGCTCGGCTTGCTCTGGCTGCACGCCGTGTTCCGCCTGGGGCAGAATCTCGACCTGCTTCTTTTTCAGCTGCTTGAGGAGCCATTGGAGCCCCTCGGCGATGTAGCCAGGAACGACGATGTCGTCGAACTTCTCAATCTCGAGGACGTCAAGCGCAAACTCGGCCTTCTTGCCGTTCTTGAGAGCGTTATACATGCGTTCGCCGATTGCGGTAACGCTGCCGCCGGCCGTAATCGCGTCGCGAAACTTGCCCACCAGACCAGTTCCCTCGAGCGTGGAAAAGAGGGCAAGGTTCTCGAATGCGAGCGCGTCCTCGAACGTATAGGGATAGGCCGTTTCGGGTTTAGCAGACCCCGGTGCCGTCACAGCCAGCGGCGTCTGATAGGCGGCGCGCACCGCAAACAATAGATCACCGTCTACACGCAACGTCTTGGCCGTAGCCTTGGCATCCATGAGGGCATCAAAGTCCTCGATGCCAGGCACCCATTTCTTCAGCGTCGAGTTATTGGTTCTTTGGTTGACACCCCTTGACGGCTGTACCGATGCGCCTCCGGCGCCGAGAGTATCCAGGTCGGTGATGATCAGCGTCAGCAGTCCGAGATGGTTAATCAACGGTTTAAGACGATGTGCATGGCTGCCGCCGATCTCAAGTAGGGTGATGTAGCATTGATTGAGCTCGTCATAATGTGCACGGATGAAATTGGGCACCAACATCCGCTCGGCCGGTCCCTCAACCAGGATAGCAGCATCGGCGAAGAACAGATCAGCATGCTGCGCGCGTAGATAGCGTGTGACGAACCGTTCGGTTTCGCTGCCGGGGCCGAACACCTCAGACAGGTTGATGACAGTCGAGACTGGCACCTTGGCCACCATACCGGCCGGCAGCCGGCGGAAATATCGCAGGCAGGAGAATGAGGTTTCGTGCGCGACGTGGCTGGAGTGTGTGCTGACCACGAGTTGGGTGCGCAGTTTTTTGCTGTCGCCCAGGTCCTCGTGGGCGCGCAGCACGGCATAGGCCTTCTTGATGAAGACCTGCTGGACCTGCGCGTGAAGGTGAGCCTCTGGCTCCTCCACCAGCACCAAATGTAGCGGCTCAGTGCTGGTGATCGTCGCGCCCTTCGACGCCTTACCGACGCGCATCCACGCGTCACGGAAGCTCATCAGCCGGAATATCATCGAGATTAGATTCTGATAGCCGAGACCGTTATTGGCCTCGGGCAGCCGCAGGATAGGCGTCGCAACGCCGCCTTCCGCGACCATATCTACCTCGAAGCTGATCGCCGCGCTGTGGTTGAGGCCGTCGATCGCCTTCAATCGGGTCGACACGCGCGGACGGGGATCGGTCACCCCAGGATAGCCCATGCCCTCAACTTCGGTGAAGGCGGCCTTGAAGCTCTCAGTCAGCCGCTCATCGAAAGCATCCTGGGCCGCCTCGATCGCCTGGAGCGCTCCAAGATCCTTCGGATCGGGGCCCTTGGTCGGGTCGAGATGCTTGGAATAATAGCTTCTCAGCTGGTCAGACAGCCGGCTGCCGGCTGCCGACGCAGAGGCATCATCGTCCTCCTGCCCCGACTGCTCTTCGCCAAAACCGCGCTGAGCGGGAATGTCATGCACCCGGATCAGACCGTCTAGGGGATCACCTTCGATCTCCCGTGAGGCGGCTGGTAGCGCCTGCGGCCGCGCTTGGGATTTGTTGGGCGCCGCGAGCTTGGCCGGGTCCAGCGAATACGCACGAATTGTGAAGTGGGCGGAGAGCCTCTTGCTAAGGAAGTCCACAAGGCTCTCCGGCCAAATCGTCAGCTTGGGAGAACGCGGCGCTGGATCGGCGTCCGGATGTTCCTGCGCCGCGGCATCTGCCACTACTTTCAATGCGTTGGCGTCGTTAACGGCGCCCATGAAGTCCTTGTGCAACAGGCCGAGATCTTTGGGCTCGTAACGCAACCGAACGCCAAGCCTGCCACCGGCCCAATCGAGCGTCGGGATCAAGTCACGGACATGATGCATCTCACCGATCTCGACATGCAGCCAAAGGTCAAGCGTCGGGAGTACATTGAGCCAGGGGGCAACAACCAGATCGACGACATCACCTGCATCGCGCGCCGCGATCCAACTTTCTCCAAGCGCAATGATCGCCGGCCAGTGGCACAGGGTAAAGTCGTGCATCTCGAATGGGCAACGTCGCGGGGACAGAAAACGCCGCATTGCGAGCATCGCAGACGTCTTGCCGCTGTTGTTGGCCCCGACGAAAAGTGTTGTGGTGTCCGACAGGTCGACGCGTGTCGACAGCAGCTTTCTAAAGTTGGCGATTTCGACGAACTCGATGTGCACTCAGCATCTCCTGCTCAGGTGCGAACTTTTCTAATTTAACCCATGCGTATCATGGTCAGAACGCTGGGCCCCCTCGCTCGGAGCAACGCCTCCGATCAAGCAAAGCTGTATGACCACGTTTAGGCGGACGATATAAGAACCGGATGTGTCTGTTTGTCCATATAAGACGCCGCTACAATTCGCGAACAATACGCCACAACTGTTATCGTTTCAATGAGTTGCGACGGTGTGATCATTTATCACGGGTTCTTATGCGGATCGGTGCAAGCTTCCCTCTGGTAGCAGTCGGTCGTGGACTTCGGCTAAGGGCAGGATACGATGGTCGAAGAACGGCCACGAGCGGAAGTTCGGCGCCGAGATCGTACCGCCATAAAGCAGTCCTCAGCCATGCCGCATTAACGCTCCGGTTCAGCGGCGGCCTACGCCGTCCGCTGCAACCGGTTGTTATGCCGCTCCGCTCGATACATCACGCGGATTGCTGGTCGTGCCAGTCTTCCGGAACTAGCGCCGGCGGTTTTGTCCAAGGCTGTTCCACCAATGCTTCTTGGAACCACTCGTCACGAAGGTTCGCGTGCTCTGTGACGATCAACTGAAAACCAGGGACATCCTCCCGAGTGAACTTCAGCAATAGCTCGAACAGTCGGCGCACCGCATTGAGGTCGGCGTCGGCTTCGGTCTTCTGCACCGAGCCATCGGCATCCTTGTAAACCTGTTCAGACGGAAAGTAGACCTGGGTCGGCTGGTCGATCAGCAGGAAGCGAGGGATCGGGCGGTTGTTCTGTGCCGCGAACAGATGCAGGGCGAGCAGTGCTGACAGATGGTAGGCCAGATGGTTCTCGCCACCCCCGGTCCGTCCCATCGGGACCGGACGTTCGGGGCGATCGAAGATGATGGTCAACTGCGGTAGGTTGAGCCGCGCAGGGTAGGGGCTGAACTCGGCGTCGAACTTCTCGATGTACCGCGACACATGTGCAGAGATGTTGTTGAGGATCGAGGCCAGGCGTTCGTTGCTGTCATCCGCGCCAATCTGCTCCTCAAGCTGCTTAACCTTGTTGTTGAGGCGGCGATTCTCCGCTTCCAGCCTGGCAAGATCCTCGTTTGGGAGGAGCGTCTCCAGGAACAAGCTGATGCGACCAACCACGCGCGCGGCCGCGTTATTGCGGGTACCCATCTGAGCAATGACCTCGTTGGCCGAGATCGCCGCAGATAGCTCTGCCTCCTTCTGCTTGATGGCGCCTGCGATCCTGCCCGCTTTGGCGGCCAGTTCGGTCAGGTAGGCTTCGAGTTTGGGGCGCTGGCCGGTGGCGATGCGCAATTCCCTATCGAGCGACTCCAACTCGTTCAGCAGGACCACGGCAACCGGGGATTCCAGCGCGAGGTTCCGCTCGCTGAACGGCCATTGCCATTCGCCGCTTTCGGGGTTCCTCGGGAGAGCCTTGATCGAGGCGAGCCGGTCTATCTGTTCGGCGGCCTCGCTTTCGTAGCCGCCCGCCCGCTTGGCAAACTGTCGCGCCGCGTCGATCCTGGTCTGGGCGTCGCGTCGATCCTGGCGCAACTGGCTTAGCTCGTCCTCCAGAAGCGGAATCCGGCTGCCGTCGTCGTCGGGCACTGTTTCAGGCTTCCACAACAGTGCCAACCTCAATGCGTCGATGATCCCGTCGGCGTTCGGATGCCCATCGATGTTGCTGATGACGCCGACCGTCCTGGCTTCCGAGAAGAGGCGGATAGCCTGCTCGTGCGACGTGTCAACAGCGTCTTGCGCCTGCTCCAACTGCTTGCTGTTGATCCTCAGATCCCGCTGCGCTGTGCGCAGCCGGGATTCCAGTTCGTAGCGGTCGTGGGAGGAGACGCCGAACAGAATCGGCAGCGTATCGCGGATTGCCTGCGGCTGGAACTGCTCGTTCTGGCGGTAGAAGAGCTGATCCTTGTTGGCAACCAGCCCCTGCTTCTGGAACAGATAGTAGAACGTGTGCTTGACGTTCGCGTCGTAGCTGTCGCGGCTGTGTTCGAGCGCGACATTGGTGCGGTTCTCGGGAATGCCGAGTAGGCGCGACAGCAATTCGACGATGCTGTCGTCGTCGGTGTTAACCACCAGGTCCTTGAACTCGGGCGCCTGCAAATGGGTACCCCGTCGCAGCATCGCTGTGCTGCAACTGGCGCCGCCGCCGGGCGGGGTCGGCTTGGCGACCAGCACTTGTTCCTTCTCGAACTGATAGATCACGGCGAACCAGACCACCTTGTCGCGAATGACGCCTTCGGGGATGTTGAACGAGGAGCGTCCCATGCAGTATTCGATAATCTCGGAGAGCGCAGACTTGCCGGTGGAAGAGCGGCCGGTGATGACGTTGAGCCCGTCCATCTTAAACCGAAGATCTCGGCGCTGACCGTCATGGCTGTAGATGTGGATGGATCTGATCTTCACGGACGAATCCCGAAAGTCGAGTAAACAGTCGCCCGGTCAGCGATGCGTGCGAATTCCCTTCCTACCATGCGCGACACCTTCTGGCAGGAGACGGTCTCGTCGGTTCCGCCGACGGTCTTGCGCACCTTGTCAGGTACGGTCTGGATGCGACCATCTTCCGCGACGGCGATGCAGCCCCTTTCCATCAGCAGGCCGAACCCCTCGAAGGCATAGGGCAGCATCCGCGTAACCCGGTCAGCGAAGCCCACCATGATCTGCTGGTTCTTCTCCGTGATCTTGAGCAGGTAGCTGCGGGGACTGCGGGCGATCACATCGCGCGAATCCTTGTGCAGGCACAAGGGGAGCACCAGCAGCGACAAAGAGAAGGGCATGCCACGGGCGTCTTGTTCCTCGAAGCCATGGAGGGCGCGGAACAGGACCAGTCCGCAGAAGGCGGGGTTGAACAGGTTCCGAATCTCGAAGGGGCGCTGGTTCCATCGCCTCACGGGGCCACCCCCAGCACCTTGCCGAGGCGGTCGAGGAACTTGGGATGCCAATAGACCCTGGGTTTGGGCGTGGCATCGGCCAAGATGTGGAAGCTACCGCGAAGGACATAGGGCTCAGTCACCCGCGCGCGGATGCGTAGGGATTCGATCTTCGCAGTCTCGAACTCCGCCCAGTTATAGAGGGTCGCGCCGGCCTCGCGAAGCGCATCCTCGGCGCTGTCGTCCTTCAACTCCTCGAAGACGACATCCTTGTAGCGGTTCCACTCGTCGGCGAGACGATCTTCGTACTCCTCGACCTCTCCCGACACCAGCAGGTTCTCGCGCGCCCAAGCCGATCGCTGCTCAAACGCCCGATAGTAGTCCAGAACAGCGCTCCTGATCCGGCTGGAGGAAATGCCGATCTCGCGCAGTTGCGCCACAAACAGGCGTGGATCAGCCTCGGTGTCGATCTCGTCGGCGGGCTCCCTTCCGCGGAAGGTGATGGGAAGGTTGTCCGTCTTGTATTCTTCGGCGAAGTTGGAAAGTTTGTCCGAGACCTCGTAGCCGAAGATTCCTTCCGGCCTCGCTCCGGTCAACTGCTTGATCACGGCATCATTCCACCAGCCTTCCAGCCGCTCGAACACGAACTCGCGGTGCTCGCGCCGGATGCTTCGCATGTGCTTGTCCCTGATGATCGACGGGATATCACCGATACGCGGGCTGCCGTCGAGGATGAGGATGCGTTCGAGGAAATCCTGCTTCTCGGGATCACTCAGTTCGTGGAACGCCGCGGCGATCCGTGCGATGAGTTGCGACATGGACTCGGCGAGCGCGGCATTGGCCAGTTCAGTCAGTGTTGCCACATCGCCGAAAGCGACGGGCTTTTCGGGGAGAAGCCGCGCAAGGAACGAAGCCGTCGATACCTCGCCCGTGGTGAATAGGAAGAACCGCAGGTTTGATGCGGCACGGCCATCGCGTTTGTACCGCGCCAGCCAGATGTTGACGGACTTCCAGAAGTCGGTCGACAGGTCGGTCAGTCTATCGCCGACTGCCTTGTGCTTGAGTGAGGCCAGGGACTTGCCGCCGTCGCCGTCGATGAAATCGAGGTCGTCGTCCTTTTCAAAAAAGACGGCGGTGTCCTCCGACAACTGCAACAGATGGAGCAGGGCGAGACGCGCCTGATAGATGTATCCCAGGCCTTGCTCGCCGGCTGAGTACTTGTCGGTGGTCGGGGCTGTCATCGGTCCGATCGGCACCTAATTGCTGTTACCAGTGGTCCCGCGGCTGCTCAGATCGAAGTCTGGAGAACATCGTCCATCACACACTCGAATCATACGGCGTCGCCAACGCTGACTTCCTGCGGCATAACTATGTTTAGGCCGATCCGCATATGAGCCGGATTTGCCATTTTCTGTCCTTATAAGACGCCACTACGGTTCGCGAACAATACGCCATAATCGATGCTTGTTCAATGAGTTGTGACAGTGGGAGCATTTATCGCGGGTTCTCGGGTTCTTATGCGGATCGGCGTAAGCCCCCCCTCTGGTAGCGGTCGGTCGTGGATTTTCCTTTTGGGTCGGATACCGATGGTCGAAGAACGGCCAAGTGCGGAAGTTTGGCGCCGAGGTCGCCCCGCCGTAAAGCAGATCTCAGCCCTGTATTAATAACGTAGAAGTGAGCGGCCTTCGCGTCTTTTCTCGCAGATCTGCTCGACTGCCGGGTTGGGCCTATAGCATCCCATTGGCGTGAAGGATGCGAGCGGTGTCATAACCATCGATGAGAGTGAACCTACAAGTGCGCGAGTAGTTCGAGAGGGCGAAAGCTTCTACGGTTTTTCTGACGGCAGGAGTAATTTTGTGGCAGTGCTGAACCACGAAGACATCCGCCGGGGTGTTGAACAGACGGTAGATTTGATCGCCATTCTTTCCACAGTCAGCCAGTGTCATTTCATGAAACCGAGCAGGCCCCTTCAGGAGAAATGCAGCAGACATCCTTTCTCCATCGACAGATAGGTTGCTTGAAAAGAGATCACACTCTTCACCACCCCAATCATTTGGGACGTTCGCCTCGCCAAGAAGCCGACAAATCAGCGCTTTTATATCCCGCTCAGGGATGTTCTTCAGGAGATTGAATTGCTTGGCGGTTGGTGTCCAGCGAAAGTCGGTTCGAGAGAACTGGTCGATCCTTTGAACAGGAAGATGCAAGGAGTCGATAAGTCTCAGATCTAAACCCGACCCCGTGCGTTCTATGAGATCGCCGACGACATACGGAACAGCCCGAATCGTCGCGTCATCAATTTCCGTAACCGAGCAAAAAGCAAACAGGTTTGTGGAACCACTAAGGCGTGAATATGCGGTATCAGTTACAAGTCCACTCTTTGAGAACTCGATGACCAGCTTCATTCCGGGAAGTACGTCGCTGACATCCTCCGACAATGAAACGAGTGGGGTACGGTTGGCTGCGCCAAAACCCTTCCCGTAGAAGTGCCCTTGATAGGCAAAGCGAACGCCGGGCGCCAGCTTGCCTTCGGCCGCCAACCGATGAAACGGATGAATGCCTTCAGTCCGAAGAAATCCAAGAAGCTGCGGGCCAAGAAGGTTGGCAAGAATGACTTTGCTAGGCTGGGAGTTCGGTGACTGCAAGGCTTGTACGACTTGAGACGGCAATTGCCTCGCATCTAACAACTCAAGTAGTCGTTGCGTGCTGACATACCACGACCGAACTGCTTCAGTGCTCATGGTCTAAACGCCCAACGGATCAACGTTAACTGGCGTGGAATAGCGCCACTGGACTCTGCCGCGCCTGAAATGGTTGGTGCCAGAACGGTACAGCGAGGACTAGAACTGCGCTATTCCACGTCCGGTTCAACGCTTTGTTGTGCGGCAAGCCTCAGACGACCCGCCCCCCAACAAAGGCGTTGACGATCTCTTCATAGATGGCGTCGTCAAGCTCAAAAAAGTCGAACAGAACGAGAACGGGAGCGACGACCTGCTTCACGATGGAGACCAGGTTCGACTCAACATCTTGGAGCGAGGTCTTGACCTCGGCCTCGACTTCATTTTCGACAGCAGCCGCATGGGGAGTCAGGTCGCGGTTTGAGCTAGAGCTGCCTATGGTGCGGCCCCTGAGTCCGCCATGCCGAATTGCAATGCGAACTCTTGCAGTGGGATCAACACCGATCCGTGCATACAGACGTGCACAATAGAGCAGCGCCTCGGTGACTCGAACGATGCGTGTGTTGAAGAAGATCTTGGTGGGGTCTCTCGCATCCTCAAAGAGCGAACCGAGGAAATAGAAGTCCCCGTTTCGCCGGATCGCCCAGTAGTCATAGCGGTCGCCATCCGGAATCTCTGCGACAATTCCGTCCGCGCGGGGGTGGGGTCGAAGTTCTGCCCTGTTCCCGAGGTAGACCGCGATTGGCCAGCCGAATGTATGGATCGGCGCTTCCCTAGCAGCCTCATCTAGTTCGCGATGGGTCTTGTTTGGCTTCGGGGGATCAAGGGCAAATCGCACCTCCATAAACGCCTGCCTTCCGGCGGCAGATAGACCGGGTATTGCCACCTCACGCTGGGCCTTGATCCAGTCGAGATCCCACGGACTTGCTGTTGTTGCCTCTGGCGGGGCGACAACAGCCATGCGGCGACGAATCTTCTTCTCGAGCTCGGTGCGGAAGCCCTCAAGGTTGTCTGAACTCCAGAAGAGAATGTCGTATCCAATGAGATCGAAGTGAATCTTGGGGCCGCCCCGTAGGTACCTGGGGCTATCGGGGCTGTGATCTTCCCGAACGGTGAGGACAAGATTGCGAAACTTGCCAAGTCCCATTGCGTAGCCAATCTCGAGATAGCAGTTCGGACGCTCATTCGTGAGGTCGGCGACGATGATCTCGCTTTGCTCGAGGAACGCCACGATTTCGCTCTTAAGGAGACCGCCTTCGTTGTGTTTGTCGACGCGTTTGGCATCAAACCCGCAGGCCGTTAGGGCGGGGACTATCGCTTCCTTACACGCTTGATCGAGCTCGTGGTTCCCGATCTGCATGATGATGAACGCTTGAGGCATGCTGTGGTCCGATTTCGCAGGATGTGATTCCTGCCGTACTACTATGTTTAAGCCGATCCGCATAAGGGCCAGATCGGCCATGTTTTGCCCAGATAACACGCCACTACGGTTCAGGAACAATACGCCACGCTCGCTGTTGTTTCAATGAGTTGCCACGGTGGGACCATGTATCACCGGTTTCTCTGATAGCGGTCGGTCGTGGACTTCGGGTTTGGGTCGGAAGCAGCCGTTCAAAACAGCGAGAAAAACATTAATCCAGTGCCCATCCCTATCCGAGTCGGAAAGTCTGTGAAGACTCGAGCAGGAGACTCGAACAACCAGTTAACCTTGGGCAGTTCGGACACCTGGTGTGTACCATTTCGGGTGGCTGGTTTCCGTCATAATCGGTGGCCGCTTTGAGCAGAATACGTAATTGAGGGAGGTCTCGTTCGATTTGGAGCGAAGGAAGATGACAGTGGGCCGTCACATCACGTGCGGACCGGTGGCCTAGGTCAAAAACGCGCGGGATGTGGGTGGAGCCCTAGTGGCATGAATTCAGCGGAACAGCACACGGTCGCATCGTTACCCCGTGTCCGATCATTGCACTAATCCTATGGTTTGAAGTGTCGCGGAAACTTCTCGAAGACCCAGACTATACCCGGTATCACTGCGAACCGTGCCAGCCCGCCCAGGGCAATGGCAACACCAACAACAAGGAGAAGAGTTGAGAGTGAGTCGTGCATACGATACTTTACCACGAAGCCCTGAGTGAACCAAGGTAACTCTTGGGAGCAGTCTGCTAGCTGTACACACCTGCATGCGTCTCAGGTTCGTGTCGACGGATTGGGCGCCCCGTTCTATGTCAAGGAGATGGAGAGGGGCAATGTTGTTCCGGACGCGGTTCGGACGGCGAAGCCAGAGGTCTGCTTTGGCGTCATTCAGAACACAGCGAGGACACGGGTGGTTGTCAGAACAACCAACAGCAGCGTGGGACTATTCTCACGGCGTCATGCACCGCGCTAGACATTCATTAGCCACAGTTTCCGTGTACTAACCTGCCACGAATAGCATCGAAATCTTGTGCGCCAGGCTCTATCAACAACATGCCGAAAGGCGAGTGAAGCAGGGTTTGTGCATTCTGCCCGCATAAACGGTTCACGACGGCCTCACCGTTTGGTCCGTAAGCTCCCCATTCAGTAGTCGATTGTCTCACGTGCCGTCGCGACGGCGAAAAATCCCAAAAACGTCCAAATCATGGGCCAGCTTCCTTCTTCATGATAACGTGCTCTGGATTGCTGCGCTCCACGCAGGAGAGTCCAGCAGGAGTCCCTTTTCCTCACAGTCAGAATGCAGGCTCTCGTCTAGTTGACAGGAGACACCGATGGGCGTCCGCGATCGCGCGTACATGCACCGCCGTGATCCCCCAGCGACTTCTCGCATGTCGACGCGACGAGTCCTGGCGATCAGTCTACTGCTGATTGGTCTTGTGTCCTGGTACCGGCTGACCGACACCGTCACGGACCGGGCACGGCCGAACACCCAGCAGGCGGTGCCTGTCCCCGCCAGCCCCTATAGCCCAGTTCGTTCACCTACTCATCCATACCAGCGCTATCTGGATGCCGTCGTGCCGGAGTCGGACGCGCTCCGAGCGCTGGCCTACACCAAAGTCAAAGACTGCCCGGCCGGGGATCGCACCTGCGTGTTGACCGAACTGTATCGATTCGTTCAGCACGATATTGGCTACCTGGCCGATCCTGTGGCGAGGGAGCACATTCAATCCCCGCAGGCCACACTCCAAATTGGTGCGGGGGATTGTGAAGACCTGTCGATCCTCTTGGCATCACTCCTCGACAATGTGGGGATTCCCAACTATCTCGTCTTTACGGATAACCACGCGTACACCCTGGCGTGCGACGTGGATCCGGGCACGATGGCCTCGACACTCGAGCAGCGGTATGCCACCCAGCCGCCGCCAGTCCAGCGAGCAGAGACTCGCTCGATCCCACCACATTCGCTCTCGGTGACCAGGCTTAATGGCACCACACCGACTCAGGTGGACATCGAACTCCATACCAACGGTCCACTAGATTGGATGGTCGTTCCATCACAGCAAGACGTCGAGGCCATTTGTAAGCTCCCCCGTCAAGGAGACAATGTCAATGGAGAACTTCCGGCTTCAAGATTAGCCCGATACATGGCCGGCGGGAGACCCGCCAATGCATCATGCGGCCGCTCTTCGTTGTAACTCTGGCGCCATTCCGCACTGATCTCTCGGACCTGGTCCAACGATTCAAACACGTAGGCGTTCAACACTTCTGTCCTATACGTGCGATTGAATCGCTCGATGAAGGCATTTTGATCGGGCTTGCCCGGTTGGATGTACCGCAGTTCAATTCCGCGCTCGGCACACCAGGTCATGAATTGTTCGGCGATCAGCTCTGGGCCATTGTCGAGGCGAATCGCTTGGGGCCGGCCCCGCCAGCTCACCACTTGCTCCAGCACGCGGACCACGCGCTCCGCCGGAAGCGACGTATCAATCTCGATGGCCAAGCCCTCTCGCACGCCTTCATCCAGAATATTGAGGGTGCGGAATCGTCGCCCGCCGTACAGCGTATCGCTCATGAAATCCACAGCCCATACGGCATTGGGCTGTGGGACGACCGCAAGCGGTTGTCGAACTCGAACCGGCAGCCGCTTCTTCGTCCGTCGAGGCAGGTTCAGCCGCAGCTGGCAATAGACTCGCCAGAGCCGCTTGGGATTCCACGGATGGCCATCGAGCCGGAGCCGATCACAACACTTCCAGAAGCCCCAGCGACTCTTGGCCGCGACGAGCGTCGTCAACGCCGCAATCACCGGCGCATCGCGCCGGGCCCAGTCCACGAGCGGCCGGTAGTATGTCGCCCGGCCGAGGCCCACTGCGGCACAGGCCCGCTGAACCGGAAGGCCGCCCTGACTGACCAGGTGAGCAACGACCTCCCGCCGTTCAGCAGGCATTAGAGCTTTTTTGCGATCACATCCTTGAGCGCCGCGTTCTCCAGGGAGAGATCGGCATACATCCGCTTCAGACGGTTATTTTCGTGTTCCAATTCCTTCAGCCGTTTCACATCAGACGCCTCCAAGCCGCCATACTTGGCCTTCCACTTGTAGTAGGTGGCGGAGCTGATGCCATAGTGCCGCCAAATCTCGTTGACGGGTCGGCCGGCATCGGCCTCTTTGAGGATCGACACGATTTGCGTTTCGGTGAACTTCGACTGGCGCATGGGAACCTCCTGGCTAGGGTGACTATTCTGCCAGAAAGTTCTCCTTACGGACCGTCTCAGATGACGGGGAGCTTACAGATGACGGGGAGCTTACAGATAGGTGCAAGATATTTGGTCTACATTCGCGGGGCGGGTCAACGCCACGGTACTGAAAGGGGGCTCCCATCGTGACCCTCGCGAGTAAGAATCGCGATCGCTTACGTCGCGGATGTACCAGCTGTGCGGTACCAGTCTAACGTCGGAGGATGAAAAGAGGCGACGAGTTTGGTCAGGCAGGGGAGGAGTCTTATCACCGGAGCAGCAAGTTCGAAAACCTCCTGATCGTTTTTCACATCAATCGAACCATTGATTCGCGTGTAAGCTGCCAAAGCTCGGTCAAAGCCAACCATCGGCATCAACTGATGGGAGAGTTCGAGTAGTGCAAATAGTTCTTGTCGTTCCGGCACCGGGAGACCGGTTTCGGTTGACCGCTGCTCCCCCCGAATCGTCACCACGGCAATTTCAGAAAAAAGATAGGCCAGGCGCGCTAGATGCGCTTTCTGTAGGTCCTCCAGGCAGTGGACAGCCGTAAATGCGGCGCTATCAGAATCCAATTGCACGCCTTGAGCAAACAGCGGAACCGGAGCAAACGCTGCATGCGCTGACTCATGGCCGATGTCCGAGTCCAGATCCCACTCAAGCCCTCTTTTCCCAGTAGCCAACCAAATCTTAAGGCTTTTCTCGGTAGCCTTCCAGGCGACACCGTGGTGGCGAACTGCTGAACACGGAAGAACCCCACGCTCACGGTTGCCCGCTCCTGGGTTTTGCTCAAGAATTCCTAGCCCTCCACTTTTGGAGTAATAAATCGCCCACGGTTGCGCGTGGCGACGGGCTGTCAAGAAACTTTCTATCTCCTCAAAAGTGAATAGCCTCAGTTTGTTAAACGTCTCGCAACGGATCCTTCTATGGCCAATCTCCTCGGCAAGAAATTCAGCTGTCGTTGAGAGAAACTCCATGACCGCTGCTTGATCCACTTCTGGGTCCGAGAACAGGGTGATGGAGGTCGGCAGGTATCGAGCAATTTCAGGGGCAAGCTCTGTGGAGAAATATGATTCCAGATTGTCGAACATCCGAACAGACGTTCCGTTCCATGGCAAGGCGGCTTGTTTACTGCTTAGCACCTTCTGCATTGACGTTTCCGCGTCCTATCCAGCTTGGAGACTTACAGAGGAAAAATTGTCAATATTTTGTCATACAATGCCATAAACTCAGGAGTCTTGATAGTCTGTGGAGACCTTGGCATAGGAAGTGTCAAGTCGAAGATATCCAAAACTCTAGCCGGCCGCTGGCACAACAGAACGATTCGATCACTGAGGAGGATTGCTTCACGTATTCCGTGAGTGACGAAGAGGACCGTACAAGCAGTCTGCGATACGACCTCCTGTAATAGCTTTTGCATCTCATTGCGTGTGCGTTCATCCAACGCGCCGAACGGTTCGTCCAAAAGAAGTAGCCGGGGTTCAACAATCATTGTGCGGGCGAGTGCTAATCTCTGCCGCATACCTCCAGACAAAGTCTTGGGATAGGAATCGGCGAAGTCAGTTAGGCCAGTTACATCTAACCAATGATTGACTTTCTCTGCGTCAGGATCGGACGCTTGAACGCGAAGGCCGAATGCCACGTTCTCTCGAACTGTGAGCCAGGGGAAGGCATTGTATGCTTGGAAGACAATGCCTCGTTGGCGGTCTGGTCCCACTATCGGAAGTCCGTCAAAAATAATGGCGCCAGAGGTGGGTTTCTCTAGTCCGGCCGCCATTCGAAGAAGCGTCGTCTTGCCACACCCTGAAGGTCCCAATAGTGACACGAACTCCCCCGGGCGCACCGAAAAAGTAATGTCTTCGAGCACATGAACCGCACGGCCGTTGTCGGCATCATATGCCTTCGACGCGTTTATAAATTTAAGAAGCGCTGCATTGGGAGTCATGACCATCTGAACAGTCTGGAAGCAGAGTAACGGAACAAGAGATCTGTCAGGAACCCCAGCATCCCGATCAGGATAATACCTGCAAATGCCTTGTCTGTATCAAGGAATCGTTGAGATTGGACGATGAAGTACCCGATACCTCTGTTTCCTGCCACGAGTTCTGCGAGTACTAGGTATGACCAAGACCATCCAGCCGAAATGCGAAGATCATCCCAAATCGCCGGCATGGACCATGGAATCACGATGTGGAACAGGACCTGAGCACGTGAGAGACCGAGGGTCAACCCTCCTTCAACCAACTCATGCGGTACCGATGCGGTATCTCCGGCAATGAGCAACACAAGCTGAAAGACGACCCCGATCACGATTACGATGATCTTCTGGCCATCATTAATGCCGAACCACAGAATGCAGAGTGGCACCAGAGCCGCTACGGGAAGATAACGCGCTGCCCCGCACACAGGCAGGACAAGGTTTGCCATCAAGGGTATCTGGCCAGCCCAAATTCCTAAAGGAAAGGCAACGAGTGCGGACAATGCAAAACCGGTGGTCACTCGGGTTATGCTGGGCAACAGATGTTGATAGAGAAAATCAGAAGTAAGGAGCATTCCCAGGCTATCAAGGGTCCTGCCCGGTAACGGTAGAAAGATTGGATCAATAAGTTGGTTTCGAGCGAAGAAGTACCAGATGCCAAGAAGGGTCAAAAATGGGCTTAAGGCTATGAAGTGACGTCGTCTTGCAGAAGAGGTAATGCTATCACCCAAAACACACCTCTTTCATTTCCTGGTGGAAAGATTGGTCAAAGAGATTGCAAAGGAGTCTACATAGTTCGGTTCTCACTGCTGGCGTTAGATCATTGTCAAGGCTTTCTGTAAATATAGGGCGTTCGTCAGGTTGTTTTGGGTATGCTCGCATGAGGTCCGTCGCTATTTCATAGGCAGGGGATCCATCGCAGTATTTGAGAAATTTGCGATTTGCTAAGCGTAAATAACATCCTGCATACATTGGGCTTGTGGCATTATGGATACAAAACTCCAACGGTACCATTTTGGGAAATAGATCAATGCTGATACGTTGTCGCATATTGTCTAAATTTTTGAGGACTTGATCTTTGCAGTCTCTCATTTTCATTTTCCGCTCCAAAGGATGTTGGCCAGGGATACCTGCGGCGGCAAGAACCTGTACGAGTGAGGCGACTGCACCGAGATCCCACTGAACGTACTGGAAAAAATATCGATATTTTACGAATCCCTCTAAATTTCTTTGGACTTGATCTGCAAAATCAACATCGTCGCTAATTTCTAATGGCGATGCAGCCTTGACCGTGACTGTCGAGGATGGCTTTAAACAACCTCTGTATACATCTAACTTTTCCATCTGCAAGAGAGTTTTTGGCGAAATTTCCAGCCTGAGGAGTGGGCCGTAAGCTTGGACAGAGTTAGCAATGACGGGTACCGTATTTTTCACCGCCTCATCGAGCTCTTGCAGAGGAGCATTTTCAGTATCGGGTGGTTCGTTGAAGGGTATGACGGTAATGCCATCTATGTCGGTGGGTAAAGCACATGGCGCAACGGATGAAAGGATAATACAGCGAGTGTGTTGAAACATGAGCCCCCCAAGGAATAAGCCGAGTTCGAAGATGCAGTTGTCTCGTGGGGCCAAGACTTGTGTATTCTTTTTGTTTGTTTGATCGTCCTTCGTCAGCAAGATGACCGCAAAATCGCTAGATCCACAGGTTTCCACAAGCCTTTGTAGAGTATAATCGCCAGGTTGAAAAGTATCTGAGCACCAGACATCGCAGTCGAAACCTTTCACGCCCTTGAACTGTTGGGTTAAATGGAAGCATACCCGTTGCGCTAAAGCTTTTGAACGGCCACTCGATACGATAAATATCTTCATGGGTCACCTCGCATTCCGTACGAAGTCCGAAGAAATCACTGACACTGATGCGACATCAGGATCAATGGCTCCAGCCCCAACCCAGACGGTCCAGCCATGCTTTGCAACCTGAAAAATCAGCCCTGCTTTGCCATTGCTGCCAAAGTAATCTCGATTCCTGGCGAGATCGCAGAACCTCACCCCCTGTAAAATTTCACCATACTTCCTAGCATCAACCTGAAAATATGGGGCCATTAAGGCATTTGCCTGTTCGGGGTAGAGCTGCCAGAATTCGATGGCTCTGAAGATGGCATTCACTATGGCCTGTACGTCCTGCGGACTCTGAGCGACGCTCTCTTTGGTGAATGCGAGGACATCGACTATCAGGTTCCTGTATTCCCTGGTGGATGCGAGAAGATTGGCATGGGTTCGCTCTTGGACATTGGTAAGCCAGGGCTCCCATAACGCGGCGGCATCCAATTGATTTGCAATGAATGAGGAGCCAGCTTGAACTGTATCCATGTCCACAGCGTCAAGATCTTCCAGCCTCATGCCGTGCTGGCTGAGCATCACACGTAAGAAGAATTCGCTCGGCATCCCTCGTTGAAAAGCGACCCGCTTGCCACGAAGGTCTTCAATCCTTTCAATCGCGCGCCTCGCAACGATACCGTCGCCGCCCACTGATTCGTCTATTGCCATAACAACAGTGGTCTCAACGTGATTCCCGGCTGAGAGCACAAAATAATCCACCGGGGCAGCAAGTGCCTCGATTCGCCCGGCTTTCAATGCGCTGTTACGCTCAGCAAGCCCGGTAATGACGATCACCTGGACTTGGACACCCGCCGCTCTAAAGAATCCCATTTTCTCAGCAAGGTAAAAAGGCCCGAATCCAATCCATGGCCCTATACCTATTCGATACATTGGGGCTTCAAATTTTTTTTCACATCCAGTCTGCAGGAGGACAGTGATGCAAATGGCAGGCAGTATGCGGATTAACAGAAAACAAAAACACAGTCTTTGGTATCGCCATACCAGGGAGAATGTAAGAGGCCTTTGAACTCTCATATGAATAAGATGCGTGTAAAGCAACAATGATGCCCTGAAGTAAAATGTTTATGTACTGTTCTAGTGATGGATGGCATTGATTTGCCAGTATTTTACGCGCTTATTGTTGACGAGAATGGTGGAGCGAAGTAGAGATTCGATGGCTCAGAGTATCGAAAAAGATAAATCAGAGTATCTGATCTGATACTCCCTGGAGGATACGCTAGGAGCCTGTCCAAGTAATTGTCCGAGCCACGATCGACGACGGCCTTCTGACAAGTTGGTTGGTTTCATCGGGAGGAGTGACTATCAGCCAAGGGACAACCGGCATTTGTAACGAGGTGCTGGCACGGCGATCCGAGCGAACTCGCTCAAGCATGGGCCTTGGCCAACTTCAAGAGGTGATGGGCTATGCATGCCAAGCTCTATTCCTGTGTCACATTCTCGATTCCGCGCAACAGACCTGCCGAAACCCTCGCGCCTGTTTGATTCGACCAAGGACGGCTCCACTGTCTGCTTGCACAATCTGATCGAGTGCGATAGCCACCCCGTCTGAGCTTCCCCTGCATGCATGGGTTCGATACCACGAGACCCATCCGAACCGGGCGAGTCGAAAGGCCAGCGCACCACTCACCGGAAACGTCCCATGAAACAAGTGGGCCATTTCCAGGCGGCGGGTGGGCCTTAGTTTTTTTGTCACAAGGCCTTCGAGAGCATGTGCTTGTCGAGCGAGAGACCGGCCATCAACCGTTTCAACCGGGCTATTCTCTTCTCCCACCTACCGCAGCCGGGTGAGTTCGCTCACGCCAGATGCGCGAATTTCTTTTCCCAGGTGTAGAAGGTGGCTTCGCTGACACTAAATTGCCGGCACAGATCACATATCGGGGTGCGACTCTCGGCCTGTCAGATGGCATACATGACCTGCACTTCCAAAAATCGTGACCGCTTCATCGATCCACTCCTTTCGTCGAGGACCGCCGAAGCCGTCAGTCTACTTCAGTGCTAAGGTGTCGTCGTTTTCGGGAGACGTCAAGTTGTGCGGAGGGCGTCAAGTGCCTCCGTGTATTTAGTCAGAATGCTGGTATTGTTTCTTATCTGCATCGGATAATTTTGTATTGGCATTAATCTGGAAACGGAGTAAAAGCAGCGCGGATTACCCTCCATGAAGCAGAGACATATGACTATATCAGCTGGAATTGCTAATCCGAATGGATCTCATCTCTTCTTCAACCGGCGATGGAAACAAGCTGCGAAGTCGGTCGTGAAGAATTTCGACCAAATTCCCCAACTGGAAGGACAACGCACCGCATTCGATCGCCTGTTTTTTTAGCTAGCAGGGGAATCACCACGGCAGTCTCTAAGCCCGTTGTGTTCAGAGATCATATCATTGCAGAGGAGAGCGCATGCGCATCCAACTTCGCATCATTGGGCAACCGACATCGACAGAGGAAGCCAAGGCCACCGTTCGTGGAGCGCCTCTTTCCGGACGAAAGATTCAGGATGAGACACACTTGCTGGATACCGTGGAGGTATTGGGTGCGTACGATGTACGCCCCACGGCTCGTGGTGCGTACGACGTTCCAGCTCCGCTTGATGCAGAAGAGGACGACATCATTGAATTCGTGCTGGAGGATGGAGTGTCGATGTGGATGTCCGTGGCGGCGTACCGAGACCGGCAATACCGGTTGAACCCGCCGCTAAAACGGACCAGAGGATTAGATATTGGGCCGTTCATCCCAGGAGTACCTGTGAGCAGAGGTGTGGCGAGCGATATCGCCACCGGCGCGGTGCGAATACTCCGATTGAAGCGCGATGAGATCTGGGAGCAAGCCAAGGCCCCCACGCAATGGCCGGCATGGGTCAAAGAACAGGGCATCACAACTTTTGAGCAACTGGGAGCCTGGCTTACGGCCAAACTGATTATTTGGCTCATCGAGAACAAGATTCGTCCTGAAGAGGGCCTCTATCGTTGGGTGAAATCATCGACCGAGAATGCGTCCTCACTCATCCTCCCGGCGCTCATACCTTCGGACCAACCTTTGTTGCTCTTTATTCATGGAACCGCCTCCAACACGCTGGGGAGTTTTGGGGCGCTCCACGGTGACGATGCGTCATCGGAATGGCAAACGCTCACCCAAACCTTCAAGGACCAGATCTACGCATTCGAGCATCGGACCATGAGCCAAAGTCCTATCGACAATGCGTTGGTGCTGGCGAATGCGCTTCCCGATGGAGCGCGCCTCACCATCGTGACTCACTCGAGAGGAGGACAGGTTGCCGATCTCCTGTGCCTAAAAGAACTCTTGTCCGAGCAGATCGGTCGTTTTGGTCGCAAAGGAGACACTGCAAACGAGGCTGATCAACACGATCAGACGCAACTGACAGAGTTGGCACGAGTGCTCCGCAAAAAGCGGTTTCAGGTCCAGCGGGTGATCCGGGTGGCGTGCCCATCTCAGGGAACCTTGTTGGCATCGGAAAATTTGGATCGGTTTCTTTCAGTAATAACCAGCCTCATCGGTTTGATTCCTGTCGTCGGGCAATCTCCGGTGTACCAGGTCATCAAGCGCATCACCCTCGAAACCGCCAAGCGTCGCTGGGATCCGTCGGTCATCCCAGGCATTGAATCGATGATCCCTCAATCGCCGCTGGTGGCACTGCTCAATGCTCCCGATGTGCAAGGAGCCGGTGACCTGGGGGTCATCGCAGGGGACATCGAAGGGGGGAGTTGGTTCAAACGGCTGGGCGTGTTCGTTACGGACACCGTGTTTTATGACAATGAAGACAATGATTTGGTTGTCAATACCAACTCTATGTTTCAGGGGGTCTCACGCGAGAAACCCGCTCGATATATCTTCGATCAAGGGGCTGACGTCTCCCATTTTCGGTACTTCCGGAATGCCCGCACACGCCATCTGTTGGCTCAGTCGATTACGGGTGATCCGTGGCCCCCAGAGTTTCGGCCGCTCGAAGAGGCCAAGGTCGAGCCAGTCCCGATGCTGCGCGCCATTCAAACGAGATCCGGAGCGGCTCAGCCTGTCGTGTTCGTGCTCCCTGGAATTATGGGGTCAGAGTTGCAGGTCGACGGCAAGAATGTGTGGATGAACTATTGGCATCTGTTCCGCGGCGGGATCGACAAACTCGCCTTTGGTGCCCCGAATGTGAAGGTCAGCGGTCTGGTCGGTTCCTACTATCGCGGCCTCTGCGAGTATCTCGCAGATTCCCATGAGGTGCTTCCGTTTGGCTATGACTGGCGCCAATCGATCCAACGCGCGGCCTCCACATTGGCCGAGGAGGTGCAAACGGTCGTGAATCGTACTCGTGAGCCGATACGGTTTCTGGCGCATAGCATGGGTGGGCTCGTGGTGCGGCGCTTCATTCATGACCATCCAGACTTGTGGGATCTGATCTGTCGTCATGAAGGGGCTCGATTCATCATGCTCGGCACCCCAAACCGAGGATCGTACGACATGGTGGAATCGTTAGCCGGGTTGGCGAAGACGGTGAACCAGCTGGCATTGCTTGACGTCGAGCATTCTCTCGGTGAAATCGTGGCCCTGGTCTCGGGTTATCCGGGAGCACTGGAACTCCTCCCTCACGACAATGAATGGGAATACTTTACCGATCTCAAGTGGGCGGCACTTCATCCCTACACCGAGTCCAAAGTTCAGATTGCTTCACGACTCTTGCGAGAGGCGAAAGCGGCGCTGATCGATCTTCCCGAGCGAATTCCCCATGCGGATCGTGTCCGGTATGTCGCAGGGTGGGCCCCTCGGACGGTATGTGGGCTCTCTCTCGACGGTGAGCGCTTATCGTTCAAGGCGACCACGGCCGGTGATGGCCGTGTGACGTATCAAGCGGGATTCCTACCCGATATTCCGGTTTGGTATGTCGACGCTGAGCATGGCGATTTGCCAGATCACAAGCCCGCGTTCCCAGCCTATCGCGATTTGCTCGAACGAGGTGTGACCAGTCAGCTCTCGACTGCGCCCTTGAGCGCAGATCGAGGCGGGGACCGTGTGTTTGAGTACGAACCTGAACCAGTGCTGTACCCCAGGGCAGCGGATCTCGAGGCCGGCTTGTTGGGGAGACGACGAAGGGCGCGAAAGGTGGGTGTCTCAGAGAAGTTGCAGGTGTCAGTGTGTCACGGCGATCTGCTCCAGACGAACTATCCGGTTCTGATGGGGCACTACCGAGGCGATACCATCGCAGGCGCCGAGAAACTCGTTGATCAAATGGTCAATGGCGCGCTGTCGCAGCGATACCATCTTGGTCGCTACCCGGGAAGCTTGGGGACCGCCGCCGTGGTACTTGGCAAAGCAAACCAGGTGCAATCGGTCTATCGTATTCAACATGGTGCCATCGTCCTTGGGCTTGGCAAATGGGGCGAATTGACCCCTACACGCCTGACTCAAGCGGTACAACAGGGCATCACAGAGTACTGTGTGCAATATTCCCAGTGTTGCGGCACAACCGAGGCCCCCGACGTATCGACTGGGCTGACTATCAACAGCCTACTGATCGGCTCGAATACCGCGGCCAATATCGCGGTCGAGGATTCCATCAATGCTATCGTGCGGGGCGTCGTCCTCGCGAATCATGCCCTTCAGCAACAGAATGCGACTCTTCCCAGAATCGGACACTTGGAGTTCGTCGAGCTCTATTTGGACATCGCGATTGACGCCGCCAAATCGGCACATCGTGTTTCCGCACATATTCAACGCGAACTGCATACGGAGATTCAGGTCTCGACGTGGTTAAAGAGGGGAGTGGGAGGGCAAACCAGGCTTGTACCATCCAGCGCGCGTGGCTATTGGCGACGCTGGACCGTCACGGCCGTTCAGGATGCCGTTGCGCCCCGTCCTGGTTCACTTCCGCCGATCTTACAAGACCGGCTTCGTGTAAGTCTCCGCGACGAAAAAACTCTCGATCCGAAGCTGGTAAGCGCATTGGTCGAGCTCGCATTCCGGGATGGTGCACCTACGCGTGGTCTGCCGCATAAACTCCGCTTTCTCGCCCTCTCCGATCGGGCTCGTGCGGAAGCGATGGTGCAAGAAACACAATCGGAGCTCATTGCACAGCTGATCCAGCGATCGATCGGCTCGACTAGCTATAGAGGAGATATTGCTAAAACGCTCTTCAAGCTCTTGATTCCGCTGGACCTCAAGGACAGCCTCCTCAATCAAGACCGGGTTGTTTTTGTCCTCGACAACGTGACGGCGAACTATCCGTGGGAGATGATGATTGACTCAGGCGAACCGTTGTGCGTCCGCATGGGGATGGTCCGACAGCTTGAAACTACGGACTATGAACAACGTGTCCGAGATGCGACCTCGACGGGCGTTTATGTCCTCGGGGACCCGCTGACGCCGCCGACGTATCCGTCGTTGCCTGGTGCAAGGCAGGAAGCAGGTCTTGTCGCGTCGCTGCTGAAGCCGCGCTATACCGTGAATTACTCGAGTGAGCGGCTCGGTCCTATTGAGGTCTTGAATCAACTGTTTGCTCATCCCTACCGGATCATTCATATCGCTGGTCATGGATATTATAACGAAGCCGCGACAGCAACGGATGGCGCCAAGGCTGGGGTCGTGCTTGACAACGACCTCTTTATCACTGCGGCCGAAATAGCAAAGCTTGATCCGATTCCCGAATTGGTATTTCTGAATTGTTGCTACCTGGGACAGATCGGTCCCGTAGCTCCGAATAAACTGGCGGCCAGTATTTCCCGTGAATTGATTAGGAAAGGAGTACGCGCGGTGGTGGCAGCCGGCTGGCCCGTTCGAGACGATGCGGCACACTGCTTTGCCCAAACATTTTATACCGCGTTGCTTGCAGACCACTCGTTTGGTCAAGCTCTGAGGGAAGCACGAAAGGAGACATGGGTCAAATACCCGGATTCCACAACGTGGGGCGCCTATCAGGCCTATGGGGATCCTGAGTTCCGTCTCAGGCCGAATGTGGAAGGGCCCACCGGTGGGGATGGGGAAGCGACGGTGGCGGCGGAAGAAGTGCTGATTACGCTGAGTAGGCTCTCTCAGGAGAGCAAAGAGTCTGAGGCGGCTAAGCTACGCGACCGCCTTGTGGAACTCGAGCGGAACTGTGCCGCAGAGTGGCTCAAACGGGGGGATGTTCAAGAGAAGTTTGGGGTAGCGTATGGTGAACATGGGTTGTTTCAGAACGCAGGGATACACTACGAGCTGGCGGCGAAAAGTGAGGACTGTGAAAATTCGTCATCCCTGAGAGCAATCGAGCAGTGGATTAACCTTGAGGCACGGTTCGGTGGAACAACCGGAGATACGGCGAAAATTGAACAAGCTATTCAGCGGGGTGAGCATTTACTGGCCTTAGGAGAAACATCCGAACGGCTCAGCATCATGGGCAGCGCGTACAAGCGACTGGCGAGGCTCCAAGCTGTGCCAGCTGATGTGAATGCTAGTCTCGTCAAGGCAGCGCAGTTCTACCAGCGGGCAGCGAAGAAAGAGGAGCAGTGTGGAGATCCGTATCCGATCCTGAATTGGCTGGCGATTGAGGCCTTGCTTGGAAACACAGAGGTGCCGTATGAGTCGTGGCTATCCAAAGCGGCAGTTTTGGCGAAACAACGTTTTCAGGATCGACGAAGCGTCTGGGATCTCTTCACTGTCGCGGACATCGCGGTCGTTCGAGCGTACCAGAAGGGGACATTGCCGGACGAGCATGACAATCTCGTGGAAACCTACCGACGAGTGTTCCTTGAGTCGGCGGCGACAAAACGGCAGAGAGACTCGGCTCTTGGACAACTGGAGTTTCTCATCACGATGAAACACAAATTGATTCCTGTTCGTGGCGATGACAGGAAAGCGAAGGCAGTGCTGAACGCATTGGAAACCATCCTACACCATCTCGAGCGAGCGGAGGAGCAGAAGGATGGTGACGCGGCAGCGGTCGCAAGCCCATTGGCTTCTCCTGCGAAGCCATCACCGAGACGGCCGATACGGAGGAAAGCCGTTGCGAAGAAACGTACTCGACCGTCACGGCGAGGCAAGCCATAGGTCAACGTGAAAAAACATCATGAGTGACATCTTCATTAGTTACGCCAGGAAAGACAGAGATCGAGTACAACCCCTGGCTGATGCCTTGGAACAGAGGGGCTGGTCGGTTTGGTGGGATCGTCGTATTCGTACGTCAGAAATATGGGATGAGGTGATTGAGAAAGCCTTGGACACCACGAAATCCGTGGTTGTGGTCTGGACCAAGACATCCGTGAAGTCTCAATGGGTCAAGAATGAAGCCAGGGAAGGCCTGAAACGAAGTGCCCTATTTCCGGTGATGCTTTGTGAAGAAGCTCAAATCCCTTTGGAATTTAGGCATGTGCAGGCAGCTTGGCTGACGGATTGGCATTTCGGAAAATCCCATTCAGGCTTCGACCAATTTATGGAGGACATTGCCCGGGTGGTAGGACTGCGTCTGGTGTGCGGTGTTCCGCAGACTCCGCTGAAACAGTCAAAGGAACAACTATTATCTGAAATGGTTAGGGTACCGAAGGGACCATTCCTGTCCGGAAAAACGAGGGATCGTGAAGCGATTGATCACGACTTTTGGATCGATAGATATCCCGTGACGAATGAGCAATTTCGCAAGTTCATCCTGGAAAATGGTTACGGGAGCAAGGCCTATTGGTCGCCTAAAGGGTGGAAATGGAGGGTAGAGAGCGATATCACAGTTCCAAAATATTGGAATGATTCGCAATGGAATAAAGCCGATCATCCCGTTGTGGGAGTCAGCTATTACGAGGCAGAAGCCTATGCGAAGTGGGCGGGGAAACGCCTTCCAAGCGAGCAAGAGTGGGAAACGGCCGGACGTGGCGAGGATGGACGCATATATCCATGGGGAAACGAGTTTGACAATTCGAAATGCAACGGTCTGAACCCTGCTCGTATATTGACCGCTCGTACGACACCAGTGACTCAGTATCCACAGGGGGTGAGCCCTTACGGCTGCTATGACATGGCAGGAAATGTTTGGGAGTGGTGTGCCGACAGGTATGACGCAGAAGAGCCAGGTGCGCACGGACTCCGGGGTGGTTCGTGGTTTCATGGTCCTGTGGAACTCGGTTCTTCTGCCCGATGGTGGGGCGGAGCCAATCGGACCAATGACCTTGGCTTTCGTCTTCTAAAAGATATTGTAGAGTAAGGATCTGCTTCTGCTCCTAGCCCGTGTTCTAGTGAAGCTCTACTTGGATTATAAAAGCATCTGTGCTGTTTAAGCGGAGTTGAGGATCAATGAGTGACGAATTAGGAGTAGGAGTGCAGCGAATCAAGCCCAACCTGTAGGAACTACCATGTTGCCCTTGTGTTTTGTGCTCATGCCGTTTGGGAAGAAGCCTGCTGCTGAGGGGCGGTTGGTGGACTTCGATGCCGTCTATGATCAACTCATCCGGCCGGCGATAGTGGCTGCCGGACTTGAGCCGTTACGGGCTGATGAGGAAATGACTGGTGGCGTAATCCACAAACCCATGTATGAGCGGTTGATCCTCTGTGAATACGCGATCGCTGATCTCACGACGGCGAATGCCAATGTCTTTTACGAATTGGGATTGCGCCATGCCATTCGACCCGCCAGCACCGTGCTGCTATTTGCCCAGGGCTTGGGGCAGCTGCCATTCGATGTGGCGCCGCTTCGGGCCGCTCCCTATCAACTCGGCACCGACGGCAAGCCATCAGCGAACCCTAAGGACCTGCAGTTGTTGATCACAAAGTTGCAGGACGCGCGCAAGATGATGACGGATAGCCCAGTTTTCCAGTTGGTAGAAGGTTTCCCTGAAATCAAGCGGCTGAAGACCGACGTGTTTCGAGATAGGGTTCAATATTCTGCCGGGCTTCGCCAAAAACTGACACAGGCCCGCAGGGAAGGACTCGATGCGGTACGGGCTGTCGAACACGAACTCGGGGCAGTGCACGATGCGGAAGCGGGAGTGGTGATCGATCTGTTTCTCTCCTACCGGGCGGTGAAGGGATGGGAGGACATGATCGCGCTGGTACAGAAAATGTCGGCCCCGTTGGCAGCCACGGTACTGGTGCAAGAGCAGCTGGGATTGGCTTTGAATCGAGCGGGTCGGGGAGTAGAGGCGGAGCGAGTGTTGCTCGATCTCTTGGCGAACCGTGGGCCCAGCAGCGAGACTTATGGCATTCTCGGACGTGTCTATAAAGACCGATGGGAGGCGGCTCTACAGCTCGGGGAGAAGGCTTTGGCACGCGGGTTGTTGGCGCAAGCCATTGAGGCTTACCTCAAAGGCTTTGAGGCAGATTGGCGCGATGCTTATCCCGGAGTTAACGCTGTGACTTTGATGGAGATTAAAGATCCTCCTGATCCGCGACGCGGGCGACTGATTCCAATCGTCTCGTACGCCGTGGAACGACGTATCGCGTCGGGCAAACCGGACTATTGGGACCACGCGACGCTTCTTGAATTGGCCGTGCTGGCCAACGAGCAACAGAAGGCGGAGTCGGCGCTAGCGGATGGACTGGCAGCCGTGCGTGAAGCCTGGGAGCCGGAGACAACGGCGAGAAACCTCAGGTTGATTCGTGAAGCCCGAGAGCGGCGAAACGAACGCATTGAATGGGCCAACGAGATCGAGAACGAGCTGGTACGTCGCTCGAAGCAGTGAGGCTTGGGGCGACCTACCTAAGGCTGCTTACCGGGTAAAAGTCACGAGTGTTTGGAATAGGAGGTTCATCACACGATGAAAATATTCCTAGGTTTTTCATGGCCAACTCATAGTGATGAGCTTTGTTGAAGGATCACTTTGAGTAGTTGACGTGTAAGACGCTTTTGATCAAATGCGGAAAGAACAGCACCTGGGCCCGTCCCCACTATGAAAATATTTATTTCTTATGCTCGGGCCGATGACGAGAAGTTTGCGTGCGATCTCTATCACCTGCTTCAGAAGAATGGTTTTGACGTTTGGTGGGACAAGAAAAAAATGGAGAGTCGTGGGTTGACCTTCCATCAGGAGATCCGCGATGCAATAGCCGAAACAGACCGCGTGCTTGTAGTTGTAGGTCCTGCCGCTCTCTCGTCTTTCTACGTAAGAAAAGAATGGGAGCATGCACTGTTGTATGCGAAAGCTGTCACTGCAATTTTAAGGATCGGAGATTATGAGCAAATACCGTCGGAACTTCGTAAGTATCACGCAGTAAATTTTACGGAAGAATCACCTTGGGAGTCCTCCGTGGAGGAGCTTCTTCGGATTCTTCGCACGCCGGTGCAGCCTTTGGGACCTGTCCTCACTTCCATGCCGTCGCTACCACCGCATTTCCTTCCTCTGTTTGAGCTATTGCAAAGATTGCGAGATAGGATTCTGACTGACGTTTGGGAGGGGAGCCTAGTCGACGGAGATAACAGAGTTACAGGAATTTGCGGGATCGGTGGGGTTGGTAAGACGTCATTAGCAATTGCTATTGCACGGTCCGTTGAAGTCCGGCGAGCATTCAGGGATGGCATCATTTGGCTCAATGTTGGGCCTGAGGCCAATGCTGGCACCCTTCTGCGTCGGATCGGGGTGGCGCTAGGTGATTTACCGTATCACTATGCGGACGTTGAAACGGGGCATGCTCGCCTAATCCAGATTCTTCAGGAGAAGACATGCCTTATAGTTATGGACGACGTATGGGAAATGAGGAATGTTGCTCAAATTCGAAGTGCTCTCGGGACGCGCGCTAGATTGCTTCTTACCACGAGGAACGCAGGGGTACTAACTAGCCTGGGGATCCAGCCTTCTGAAATAGACGCATTCGGAAAGTACGATTCGTTGGCGCTGCTTTCTTTATGGGCCGATCAGATGATTGAAGAGCTGCCGTCGGTGGCTGGAGTCATCGCTGCACGTGTAGGAAACCTTCCACTGGCTCTCGCCTTGTGTGGAGCGTTATATCGAGACGGGCTCGACTGGCAAGCCATTTTTGAACTACTCGACACAGCGAATATGGAGGCTGTTGCCCGTGAATTTCCTGACTACCCTCACCCAGACGTATTCCGCGCGTTTCAGGTAAGCTTCGAACAACTTATCCTCCGCGCACCGCGCAGTGCAGCGCGTTATCGCGAGTTAGTGATATTTACAAAGGGGCCAGTGCCCACCGCCGAGGCTATCTCAATACTCTGGAACCAGACGGCCCAGCTATCCGCAGCCGAATGTGAGCGCATCCTAATCGATTTATCACAACGGGCAATGGTTAGAGTTCGAAAGGAAATCGGACAGGTTTCTATCGAATTGCATCCGCTGCTGCAAGACTTTATCTGTTCTCTGGTCAATGAGGGCACTGCCAAACTGCATGCCCAGCTCGTGGAAGGATGTAAGGCAAAGTATTCCGATGGCTGGTATGCATGTGGCGCGGAACCATATCTTGTGCAAAAACTGCCGTATCACATGAAGGCGGCGGGGTGGGTGGCTGACCTGCGAGGCTTGTTGAAGGACCAGCGGTGGCTCGCTTCAAAAATCCACAGAAGAGGTGTTGTTGAAGCGGTTTCAGATTTTTCGCTCACCACAGGCGATCAGGAATTGGATGCTTTGAGTAGGGCTCTTGAATTGAGCGCAACGCAGCTAGAGCGTGACAGTGGACAGCTTGTGCCGCACGTGTGGGCGCGGATGATTGGATCGGTCGAAACAGAGATCGTCGGTTTACGGAACGAATTTGTTGAGGCAGCATCGGGGCCATGGCTTAAGACACTTCGACCGAGCTTTGCACCGGTTGATGGTCCATTATGCTGGAGCATCACCCTTGAAGAGCATCCTTTCTCATTGGCTGTAAGCAAGGATGGAAAGAATGCTTATATCGGCGGAAAAAACTCTATAGCCGTAGTGGATATCAAGCAGCGACGCAAGGTTGAAAATTTAACTGGATCGCAAGGCTCCGTTTACGCTCTTTCAGTTTCTCCTGATGGGAAATGGCTTGCCGCAGGTACAAACGAAGGGGATATTAGAGTATGGGATCTGGAGCGAAACCGCATGTCTTTTGGGGTGACAGTTTATTCCACTGGAACAGTAAAGGATCAAGTGGCTGAAATTTCGTGGTTCCCTGATTCCAAGCACATTGCTACGCGCTCTATTCTTGGAGGAGGTCTGGCTGTATGGAATGTGTCAACTTTAGGGCAAGGATCTATCTGCCGAATGGAGCCACAGGGAACTATGCTGCACGCTCTCTCTCAGCTTTTGGATGGCCCCAGTTCTAAGGAAAACCCAATATTGTGCGTAAGCAAAGCACATGATAGCTACGTGAATGCACTCGCCGTAGCGCATGATGGTAAGCGGGTTGTTTCTGCTGGCTCTGACGGCAAAGTGAAAATTTGGGACGTTTCTAGCATAGGCGGGGGAGTGTTACCTGACGCTGTAGGAGCCGAACTGCCCCTGGTGGATTCAATTGTATGTGGTTCTGAAGGCATTGAGGCTTTGGCGCTTTCAGACGATAGCCATATGTTATTTCTGGGCTCCAGTGATGGAAAGGTTCGAACTTGGGATTTCGATCGCGGAGTTTCTAGTGAACTTGGTGAGAGCAAAAGCCGCGTCACGAAAATTCTCATTGTGCCCAGGCTAGGTAAAGTGATCTCTGGTGGAACTGACACTATAATTCGTCTCTACGGACTGAACGAACCACAAGTTGAACTTCAAGGTCATGGATTCAGCATTACATCGATTGCTCAGTTGGGAGAAAGTCATCAGATCCTGAGTTGCTCTGGTGATCAGACCTTAAAGTTGTGGGACCTGAAAAATGCAAAACCCAATAAGCTATTTCATAGACATAAAGCGGAGGTGATTTGTGTGGCGCTTGCGGATAATGAAAGCACCTGCCTCACCGTCTCTAGGGATGGTGAAGTAATCAGATGGTCACTCACTAACATGAAGGTGATTAAAAGGTATGGGGGGCATGAATTCTGGGTGTCTAAAGGAAAAGTGCTGGAGAGTACTTGTCTAGCGGTAACGGCAACATCCAATGGTAAAACAGCCTTTGCAGGAAACAGTGATGGATCAGTTGTGAAGTGGCGACTCGACAAGTCTCGCCCCTCCGTTTTAATTCGACCTCCTAATCGAAGGAGACAACAATTCGAGGAGCGCTGCAAGTACTCTCCTCAGGAGTTGAACGCGAGCTTCCTCAACGGAACTTTTGAAAACTTGGTAACTAGGTTGCCAAGTGCTGTATGTGAGATTGCGGTGTCCGGAGACGGACGATGGCTGGCTTGGTCTGAGCGCGATGGTTCCTTTAAAGTTTTTGAGTTAGGATGGATAAAGATTCGGCTTGTTGATTTGCCCTTGAGCACTGATGGAACAGTGTCAGCACTGGCATTTAGTCCTGATAGTCGTAGTCTTATAATTGCGATGGATAGCGGTATCATTAAGGTATGGAACATGAGGGCTAGAAAGTGGATGGAGCCATGCCAAGAGGTGTTAAAGTGCCCAAGTGCCGTAGCGATGTCTTCGGATTTAAGATATGCAGCGGCCGGCGACCATGAAGGTCGTGTTGCAGTCTGGGGACTAGGACGAGAGAATCCTGTTGCCACTCTAGTTCTAGAAAACTCTGTGAATTGTATGGCAATCTCCCAGCTTAGCAACTGCATAGTTGTAGGGGATGCTGCGGGGAATGTGCATTTCTTGCGTTTAAAAGGAGCCCCTGGATGGTAGCGATACCCTCAAACTTCATTGATTGATAGAAGCAGGTAAGAGATTGCGATGTGTCTTCGTTTCGACCCTCACCAGACTTGCCTAGTTGGCCCCAGTGTTCTTAACGAGAGCAGACGACTCTTCGGCAATCGGTTGTTCCTGACGTTGTGCGACGAACTCGTTTGGGGTCCGGTGCCCAAGTGAGCTGTGAGGTCGACTCTGATTATGGTCCGCGTGTGGTGCTTCCTGAAATTAAGCCACCTGGGTTACTTGTTGCGCCCGATATGACGTTGGCCTTTTTCTGGGACATCTATTGCCGATGTCGTTGCATTTTTTCGATCTGGCGAGAGGAGTAGATGAGTTAAGGCCTGATGTAACTACTTGAAATCTCGTTGCTGGAATGGACTTCCACAGATTTTGCGAAACCCCCATAAGCTATTGAATGAAAGGGTAATTTCGCAGACTAGAACGGCCCTTTTAAGGCGAGGGTCCTGGGTTCGAATCCCAGCCGACTCACCACAATAAATCAAGCACTTACGAGGCTGCCGAGCCTCGTAAATCTTCAGAAACCGCCCCGTGTGCTAAATTTGTGCTAAA
>Ga0268299_1001339_pt1 | contig 45893 bp, 40 predicted proteins | sample NOBtaG_FD_193484 | JGI IMG/M metagenome (GOLD analysis project Ga0268299, IMG submission 193484) | Activated sludge microbial communities from bioreactor in Nijmegen, Gelderland, Netherland - NOB reactor | ecosystem: Engineered > Bioreactor > Aerobic > Activated sludge | place: Netherlands... | reverse complement strand
CGCCAAGGCTGGATGTTTGTACAGTACTTTCTGGGGGCTCCCCCTGGGCCTCCCTACAATGAAGGCGAGCCCGGACAACGACAGGGACAGGGCCCCCGCTGGAGACGAGACGATGAGGATCCTCATTGCCGAAGACGATCAGGTGCTGGCCGACGGCCTGCTGCGCACCCTGCGCAAGGGCGGCTACGCGGTCGATCAGGTCGGCAGCGGCAGCGAGGCCGACGCGGCGCTGGCCGACCACGAGTTCGACCTCGTGATCCTCGACCTGGGCCTGCCGCGGCTGCACGGCCTCGAGGTGCTGCGCAAGCTGCGGGCGCGCGGCAGCAGCACCCCGGTGCTGATCCTGACCGCGGCCGACAGCGTCGAGCAGCGCGTCAAGGGCCTGGACCTCGGCGCCGACGACTACATGGCCAAACCCTTTGCGCTGCAGGAGCTCGAGGCGCGGGTGCGCGCCTTGACGCGCCGCGGCCTCGGCACCGCGTCGACCATCATCCGGCACGGGCCGCTGTCCTTCGACTCGACGGGCCGCGTCGCCTACCTGAACGAGCAGATGGTCGAGCTGTCGGCCCGCGAGCTGTCGCTGCTGGAGGTGCTGCTGCAGCGGGCCGGCCGTCTGGTCAGCAAGGACCAGCTGGTCGAGCGGCTGTGCGAGTGGGGCGACGAGGTCAGCAACAACGCGATCGAGGTCTACATCCACCGCCTGCGCAAGAAGATCGAGCAGGGCCCGGTGCGCATCGCCACCGTGCGCGGCCTGGGCTACTGCCTGGAAAAGATTCCGGGCTGAGGTGGACAAGCTCCGCGGCCAGCGTTCGCTGTTCGGCGAGATCCTCGACTGGATGCTCGCGCCGCTGCTGCTGCTGTGGCCGATGAGCATCGCGCTGACCTGGCCGGTGGCGCAGAGCATCGCGCACCGGCCCTACGACCGCGCGCTCGGCGAGATGAGCCGCGTGCTGGCGCAGCAGGTCGGCGTGGACCGCGGCCGCGTCGCCTTCGCGCTGCCGGCCGGCGCCGACCAGCTGCTGCGGGCCGACGAGGCCGACCAGATCTACTTCCAGGTGCTGGGCGCGCGCGGCGAGTACGTCGCCGGCGATCGCGCGCTGCCGGTGCCGCCCGAAGAGGAGCTGCCGGCGGTGGGCGAGCTGCGCTACCGCGACGACACCGTCCACAACGAGCCGGTGCGCGTCGCCTACCTGTGGGTGGCGATGCCCGGGGCGCCGCGCATTCCGGGCACGACCTCGCCGGCGCTGGTGCAGGTGGCCGAGACCCTGGGCAAGCGCTCGCAGCTCGCCACCGAGATCATCAAGGGCGTGATCCTGCCGCAGTTCGCGATCCTGCCGCTGGCGGTGCTGCTGGTGTGGCTGGCGCTGGCGCGCGGCATCGCGCCGCTCGGCGAACTGCAGCAGCGCATCCGCCGCCGCGCCGCCGACGACCTGAGCCCGATCGACGAGACCGACGCGCCGGAGGAAGTCTCGCCGCTGGTGCGCGCGATCAACGACCTGCTGGGGCGCCTGGACCGCAGCTTCGTGACGCAGAAGCGCTTCCTCGCCGACGCGGCCCACCAGCTGAAGACGCCGCTGGCCGGCCTGCGCACCCAGGCCGAGATCGCCCAGCGCGAGATCGACGCCGGCGAGCGCGAGCCCGAGGCGCTCAAGCGCAGCCTGCAGCAGATCGCCCTGTCCAGCCAGCGGGCCGCGCACATGGTCAACCAGCTGCTGTCGATGGCGCGCGCCGAGGACCGCGAGCTGGCGATGCGCATGTCCGACGTCAACCTGGCACGGCTGGCGACCGAGACCGTGCGCGACTTCGTGCCGCGTGCGCTCGAGAAGCGCATCGACCTCGGCTACGAGGGGCCGGGCGCCGATGGCGACACCGCGCAGCCGCAGCGCAGCCGCGTGCGCGGCCAGGCGGTGCTGCTGCGCGAGCTGATCCGCAACCTGCTCGACAACGCGCTGCACTACACGCCGCCCGGCGGCACCGTCACCGTGCGCGTGGTGGCCGACCCCTTCGGCCAGGTCGTCGTGCTGCAGGTCGAGGACTCCGGGCCGGGCATCCCGGCGACCGAGCGCGAGCTGGTGTTCCAGCCCTTCTACCGCGTGCTCGGCACCGATGTCGACGGCTCCGGCCTGGGACTGGCCATCGTCGCCGAGATCGCGCGGCAGCACCGGGCGACGCTCAGCCTCGACGAGGCGCGCGAAGGCGTGGCCGAGGATGCCAGCCCCGGCGCCCGCTTCACCCTGCGCTTTGCCGCCGCCCCCGCCGCGCCGCCCGGCGCGCCGGACACCGGGTTCTGAGGCGATCGGGCGTGGCCGGCGCCTTGCCGGAGGCCCCGCTAGACTCCGGGTTAACCCGGAGCATCGATGAAGCAGATTGGAAGCCGGCTGATGAAGCTGTTGCGCCGGCCGCAGCAGCCGGCAGCGAAGCCCGCAACGCCGCCCGCCGCGACACGCCGCCGGCGCGTCGACCTGGCCCTGCAGGGCGGCGGCTCGCACGGCGCCTTCACCTGGGGCGTGCTCGACCGGCTGCTCGAGGACGCCGACCTGGAGATCGGCGCCATCTCCGGCACCAGCGCCGGCGCGCTGAATGCCGGCGTGCTGGCGACCGGCTACGCCCAGGGCGGTCGCGAGGGCGCGCGCGCCGCGCTCGCGGCGTTCTGGCGCGACGTCAGCGGCTCGGGCTCGGCCTTCTCGCCGTTCTCGATCAGCCAGGCCGGCGCGGCAAGCCAGAGCTTCAACTTCGACAAGCTGCCGAGCTACCAGTGGCTCAACAACTTCTTCCGCGCCTTCAGCCCCTACGAGTTCAACCCGCTCAACCTGAACCCGCTGCGCGACCTGGCCAAACGCCACGTCGACGAGGCCGCACTGCGCGACTGCAGCATCCCGCTCTTCATCACCGCCACCAGCGTGCGCAGCGGCCAGGCGCATGTGTTCAGCGGCAAGAGCCTGTCGATCGACGCCCTGCTGGCCTCGGCCTGCCTGCCGTTCATCTTCCAGGCGGTCGAGATCGACGGCGAGCCGTTCTGGGACGGCGGCTACACCGGCAACCCGGCCATGTACCCGCTGATCTATCACAGCGAGTCGCTCGACATCCTGCTGGTGCGCATCAACCCGCTGCTGCGCGAAGGCACGCCGACGCGCAGCGTCGAGATCATCGACCGGCTCAGCGAGATCACCTTCAATGCCAGCCTGGTCGCCGAGCTGCGCGCGATCGCCTTCGTCTCGCGCCTGGTGCGCGAGGGCAAGCTCGACCCGGGCCGCTACAAGGACCTGCGCCTGCACATGGTCGCCGACGACGACGGGCTGGCACCGTTCAACGCCAGCAGCAAGTTCAACACCGACCGCAGCTTCCTCGAGGAGCTGTTCGGGCTGGGCCGCACGGCCGCGGACGGCTGGCTGCGCAAGCACGGTGACGACATCGGCGTGCGCGGCACGCTCGACCTCGAGCGCCACTTCCTCGCCAAGTCGGGGCGGCGCTCCCGGGGCGGCTGAGCTCGCGGGCGCTCAGCCCTGCATCAGCCGCCGGGCGCGCGCCACCGACATCAGGATCCCCAGCCCCAGCCCCAGCGTGACCATCGCCGTGCCGCCGTAGCTGATGAAGGGCAGCGGGATGCCGACCACCGGCAGGATGCCCGTCACCATGCCCATGTTCACCATCGCGTAGGTGAAGAAGGACAGCGTCACCGCGCCGGCGATCAGGCGCCCGAACAGGCTCGGCGCCTCGGCCGCGATCATCAGGCCGCGGAAGATCAGGAAGATGAAGCCCAGCAGCAGCGCCACGCAGCCGAGCAGGCCGAACTCCTCGGAGAAGGCGGCGAAGATGAAGTCGGTGGTGCGCTCCGGGATGAACTCCAGGTGCGTCTGCGTGCCGTTCATGAAGCCCTTGCCGGTGATGCCGCCGGAGCCGATGGCGATCATCCCCTGGATGATGTGGAAGCCCTTGCCCAGCGGGTCCTGCGTCGGGTCGAGCAGCGTGCAGACGCGGTGCTTCTGGTACTCGCGCAGCAACACCCACTCCACGTCGGGCTGGCAGATCTGGGTCTGGAACCAGATCAGCGCGCCCACGCCGACGGCGCCCAGCAGCAGCACCGGCACGATCAGCTTCCAGCTCAGGCCGGCGAAGAACATCACGTAGAGGCCGGCGGCCAGCACCAGGATCGCGGTGCCCAGGTCGGGCTGCTTGACGATCAGGCCCACCGGCACCGCCAGCAGCACGAAGGCGATCAGGAAGTCGAGCGCGCGCAGTTGGCCTTCGCGCTTCTGGAACCACCAGGCCAGCATCAGCGGCATCGCGATCTTGAGCACCTCGCTGGGCTGGATGTCGATCACGCCGACATGCAGCCAGCGTGTCGCACCCTTCTTCGTGATGCCGAACAGCGCCACCGCGACCAGCAGGCCGACGCCCGCGACATAGAGCGGCAAGGCCAGCTGCGCCAGCCGCTGCGGCGGCAGCTGCGCCACCACGAACATCACGCCGGCGGCGATCAGCATGTTGCGGCCGTGGTCGACGAAACGCGTGCCGTGGTCGTAGCCGGCCGAGTACATCGTCAGCAGCCCGGCGCCCGCCAGCAGCAGGATCGCCAGTGCCAGCGGGCCGTCGAAGCCCTGGAAGATGCGCAGCGCGCGGCGCCAGAGCGGTGGCCGATCGAAGACCGCGTTCATTGAACGGCCCCTGCCATCACGCCGGCGCCGACGCCGGGCAGGGGCACGTCCGCTGCCAGGCGCGGCGTGCCGACCGGCGCACCGGCCTGGCCCTGTTGCGCCAGCGCGATGTCCTCTTCGGTCGGGTAGCGGCCCAGCAGCACGTAGTCGAGCACGCGGCGCGCGATCGGCGCGGCCGCTTCGGCGCCGAAGCCGGCGTTCTCGACCACGACTGCCAGCGCGACCTGCGGGTTCTCGACCGGCGCGAAGGCGGTGTAGAGCGAGTGGTCGCGCAGGTAGTCGTCGATCTTCTTCTTGTCGTACTTCTGGTCCTGGCGGATGCCGACGGCCTGCGCGGTGCCGGTCTTGCCGCCGCTGGTGTAGCCGGCGCCCGCGAACACGCGCGTCGACGTGCCTTCCTGCGTGACGCCGTACAGCGCCTTGCGGATGACCTCGACATGGTCGGGCTTCAGCGGCAGCGGCGGCAGGGCCTCGGCGGCGATCAGCCGCGTCTCCTTGGTCACCACGTCCTCGACCTCGCGCACCAGCCGCGGCACGTAGCGCTGGCCGCCCGACACCAGCGTCGCCATCGCGCTGGACAGCTGCAGCATCGTGAAGTTGTTGTAGCCCTGGCCGATGCCCAGCGAGATGGTCTCGCCGGCGTACCAGCGCTGCTGCTCGGGCTTCTTGTAGTACTTGCGCTTCCATTCGGTCGACGGCAGCACGCCGGTGACCTCGCCGAACACGTCGATACCGGTCTTGCGCCCGAAGCCGAAGGGCTCGAGCTGCTCGTGGATCAGGTCCACGCCCATGTCGGCCGCCAGCTGGTAGTAGTAGACGTTGCTCGACTTGACGATCGAGCGGTTCATGTCGACGACGCCGAGGCCGCCGTCGCCGTGGCTGCGGAAGCGGTGGTTGCCGAACATGAAGACGCCGTTGTCGAAGGTCGTCTGCTGGGGCGTGCGCTTGCCGGTCTCGAGCGCGGCGATCGCCATGAAGGGCTTGAAGGTCGAGCCCGGCGGGTACGTGCCCCGGAGGGCCCGGTTCAGCAGCGGCTTGTCGATGGACTCGTTGAGCTCCTTCCAGCTCTCGACGTCGATGCCGTCGACGAACAGGTTGGGGTCGAAGGTTGGCTTGCTGACGAAGGCCAGCACTTCGCCCGAGCGCGGATCGATCGCGACCAGCGCGCCGCGACGGTCGCCGAACAGCCGCTCGACCAGGCCCTGCAGCTTGATGTCGATCGACAGCCGCACCGTGTTGCCCGGCGTCGGCGGGCTGGCGCGCAGCCGCCGCACCGCGCGGCCGCCGGCGCTGGTCTCGACCTCCTCGAAGCCGGTGCGGCCGTGCAGCTCGGCCTCGTATTTCTGCTCGATGCCGAGCTTGCCGATGTAGTCGGTGCCCTTGTAGTTGGCGGCGTCCTCGGTCTCGTCGAGGGCCTCCTTCTCGGCCTGGTTGATGCGGCCGATGTAGCCGAGCACGTGGCTGCCGAGCTCGCCGTAGGGATAGTTGCGGAACAGCCGCGCCTTGATGTCCACGCCGGGAAAGCGGAAGCGCTGCGCCGTGAAGCGCGCCACCTCCTCGTCGCTGAGCTTGGTGCGGATCGGCAGCGACTCGAAGCTCTTGGCATCGTCCATCAGGCGCTTGAAGCGCTTGCGGTCGCGCGTGCTGATGTCGACCACCGTCGCCAGCTCGTCGATGGTGGCATCGAGCTGCGCGAGCTTCGACGGCGTCAGCTCCAGCGTGTACGCCGAGTAGTTGTTGGCCAGCACCACGCCGTTGCGGTCGAGGATCAGGCCGCGGTTGGGCGTGACCGGCAGCACGGTGATGCGGTTGCTCTCGGCCTGGGTCGAGAGCTCCTCGTGGCGCAGCACCTGCAACGTGACCAGGCGCGCGGCCAGCAGGCCGAAGCCCAGCAGCACCAGCAGGCCGGCCGCGACCACGCGCAGCCGGAAGCGGTCCAGCTCGTACTCGTTGTCGCGAAACTCCGTCATGGTCGGCCTGAGGGCGGCACTACAGGGGCCGATTCTCGTCCGGGTCCGGGGCGCGGCGCTGCGGCGCCAGCAGCAGCACGGCGGCGACCGGCCACAGCAGCGCCTCGAACAGCGGCGCCAGCGCCAGCCCCCAGCCGGGGAACACGCCGCCGGTCGCCAGCCGCACCAGCACCGACACGCCGTGCGCCGCGACGAACAGCGGCAGCACCTGGACCGCCTGGCTCCAGACGTTGAACCAGAGCAGCCGGCGGTGCATCGTGATCGCGAAGAAGCTCAGCAGCGTGTAGGCCAGCGCGTGCTGGCCCAGCAGCGCGCCCTGGTGCACGTCCATCAGCAGGCCGAACAGGAAGGCCGCGCCGATGCCGACGCGCCGCGGCTGCTGCACGTTCCAGAACACCAGCGCCAGCGCCAGGAAGTCCGGCATTGCGGCGACGCGGCCGAGGGGGATCAGGTTGAGGGCCAGCGCCAGCAGCAGCGAGCCCCACATGAAGACCGGGTTGACCGGCAGCAGCAGCTGGTCCGCATCGCGGTTGCCCATGATCATCGCCGCGCTCCCGACTTGCGGCGCGGCGCCTCGGCGGCGCTGGCCGCGGGGTCCTGCGGGCGCGGCGGCAGCTGCAGGTTCAGCGGCTCCAGCACCAGCACGTGCCGAGCGCTGTCGAGGCGGGCGATCGGCGCCAGCGTGACCTTGGCGAAGGCGCTGCCGACGCGCCGGTCCACCGTCACCACCCGGGCGACCGGCAGGCCGGGCGGGTAGACGCCGTCGACGCCCGAGGTCTGCAGCAGGTCGCCGGGCTCGATGTCGGCGTTGCCGGCCAGGAAGCGCAGCTCCATGCCGGCGCCGGCGGTCGCGCTGGTCGGATCGCCGTAGGCGGCCGCGCGCGCCTGGGTCCGCACGTTCAGCACCGGGATCGCAGCATCCTTGTCGACCAGCAGCGTCACCTCCGAGGCCAGCGGATAGACCCGCGTCACCTGGCCCAGCACGCCACTGGCGTCGACCACCGGCGAGGCGGCGACCACGCCCTGCGTGGCCCCGCGATCGATGACGAGCTTGCGCGTGTAGGGGTCGGCGGCCTCGTACAGCACCTCGGCCGCCTGCGTGCGCACGCTGAACTGCGGCTGCAGCGCCAGCAGTTCGCGCAGCCGCTCGTTCTCGCGGGTCAGCGGGTCGACGCGCGCGGCGCGCTCGGCCTGATCGGCGAGCTGCCTGAGTGCCGTGGTCTCGCGGTCGCGCGCCTGGGCGACGCCGCCGAAGTAGTCGCGCACCACCTCCCAGGCCACCACCGGCTGCAGCAGCATGCGCTCGACCGGATGCAGCACCGTCGCCATCGCGGCGCGCAGCGGCTGCGTCAGCGCGAAGCGCGTGTCCGCCACCATCAGGAACAGCGCGAAGGCCGAGAAGAAGACCAGCTTGGTCAGCGCCGACATGCCCTGCTTGAAGAAGGGCGGTGGGGTCCGGTCGAGGGTGCCCAGCGGCATCGGGATTACAGCGGCGGGAAGGCGGAAGCGAAGAAGCCGGCCACGTGCGGGACGCGCCGGCTTCCGGGGTTCATCGCGGAGGGATCACTCGGAGGTGAAGATCGAGCCCAGGCGCTCCATGCGCTCGAGCGCCATGCCGCAACCGCGCACGACGCAGGTCAGCGGGTCCTCGGCCACCAGCACCGGCAGGCCGGTTTCCTCGGCCAGCAGGCGGTCCAGGTCGCGCAGCAGCGCGCCGCCGCCGGTCAGCATCATGCCGCGCTCGGAGATGTCGGCGCCCAGCTCGGGCGGCGTCTGCTCGAGCGCGTTCTTGACGCTGGAGACGATGTTGTTCAGCGGGTCGGTCAGCGCCTCGAGGATCTCGTTGCTGCTGATCGTGAAGGCGCGCGGCACGCCTTCGCTGAGGTTGCGGCCCTTGACCTCCATCTCGCGCACTTCGCTGCCGGGGAAGGCCGAGCCGATCTGCTTCTTGATGCCCTCGGCCGTCGGCTCGCCGATCAGCATGCCGTAGTTGCGGCGGATGTAGTTGATGATGGCTTCGTCGAACTTGTCGCCGCCGACGCGGACGCTGCCCTTGTAGACCATGCCGCCCAGCGAGATGACGCCGACCTCGGTGGTGCCGCCGCCGATGTCGACCACCATCGAGCCCGAGGCCTCGGACACCGGCAGCCCGGCGCCGATCGCGGCGGCCATCGGCTCCTCGATCAGGTAGACCTCCGACGCGCCGGCGCCGAGCGCCGACTCGCGGATCGCGCGCCGCTCGACCTGCGTGGAACCGCAGGGCACGCAGATGATGATGCGCGGGCTGGGCTTCAGGACGGACCGCGGATGGACCATCTTGATGAACTGCTTGAGCATCTGCTCGGTGACGGTGAAGTCCGCGATCACGCCGTCCTTCATCGGGCGGATCGCCTCGATGTTGCCGGGCACCTTGCCGAGCATCGCCTTGGCCTCGGCGCCGACCGCCTGGATGGTCTTCTTGCCGTTGGGGCCGCCCTCGTGGCGGATCGCGACCACCGAGGGCTCGTCGAGCACGATGCCCTTGCCCCGGACGTAGATCAGCGTGTTGGCGGTGCCGAGGTCGATCGCGAGATCGGTCGAGAAGTAGCGTCGCAGGGAAGCGAACATGTTCGGTGGCGTTTCAGCAGGGCGCCGCGGGCGGGGGCGTCGCCGGGAGGTCGGGGGTGCGCAAGGTCGTCGTCGCCGGCCACGAGGTCCGCGTCGCTGCGGCGTGATCCGCGCAGTGAACGCCTCCATCCCGACCGGGTGCAAATCACCATCGATAATACCCCAGGGGTCCCGTGCAACTGCGTCGAAATGCAGCAGCCACGCCGGGCGACGCCCCTCGTTTCGATCGCTTCCCGGACCCGACCCATGGCCTTGACCCCCACCGACGTGAGCCGCATCGCGCTGCTGGCCCGGCTCGAGCTGAGCGAGGCCGAACAGGCCCAGATGCTCGGCCAGCTCAACGGCTTCTTCGACATCGTCGAGCGCATGCGTGCGGTCGACACCACCGGCGTCGCGCCGCTCTACACACCGCTGTCGGCGGTGCAGGACGTGGCGCTGCGGCTGCGCGAGGACGTCGCCAGCGAGCGCATCGACCGCGAGGCCAACCAACGCAGCGCACCCGCGGTCGAGGGCGGCCTCTACGTCGTGCCGCGGGTGATCGAATGACGGCGAGCCTGCATCAACTCGGGGTCGCCGGCCTTGCCGACGCGCTGGAGCGCCGGCAGCTGTCGAGCGAGGAACTGACGCGGCATCTGCTGGGGCGCATCGCGGCGCACGACGCGCTCGGCGCCTTCCTGTGCACCGATGCCGACCTGGCGCTGACGCAGGCCCGGCAGGCCGATGCGCGTCGCGCCGCGGGTCAGGTGCTCGGCCGGCTCGACGGCGTACCGATCGCGCACAAGGACATCTTCGTCACGACCGACTTCCCCAGCACGGCCGCCTCCAAGATGCTGGACGGCTACCGATCGCCCTTCGACGCCACCGTGGTCGCGAAGCTCAAGGACGCCGGCACGGTGGCGCTCGGCAAGCTCAACTGCGACGAGTTCGCGATGGGCGGCAGCAACGAGAACTCGTCGGTACGGCCCGCCCGCAACCCCTGGGATCCGGCGCGCATTCCCGGCGGTTCGTCGGGCGGCTCGGCCGCCGCGGTCGCCGCGCGGCTCGTGCCGGCCGCGACCGGCACCGACACCGGCGGCTCGGTGCGCCAGCCGGCTTCGCTGTCCGGCGTGACCGGCATCAAGCCGACCTACGGCCGCTGCTCGCGCTACGGGATGATCGCCTTCGCCTCCAGCCTCGACCAGGCCGGCCCGATCGCCCGCAGCGCCGAGGATTGCGCGCTGCTGCTCGGCGCGATGAGCGGCTTCGACGAGCGCGACGCGACGTCTGCGCAGCAGCCCGTGCCGGACTTCGCCGCCGCGATCCGCGCGCCCCGCGCCGGCGCGACCGCGACCCGCCCGCTGCAAGGCCTGCGCATCGGCCTGCCGCGCGAGTTCTTCGGCGCCGGCGTGGCGGGCGACGTGAGCCAGGCGGTGCAGGCCGCGCTGGCCGAGACCGAGAAGCTGGGCGCGACGCTGGTCGACGTCAGCCTGCCGCGCACCGAACTGTCGATCCCCGTGTACTACATCATCGCGCCGGCCGAGGCGAGCTCGAACCTGTCGCGCTTCGACGGCGTGAGGTACGGTCACCGCGCCGCGCAGCACGGCGACCTGCTCGACATGTACCGCAAGAGCCGCAGCGAAGGCTTCGGCCCCGAGGTCAAGCGCCGCATCATGATCGGCACCTACGTGCTGAGCCACGGCTACTACGACGCCTACTACCTGCAGGCGCAGAAGCTGCGCCGCATGATCGCCGACGACTTCCAGCAGTGCTTCTCGCAGTGCGACCTGATCGCCGGGCCGGTGGCGCCGACCGTCGCGCGCACGATCGGCTCGCAGACCGATCCGGTGGCCGAGTACCTGGCCGACATCTTCACGCTGCCGGCCAGCCTGGCCGGGCTGCCGGGCATGAGCGTGCCGGCCGGCTTCGGCGAGGCGAACATGCCCGTCGGCCTGCAGCTGATCGGCAACTACTGGCAGGAGGCGCAGCTGCTGCACGCCGCGCACGCCTTCCAGCAGGCCACCGACTTCCATGCGCGCGCGCCGGAGGGCTACGCATGAGCATCAAGCCGGCGCTCATCCGTGGCTACGAGGTCGTGATCGGCCTGGAGACCCACACGCAGCTGTCGACCGCGTCGAAGATCTTCTCGGGCGCGCCCACCGCCTTCGGCGCCGCACCCAACACGCAGGCGAGCGTCGTCGACCTGGCGCTGCCCGGCAGCCTGCCGGTCATGAACCGCGGCGCCGTCGACCGTGCGATCCGCTTCGGCCTGGCGGTCGGCGGGCAGATCGCGCCGTTGTCGATCTTCGCGCGCAAGAACTACTTCTACCCCGACCTGCCCAAGGGTTACCAGATCAGCCAATACGAGCTGCCGGTGGTGCAGGGCGGCGTGGTGCCCTTCCTGCTGGACGGCGAGGCGCGCAGCGTGCGGCTCACGCGCGCCCACCTGGAAGAGGACGCCGGCAAGTCGGTGCACGACGTCATCGACGGCGATGGATCGACGACCAAGACGGGCATCGACCTCAACCGCGCCGGCACGCCGCTGCTCGAGATCGTCTCCGAGCCCGACATGCGCTCCAGCAAGGAAGCGGTCGAGTACGCCAAGGCGCTGCATGCACTGGTGGTGTGGCTGGGCATCTGCGACGGCAACATGCAGGAAGGGAGCTTTCGCTGCGATGCCAACGTCTCGGTGCGCAAGCCCGGCGCGCCCTTCGGCACGCGTCGCGAGATCAAGAACCTCAACAGCTTCCGCTTCCTGCAGCAGGCCATCGACTTCGAGGTGCAGTGGCAGATCGACCAGGTCGAGGACGGCCTGAAGATCCAGCAGGCCACCGTGCTGTTCGACCCCGACAGCGGCGAGACACGCGCGATGCGCAGCAAGGAAGACGCGCACGACTACCGCTACTTCCCCGACCCCGACCTGCCGCCGCTGGTGATCGAGCCGGCCTGGATCGCGCGTGTGAAGGACGAGATGCCGGAACTGCCGGGCGTGATGGCGGCGCGCTTCGAGCGCGACGACGGCCTGGCCGCCTACGACGCGGCGATGATGACGCAGAGCCTGGCGTTCGCCCGCTGCTACGAGGCCGTGAAGGCGGCCGGCGCGCCGGCCAAGCTGGCCGCGAACTGGCTGATGGGCGAGGTGTCCCGCCGGCTGAACAGCGAGGAGCGCTCGATCGACGCCAGTCCGGTGTCGCCGGTAACGCTGGCCGCGCTGATCGCGCGCATCGCCGACGGCACGCTGTCGAACAACGGCGCGCGCCAGGTCTTCGAGGTCCTTTGGTCCGGCGAGGTCGACGTCGATGCAGTCATCGAGGCCAAGGGCCTCCGACAGATGTCCGACAGCGGCGAACTGGCGCGCATCGTCGACGAGGTCCTGGCCGCCAACCCCAAGTCGGTCGACGAGTACCGCGCCGGCAAGGACAAGGCCTTCAACGCGCTGGTCGGTCAGGCGATGAAGGCGAGCAAGGGCAAGGCCAACCCGGCCCAGCTGAACGAACTGCTGAAGAAGAAGCTCGCCGGCTGAAGCACGCGCCGCGCCGGCGGCTCAGGGCTTCCTGGCGCTGCTGGCGTCGGTCTTGGCCGCGGCGGCCTGGGCCGGCGACGGCAGCGAGCCCGGCTCGGCGCCGCCCCACAGCTTCTTCAGGTGCACCAGCTCGGCGTCGAAGAGCGCGGTCACGCGACCGAGCTCGGCCTTCTGGTTGCCGACCAGCTCGCGCTGCGCCGTGGCCGTCACGTCGATCGACTCGATCTGCCGCTTCAGCTTGGCCGGCAGCGGCTTGCCCTTGTAGAACTCGGCCTCGTCGAGCAAGGGCTTGCGGTCCTTCTCCAGGTCCGCCAGGCGTTGCTCCGACGCCTTGATGCCGACGCGAACGTCCTCCAGCGCCGCCTCGCGGGCCTTGCGGTGCGCGTCCTCGTTCGGGTAGCGCGCCAGCAGGTTGCGGTCGCGGCGGATCGCTTCCTGGCGACTGGCGCGCTCCTGCAGCTTGCGGCGTTCGGACTCCTCCAGGGCCGCGCGCTCGTCCGAGGTCAGGCTCGGCGGCAGCATGGTGCGCAGCGAGCCGTCCTTGTTGAGCACGCGCTGCTCGCGGTCCAGGCACTCGGCGATCGGACGGTCGGAGGTCAGGCGCTTGCCGGCGGCATTGGTGCAGGTGAAGATCGCGCCCCCCCCGCCCGACTGGGCCCACGCGGCCGGGGCCAGCGAACCGGCCCATGCCGCCGCCAGCAGCACCCCGATGCCCACGCCCCGACGACCGATCCCCGACATACCAACGCTCCTTCCTGAGTCTCAGACGCCGTAGCGGTCGCGGTAGGCCCGGACGCGCGGCAGGTGCTCTGCCAGGCTCGCGTCAGCCCGGGATTCCAGATACTGCAGCAAGTCCTTCAGGGTGGCAATCGACACCACGCGCAGGCCCAGCTCGCGTTCAACGCTCTGGACCCCCGACAGGTTGGCAGACTCGTTCGCCAACTCCTGCCGGTCCAGCGCGATCGCGATGCCGCAGGGCGTCGCGCCGGCGGTGCGGATCAGGTCCGCGGCCTCGCGCTTGGAGGCGCCGTCGCTGATGACATCGTCGATCACCAGCACGCGGCCGCGCATCGGGGCGCCGACCAGCGTGCCGCCTTCGCCGTGGTCCTTGGCCTCCTTGCGGTTGTAGGCGTAGGGGACGTTGCGGCCCAGCCGCGCCAGCTCGATCGCCACCGCGGCGGCCAGCGTGATGCCCTTGTAGGCGGGGCCGAACAGCATGTCGAAGGCCAGCCCCGACGCGAGCAGGCGGCGTGCATAGAATTCCGCGAGGCGGCCGAGCTTCGCGCCGTCGTCGAACAGGCCGGCGTTGAAGAAGTACGGCGACAGCCGACCGGCCTTGGTCTTGAACTCCCCGAAGCGCAGCACGCCGGCGTCGACCGCGAAGGCGACGAAGTCCTGGGCCAGCGCGTCCGTCGGAGCAGTTGCGGTCATGAGGAGAAGCTCGTGTTGCGTCTGGTGTCGCTCAATCTAAACGGGATCCGCTCCGCGGCCAACAAGGGCTGGGTCGAATGGGCCGAGCAAACGGGCATCGATTGTATGGGCGTGCAGGAGCTCAAGGCCCAGGCCGCGGACCTCGGCGATCGCTTCGCGCAGGTGGCCGGCATGAAGGGCCACTTCCACTACGCCGAGCAGAAGGGCTACTCCGGCGTCGGCCTGTACGCGCGCAAGGCGCCGAGCGAGGTGCGCATCGGCATCGGCGAGGCGGAGTTCGACGCCGAGGGCCGCTACGTCGAGGCGCGCTTCGACACCGCGAAGCGCAAGCTGTCGATCATCAGCTGCTACTTCCCCAGCGGCTCCAGCTCCGAGGAGCGGCAGCAGGCCAAGTTCCGCTTCCTCGCCGTCTTCTATCCCTACCTGCTGCGGCTCAAGGCCGAGCGCGACTTCATCCTGGTCGGCGATGTCAACATCGCGCACCAGGAGATCGACCTGAAGAACTGGCGCAGCAACCAGAAGAACAGCGGCTTCCTGCCCGAAGAGCGCGCCTGGATGACGCGCGCGATCGGCGAGCTCGGCCTGGTCGACGTGCACCGCACGCTGCGGCCCGCGGACACCGGCGAGGCCTACACCTGGTGGAGCAACCGCGGCCAGGCCTGGGCCAACAACGTCGGGTGGCGCATCGACTACCACCTCGCCACGCCCGCGCTGGCGGCCAAGGCGCGCGAGGTCAGCGTCTACAAGGCGCAGCGCTTCTCGGATCACGCGCCGCTGATCGTCGACTACGACATGAAGCTGTGACGCCCGCGATGCGAGGCCGCCGCCCGAACGAGCTCGAGGCCTGGGAGGCCGCCGCGCTGATCGCGCGCCGCGAGCTGAGCGCCGAAGCGCTGCTGCTGGCCTGCCTGGAGCGCATCGCCGCGCGCGAGTCGGCGGTGCGCGCCTTCGCCGCCCTCGATGCCGATGCGGCGCTGGCGAGGGCGCGCGCACTGGACGCCGGCCCGCTGCGCGGTCCGTTGCACGGCCTGCCGCTGGGCGTGAAGGACCTGTTCGACACCGCCGACCTGCCGACTTCGTACGGCACCGCGATCCATGCCGGCCACCGGCCCGCCGCCGACGCCGCGGCGGTGGCGCTGTGCCTGGAGGCCGGCGCGGTGCTGGTCGGCAAGACCGAGACGACCGAGCTCGCGACCATGCAGCCGGCGCCGACGCGCAACCCGCACGACGCGGCGCGCAGCCCGGGCGGGTCGTCCAGCGGCTCGGTGGCCGCGGTGGCCGATGGCATGCTGCCGATCGCGCTGGGCACGCAGACGGCGGGTTCGATCATCCGGCCGGCCGCCTACTGCGGCATCGTCGGCTACAAGCCCAGCCTCGGCCGCGTGCCGCGCGCCGGCATCAAGCTGCAATGCGAGAGCATGGACACGGCCGGCGGCTTCGGCCGCAGCGTGCGCGACGTGGCGCTGCTCGGCTCGGTGCTGCTGGGCGACGAGCGCCTGCGCTTCGGCGACGAGCTGTTCGCTCCGCGCATCGGCCTGGCGCCCACGCCCTGGTGGCCGCAGGCCGACGCCGACGTGCAGGCGGTGTGGGCGCGGGCCGTCGCGACGCTGGCGCCGCTGGCGAGCTGCGCCGATGCCGCGCTACCCGCCGGCTTCGACGACCTGGTGCCGCTGCAGAAGCGCCTCATGTTCCACGAGGCGGCGCGCTCGCTGAGCCACGAGCGCGTGCGCCACCGCGAGCGCCTGAGCCCCGGCCTGCGGGCGATGCTGGACGAGGGCCTGGCGATCCCGGTCACGCAGTACCAGGCCGATCTGGTCGCGGCCGCCGACTGGAAGCGCCGCATCGACGCACTGTTCGACGACCACGACCTGCTGCTGGCGCCCAGTACGACCGGCGAGGCGCCGCCCATCGACAGCACCGGCGACCCGCTGTTCTGCCGCCCCTGGTCGCTGCTCGGCCTGCCCTGCGTGCACCTGCCCTTCGCGCGCGGCGCGAGCGGCCTGCCGGTCGGCCTGCAGGTGGTCGGGCGGCATGGCGACGACCACCGCCTGCTGGCCGCGGCACACTGGGTGCACCAGCGGCTGATCGCCTGACGCCGCGGCGACCTCGACCGGAGACCTTCACCATGCGCACCCCTGCACTCGTCATCGGCATCCTGCTGCTCGTGGCCGGCGGACTGATCTCGGCCGGCATCGTCAGCATCGACAGGCAGGAGACCGTCGCGAAGATCGGCCCACTGGAAGTGACGACGACCGAGCAGAAGAAGCCGGCACCGGTGGTCGGCTACGTGCTGCTGGGCCTGGGTGCGCTGCTGGTGGTCGCCGGGATCGCGGCGAAGAAGTAGCGTTCCCGCGCTACTGGCGGAACTGGCAGCCGCCCGGCTGCAGCGCCTTCTGCGACAGGTGGGCGTAGCGCGTCCCGTCCCAGCGGTAGATCGGCATGCAGCCGCCGGGGTTGGCGACGCCCAGGTCGGGCAGGCCGGCGTTGGCAGTCGGCTGCACGATCACCTCGATGCCCGGCACGTAGCCGAGCCGCTCGACCCAGCGGCCCTGCGCGTCCTTGACGAACAACGCGACGTTGCCGCCCAGGCTCTCGGCAAAACAGCGCGAGCTGGCGAGGTAGAGCAGCACCTCGGGCCGGCCGTCGCCGTCCAGGTCCAGCACTTCGGCCTGCGGCTTCAGCGGCGTGGCGCAGCCCTCGCGGTAGTGGCCGCCGTCGCGGGCCTGCAGCCCCGCGGCCCGGTGGATCGCGGCCAGCTCCTCGGGCGGCAGCGGCGGCGCGGCGCCGGACTCCGCCACAAGCAGGACCAGGACCAGGATCGCGAGGCGCTGCGATGGCGCGGCCATCGCTCTCATCCCAGCAGGATGCCAGGCCAAGCGCGCGTGCGCTCCTGGCCCAGCTCGAAGTCGGTCAGCGTCGTCTCCAGGCCGACGCTCCAGCGGCCGCCGTCCTCGCGGCGGAAGTCGACGAGGCCGAAGCCCGAGCCGCGATGCGCCGCCAGCGGCGACGCCCCCGGCTGACCGAGGGTCAGTATTCCGCCTGACACCGGCAAAGCCTCGTTCATCCACACAGTCGAGGGCGTGGCGTTCGCGTACGGCAGCGGCGCGTAGACGGGCGGCGCGATGATGGCGGCACCGACGGTCCGGGTGCCCAGGCACAGCGGGGCGAGCAGGCTCACGTGGTAATCGCCCGACAGCAGGACAAAGCGACCAGGCAGGTGGGAGAGCAACAGCCCCAGCAGCCACTCACGCTCGAGCGGCGCGGCCTGCCAGGTGTCCAGCGGCGAGGATTGCGCCGGCTCGCTGCCCGGTTGCAGACCGGGCATCACGACGCTGCCGCTGACGAAGCAGTGCAACGCCCGGCCCTTGGCACCGCATTCGACCCATGCTTGCAGCGCGCTTCGCGCACCCGTGGAGAGGATGCGAGGTCCGGTGCCGTGGCGGCTGGCGCGCGTTCGGAAGCGGCGCGTGTCAGCCACGAAGTAGCGCACGCCGCCGGACTCGAAGGCGTGCCAGCCTTCGTCACGCGCTTGGCGCGGCAGGGTAGCCAGCTGGAAGAGCTCCAGCACCCGCTCTGCGAAGATCCGATGCGCGGCCTCGCGCGGTGATTCCTCGCCGGGGTGGCTGGGCGGGCGGCCGACCGGTTCGTCGCCGCGGTAGAGCGGTGCGCCGTCGGGGTAGGCGTTGATGAACTCGTGGTCGTCGGGCGTCATCACCAGCGGCAGGCGTTGCATCAGCCCGCGCAGCCCCGGGGCGGCCCACGCGGCCTCGTGGCGGCGGCCGTAGCGCTCGATCGGGCTGAGCGGATCGACCAGGCCCGCGCTCGCATCGGCATAGATCTGGTCACCGAGCAGGAAGGCCCAGCGCGGCGGGTTCGTCTCCTCGCAGCGCTGCCGCAGGCGCGCGTACGACAGGCTGGCGCGGTCGCGGTCCCAGGGGGTGCCCGGGTAGGCACAGGACATCGCGGCGAAGCGCAGGCCGCCGTCGCCGTCGGGCGGCGGCAGCGGGCGGACCCGGCGACGCTCGGGGTCGTGCTGGCGCAGGCGCAGTGCCGACACGGTCGGCGGGAAAGGCTGAGCAGCGAGCCGCGCTTCGGCGGCTTCGCGGGCCAGCGTGGTCTCGAGCGCCTTGCGGAAGGCCCCGAGCAAGGGCTCGCCCAGGGGCTCCGGAGCGACTTCGGCCGGAGGTGGCTGACCGGCGGCCCCGTCGCTTGTCCGACCGCCATCGCGCTGCACGGCGAGGTCGGCGAACTTGTCGTGCAGATCGGCGAGCGGGCCGCCCTTGATCTCGAAGCCATGCTGGTAGGGGCGGTCGGCCGCACCGATTCCGACGCGCCGCGCTCCCCGACCGGCCGGCATGCGCGGCTTGCCCGAGGCCAGGTTGAAGGACGCGCACTCGATCGACAGGCGCTCCACCGAGGCCGGGACCTCGACCCAGCCGGCCGCGACGCGCAGCGCGTTCGGCGCCGCCTCCCCCGGGGGGGAGTCATCGGGGTCTTGGATCTGCCGCGGCAGCGCGTGGCCGCCGCTGGCCGGCAACTGAGCCCACGCCTCCAGCAGTTCGGGAAGCTCGAAGTGGCCGAGCGACTGGCCGGTGGCCTCGTCTTGCGCCCAGGCCACGGCACGCTGCGTGAGGCTGCCGCCTTCGGCCCGGCGATCGTCCACCAGGAAGGCCACCGGCCAGCGGCGTCGCTCGCCCGATGGCGGCTCCGGCACGCCGACCCAGGGCCCGGCCAGCGGCAGGCGGACCACGGGCGTCGGCTCGGCCGGCTTCGGCCTCTGGCCGGGCAGGGCGTCGCCGCGGACCAGGGCCTGTTCGAACAGGCCGGTCAGCCGCGAATAGGTCTCGCGCGGCGCGCGCTTTCCGATCAGCACGTCGAGATGGCCATAGCCTTCAATGATGTCGTGGCAGACCCACTCCGCGCCTTGCGGCCCCGGGCGCTCCAGGCCGTAGCGCGCGACCCAGGCCGGGTGCAGCCGGCCCCATTGCTGCGAGGAGCGCAGCGCGCTTTCGGCGTCGAACAGGTCGTTCTCGGCGCCGTGCACGAAACGCACCGGCAGCTCGGCCCACTGCTGGATGCGCGCGTCGGTGACATAGGCGTTGAAGCCGTCCTCGCTGACCAGGCGCTCGTATTCGACCAGCCGCGCGCCATGCGCGAACAGCCGCACGCTGGCGTCGCCGAAGAGGTGCGGCAGCGCCGCGTGCGTGCTCGCGGTGAGGTGGTGGTGAGCGAACAACTGGCCGTCGAGGAAACGGATGCGTCGGCAGGTGGCGCAATCGTCGTCGTCGCGGCGGCGCGGCGAGCCCTCGTCGGGGCAGCGCTCGCCCTCGGGCACCGGCAGGCTGGCGAACAGGCGGTCCACGACGGAGTCCAGCAGTGCCCCGACCGGGCCGCGCACCGCCAGCGGTACGGTGCGCCGCCCTGCGAGGTCCCGGATAAAGGACGCGACCCAGGTCTTGGCCTGCGAGTTGCGCGAACCGACCATGTAGGGGTGGGTCTGCGAGCAGACCAGGGCTGCCAGTTTGGGTAGCCGGACGTCCTTCGGGTCTCCGGCGTCGGGGGCATGGTGCAGAAGCCCCTGCAGCAGCGCCATCGCCGCACCCGCGGCGCCCATACAGTGCGCGAAGACGCCGATCTGCAACGGCGCGCCTTCGCCCAGCTCGTCGGCCAGCGTCGCTAGCACGTGATCGACCGCCCCCGGGATGTCGCGCAGGCCATGCTGGTCGAGCGTGGTCGCACCGTAGGCTGCGGCGACCTGGGGGCTCAGCCGCGACTCCAGCATCCACACCTCGTGGCCCTGTGCATACAGGTGCTCGGCCAGGCTCGCATCGTCGGGGCCGGCCGCGGCGGCAGGGGTGTCGGTCGGGGCGTGGGTGAACGCCAGGCTTGACATGCCGAATGCGTGCAGCATCAGCACGCAGCGCGCACGCCGCACCGCGCGGCCGTGCCAGCGGCCATCGCATACCTGCGCCGGCTCGGGCTGGCCACCGGCGGCGAGGCGGCGATAACGCCACAAAAGTAGCTCGATGTCGGCCGGGTCCTCGCTGCCATCGTCGCTGCTCGAGTCGCCGCGCGGCACGACGATGCGGCGGCACTCGGGGGTGACGTCGGTGGCGCCGCCGATCGGCCCGCGGCGCAGCACGCGGTCGGCGGCGCGGGGCGGATCGGCCACGGGTCGGCCGCTGTAGTCGGGCAGGCGCAGATCCAGCAGCCGCGTCAGCATCGCGACGCGGCCGATCAGCAGCGGATAGGCCGCCAGCGCCAGCAGCCCGGCGTTGCTGTCGCTGGAGCCTTCGAGCTGCATTGGCGCCCTCTGCAGCAGCGCGCGGATGTCGAAGGCGAAGCGCCCACGCGCCAGCGTTGCCGTGCCCGCGCCTGGCGTGGCCTCGCGCAGGCTCAGGGTCGGCTGCGTCAGCTGCTCGAACCAGCCCGGCCGCAGGTCGCCCGGGCGCACCTGTCGGCCCCGTGCGAAGCGGCGCCACAAGTGCCCCAGCAGCTCGCCCCAGGAGGCGGCGTAGCGCAGTGTCTTGCCGCCGTCGATGCGCAGTGCGGCGGGAGCCCCGCTCGGCGCGGCGCCTTCGCGTTCGAGCCGCAGGTCGTAGTGCACCTGTCGCTGTTGCCTGGCATGCCGCCACAGGGCCAGCATGCCGCAGATGCCGCCGACCTGTCGGCTCAGGCCGCCCGAGCCCGCTTGGCGCCAGGTGGTCCGGAACTCGCGATAGCCGCGCAACACGAACCAAGTCAAGCCGGTCCGCAGCAGCGAGCCCCGGGTGAGGTCGGATGCCAGCAGTTCGATGCGTCCGCCGGTCACGGCGTAGCTCAGCTGCTTCTCGGGCGGCGCGCCGGGCGGCGCGGCTGGATCACGCACCGCCAGCCGCAGGCGGCCGCTTAGGGTCTCGAGCGCATGGCACGGATCCTCGTCCCAGAGCTTGTGAGCGTCGGGATGGCGCATCTCCAGCTCGAGGTCGACTTCGGCGCTGTCGCGCCCCAGCGCATCGCGCAGCGCACCCTGCAGCGGCAGCGTGCGCAGCTCCAGCCGCTCGCGCAGCACCAGCGCATGCGGTGGGGCTGGGCCGCGACGCAGGGGCAGGGGCTGGCGCGGTGGCTGCATCACGCGGGGCGGTGGCTTCGGCAGCGGCGTTCGGTCCGGGCGCAGGGCCATCGCCCGCTCGGCCAGCGCCGTGATGGTCCACAGGGGATTGCAGCCCAGCGAGCTCGGCACGATGGCGCCATCGAGCACGATCAGGCCCTCGTGGAACCGCTGCGGCCCCTTCCAGACACGGCCACGATGGTCGACCACACCGTGCTCGAACTCGTCGCTCATCGGGCAACCGCCGAGCGGATGCACGGTCAGCAGCATCGGCGAGGGCTTGGGGCCACTCATCACCGCGCTGGCCGAATCGGGCAGGGCCTGCCACCAGGGGCCCGGCATCGGCAGGCCGCCGAGGGCACGGGCGGCCTCGAAGACCTGTGCCTGGCGCGCCAGGCTGGGCACGTCCTGCGGCCGGGCCCAGTAGGGCGCGGCGGCGTTCATTTCGGGCATCCAGACCAGGCGCCCCGAGGAGTCGTCGTGCCCCATCGCCAGCAGCAGTTGGGTGTGGCGCGCCAGCCGCGGCGACGCGGCCAGCGGGTCGGCGTCGTCCTCGCTGGCGTGGCGCGGTGAGCGCCAGGGCTCGCCCAGGTGCTGCAGGGCCCAGACGGTCGCCAGGGTCTCTTGGAAGACGCGCCGCAGGGCGCCCGGGACGGCGCAGTCCTGGACCACGATGCGCTCGGCCAGCGCAGGCCGCTGGCGAAGATCCAGCACCGTCGTGATGGTCGGGCCGACCGGCGGCAGTGGCGGATCGAGCTCGGCGCCATGGCCCAGGCCGTCGACCGGGAGCGTCTCGTCCACCGAGCCGCTGAGGCCGTCGCCGTTGGCGCTGAGGCGGGTGCCGAGCGCGGGCGAGAGCGGCAGGGCGGGTCCCTCGAGCTCCCGCGAGCGCAGCAGGATCTCGGTGCTGCCCAGGCTGCCCGCCGCCAGCACCACCTCGTGCGCGCGCAACCGGACACCGTCGCGCTCGACCGCGCGCTTTAGGCTGTCCTCGCGGCCCTTGTAAAGCGTGGTGCGCGTGGTGTCGACGAGGCTCAGGGTCCAGCCCCCGCCCGTCAGCGGAGCCAGCGACACGACCTGGGCATGCGTCACCAGTTCGGCCCCGGCGGCCTGCGCCTTGGCGAGGTAGCCGCGGTCCAGCGTGCGCTTGGCGCCTTCGACATTGCAGCCGCTGTAGCAGTCGCCGCAGCGTGTGCAGCGCGCCAGGTCGATGGTGACAGTGGCCGGCCCGATCGTGATCGTGTCGGCGCCCCGCTGCTGCCGCATCGCCTCGGCGAGGCGCCGCAGTGCCGCCGACTTGGGCAGCTCGGGGGGCATGGCCGCGGGCGCGGGCAGATCAGCGAACGCTGCACCGCCGAGCTCGTCCGCGGCCCGTTCATAAGCTCGCGCGAGATCGCCACCGGCCCGCAGTGCGTCGAGGCGCAAGGGTGCGGGCCACACCGGCTGCGCGAACACCTCGGCATCCGGACGCATCATCACGCCCGCGTTGATGAGGCTGCCGCCGCCCAGGCCGTTGGCCACCAGGGCGATCATGCCGCTGCCCACATGCCAGTCGAACAGCCCGGTCGGCGAGCCGAGCGGGCCGCGCGGCCCGGACGCCCGCTGGAACGCCGGCAGCTGCGCGATATCGTTCGGGAAGTCGCCCGGCCGGTACTCCGAGCCGCGCTCGAGCACCACCACGCGGTGTCCCTTCTCGGCCAGTCGCAGCGCTGCGACGGCGCCGCCGTAGCCCGAGCCCACGACCACCACGTCCAGCATCTTGTCCGCGCCGGGCCCCGCGAGCCAGTCGGGCAGCGGCAGCGAGTGATTCACGGCGCCACCGCGGCCTGCAGCACTGCGCGGATCCGGTCGGCCAGCAGCCGCGGCGGCACCGGCTTGTGCAGCAGCGCAAACCCCGACCCGGCCGCCTGCCCGATGCGCGGTGCTTCGGTGTCGCCCGTGACCAGGATGACGGGCAGGCCGGGCTGGTCGCGGCGCAGCGCCGAGGCGGTCTCGACGCCGTCCTCGCCGCCGCGCAGCCGCAGGTCGCACAGGCACAGCGCCCAGCCGGAGCGCGCGCCGGGCTGTTCGCGGGCCCGGACCAGGCCGTCGGCAAGCTCGACGCGCGCATGCCAGCCCTCGAGGGTGAGGCGCATGCTCTCGCGCACCATGGGATCGTCATCGATCACCAGCACGCGGAGTCCGCCAAGGTCCAGGGCGTCGTCCGGATCGCCGAGCTCGGGGGGCAGTTCCCCGGCCTCGCGCTGGATGTAGGGCAGACGCAGCGTGAAGGCCGCACCCCGGCCGGGCTCCGACCGCAGGCCGACCTCGCCGCCCAGCAGTGCCGCGATGCGCCGTACGATGGACAGGCCGAGCCCCAGGCCCCTGGCGCGGTTGCGCTCCGAATTGCCGACCTGGTAGAACTCCTCGAACACCAGCGCGTGGTGCTGCGGCGCGATCCCGGGGCCGCTGTCCTCGACCACCAGTTCCAGCCAGCCACGGCCGGTCTCGGCGCGCAGCCGCACCTGGCCCTGCTCGGTGAACTTCACCGCGTTGTGGACCAGATTGCGCAGGATGCGCTTCAACTGCACCGGGTCGGTTTCCATGACGAGGGGCGGCGAGTCGACGTCGATGCGGATCGGCCGCCCGGCGACCAGCGCGCGGGCCTCATGCTCGATCTCGCGCAGCAAGGGGCCGAGCGCCACGGCCCGCGGGCTGACGGCGATCGCGCCCGCGTCGAGCTCGGAGACCTCGAGCAGGCTGTCGAGCAGCTCGCGCAGCGCGCGGCTGGACTCGGCGACATTGAGGGCGATGTGCCGGTCGCGGTCGGTGCGGGCCTCGTTCAGCAGCAGCGCCGAGTAGAGGTTCAGGGCATGGGCCGGCTGCCGCAGGTCGTGACTGGCGTTGGCGAGGAAGCGCGACTTGGCCAGGTTGGCGTCCTCGGCCTCGCGGCGCGCGCGGTCCGTCTCGAGCTTCTCCTGCTGCAGCTGCTGCACGACCTGCTCGCGCTCGTAGCGGATCGTGACCGAGCGCTCGAAGACGCTGCCGAGCTGGCGACCGAAGCGCAGCATCAGCGCGGTGTAGAGCGATAGCGTCACGACGATCAGCCAGGACTGCGGCCCGCCATGCAGGCCCCAGGCCACGATGAGCGGCGGCATCGCCAGCAGCAGGTAGGCCTGCTGACCGCGCGGGTAGGAGCCGTAGGTCGCGGCACTGCCCGCGGCAGCCAGCAGCACGAGTGCGGTCAGCGCAAAGCTCGCCTCGTCGGGCAGCCGGCTGAAAAAGAGCGCGGGTAAGCCTCCTGCCCAGACGCCGTTGACGATCGCAAAGGCCAGGTAGCGGCGCAGCATCGCCTCGTTCCGGGGGACGGCGCCCGCCAGCACGCGGCGGCTCACGGCCACCCGATAGGCGTTGGTCCCGACAAAGACGGCAATCCAAGCCAGGGCCTCGAGCCTCGGGATGCCCGCCAGCAGCAGCACCGCAACGATCAGGCAGCTGCCGATCAGCACCACCAGCACCGCGCCGCTGGTCTGCGAGGCGAGCAGGTGCACGCGCTCCGCCGTGAGCAGCACCCCCGAGGCAGCGGTGGCGGCGGCCGTCACGGCGCCAGATCCTCGGCGAGGTCCTGCAAGCTGAGGCCGAGTCGGGCCACTGCGTAGACAGCCCCGGTGCGGCTGTGGACGTCAAGCGCGCCGAAGACTGCGGCAACGTGGGACTTGACGGTGGTCTCGCTGATCTTCAGCTCGCGCGCTATCACCTTGTTGGCCTTGCCCTGGGCCAGCTTGACCAGCACCTCGCCCTGGCGCGTCGAGATGCCGAGCCGCCGCAGCCGCTCGCGGGGACCCGCTGGCAAGGCACCGGCCCGGGCCCGCGGATCCGGCAGTGCATGGGGCAAATAGATGCCACCGGACAGGACACGGGCCAGGGCCGCCATCATCTCGTCCGGAGCCGCCGACTTGCGGATGAAGCCCATCGCCCCGGCCTCGATCGCTTCCGGCACGCGGTCGGGATGATCGTCGCCGGACAGCACCACGACCGGCACGCTGTCGTTGCCCCTGCGCAGCAGCTCCAGGGCCTCGAGGTCCTTCAGGCCGGGCAGGTGCAGGTCGAGCAGCACCAGGTCCATCTGCCCCGGATCCTCCAGCAGCTTCAGCGCCATCGGGACGTCGTCGGCCTGCCACACCTGGGCAGCGGCGTCGAGACTCCCGAGGAGCAGCCGCATGCCCTCGCGGAACAGCGCGTGATCGTCCACCAGAAGGGTTCTCATCGGTCGGGCCGCCTCGGTCACCGGATTGTTGCGAGCGAAGGCGCAACGACGCAAGCTCGACGGCCTCCGCCATTCGGCGGAGGCGCCGGTCGCCGGAGACTGCGGATTCAGCGCGCGGTGTCGCGGGGGGGCGTGGCGGGCCGGGTGGCGTAACGGTCACCGTCGTCGAGCGCAGCCCGGTCCCAGCGCTGCGCCGGCTTGGGCGCGCGTTCGTACAAGGGCATCACCTTGGGCAGGTTGGCCTCGATGTCCTTGATGCGCGTCGGGCCTTGCGGGTGGGTCGAGCCGTACTCGGCCAGCTTGCTGCCTCCGCCGCCGCCGCCCCCGCCGCCGGTGGCCTGGCCCATCTTGGTCCACAGGCTGACGCCGGAGCGCGGGTCGTAGCCGGCCCGCGCGGCCAGCTCCATGCCGACCAGGTCGGCCTCGGACTCGTCGTCGCGGCTGAACTTCAGCGACAGCAGCTGAGCGCCCATGCCGGCCAGCGTGCGCCCGGCGCCGCCCAAGCCGAACAGTGCCGCACCGATCTCCAGGCCGATGTTGGTCGCGGCCGACTTGCCCATGCGCTCGCGCGCGTGCTCGCGCAGCGCGTGGGCGACCTCATGGCCCATCACCATGGCCACCTCGTCGTCGTTGAGCTTGAGCTGCTCGATCAGCCCGGTGAAGAAGGCGATCTTGCCGCCCGGCATGCAGAAGGCGTTGATCTGCTTGCTGGACAGCAGGTTGACCTCCCACTTCCAGCCGGGCGCGCGGGCGTTCCAGTCGGGCGTGAAGGGGATGATGCGCTGCGAGATCGCGCGCAGCCGCACGGTCTGCGTCGCGCTGGCCGGCAACAGCGCGTTCTTGGCGCGCGCCTCGGCGAGCAGCTGCGCGTACTGCTGGGTCGCGGCCTGCTCGACCTGCTCGGCCGGCACCAGCTTGGAGAAGCTCGACTGCTTGCCGACGTCGACGCCCTCGCGCGCCAGCGCCGGCGCGGCCAGGCCGCCGGCCAGCAGCGCGACCGCGAAGTCGCGCCGGCCGGGCTGCGCCGGGGCGTCGCCGGTGCTCAGGCGCGCGAAGGCGGCGCACAGGCTGCAGTGGTAGCTGGGGGCGTGATCGAAGCGGTCCATGGCGGTTTGGAGTGTCTAGTTCCTGTCGCGTTCCAGCATGCGGCGAACCGAAGGCAACAGCAAGTAGGCCGGGAAGGCCAGCCAGAAGGTCAGGAAGAAGTAGACCGGATAACCCAGCTCCTGCGCGCCGATGCCGCCGGCCCAGCCCGCCACCGAGCGGCTGAAGGCGAAGATGCTGGAGAGGATGGCGTACTCGGTGGTCGCGCGCTCCTTGCTGGTGATCGCCATCAGGAAGGCGAGGAAGGCGCCGGTCCCCAGGCCCTGGGTCAGGCTCTCGAAGGCGCTGGCGCCGTAGACCAGGGCGCGGTGCAGCGGCTCGACCTCCAGGCCCGTGGCCAGCGCGCCCGGCGTCATCAGCGTCACCTGCGCGGCCACGGCCGCATAGACGAGGTTCGAAGCGGCCTGCCAAAGGCCCAGCACCCACAGGCCGCGGAAGATGCCGCGCTTGTCGACGTACCAGCCGCCGATCAGCCCGCCGGCGATCGACAGCGCGAGCCCGAGATTGACGCTGACCAGGCCGATCTCCTCGGGCTTGAACCCGGCGTCGACCCAGAAGGGCTTGACCATGAAGCCCATCGCCGCGTCGCCGAGCTTGAACAGCAGGATGAAGGCCAGCACCGCGACCATGCCCGGCCGCAGCAGCAGCTCGACCCAGGCGCCGAACACCGGGCCCTGGCGCAGCGTCAGCGCCTGCGGGCCGCGGGCGGCGTGCACCAGCAGCGCGGCGCCGGCGAACATCAGGCCGACCGGCAGCGCGCCGCGGAACCACCAGGTGGCGGCGACCGGCTGCAGCACCGTCCAGCCCAGGGCCCGCGACAGCGGCCCGAACGCCGGCCACAGCAGCCCCAGCAGCACCAGGCCCAGCGCCACCAGGAACAGCGGCTGCCCGCGCAGCAGCGCGAACTCGCTGCCGACGCTGCCGGGCGCCTCGCCGGTGCGTGCTTGTTCGGGCGGCGCCAGCAGCGCCATCCCTGCGTTCAGCCCGAACACCACCGCGCCCAGCGCGTAGGCGGCCGGCCAGCCCAGCGTGCCGACGACGACCAGCAGCACGCCGGCGGTCAGCATGCCGGCGCGGTAGAAGCCGATGCGCAGGCCGTTGGCGAGGCCGTACTCGCGCGGGTCCAGCAGCTCGATCGTGTAGCCGTCGGTCGCGATGTCGTTGGTGGCGGACAGCACGGTGAACACGCCGATCGCCAGCCACACCCAGGGACCGAGCGCGAAGCCGAGGGCCGCGAAGGCCAGCATCACCGCGGCCATGCCGAGGTTGGCACCGGCGATCCACCAGCGGTGGCGGCGCGCCCAGTCGACCGCCGGCGCCCACAGGAACTTCACCGTCCAGGCCAGGCCCAGCAGCGACAGCAGGCCGATCTCGGCGAGCTCGACGCCCTGCTGGCGGAAGTAGACCGGGAACAGGTCGTAGAAGACGCCGAGCGGCAGGCCTTCGCTGAAGTACAGCAGCGCGACCCAGAACATCTTGCGGCGGTAGGCGGGGCGCGCGTCGGCGGTCATCGGCGGCATTCTAGGGAGCGGGCCTGCCGGCTCATGGGCAGGTCCGCGACTCGGGTTCCCCGACGGGACTACATTGCTGCCACGGCCCGACCACGGGCCGTTCCATCACCCCTCACAGGAGACTCGCCGATGAACAAGCTGCTGCCCCTGGTGTTCGCGCTGGCCGCCGGCACCGCCTTCGCGCACAACTGCCCGAACGAGATGAAGGCGATCGACGCCAAGCTCGCCACGGCGCCCAAGCTCGCCGACGCCGACCTGGCCAAGGTCAAGAGCTTGCGCAGCGAGGGCGAAGCCGCGCACAAGGCCGGCAAGCACGACGACTCGATGAAGGCGCTCGGCGAGGCCAAGAAGATCCTCGGGATCTGAGTTCCCGCCCGGCAGCAAGGGGCCGCGCCCAGGCGCGGCCCCTTGTCTTTCGACGTTCCGCCCGGAGATGTCCGTCATGAAGCTCTACTTCAGTCCCGGCACCTGCTCGCTGTCGCCGCACATCGCGCTGCGCGAGGCCGGGCTGCCGTTCTCGCTGGTGTTCGCCAGCACCAAGACCAAGAAGCTGGCCGACGGCAGCGACTTCCTCGCGATCAACCCCAAGGGCCAGGTGCCGGTGCTCGAGCTCGACGACGGCACGCGCTTCACCGAGGGTCCGGCGATCGTGCAGTACATCGCCGACCTGGTGCCGGCCAAGCAGCTGGCGCCGCCCAACGGCACGGTCGCCCGCGTGCGGCTGCAGGAGTGGCTGAACTTCATCACCTCCGAGCTGCACAAGGGCTTCGCGCCGCTGTTCTCGCCGACGACGCCCGAGGACTACAAGGCCACGTTGCGCGGCAAGCTCACCGAGCGCCTGCAGTGGGTCGACGGGCAGCTGGCCGGCAGGGACTACCTGCTGGGCGACGGCTTCAGCGTCGCCGACGGCTACCTGTTCACCGTGGCCGGCTGGGGCCAGTACGTCGGCGTGGACGTCAAACCGATGGCGAACCTGTCGGCCTACCTGCAGCGCGTCGGCGCGCGCCCGTCGGTGCAGGCCGCGCAGGCTGCCGAGAGGCCCCCGAAATGAGCGCCGTCGCTTCGCCGCTCGTCGAGGCGGTCGAGCATCCGCGCGCCGTCGAGCGCCTGGTCGCCGGCCAGCCGACCAGCGACGGCGCCGGCGTCAAGCTGACGCGCGTGCTGACCCAGCCGCTGCAGCGCCGGCTCGACCCCTTCCTGATGCTCGATGCCTTCGGCAGCGACGATCCGGACGACTACATCGCCGGCTTCCCCGACCACCCGCACCGCGGCTTCGAGACCGTCACCTACATGATCGCCGGCCGCCTGCGCCACCGCGACAGCGCGGGCCACGAGGGCCTGCTGCAGAACGGCGGCGTGCAGTGGATGACGGCCGGCCGCGGCCTGGTCCACAGCGAACTGCCCGAGCAGGAGTCCGGCCGCATGGAAGGCTTCCAGCTCTGGCTCAACCTGCCGGCGCGCGACAAGATGGGCGAGCCCGGCTACCGCGACATCCAGAGCGACGAGATCCCGGAGTTCAGCGTCGACGGCGTGACCGCGCGGCTGATCGCCGGCCGCAGCCACGGCGTCGACGGCGCGGTGCAGCGCGAGGCGACCCAGCCGCTCTACCTCGACCTGCACTTCGCAGCCGGCGCGCGCTTCGCGCAGGCGCTGCCGGCGGCGCACAACGCCTTCGTCTACGTCTATCGCGGCGGCCTGCGCATCGGCAAGACCGCGGTGCCGCTGCAGCGCATGGCCATCCTGGCCAACGCGCCGGACAGCGACGGCGTGCGGCTCGAGGCGGGCGAGGAGGGCGCGCGCGCCCTGCTGATCGCCGGCCGGCCGCTGAAGGAGCCGATCGCGCAGTACGGCCCCTTCGTGATGAACAGCAACGAGCAGATCTTCCAGGCCGTCGAGGACTTCCGCGCCGGGCGATTGGGTTGACGCCCACCCCCGTTGCGGCGGCGCCGCTCCCCCTCGAGGGGGCGACGCCAGTGGCCCGGCGGAGCCGGCTCCACGGCGTCCGCTGGGTCGGCCGAACGGGCGTGGCTCAGCGCGGTGGCTTCAGTGCGGCGCGCGCCGCCAACGCGCGCTCGCGCACATGGCAGCCGTCGAGGTGGTCGTTGACCAGGCCCATCGCCTGCATGAAGGCGTAGACGGTCGTCGGGCCGACGAAGCTCCAGCCGCGCTTCTTGAGGTCCTTGCTCATCGCCACCGATTCGGGCGAGGTGGTCATGGCCTTCAGCGCGGCCAGCGTCATGCGCTTCGGCCGCGCCGCCGGCGGCGGCTCGTAGCCCCAGGCCCAGGCCGCGAGCGAGCCGAACTCGGCGCGCAGCTCCAGCACGCGCTGCGCGTTGTTGATCGTCGACTCGATCTTGCCGCGGTGGCGCACGATGCCGGCATCGCCCAGCAGGCGCTCGATGTCGCGCGCCGTGTAGCGGGCCACGCGCTCGGCGTCGAAGCCGTCGAAGGCGGCGCGGAAGTGCTCGCGCTTGTTGAGGATCGTCAGCCAGCTCAGGCCGGCCTGGAAGCCCTCGAGGCAGAGCTTCTCGAACAGGCGCCGGTCGTCGGTGACCGGGAAGCCCCACTCGTGGTCGTGGTAGTGGCGGTAGGCGGCACTGGCTTCGCACCAGCGGCAGCGCGGGCAGGTGTCGCCGTCGGCGACGAAGAGGCCGGGGGCCAGTCGGGGCATGCGCGTCCTTGGGGTCGTCGGGGCGACATCATCGCGCAGCCGGTCATTGCCGCCGGTCACTGCAGTCGGTCACTGCAGCCAGCTGCCGAAGGCGGTGTCGATCGCCATGCCGATGGCCAGTTCGAGCGTCGCGGGGTGGTCGAGGTCGCGGTGCTCGGTGACCAGCAGGCCCTGGCTCAGCTCGTAGCTCGAGTCGAACCAGCCGCAGCCGGGCAGGTCGGCCTGCGTGTAGCGCTGCTCGCGGGCGGCGCGGCGGGCGCGCGCCGCGGCCAGGGCGCTCGGCACGCGGCGCAGCGGGAGGGTCGGGGCGGTGAACCGGATGCTGGGCATGGAGCACTCCATCGCTTGGTGTGCCTCCACTGTCGTCGGCGCGGCCGACCCTGACCATCGCCCCGACCGTGGCCGGGCGAGGGCTCCCCCGAAAGGACGCGCCACCCCCTTCGGATCGACTCTGAGCCTGCGTTCAGCCCAGCGGGCGCACGCCGATCAGCCAGGCATGCGCCCAGAAGGCGAAGCCGGCCCAGGCCGCGAGGCCGACCACCAGCGTCAGCAGCGTGGCCGTGGCGCTGTCGCCGTGGTAGCGGATGCGCTGCGAGCGGTCGCGTCGCCGCGCCGCGCGCAGGCTGAACACGGCCCACAGCAGGAAGCCGCCGAACAGCAGCACGTCGGCCAGCGTGCCGTTGGACAGCAGGTGGGCGAAGGCCCAGACCTTGACCGAGATCACCATCGGATGGTGCAGCCGGGTCTTCAGGCGGTTGCCCGGCACGTAGGCGGCGGCCAGCAGCACGAAGGACGGCAGCATCAGCAGCGCGGCCACGTGGCGCATGAAGCTCGGCGGCTCCCACAGCAGCATCGGCTGCTGCCGCGCCAGGCCGTAGCCCCAGACGATGAGCGCGAACCCGGCCAGCGACAGCAGCGTGTAGCCGAGCTTCCAGCGCTTCTCGCCGCCGCGCTGCGCCAGCACACGCGTGCGCCAGGGTTCGGCGACGATGCGCAAGGAGTGGACGCCGAGGAACAGGATCAGGCCGGCGATGAGGACGAGAGGCAGCATGGACGAGGCTCCGCGAGGGCGGCAAGCGTAACGCAGCCGCGGTACGCTTGGCCACCGCCCACCGACCTTGACGGAACCCGCCATGCCCCTCGACAGCATCGAGATCGAAACCGACGACTCGCCGCGCGCCAGCATGATCGTGCTGCACGGCCTGGGCGCCGACGGCAACGACTTCGTGCCGATCTGCGAGGAGCTGGAGCTCGACGCCGTCGGGCCGATGCGCTTCGTCTTTCCGCACGCACCGACGCGACCGGTCACGATCAACGGCGGCTACGTGATGCGGGCCTGGTACGACATCCTCGGCCCCGATCTCGCGCAGCGCGAGGACGAGGCCGGCCTGCGCGCCTCGCTGGCCGAGGTCGAGGGCCTGATCGCGCGCGAGAAGGCGCGCGGCATCCCGGCCTCGCGCATCGTGCTGGCCGGCTTCTCGCAGGGCTGCGCGATGACGCTGCTGACCGGCCTGCGCCATGCCGAGCGGCTGGCCGGGCTGGTCGGGCTGTCGGGCTACCTGCCGCTGGCGGCCAGCACCGCGGCCGAGCGCAGCGCCGCCAACGCCGACGTGCCGATCTTCCTGGCGCACGGCCGCGCCGACCCGGTGATCCCGCTGGCCCGCGCCAGCGCCTCGCGCGACGCGCTGCAGGCACTGGGCCACGCGGTCGAGTGGCACGAGTACCCGATGCAGCACTCGGTCTGCCCGCCGGAGATCTCGGACCTGAACCGCTTTCTCCTGCGGGTCCTGGCCTGAGCTAGGGCGGGGTCGGTGCCTCGCTGCGCGCGGCGAGGCTGGCACGCAGCGCCTTCAGCCGCTCGCGCGGGTCTTCCCTGGCGCGTTCCTCGTCGAGCTTCATCTCGGCGATGAAGCGGCTGGGCTGGCCGGCGATGGTGTCGCGGCCGCGCTTGCGGCGCCTGAGCCAGCTCACCGCCAGCGTGCTGCGGGCGCGCGTGATGCCGACGTACATCAGCCGGCGCTCCTCCTCGAGCCGCTGCGCCAGCGCGGCCGCGCTCAGCGACTCGTCGTCGGCCTTGAAGGGCAGCAGCCCCTCGTTGACGCCGACCAGCTGCACGTGCGGCCACTCCAGGCCCTTGGCGGCGTGCAGGGTCGACAGCGTCAGCACGTTCTGGTCGTCGCCGCGCTCGGCCAGGCTGATGATGACGGCGATGCTCTGGGCGACCTCGAGCACGCTCTTCCTTTCGGTCTCGAAGGTCCCCGCGTCCTGCACGATGTCGCCGCCGCAGCGCCTGGCGATCCAGTCGACGAAGTCCAGCACGTTGCTCCAGCGCGCCGCGGCCACCTTCTCGGAATCCTCGCCGTCGTGCAGGTGCTGCTCGTAGCCCAGGTCCTTCAGCCAGCCCATCAGCAGGGCCTTCGCGTCCTCGGCGCCGCTGGTGTGGCGCGCGCGGTGCTGCAGGTCGTTGACCTGGCGGCCGAACTCCTGCAGCGAGCCCACGGCCTTGGCACTGAGCGAGGCGGCCAGCGAGTCGGCGAACAAGGCCTCGAACAGCGACACCTTCCAGCGCGACGCGAACTCGCCCAGCGAGGCCAGCGTCTGGTGGCCGATGCCGCGCTTGGGCGTGGTCACGGCGCGCAGGAAGGCCGGGTCGTCGTCTTGGTTGACCAGCAGGCGCAGCCAGGCGCACAGGTCCTTGATCTCGGCGCGATCGAAGTAGCTCTGCCCGCCCGAGACCTTGTAGGGGATCTGCGCCTTGCGCAGCGCCTGCTCGAAGATGCGCGCCTGGTGGTTGGCGCGGTAGAGGATGGCGAAGTCTCTCCACTCCAGGTCCTGGCCTCCCGCCCCGGTTCCTGGAAGCGCGCCCCCCTGGGCGCGCAGGGCCTGGACCCGCGCGACCGCGCGCTCGGCCTCGTGCTCCTCGCCGTCGCACTCGACCACGCGCACCGGCTCGCCGTCGCCGTGCTCGCTCCACAGCTTCTTCTCGAAGAGCTTGGGGTTGGCGGCGATGACGCGGTTGGCGGCGCGCAGGATGTGGCCGGTCGAGCGGTAGTTCTGCTCCAGCGGGATCACCTGGAGCTGCGGGTAGTCCTGCGGCAGGCGCTTGAGGTTGTCGATGGTCGCGCCGCGCCAGCCGTAGATCGACTGGTCGTCGTCGCCGACCGCGGTGAACATCGCGGGGCGCTCGCGGCCGTCGCCGACCAGCAGCCGCAGCAGCTCGTACTGCTGCGCGTTGGTGTCCTGGTACTCGTCGACCAGCACGTGGCGCAGCTGCTGCTGCCACTTGGCGCGCACCGCGGCGTCGCGCGTCAGCAGCGCGACCGGCAGGCCGATCAGGTCGTCGAAGTCGACCGCCTGGTAGGCGGCCAGGCGCTCCTGGTAGCGCGCCATCACGCGCGCGGCCTGCACGTCGTCGGGGCCGGCGGCCTGCGCCTCGGCGGTCGCGGCATCCAGCCCCTGGTTCTTCCACAGGCTGATGGTCCATTGCCAGCGGCGTGCGGTGGCGTTGTCGGTCGTGCCACCGGCATCGCGCATCAGCCCCAGCACGTCGTCGCTGTCGAGGATGGAGAAGTTGGTCTTCAGGCCGATCGCCGCGCCGTCCTCGCGCAGCAGGCGCACGCCGAGCGCGTGGAAGGTGCTGATCAGCAGCTCCTTCGAGGCCTTGCCGCCGACCAGGGCCTTGGCGCGCTCGCGCATCTCGGCCGCGGCCTTGTTGGTGAAGGTGATCGCCGCGATCTGGCGCGGCGACAGGTCAGCGCCCGGGCCGGGCTGCAGCAGCCGCGCGATCTTGTGGGTGATGACGCGCGTCTTGCCCGAGCCGGCGCCGGCCAGCACCAGGCAGGGACCGGCGAGATGGTGCACCGCCTGCATCTGGGCGGGATTGAGGGAAGCGGGGGGAGACAAGGCGCAGGCGGACGGGAGGGCGCGCGATCATAGCCAAGCGTCGTGGCGACACGTGCCGGCCGCGGCGACTGACATACTGCCCGCCCGATGGAAGCCATCCTCGCCGTCACCGTGCCCTTCTTCGCGCTGGTGCTGTGCGGCTATGTCGCCGCGCGCAGCCCGGTGCTGCCCGAGTCGGCGATCCCCGGCCTCAACGGCTTCGTGCTGTTCTTCGCGCTGCCGTGCATGCTGTTCCGCTTCGGCGCGAGCACGCCGGTCGCCAACCTGCTGAACCCGGCGATGCTGCTGGTCTACGGCCTGAGCGCCGTGCTGATCGTCGGCGTCACGATCCGGGTCACGCGCAGCGAGCGGGTGCACCTGAAGGACGCTGCCTTCGGCGCCCTGGTCGCCGCCTTCCCCAACACCGGCTTCATGGGCATGCCGATGATGACGGCCCTGCTGGGCGCGGCTGCGGCGGGGCCGATGATGGTCACGCTGCTGGTGGACATGTTCATCACCACCTCGATCTGCCTCACGCTCGCGCAGCTGCACGGCAGCGCCCACCTGCCGCTGGGCGCGCGGCTGCGCATCGCCTTGCGCGGGCCGATCGGCAACCCGCAGCCCTGGGCGATCGCGCTGGGCGCGGTGTTCTCGGCCGCGGGCCTGAGCCTGCCCGGGCCGGTCGACCGCGTCGTCGAGCTGCTGGCCGGGGCGGCCACGCCGGTCGCGCTGTTCACGATCGGCGCGGTGCTGTGCCGGGCGGGTCGTCACGTGCACACGCGCACGCCGCCGGCGCTGTTCGTCCCGGTGGCGCTGATCAAGCTCTTCGTGCATCCGGCGCTGGTGTTCGCGCTGGGCTCCGCGATGATCGCGCTGGGCCTGCCGCTGACGGGCTTCCAGCTCACCGTGCTGACGCTGGCCGCGGCGCTGCCCTCGGCCAGCAACGTGTCCCTGCTGGCCGAGCGCTTCGGCGCCGACAACGGCCGTGTGGCGCGCATCATCATGACCTCGACCCTGCTGGCCTTCGTCAGCTTCTCGGCCCTGGCCTGGTTCTTCGACGTCCGGCCCTGAGCGGCGCCGCGCGTGCGGTCGGTCACAAGCGCGCGGCCTGCGGTTGCACTTTGTCAAGCCTGCGGCCGGCCCCTGTCGGCATGCTCGACGCGTCGTCCACGTCACCCGAGCCCATGCACCGCTTTCGACTTTCCGCCCTGCTCGTCGCCGGCCTGATGGGGCTGCAGGCCTGTGGCGGCGGTGGCGGCGACGACGCGTCGTCGTCGGGCACCGGGGGCAGCGGCGCGCCGTCGAGCCCGACCACGCCCAGCCCGCCGGCGACCCCGACCGACATCGGCTGCGGCACGGCCAACTTCCAGCCCGAGGCCCTGCGGCTGATCAACGCGCGGCGCGCCGCCGGCGCCAGCTGCGGCACGCGCGGCAACTTCGCGCCGGCGCCGGCGCTCGCCTGGAACGGCGCGCTGGCCACCGCCGCCTACGGCCACAGCCTGGACATGGCGACGCAGAACTACTTCGCGCACGACAGCCTGGACGGCCGCTCGCTCGGCACGCGCGTCACGGCCGCCGGCTACAACTGGTCGACCGTCGGCGAGAACATCGCCGCGGGCTACGCCACGCTGCCGGCGGTGATCGACGGCTGGATGACCAGCGACGGCCATTGCGCCAACCTGATGAGCGCCAGCTTCACCGAGGTCGGCCTGGCCTGCGCGCGCAACAGCGCCAGCACCTACGGCATCTACTGGACGCAGAACCTGGGCCGTCCGCGCTGACCGTCACGGCCAGGCCGTCGCCGCGAGCGCGGCCGCCCCGGCCCAGCTCGCCACCAGCACGGCCGCCACGCGCGCGGCGTAGGCCGGCCCCCCGGCCACCAGCGCCACCGCGCTGCGCGACAGCGTGTTGACGCCGATCGCCAGCAGCGTGCCGGCGAGGGCGCTGTGCAGCGGCAGCGCCCCGGCCCCGTGCAGGGACGCCAGCGAGACGACCGGCGCGTGGGCATCGGCCAAGGCCGCCAGCGCCACGCCGGCCAGCAGGCCGGTCTCGCCGAAGTGGCGCTGGACCGTCGTGACGAACCAGGCCACGCCCGCCAGCAGTGACGCGGTCGCCAGCGCCTCGCGCGGCCGCAGCATCGCGCCGCGCGGCGCCGGCACGACGGCACGCCCGCCCGGCGGCGGCCGTCGCAGCAGCGGCAGGGCCGCCAGCACCGCGAGGCCGGCCCCGGCCAGCGCCACCGGCCAGAACGCGCGCGCGGCGGGCGGCGACAGCGCCGCGGTCAGCAGCAGGGCCTGCAGCCAGGTGGCCGCGCCCGACAGCGCCGCGCCCCCCGCGAGCGCGCGCGCCTGGGCCGGATGGGCGCGGGCGCGGCCGCCGGCCGCCGCGATCGTCGCCGTGCTCGACACGAAGCCGCCGAGCAGCCCGCCCAGCGCCGCACCGGCGTGCGCCCCCAGGCCGCGCAGCGCGACGTGGCCGGCCGCCTGCAGCGCGAGGATCAGCAGCAGCATCTCGAACAGCGCGCGCAGGTCGATGCCGCCCAGCATGGCCTGCGGGCCGGCCGGCATCAGCGGCAGGGCGATCAGCGCCAGCGCGGCCAGCAGCAGCGCGTCGTGCAGCTCGGACTCGCTGACCAGGTCGGTGGCGAAGCGATGCAGGCGCTCGCGCGCCGCCAGCAGGACCGCGAGCCCGGCCGCGCAGGCCGCGCCGAGGGCCGGCGAGATCATGGCCTGCACGCCGATCAGGTAGGTCGCGAAGAGCGCCAGCTCGGTGGTCAGGCCGGGGTCGTCGCCGGGATCGCGCGCATAGGCGATCGCGGCCAGTGCGGCGACCAGCAGCGCGCCCGCCGGCACCAGGCCCGCGGCCGGCAGCGCCTGCGCCAGCGCGCCGCTCGCGGCGGCGATCGCGAAGCTGCGCAGGCCGGCGGCCTCGCGGCCGGGCCCGCGGCCCTTGCGGCGTTCGCGCTCGATGCCGATCAGCAGGCCGCCGCCCAGCGCGACCGCCAGGCCGACCCAGGCCTCGGACGGCACGGCCGACATCGCTCAGGCCTCGTGCTGTGCGCCGTGCCCCGGCACGCGCACGCGCCAGCCGAGCTCGTCCTGGATGCGCAGCCGCAGCGTGTCGGCGGCCTCGGGTTCGCCGTGCACGACGAAGCACTGCGACGGCGCGGCCTCGAAGCCGCGCAGCCAGTCCAGCACGCCGTCGGCGTCGGCATGCGCCGAGTAGCCCTCGAGGTGGCTGACGCGCGCCTTGACCGCGACGTACTCGCCGTGGATCTTGACCTCGGTCGCGCCGGCCACGAGGTGCGCGCCGCGGCTGCCCGCGACCTGGAAGCCGGGGAAGACGATGTGGTGCCGCGGGTTCGGCGCCATCGCCTTCAGGTGATGCAGCACGCGCCCGCCGGTGGCCATGCCGCTGGCCGAGATGATGACCGCCGGCCAGCGCGAGCGGCACAGCCGCTCGGACTGCTGCGCCGTCGCCACCACGGTGACGCCGTCGTCGAGCGTCGCCGCCTCGCGCGCGCCGAGGCGCAGCAGCTTGCGATGGCGCTGGTAGAGCGCGGTCGCGGTGGCCGCCATCGGGCTGTCGAGGAAGACCGGCAGCCCGGCCGGGATCTCGCCCGCGGCCTTGAGGCGCTGCAGCGTCAGCAGCAGCGCCTGCGCGCGCCCGACCGCGAACGCGGGCAGCAGCACCTTGCCGCCGTGCTGCGCCGTGGCGCGCACGATCTGCGCCAGCCGCGCGGCGCTGTCCTCGGGTGGGTGACGACGGTTGCCGTAGGTCGACTCGACCAGCAGCACGTCGGCCTGCGCGATGCGCTGCGGCGGCGGCATCAGCAGGTCGTCGACGCGCCCCAGGTCGCCCGAGAACACCAGCGTGCGCCCGCCCGCGCGCAGCGTCACCGCGCTGGCCCCCAGCAGGTGGCCGACCGGCACCAGGCCGATCACCGCGTCGGCCACGCGCACCGTGCGCCCCGGCGGCAGCGCGACGATCTTGGCGAGGGCGCGGCGCGCCTCGGCGGTGGTGTAGAGCGGCAGCGCCGGCGCGTGGCGCGACCAGCCGCCGCGGTTGGCGCGACGCGCGTCCTCTTCCTGCAGGCGGGCGCTGTCCAGCAGCATCACCTCGGCCAGATCGCGCGTCGCCGGCGACGCATACACCGGCCCCTTGAAGCCCTGCTTCACCAGCACCGGCAGCCAGCCGCTGTGGTCGATGTGCGCATGGCTCAGCACCACGGCGTCGATCTCGCGCGGCGGCAGCGCGAAGGGCTGCCAGTTGCGCTCGCGCAGCGTCTTGAAGCCCTGGAACAGCCCGCAGTCCAGCAGCACGCGCGCACCACCGGCCTCGACCAGGTGGCGCGAGCCGGTGACGGTGTCGGCGGCGCCGAGGAAGCGGATCTGCATGGGGTGGTTCGTCGCTGGGCAGCATGCGCGCGACGGGTCCTGCGCCGCTTGATCCAGATCACGGTGCGCCGGATTCGCGGCTCGCACACTCGCCGCGCGGCCCGAACCGCCTGCGCGCCGAACCGCCGAGCCGATGCCCACCACCGCCCTCGATCCCCACCACGCTCCCCGCCCGCCCTCGCCCGAGGCCCGGCTCGACCGCTGGCTCGACGACGTCGAGCAGACCGCGCGCTTCACGCGCTGGGAACGCGCCGGCGACGGGCAGTGCATGGCCGAGTCCTCGCTGCGCCTGTCGGGCCTGGACTGCGCGGTCTGCGCCGGCCCCGTCGAACAGGCGCTGCGCGCCGTCGACGGCGTCGCCGAGGTCACGGTCAACGCGGCCGCGTTGCGCGCCACCGTGCGCTGGGACCCGGCCCGCACCGCGCCGTCGGCGCTGGTGGCCGCGGTGCGCGGCGCCGGCTTCGAGGCCGCGCCCGACACCGCCAGCGGCGCTCGCGCGCTGCGCCGCGGCGAGTCGCGCCAGGCGCTGTGGCGGCTCTTCGTCGCGGCCTTCTGCGCGATGCAGGTGATGATGCTGGCGACCCCCGCCTATGTCGCCGGGCCCGCTGGCATCGAACCCGACCTGAAGCGCCTGCTCGACTGGGGCGCCTGGGTGATGACGCTGCCGGTGCTGTTGTTCTCGGCCGCGCCCTTCTTCCGCGGCGCGCTCGCGGGGCTGGCGCAGCGCCGCATCGCCATGGACCTGCCGGTGGCCCTGGGCCTGGCGGTCGGCTTCGTCGCCAGCAGCGCCGCCGCCATCGACCCGCGCGGCCCGTTCGGCGCCGAGGTCTATTTCGATTCGCTGACGATGTTCGTCGCCTTCCTGCTGGGCGCGCGCTGGCTGGAGCTGCGCGTGCGCCACCGCGCCGCCGCGACGCTGGAGGACGCGCTCGGCGCGCTGCCCGAGACGGCCGAGCGCCTGCGCGACGACGGCCGCGTCGAGCGCGTCCCGCTGGCGCGGCTGCAGCCCGGCGACCGGCTGCGCGTCGCGGTCGGCGAGGCCTTCCCGGCCGACGGCCGGCTGGTCGAGGGCGCGACGACGGCCGACGAGTCGCTGCTCAGCGGCGAGTCGCGTCCGCAGCCCAAGGCGCCGGGCGACGCCTTGCTGGCGGGCAGCGTCAACCTCGCGGCGCCGGCGACGATGCGCGTCGAGCGCTGCGGCATCGACACGCGCTACGAGGCCATCGTCGCGCTGATGCGCGAGGCGCAGTCGCAGCGCCCGGCCGCGGCGCGCTGGGCCGACCGCTGGGCCGGGCCCTTCCTGTGGGCGGTGCTGCTGCTGGCGGCCGGCGCCGCCGCGGTGTGGAGCGTGGTCGACCCGGCGCGCGCGGTCTGGGTCGCGGTCTCGGTGCTGATCGTCACCTGCCCCTGCGCGCTGTCGCTGGCCACGCCGGCGGCGCTGCTGGTCGCCACCGACGCGCTGGCGCGGCGCGGCGTGCTGCTGCGCCGGCCCGAGGCGCTGGAGACCGTGGTGCGCTGCACGCGGCTGTTCGTCGACAAGACCGGCACGCTGACCGAGGACCGCCTGCGCCTGGCGGCGGTGCAGCGCCTCGGCGGCGGCCGCGACCTGGACAAGGACGCGCTGCTGGCCCATGCGGCGGGCCTGGCGGCCTGGTCGCGCCATCCGCTGTCGCGCGCGCTGGCCGACGCCTGCGGCAGCGCCGCGACCGCCGCGCCCGCCTGGCAGGCCGTGCGCGAACAGCCCGGCGCCGGCCTCGAGGCGCTGGGCGCCGAGGGCCGCGCCTGGCGGCTGGGCAGCGCGCGCTGGGTCGGCGGCGTCGCCGACGCCGAGGCCGCAGCCGCAGCGGGTCCGGCGGTGTGGTTCGGTCCGACGGGCCGCGCGCTCGCGCGCTTCGACTTCGAGGAAGCGCTGCGACCCGGCGCCGCCGCCGCGCTGCGGCGCCTGGCCGACGACGGCCTGCGCGCCAGCCTGCTGTCGGGCGACGCGCCGGCGCGCGTGCAGCGCCTGGCCGCGCGCCTGCCGCTCGACGACGCGACCGGCGGCGCCGACCCGGCCGCCAAGCTGGCCGCCGTGGCCGCGGCACAGGCGCGCGGCGAGCTCGTCGCGATGCTCGGCGACGGCATCAACGATGCGCCGGTGCTGGCACGCGCCGACGTCTCGCTGGCGATGGGCAGCGGCGCGTTGCTGGCGCGCGCCCAGGCCGACGCGGTGCTGCTGCGCGACCGCATCGACGATGTCGCCGCGCTGCGAGCGCTGTCGCGCCGCACGCTGCGCGTGATCCGCCAGAACATCGCCTGGGCCGCGGCCTACAACCTGGCCTGCGTGCCGCTGGCGCTGGCCGGGCTGCTGCCGCCCTGGGCGGCCGGCCTGGGCATGGCGGCGAGCTCGCTGCTGGTGGTCGGCAACGCGCTGCGGCTGGCGCGCTGAAGGACCGGCCGTGGACGTCCTCTACCTGCTGATCCCGCTGTCGGTGCTGGCGATGCTGGCGATCCTGGGCCTGTTCGCCTGGGCCCTGCAGGGCGGGCAGTTCGACGCGCTGGACGGCGAGGCGGCCCGCATCCTGGCCCTGGACGGCACGCCGCTTGACGGCGATCAAGGTGCGAAGGGAACTCGGCCGGAAGAATCCGCGTGTCCTTGAACCGCACGCGAGGGAGTTCCGCATGAATCCTGGTCCAGCCGCGACGCCGGCCCCTGTCTTCGACGACGGCCCGGTCCGCCACTTCGCCCTCGCCGCGGTGCTGTGGGGCGTGGTCGGCATGGCGGTCGGCCTGCTGATCGCCGGCCAGCTGGCCTGGCCGGCGCTGAACTTCGACCTCGCCTGGCTCAGCTACGGCCGCCTGCGGCCGCTGCACACCAACGCGGTGATCTTCGCCTTCGGCGGCTGCGCGCTGTTCGCCACCAGCTACCACGTGGTCCAGCGCACCTGCCAGGCGCCGCTGTTCGCCCCGCTGCTGGCGCGCTTCACCTTCTGGGGCTGGCAGGCGGTGATCGTGGCCGCCGCCATCAGCCTGCCGATGGGCTACACGCAGGGCAAGGAGTACGCCGAGCTCGAGTGGCCGATCGACATCCTGATCGCGCTGGTCTGGGTGGCCTACGCGATCGTCTTCTTCGGCACCATCGGCAGGCGCAAGGTGCGCCACATCTACGTGGCCAACTGGTTCTTCGGCGCCTTCATCCTGACGGTGGCGGTGCTGCACATCGTCAACGGCGCGGCGGTTCCGGCCGGCTGGATGAAGAGCTACTCGGCCTACGCCGGCGTGCAGGACGCGATGATCCAGTGGTGGTACGGCCACAACGCGGTCGGCTTCTTCCTGACCGCGGGCTTCCTCGGGATGATGTACTACTACATCCCCAAGCAGGCCGAGCGCCCGGTGTACAGCTACCGGCTGTCGATCGTGCACTTCTGGGCGCTGATCTTCACCTACATGTGGGCGGGTCCGCACCACCTGCACTACACCGCGCTGCCCGACTGGGCGCAGTCGATCGGCATGCTGTTCAGCCTGATCCTGCTGGCGCCGAGCTGGGGCGGGATGATCAACGGCGTGATGACGCTGTCGGGCGCCTGGCACAAGCTGCGCGACGACCCCATCCTCAAGTTCCTGATCGTCAGCCTGTCGTTCTACGGCATGTCGACCTTCGAGGGGCCGATGATGTCGATCAAGACGGTCAACGCGCTGTCGCACTACACCGACTGGACCGTCGGCCACGTGCACAGCGGCGCGCTCGGCTGGGTGGGCCTGATCTCGATGGGCTCGCTCTACTACCTGATCCCGCGCATGTTCGGCCAGACGAAGATGCACAGCGTGCGCGCGATCGAGCTGCACTTCTGGGTCGCCACGATCGGCATCGTCCTCTACATCGCCGCGATGTGGATCGCCGGCGTGATGCAGGGCCTGATGTGGCGTGCGGTCAACCCCGACGGCACGCTGGTCTACAGCTTCGTCGAGAGCGTCAAGGCGACCTACCCCTTCTACGTCGTGCGCTTCGCCGGCGGCCTGCTCTACCTGGGCGGCATGCTGATCATGGCCTGGAACGTCGTGATGACCGTGCGGCAGGGCCGCGCCGTCGTGACGCCGGTGCCGGCCGCGCTGGCCCCCGCCTGACCCTCCGCAAGGACCTCCCATGGCAGCGACCCCCCGCCCCGCGACCGGCCACGAGCGCATCGAGACCAACAACCTGCTGATGATCGTGCTGATCCTCGTGGTCATCGCGATCGGCGGCATCGTCGAGATCGTGCCGCTGTTCTTCCAGCGCTCGACCACGCAGGCCGCGCCCGGCGTGAAGCCCTACACCGCGCTGCAGCTGGCCGGCCGCGACGTCTACCTGCGCGAGGGCTGCTACAACTGCCACTCGCAGATGATCCGGCCCTTCCGCGCCGAGACGCTGCGCTACGGCCCGTACTCGACGGCCGGCGAGTTCGTCTACGACCACCCCTTCCAGTGGGGCAGCAAGCGCACCGGCCCGGACCTGCACCGCGTCGGCGGGCGCTACAGCGACGACTGGCACCGCCTGCACCTCATCGCCCCGCGCGACCTGGTGCCCGAGTCCAACATGCCCGGCTACCCCTGGCTGGACCGCCAGCCGGTCGACGCGAAGGCGCTGCCGTCCCACCTGCGCGCGCTGCGTCTCGTCGGCGTGCCCTACAGCGACGCCGACATCGCAGGCGCCGCCGCCGCGGTCGCCGGCAAGACCGAGCTCGACGCGCTGGTCGCCTACCTGCAGGTGCTGGGCACCGCGGTGAAGTGACCCCCGAGACGTGAGCCCCGAGGAAACAACATGGACGTCAACACCCTGCGCATCGCGGTGACGCTGCTGTCGCTCGCGCTCTTCGTCGGCATCGTGGCCTGGGCCTGGTCGCGCGGCAACCGCGCGCGCTTCGACGAGGCGGCGCAGCTGCCCGCCAACGACGGTGAAGGGAGCGCGCGATGAGCGACTTCTTTTCCAGCGGCTGGTCGCTGTTCGTCGCGATCGCGACGGTGGTGTCCATGATCGCCTGCCTGGTGCTGCTGGCGATCGCGGCACGCCGCAAGATCGTGCTGCGTCCCGACGGCCAGCCCGACGAGACCACCGGCCACACCTGGGACGGCGACCTGAGCGAGCTGAACAACCCGCTGCCGCGCTGGTGGATGTGGCTGTTCATCCTCTCCGTCGTGTTCTCGTTCGCCTACCTGCTGCTGTACCCGGGCGCCGGCAGCCATGCCGGCCAGCTCGGCTGGTCCAGCACCGGCCAGTACCAGGCCGAGCAGCGCGAGGCCGGCGAGGCCCTCGCCCCGATCTACGCGAGGTTCGCGCAGGCCCCGGTCGAGCAGCTGATGCGCGACCCGGCGGCGATGGGTATCGGCGAGCGCCTGTTCGTCAACCATTGCGCGGCCTGCCACGGCTCGGACGGGCGCGGCAGCAAGGGCTTCCCCAACCTCACCGACGCCGACTGGCTCTACGGCGGCGACCTCGCGACGATCGAGAAGACCATCGCCGAGGGCCGCAACGGCCTGATGCCGCCGATGGCCGCGGCGGTCGGCGGCGCCGGCGAGGTGAACCAGCTCGCGCACTACGTGCTGAGCCTGTCGAACAGTCCGCACGACGCGATCGCGGCGGCCCAGGGCAAGTCGAAGTTCATGGCCTGCGCCGGCTGCCACGGCGCCGGCGGCAAGGGCAACACCGCGCTCGGCGCGCCCGACCTCACCGACAAGGTCTGGCTGCACGGCTGGGGCGTCGAGGCGGTCACGGCGATGGTCGTGCAGGGCCGCAGCAACCGCATGCCGGCGCATGCCGAGCGCCTGTCGCCCGAGCAGATCCGCGTGCTGGCGGCCTACGTGATGAGCCTGTCGCGCAGCCCGGGCACCACCGCGCCCTGAGCGCCCGTCCGCGATGGCCGGCCCTGCCCGCAAAGCGATCCCCATCCGCCCGGTCCCGGCCGGCGCTGCGGTGCCCGAGGGCGAGACCGTCTGGCTCTACGAGAAGCGCCGGCAGATCTACCCGCGCGCCGTGCACGGCTGGTTCGCGGCCTGGCGCTGGGCGCTGGTGTGGGCGACCCAGCTGGTCTTCTACGGCCTGCCCTGGCTGAGCTGGAACGGCCGGCCCGCGGTGCTGTTCGACCTGGCGGCGCGGCGCTTCTACATCTTCGGCCTGGTGCTGCACCCGCAGGACTTCATCTACCTCGCGGTGCTGCTGGTGATCAGCGCCTACGCGCTGTTCCTCTTCACCGCCGTCGCCGGACGGCTGTGGTGCGGCTTCGCCTGCCCGCAGACGGTCTACACCGAGATCTTCCTGTGGGTCGAGCGGCGCATCGAGGGCGACCGCCAGGCCCGCATGAAGCGCGACGCCGCGCCGCACGGCGCCGACTGGGCGGGGCGCAAGGCCGCCAAGCACGCGGCGTGGCTGGCGATCGGGCTGTGGACCGGCTTCAGCTTCGTCGGCTACTTCACGCCGATCCGCACGCTGTGGGCCGAGGCCTTCACCCTCGGCTTCGGGCCCTGGGAGTGGTTCTGGGTCGTGTTCTACGGCCTGGCCACCTACGGCAACGCCGGCTGGCTGCGCGAGCAGGTGTGCCTGTACATGTGCCCCTACGCGCGCTTCCAGAGCGCGATGTTCGACCACGACACGCTGATCGTCAGCTACGACGAGGCGCGCGGCGAACCGCGCGGCTCGCGCCCGCGCCGCGCCGACCCGCGCGCGCTGGGCCTGGGCGACTGCATCGGCTGCGGCCTGTGCGTCGAGGTCTGCCCGACCGGCATCGACATCCGCGACGGCCTGCAGTACGCCTGCATCGGCTGCGCCTCGTGCATCGACGTCTGCGACGGCGTGATGGACAAGATGCACTACCCGCGCG